>Ga0224529_1000094_pt1 | contig 65770 bp, 57 predicted proteins | sample CBST50metaG_FD_179893 | JGI IMG/M metagenome (GOLD analysis project Ga0224529, IMG submission 179893) | Peat soil microbial communities from Stordalen Mire, Sweden - C.B.S.T50 | ecosystem: Environmental > Terrestrial > Soil > Wetlands > Peat | place: Sweden: Norrbotten County, Stordalen Mire...
GCTAAACGCGATTCATCACCTCTTGTGATGATCATTCGGCCTATTTGGTCTCTTGCAAAATTTCTTATGGGTTTGCAAATCATTTCCAATCAGTAGCGCACAATGAAATTAGCGGGGGAGTGCGCTCCCGCCCGCAAAGACCAAATGCCCCCTCCCCCCCCCCGGGGTATGGATTTCGCGCTTGATCCACCGAATGAATGCAGATCAATTCACACGGAAGGCAATTTTGCAAGTAGCTCTATTGGCAAGGGTAACTTGTATTCCTCCCGGCGGCGCATCTTCCGGGACGCGCATAGAACTCTTGCCTTGGGCTTGGGTTAAAGCTTGCGCCCCTGCGCCAGCGTGTTTTCCACCAGCGCGTCAACTTCCGCGCGGCTGGTGCGGTGGTTGACGAAGGCCGCGCGCAAAACGGTGCGGCCTTCGAGCCGGGTCGTCGAGGGCGCCACAATTCCAGACTCCTGCAGGCGCACGGCAATCTCCTCGTTTACTCGGTCCGAGTCTTTGGCGCGATAGCGGAAGCAGACAATATTCAGCTCGACTGGCGCCATCAACTCCAGCTCCGGCGTGGCGTTGATGCGGGCTTCCAGATAGCGTGCCAGCGCGCAACTGCGGCTGATGGCCGCGCCCAGCCGTTCCGTGCCCAGCGTCTTCAGCGTGAACCAGACCTTCAGCGCGCGAAAGCCACGCGAGAGATCCGGTCCGAAGTCGCAGGGCCAGGGCGAGCCAGCGGCCAGGCCGCGCGCGGCGCGTTTCAGGTACGCCGCTGGGGAGACGAAGGCCTTGCGGTGCGTTTCGCCATCCCGTACCAGAATGAAACCGGCGTCGTAGGGCGCCTGTCCCCATTTGTGAAAGTCGAAGGCCAGCGAATCGGCGCGCTCGATGCCATTGAGGCGCGGAGCCAGCTCGGGAGCCAGCCTAGCCAACGCGCCAAAGGCGCCGTCCACATGGAACCAAAGCTTTTCGCGCTGGCAAAGATCGGCCAAGGCGGCCAGATCGTCAATCGCTCCAGTATTGACCGTTCCCGCCGTTCCCACCACCAAAAACGGCGTGAAACCGGCCGCGCGATCCTGCTCGATGGTCTCTTCGAGCGCTGCCAGATCGATCCGGTAGCGGCTGTTGCAAGGAACGAGGCGCAGCGCGTCGCTGCCGAGGCCGGCGATGTCCATCGCCTTGGGCACGCAGCCATGAACCGCATTTGAGGTGTAGGCGGTCAGCCGCCGTGGCTTTGCGGCCACTCCACTTGAGCGCACGTCGAAGCCCAGCGCGGCGTCGCGGGCAACCAGCACGGCAATCAAGTTGGCCATCGACGTTCCTGTGACAAACAGTCCGCTTGCGCCCTCGGGAAAGCCGAAAATCTCACGCACCCAGCGCGTCACCTGCCGCTCGACCTCGACCGGGATGTGGTCGCGTCCGCCGAGGTTGGCATTCAGCCCCGCCGCCAGCATCTCCGCCACCATGCCCACCGGCGTGCCGCCGCCATTGACCCAGCCCATGAAGCCCGGATGGACGTTGCCTTGGGTGAAGGGCACGACGTCGCGCATGAACTCAGCATGAACCTTAGCCAGCGGCTCGCCCTGACGCGGCGCAGGGCCGAGGAAGCGCGCCCGCACCTCGTCCGGAATCGGCTGCCAGACGGGCCGCTCGCGGATCGTTTCGATGTAGCCGAGCATATCGTCCAGCATACGGTGCGCCTGCGCGCGAAATTCGCCCCAATCGGCGGGATCGAGGCTTTCGTTCGCTTCCGCTTGAGGGGTATTGCTCGTTTTGCTGGCCGGATCAATCACCTGGAAAACTCCTTCTTCCTAATTTTACGGGCCATGCCTGGTTTTCTCGACGGCGTAGCGGAGCGCAAGCCGAAAACCGCCGTCGTGCTACACTGTACTTGCGCTCAGATGTTTGGCCGTGAGCGGCAGCAAGCCCTTAGCAGGGCAAGTTTGCCTGGCACAGATTTTCCCAAGCCCTACAAATCAGGGTTCCCAAGAAGCGGACTTTATTTCTTGGGGCGGAGCGCAACCACTTGAGTCTCCCACCCGGTGACTCTGCCTTTGGACCATGAATTGATTCTAAAGGCCGCGCGCTTTTGCATCCTTGATTGAGACCGAGCGCAACAACCGGGAACGCCCTGGATATTGATGGCATGGGAAAAGTGGAGCCGGCCGGCAATGCGCCGCCTGGCGATGAAGCAGCGTGTGGCAGCTCCGGGCCTTGGGCATTCTCCCCTTGAATACTCTCCGGCCAGTCCTTTGAATGACTTTCGGTTCTCCCTTACGCATATTGAGAAGCAGGTCTGCGCCTGAGTAGTCTTCGCGCGCGCGCCTCCATGTCCGGTTCCGATTGCAGGCTTCCAGCCTTTGCTGGCGGCTCCGGAACCCATAGGAAATGACTTAATCTTGACGACATTAGCAACTGATTCCAAGACGACACCCGCAACTGAAACTGTTTCAACCACAATGTTTTCGCAGTTTTCTCTTTCGCCCGCCCTCATGGCGCGGCTCGACGCCAACAAATTTGAAACTCCCACGCCGGTGCAAGCCGGCTGCATTCCTCCGGCCCTGGAAGGCCGCGACGTGCTGGCCACGGCGCAAACCGGAACCGGCAAAACGCTGGGCTATTTGATTCCCATCATTGAGAGCATGCTCAAGGACGAAAGCAAGGGCGCTCATGCGCTGATCGTGCTGCCGACGCGCGAGCTGGCCATGCAGGTCGAGGAGGCCTTCAAGAACGTCCGTGCAAATTCCCGGCAGTCGGTGGCGCTGGTGGTTGGCGGTTTGAACGAAAGGCCACAGCTCGACGCCATACGGCGCGGAGCGCGGTTGATTGTGGCTACGCCTGGCCGGTTGGAGGATTATCTGAAGCGCAAGCTGGTGCGGCTCGACCAGGTGAAGATGCTGGTGCTGGACGAAGTGGACCGGATGCTCGATATGGGCTTTCAGCCAGCCATCGCGCGCATCGTGGGCACGCTGCCGGCTGTGCATCAGACGCTCTGCTACTCGGCCACGCTTGAGGGCGAGGTCAAGAAAGTCGCGCACAAGTACCTGAACAATCCGGTCCGCATCGAAATTGGCTCGGTGCTGAAGCCGGCGGAAAACATCGAACTACGCACCTTTGAAGTGGCGCCGGACAAGAAGCAGGAACTGCTCGAGCACCTGTTGACCGCCGATCAGGGCAGCTTCCTGGTCTTTGTGCGCACCAAGCATGGCGCGGATCGCGTGGCGCGCCGGCTGACTCGCAGCGGCTACTCGGCGACGCAGATTCACGGCGACCGCACGCAGTCCCAGCGCAGTGCCGCCCTGCGCAGCTTCTCGGAAGGCCGCAATCGCGTGCTGGTCGCCACTGACGTGGCTGCCCGCGGCATCGACGTGGCCAACGTGGCGCAGGTAATCAACTTTGACCTGCCCAAGGTGGCCGAGGACTTTGTCCATCGCGTCGGCCGCACTGGCCGCGCCTCGGCGCACGGCGTGGCCTCGACCTTTGCCGCCCCGGCCGAACGCGGCGAGCTGCGCAAGATCGAGCAGACTCTCTCGCTTCACATGAAGCACTATCGCGTGCGCTCGGCGGACGGGGAAATCGCGGCATAAGAGCAAGCCGGGCCGGAGGCGGCTAACGCCGTTTCCGGCCCGGCATTCGTTCTCAATGACACTCTAGTTTCTGTAAACAGGCCAGTGCACTCGCTCAAAGTGTATACAGATGTTTACACAAAGATGCATGGTTCTGCCAAGATGAAATTTGTATATTGTTGATTTATAATAATATTGATCTATGCGGAAAATGGCACGACAATTGCAAGAGTGAAGGTGCCCCGGCTTCAGGCTGGGAAAATCGCTTTACGGAGAGGACACAAAAATGAATACCATGCTTCTCAAGATGTACGTGAAGTACCAAGACCTGATGAACCGTGAGGAAGGCCAGGATTTGGTCGAGTACGCCCTGGTCGTTGCTTTGGTCGCATTGTTCGCAGTTGCCGCGATCGGCGCGCTGGGAAAGGGCATCAATAACGCATTTGTCAGCATTAGCAGCACGCTGGCGAGCGCTCTTTAACCCTTGCCCTTTTTATTGTCAGGACAAACAGTCATCACTTGATAACCGGCAGGATGCGCTTTCATGTTTGAAGGTGCATCCTGCATCGGTATGGTCGTTAGCTGTTCTCAAATCATGGCGAGGTCTTTTTATGTGGTCCAAAAGACAAGAGTGCGTTGCCCGGCTAAAGTGTATGGCTGTACGAGAAGAGGGCCAGGATATGGTCGAGTACGCCTGTGTCGTTTTCATGATATCGCTTGGTGCGACTGCTGCCATCAGGCCACTCGCTGAGCTGATTGCAGCAACGTATACGAATATAGCCTCTACCTTTATTAGTGCTGTGTCATAAATTTCGCAGAAAATTTCTGAACAGGGCATATCGATTGTCTGGCCGAGAGACCTTGCTGCAGAGCCTTTGTCAGTATGCAGCTTGTTGGTGCTATAGCTATAACGACACGGTGATTTTCTGTCCGTGATGACTCTGGCTTTGAGAACCGGGAATGTAGAGAGAAGAAGATGAGTTTGACAAGGACGCGACGGATTGCTATGGCTTCAATCTTGTTGTGCTGCGGAATCTCCGCTCTCTGGGGATTTTCCTGGCAGCGCTCGACATCGAATGGAATGTTAGACTTTAGAGCGGTCTTCTACTTCGCGCGATGCCTGCTTCAGCACCGTGATCCTTACAAAGTGGGCGAACCGTTGCGCGTCTATCAGGCGGAAGAAGGTGGCCGCACAGCGCCTCCGGAATTCCTCGGGAAAGTTCTATTGCTGGATGAATACTTGCCAACCGCATCGATCTTCATTGCTCCTTTTGCGATGCTGCCGTATGGACCAGCGCATCTGCTGTGGATGTTTCTCACTGCAGGATGTCTCTCTCTGGCGGCCTTCTTGATGTGGTGCCGCGGAGCCAATTACGCGCCCGTCATTGCGGGCAGCTTAATCTGCTTTCTTCTTTTCAACACCGAAGCTGTTTTTGCAATTGGCAATCCAGCGGGAATCGCCGTAGGTCTTTGCGTGGTGGCCGTCTGGTGTTTTCTTGAAGAGAGGTTTGCTTGGGCTGGCATCCTTTGCATGGCGGTCAGCCTAGCCATCAAGCCCCATGATGCGGGCCTGGTATGGCTCTATTTCCTGCTGGCGGGCGGCGTCTATCGGAAACGCGCGCTGCAAACCCTCCTGATTACCTCCGTTCTGGGGTTGGCATCCATTTTATGGGTAACTCCCATCGCGCCGCATTGGATCGAGGAATTGCACTCTAACGTCATGGCGGGATTGGCGCCAGGCGGAGTCTGCAACCCAGGACCTCTTACCGCAGTGAATGGAAACGGTCCGAGTATGATCATTTGCCTTCAATCCGCCCTAAGCGTTTTCCGCGACGATCCGCGATTCTACAATCCCATTAGCTATCTGGTCTGCGGGACACTGTTGCTGGTCTGGTCCGTGCGCACTTTCAGGTTGCGTCTTTCGCAAACGAGTGTGTGGTTTGCTTTGTCCGCAGTCGTGCCTTTTACCATTCTCATAACCTATCACCGGCCCTACGATGCCAGACTGCTTTTGCTATCGGTTCCTGCCTGCGCCATGCTCTGGGCCGAAGGTGGACCAACCCGCTGGATTGCGTTGCTCGTGACCAGTGCGGGAATTGTGTCGACCGCGGATATTCCGTTGGCTTTTCACTCAATATTCACCAGAAACCTGCACATACCCACGGAATGGCTTCTTGGACAGATACTGACCGTTGTGGTGGTGCGTCCTGTTCCGCTTATTCTGCTGGCAATGGGATTTTTCTATCTTTGGATTTATCTGCGGCACGATTTTGGCGCAGATGCAACGGCGGAAGCCAGGGAAACGAGGAATACGACGTGTGAACCCATGCCGGCTTAATCTGGCGCGATGGAGAAGTACGCTTGGCGAAATGAATCTGATCTACTGCTTGATTTCTGACAGACGGAGAGACTGAAGATGAAAGGGACGCAGCGGATTGTTCTGTTTTGGCTGCTGTTGTGCTGCGGGATCTCCATTCTGTGGGGTATATCCATTGGGCAAGCGTCGCCGAACGGAATGAGCGATTTCAAGGGAATCTACTATGATGCGCGATGCCTGCTTCAACATATCGATCCCTATAAATTAGGCGCTCCACTGCGCGTCTATCAGGCGGAGGAAGGTGGCCGCACATCGCCTCCGGAAGTGATCCGGCAAATTTTGCTGCGAAATGTATACTTACCTACCACATCGATCTTCATTGTTCCTTTTGCGATGCTGCCGTGGGGAACGGCGCATCTGCTGTGGATGTTTCTCACTGCCGCAAGCCTCATTCTTGCCGGATTCCTGATGTTGTGCAGCGGGGGCACTAGCGCGCCAGTCATTGTGGGCAGTCTGATCTGCTTTCTTCTTGTCAACACCGAAGCTGTTATTGCAATCGGCAATCCAGCGGGAATCGCAGTAAGCCTTTGCGTGGTGGCCGTCTGGTGCTTTCTTGAAGATCGGTTTGCATGGGCTGGCATCCTGTGCCTGGCGGTCAGCTTGGCCATCAAGCCACATGACGCGGGTCTGGTCTGGCTCTATTTTTTGCTGGCGGGCGGCGTCTATCGGAAACGCGCGCTGCAAACCCTCTTAATTACCTCCATTTTTGGTTTGGCATCCATTTTGTGGGTAACGCCCATCGCGCCGCAGTGGATGCAAGAGTTGCACTCCAATCTTCTGGTGACTTCCGCATCCGGGGGAACCAGCGACCCAGGACCACTTTCCGCCGTTAACGGAAACGGCCCGAGTATGATCATCTGCCTTCAATCCGCCCTAAGCGTTTTCCGCAACGATCCGCGATTCTACAATCCCGTCAGCTATCTGATCTGTGGGACGCTGCTGCTGGTCTGGTCCGTGCGCACTCTCAGGTTGCGTCTTTCGCAAACGAGTGCGTGGTTTGCTTTGTCCGCAGTCGTGCCTTTTACCATTCTCATAACCTATCACCGGCCCTACGATGCCAAGCTGCTGCTGCTCGCAGTTCCGGCCTGCGCGATACTCTGGGCAGAAGGCGGCCCAACCCGCTGGCTGGCGCTGCTGGCAACCAGCGCGGGAATCGTGTCGACCGCGGACATTCCGTTGACGATTCACCTGATGCTCACCAAAAACATGCGCATACCCACGGAAGGGTTTTCTGGACAGATACTGACAGTTGTGGTGATGCGTCCTGTTCCGCTTATTCTGCTGGCTATGGGCATCTTCTATCTTTGGATTTATCTGCGGCGCGATTCCGCTCCGGCTGCAACGGCGGATACTGGAGATACAAGGAAAACACAACGTGAGCTGATCCCAGCGTAATCCGATACAAGGCGGAAAGGTACACTTGGCGGTATGATCCTGATCTACAGCATCATTATTGGCAGATCGCGAGATTGAAGATGACATGGACGCGGCGGATTGCTCTATTTTGGATACTGCTGGCCAGCGGAATTTCCATTCTGTGGGGATTTTCCATCGGACAGACCGGGAATGGGTGGGTGGATTTCAGAGCGGTATACTATGGCACGCGATGCCTGCTCGAAGGCCACAATCCATACAATGTGCGAGAGCTGGAGCAGGTTTACCGTGCGGATGGAGGGCCGCGGCCAGCAGAGTCCGTGGCGGTCCACCAGGCGGTGACACTCTATGTGAACGTGCCCACAACCTTCCTTGTGGTAACTCCATTTGCCGTGCTGCCGTGGGGGGCCGCGCATCTTCTGTGGCTGACGCTTACCGCCGGAGTGACTCTTCTGGCCGCCTTTCTGATGTGGAATCTGGGAGCGAGTTATGCGCCGGAAGTTTCCCTTTTCCTGATTTGCATATTATTGGTCAATTGCGAGTCATTTTTTGTTGCTGGTAATACGGCTGGTCTGGTCGTGGGCCTTTGCGTAGTGGCCGTCTGGTGCTTTCTTCGGGAGCGGTTCCTGCCGGCCGGCATTGTGTGCATGGCGCTGAGCCTGGCCATCAAGCCCCATGACGCGGGCCTGGTCTGGCTCTACTTTCTGCTGGCCGGAGGCGTCTATCGCAAACGCGCGCTGCAAAGCCTTCTCATCACCGCTCTGCTCGGTTTCGCGGCCTTTCTATGGCTCTCGGACGTTGCGCCGCGCTGGATGCAGGATTGGCAATCCAATATGGCGGTCATCTCGGCACCGAACGGCATCAATGATCCAGGGCCCAATGCCCTGACCAGCCGTTCCGGCGCAATGGTCATCGATTTGCAGGCTGCAATCAGTGTCTTCCGGGACGACGCGCGTTTCTATAATCCGGCCAGCTATCTGATTTGCGGCGCGATGCTGGTAGCAGTTGCGTTTCGTACGCTCCGATCTCACTTTTCCCAGCGAAGCGCATGGCTGGCACTGGCGGCGATTGTTCCACTCACGCTGCTGGTGACCTATCATCGCGAATGGGATGCGAAACTGCTGCTGCTTACGATTCCGGCCTGTGCGATGTTGTGGGCCGAAGACAAGAGGATTGGCCGGTCGGCTTTTTTGATCACCTCTGCTGGACTGGTGCTGACGGGAGATATTCCGCTGGCGGCGCTCACAATTGTAGCCAATAGCCTGCGCGTGGACACGGTTGGCCTGTCCGGTAAAATAATGACGATTTTGCTGATCCGTCCGGCCTCGCTTGTTCTGCTGGCGATGGGAATTTTCTATCTGTGTGTGTATTTGCGGCGCGCTGGCTCAGATGGAAAGGCGGCCATGTCCACACGACAGAACTGAGAAAAAATCGAGCTTCCAGCTGGCGGATCAGAATTCAAAATTAGGAAGGATAGAACCCGCTTCGTCGGTCCCTATCTTCTTCCATCTCACTTTGGCTTGGAAACGCCTCTCAGCCGCCGACCGACGCCTCTTCTTTCACTGGTTCAACCCGAATCTTTGCGATCCGTCGGCGGTCCATTTCGACGACCGTCAGGCGGCGGTTCTTGTAGAGAACCGATTCGCCCACCTGCGGAATGTGGCCGAGGCGCGCCAGCAGGAAGCCGGCCAGAGTTTCCACGCCGCCGTCGCGCGGCAGGCTCCAGTGCATCTGGGTTTCCAGGTCGCGCAGGTTGGCGCTGCCCTCGATCAGCAACGCGCCAGCGGCGGTGGTCAGGATGGGGTGCGAAGGCGAGTCGAACTCGTCCTCTAGTTCGCCCACCAGTTGCTCGACAGCGTCCTCGACCGTGACCAGGCCGACCGTCGAGCCGTACTCGTCCACCACGATGGCCATCTGGCGGCGGCGATGCTGAAATTCGCCGATCAGATCGAGAACGGTTTTGGTTTCCGGCACCACCAGCACGTCGTGCATCACCTGCGAAAGCGTCAGTTCAGCCAGCGGAATGGTTGGGCGGAAGAACATCAGCCGCGCCAGATCCTTCGAGTAGACCACGCCGATGACGTGCTCGGCGCCGCGCGCCTCATCGTAGACAGGAACGCGGGAATGCATATTGTCGATTACCTGTTCGCTGGCCTGTTGGAGCGGCAGATTCGAGGGCAGCGAAAAAATCCTCTGGCGCGGCGTCATGATCTCGCGCGCGGCCACCTCGTCCAGCTCCAGCGCGCGATGAATCAGTGTCTCCTGCAAGGCGGGCAAAACGCCCATTTGCCGGGCGGCGGTGGCGATCAGCTTCAGCTCATCTGGCGAGTGGACCGCGTCCCTCTGTGTCACCGGAATATCGAAGCCGCGCAGGATGAGTGCGGCCGAATTCCGGAGCAGGCGCACGGCAGGCCGGGCCACCGCCATGAAGAACAGCATCGGCCGGGCGATGGTTACCGCCAGCGCCTCCGAGCGGCGCAGCGCCAGCGACTTCGGCACCAGTTCGCCCACCACCACCTCCATATAGGTAATGAAGGCAAAGCTCAGTGTGACGGCTACCGCGTGGGCATAAATCCGCGCATGGGGCAGCGTGCCCATCCAGCCTATCAGCACGCCGGCGGCCAGCGGTTCGCCCAGCCAGCCGAGGGCCAACGAACAGAAGCTGACGCCAAGCTGGACGGCGGGCAAAAAGTCGTCCAGATCCTGCTGCAAGCGGCGCACGGCGCGTGCTCCGGGCACACCGGCGGCCACCAATTGTTCGATGCGCGTGGCGCGGATCGAGACCAGCGCGAACTCCGCGGCCACAAAAAAGGCATTGGCCAGGATCAGCATGGCCACGGCGACAAATTCGAGCAGTGAAAGTCCGTGCATTCTGGATGTGAGCATAGCATCTTCACAGAGAACAGAGGACGAGGCGCAAAGGTCAGGGAACAGGATCGGCGGCGTGGAACCAATCCGACGTCTGATGCGTATGCGTATTTGAAGAGTATGGGCTTTAGCCCGTACATTTCTAGCGGGGCTTAATTGGCGGCTTTAGCCGCCGAGGGAAAGCGATCAAGGAGAAGAATGAAGAAACAATTATGGATCGCTGTGGTGGCCGCAGCCGCTTTGGCTACGGCGCCGCTCCAGGCCGCGGAGGCGACCTTTGATCGCACGCTTTCGGTTGGCGCGCCCGCGCAACTGTCGGTTTCCACCGGCTCGGGCAACATTCACATCACCCGCGGCTCGAACAGCCAGATACACATCTTTGGACGGATCAAGACGACCTGCTGGGGAATCAACTGCGCCAGCGAACAACAGGTGCGCCAGATCGCGGCCAATCCGCCGATCGAGCAGACGGGCAACATCGTGCGCATCGGCAGCCACCACGAGAAACTGCACAACATCAGCATTGACTACGAGATTCAGGCGCCGGAAAACTCCTATCTCGACGCCAGCGCCGGTTCGGGCGACATCAACGTACAAGGTGTGGGAGAAAACGCCAAGCTCTCGACCGGCTCGGGTAACATCCGCGCCACCGGCCTGCATGGCGGCTTCAAGCTGGACACCGGCTCCGGCAATATCTACGCCGAGCAGACGGGCCAGGGCGACGTAAAGGCGCAAACCGGCTCCGGCAACATCGAACTGCGCAATCTGCGCGGCGGCCTGCGCGCCGGAACGGGATCGGGGAGCATCAAGGCTGCTGGTACGCCGGTCTCCGACTGGAAGCTGGACACCGGCTCCGGCAACGTCGAACTTTGGACCGGCAATGCGGCATTCATGCTAAACGCCAGCTCCGGCTCGGGCGGCATCCATTCCGATCAGGAGATGGTGACGCAAGGCTCGCCGAGTCGCCACCAGATGACAGGCAAGCTCCACGGCGGCGGCCCCACGGTTCGCATCGAGACCGGCTCGGGAGAGATTCGCATCCATTGACAGAGATCAGTGATCAGTGACGGCGGAATCTGTTCCGGCGCGCAAGTTGATTTCACCGGCGAGGCCTCAAATGCTCCGGGGAAGGGCCTCGCCATTTTTTGATATATACCAGATTCAACGCCCCCTTGATTCTCCGCTTCCCGTCAACAAGCAACTGCGGCTGAGGATGAGGCATGGGCGGTACAGCGCCGCACATAGATCCTTAAATAGAAGGCGCTCATTGCCAGCAGAATAAGCGGAACCGGGCGGGTCAGCGCAATAAACTGAATCTGCCCCGGCAATCGCGTAATGTCGGGATGCAGGTCTTTGGTAAGCAGGACAAGACAGGCCAGAGGAAAATCCCCGGTCATCGCAATCCCAATGGTATTGATGATGAGTGCAAGCCATCCTGTCAGGCCGCCCTCGGCCCATAGCATGGCGCAGGCAGGAACAGTGAGCAGCAGCAGCTTGGCATCGTAGGGACGATGATAGGTCACCAGCAGCGTAAGCGGCGCGATTGCCGCCAGCGCCAGCCATGCCTTAGCCGCCGAAGGACGCGCCCGCAGAGTTGTAACTGCCCATAGCAGCAGCGGCATTCCGCAGATCAGATAGGTTACCGGATTGTAGAAGCGCGGATCGTCCTGGAAGACACTGACAATCGATTGCAGACTGATGATCATGCCGGCGGTTTTGGAACTCGCCGTGTTAGGACCAGGATCGTTGACGCCGCCGTGCGCCGCTGTCACTGCTAGATTGGATTGAAGTTCCGGGAGCCAATGCGGCGCGGCGTGCGCGACCCACAGCACGGCCGGCAGGCAGAGAATAGCCGTCAGTGCCAGGGTTTGCAACGCGCGTTTTCGATAAATTGCGCCAGCCAAAAGGAAATAGAACCAGACCAGTCCCGCGTCGTGCGGCTTGATGGCAAGACTGACCGCAAAACAGAAAACGCCTGCAAACACAAACCTGTTCTTAAGGAAGCACCATACGGCTATCGCACAAAGGCTCACTACGAGCCCGGCCACGTTGCCAATAGTGAGCAAGTTGAGGCTGTTGACAGCACAAAAAGCAATCAAAGCGCCAGAGATCACTGGTGCGTGGTCCGCTCCGAGATTCCACATCAGAAAAGCGGCGAAGATGAAACTTGCGGCGGTGAGCGTCATCCACAACAGATGTGCAGCGCTCCAGGACAACATTGCGAACGGCAAGGGGTAGACGACCGTAGTGGGCAAGTTTCTACACATCGTCACACACTGACGCTGGCCGCGCTGAGAAAGGTCTGATGATTGCTCACCTCCCTCGACCAGATAAAGATGCAGCATCTCACTTTCGTTGTACGGGTCGCAGTGTCGAAGCAGGCACCGTGAATTGTAGTAAACGGCCCTGAAATCTTCCATGGAACTGGGCCCCATGCTTTCCATAAGGGAACCGATCAGCACAAACAGCAAACATCCCAGCACCAGCAGATACAAACCGTCGAGCCGCTCTCTGGTCATCAATTGTTTCTCTCCGTCTTCGACCGCCGATTGAATTCTATGATCGCACACGCACGGAATGCGCAAATTGCCTGTCGTGAAATCAGGCAAGGACGGTAAGCTACTCGCCAGAACGTTTTCGGCGGAAGAATTGCTCGATATGCCCGGCTTGCAGGCAGCGCTGGCTCTTGAAAGAAATCGAGAAACCCGTCCGCATGCTCTTCAATCAGCTCCGCTTCGTGTGACAAAGCTTTAGAATCATGAGAGATCAGTAGCAAAGAAGAGGAAAAGGAACAATGGCAAATGCGTTGCGCCGCATCGTTTGCCGCAGAAGCGCCCGAGCCGGCTTCTGCGCGCTCCTGCTCCTGCTGTTCGCCGTCCCGATGGCGCTCGCGGAAACTCCGCTCACTGTGCGCGACCCGAATGCGTCGTTCCTCGATGTGCAGGCGCGGCGCAAGGCGTTGCAGAATGCGCAGACGCCAAGATTGCGCGAGGCGCTTGCCAGCCTGAAGAGCTGCACCACGGCGTCAATGCCCGCGCCGCCGCCGGTTGGGCAGGACATTCCCTCCCGTTACGTGAGCGGCAGCCATGGCGCGCTGAACCCGCAGGAACATACGCTCGCCGAGCCTTATTACAAGGTCCAGGATGTAGCCGCCTGGGGTGCCAATCGCTACCTTGCCACCGGCGATCCACAGGAAGCGGCTTGCGTGATTCATGCGCTGCTGCCCTGGGCGCAGAGCAAGGCTTTACTGAACTACAACGCCAAAGACGATATGGTGGTGTGGTTTCAATCCACCTGGACGGTTGCTTCGCTTTCGCTCTCGGTTTCGGTGATCCGGGCCGAGCCAACGCTGAACGCCGCCGAGCGGGACCAGGTCATTGCCTGGCTGCGCGCGGCGGCTTACAAATCGTTGAGCGAGACGCGTGGCCCGAACTCCGGAACCGACCGCAACAACCATTTCTTCTGGAGGGGGTTGGCGGCGACGGCGGCCGGCGTCATCAGCAAAGATGACAAGCTGTTTGCCACCGGCCTCCGTATCTATGCGACAGCCATCGGTGAAATCGATTCCAGCGGCGCATTCCCGGAGGAGATGAAACGCCACGAACTGGCGCTTCACTATCAGGCCTTCGCCATCGAGCCGCTGGTGATGATCGCCGAGCTGGCCCGCCGCCAGGGACTGGGCATTTATGGTCTCGTCGAGAACAAGCGCCGCTTGAGTGACGCTGTCGATTTTCTCTCGAAGGCCATCGCCGACCCGTCAATGGTGAAGAAGTACACGCCGGAAGCGCAGCAAACCGACCCGGACCTCAAGCCTGGAAGTCAGTTGCTGGCGTGGGCTGAGTTCTGGAATCAACGCTCACCGGACCCGTCCTGGCAAAGCGCTTTGCAAAAACCGTTTTACACCGCCCGCCTTGGCGGGAATACTACACTGTATATTGCGCCGGTCGATGAAAAGACGCCGCCTGCATCTACAATCCAAAGCGTGAAATAACATAACCTTGAAGGAAAGAAACATGGCAAATGTTTTCGACATCGTGGTTTGCGCCGGGATCGTTCCCGATCCGCTGCAAACCTTGGAGCCTATCACCGGGCCGAACGGTCCGGGGCTGAAAAACGAGATGATTCTGCCCGCGGTTCTCGACCCCTGGGCCGCCAGCGCACTTTACGAAGCTGCGAATCTGGCCGCGAAGAACCCGGGCAGCAAACTCTGGCTGGTTTCGCTTGGCCCCAAGGCCAAGCTGCAGCAGGTGATGATGACCGTGGCGCAGAAGGTCGCCTTCCAACTGGTTCCCGTGGACGGACCCATCGGCGGCTTTCCGGACGCGCACTCGACCGCCGCCGTGCTGGCTGAGGCCATCAACGCGCTGCCCGGGCTGGACAAGACGAAGCTGCTTCTCTTCGGCGGCTGGGAGTCGGCCACGCGCGGCGCGGGCGTGACGCTGCAATTGATTGGCGAGTTGCTCGGCATCACGGACCAGTTTCAAGGCGTCGATCAGATTGACCCGCGCGATGACGGAAGCTTTGAAGTGCTGGAGCGCGTCGAGGGCGGCAAGCATCAAGTCTCAGTCTGCGCCGGAGCGCCCGCCGTTTTGGGCTGGGCCACCGGCAATCTGGCCGAGCCGCGCAACAATCCGCAGGTGGGCATGAGCAATATGCGGACCATTATGCCGGCGCTGGCCAGGGCCAAGAAAGTCACGCTTGAAGCCAACAGCTTGCGCTATATCTCCGCCAGCCTGCCCAAGCAGCAGCGCGAAACCCGCGTCGAAAAGAACATGACCCCGGACGAGATCGCCGCCGAACTGGCCGCGTGGATTGGAGACGAATAATGGAAACGATACTTGTATTAACTCATGCCGATGAAACCGGCTCCGCGCTCTCCAAGGCCTCTCTGGAAGCGGTCACCGCTGGCCAGGAGCTGGCCGCGCGGCTTTCCGCGCCGCTGACCATCGGCATTCTTGCCGTGGACGCCAAGGCTGTTGCCACTTCCTTGCCCTCTACGGGAGCGCGCCTGCTGGGCGTCTCGGGCGAAGCCTTTGCCCAGGCGCGTTACGCTTCGGACGTTGCCGCCGTGGAAGCCCTCAGCCGCGCCGCCCAGGCCACCATCGTCCTCGCGCCAGGAACTTCGCGTTTCGTGCGCGTGGCGGCTAGCGTGGCGCACCGCCTTGGCGGCTTCATCGACACGCACATTACGGCCCTCGGCGGCGCGGAGGCGGTTGAGGCTTCGCGCTGGTTCTATCGCCAACGGGTCGAGGCGGTTCTCAGCCGCGACGCGCGCCCATGGTTCCTGCTGCTCGATCCCGGCACGCACGCCGCTTTTGCCGGCGAACATGGCGCGGCGCAGGTCGAGCCGGTCGCCGTTGAACTGCCAGCGTTGCGCACCACGGTCAGCGGCTTCCGCGCCCCCACGCAAGACGCGCAGACGATCCGCCCCGACGCCAAGCTGCTTTTGGTTGCCGGCGCGGGCTGGACCAAGAAGCAGCCCGACGGACAGGTTCACGCCGCCGAGGCAGGCAAGCTGATTCTCGGCTTTCTGCACGCGACCGGCGCGTCCCTGGGCAGCAGCAAGTCGCTGGTGGACCAGGGCGGCGAGGGCGAGCCGGTGCTGCCCTTCCTCACGCACATGAACCAGATCGGCCAGACCGGCGCCACGCCGCGCCATGCCAAGGGCCTCTCGACCTGCTGCCACGGCGAGGAGCCGCACGTGGTTGGCTGGCGCTTCATTGGCGAGCGGCGCGCCGTCAACCTCGACCCCAACTGCGGCTGGGCGCGCGGCAAGGCTGACGTTGTCTACATCGCCGACGCCTTTCAGGTGATCGCCAAGGTGAATGCGCTGCTCGAAGCCGGGAAGGCCTGATCCGTCTGGGAATCTGCGACTGCACCAGCTCCCGAAATCAAAACGGGAGCTGGTGCATTGCTGCGCGGAAAAATGGAGTCTGAAGACCAAAGTCAATTTTCGTCGCAGGCTGCGGAATTCGTCCGGAAATCCGCGAAGACGAATCCATCCCGGTCCACGACTTCGCCAGATTCCAGTGGCAGCGGAGCCGTAAACATCGGCCCGGCATAGACGCAGGTATGAAACTCGCCTCGTTCTCCGCATGGGTCCGTTTCCGGCGGTAAATCCGCCAGCAGTGCAGCGTCGAACTCGCGACCGGCAAACGACCCCGGCAATTGCTTTGTGTCCACGCAAGCCAGCTTTGCGCGCAGGCCGCCGGCGATCATCTCGCGGGCCAATGCCGCGGTTGGAATCTCCCACAAGGGAAACAACGGCTCCATGTCCGTCGGTTTCAACTGCTTCTCGCGATAGGCGCGGATGTCAGGCAGAAAAAGATCGCCAAAGGCGACCGCGTCGATATCCTCGCGAATGGCGCGATGGCAGACCTCGCTCATGCGCTGCTCGTAAACTTCGTTGGAGCAGGGCCACGGCAGAGGCACAGTCCACAACGGCAATTGTGCGGCTTCGGCCTGAGCTTCCAGCACCGAACGGCGCGTGCCATGCATGGCGACACGCTGGAACTCGGAGTTCAATGTGGTTAGCAAACCAACCAGTTCGATCTCTGGCTGCTGGCGCAGGAGATAAAGCGCCCACGCACTGTCTTTGCCGCTGCTCCAGGACAATAGAACACGCTTCATTTGTCCATGATATTCGTCAGCGGGCGCGATGATCCTGGCCTTCGGCAAGGACAGAGCTATCCGGTACATCGAAACGAAACCACGGGGCGTAGAAATGAAGTGGGTGCGGTTCGCAATCAGATGCGCAACCATTTTTCCCGCACAGAGCTAGCCCATCAACACTCCAGAACGCCTCGAAAGCTCTGGAAACGCACAATCCCTGGAGGATTCAATTCATGATGAAGAAGATTGCACTGGCAATTCTGTTTGCTCTGACGCTGTGCCCGGTGGCCTCATTTGCGCAGATCGTGATTCGCGTAGGTCCACCGCCGCCTGTCTACGAACGTCCCGGTCCGCCTCCGGACCCCGGATATGTATGGACTAACGGCTACCAACGCTACGACGGCGATCACTACGCCTGGACGCCGGGCCGGTGGGATCGTCCACCGCGGGAACACCAGCGCTGGGTTGCTCACAGATGGAGACACCGTGGCGATCATTGGGAAATGCAGGAAGGGCACTGGCGGTAGATTGCAATGTCCATAGGCAGAGAGCGGTCAGCACCACCGCAGGTGATTAGGTTCCTCACAGCTTGAATTCGTTCAATGTTGGGTGCCCCAGGTCCCGATTTTGGGACCTGGGATCGCACGAACTTGAGGCACAAAATGATGCCCAGGTGGCTCAGATGATTTCGATCACGTTGTCCGTAGCGGCTGCTGCGGCTTCAGCCTGTTCGATCAGCTTATTCGTGATGGCGTAAAACTCGGCCGCTTGCGGGCTATCGGGACCGGCCAAGGCCACGGGCTGGCCGCTGTCGCCGCCTTCCCGGATGGCTGGAACCAGTTCGATGGAGCCCAGGAAGGGCACGTTGAACTGCTTCGCTGTGCGCTCTGCGCCGCCACGGGAGAAGATGTCAATCTCCTGGTGGCAGTGTGGACAGACGAAGTGGCTCATATTCTCGACGATGCCCAGCACCTTGACGTTGACCTGAGCGAACATCTCCAGAGCCTTGCGCGCGTCTTGCAGGGCCACGTCGCTGGGCGTGGAGACAACCACGGCGCCGGTCAGCGGCACGGTCTGCACCAGCGAAATCACCACGTCGCCGGTGCCCGGCGGCAGATCGATCAGCAGGTAATCCAGCTCGCCCCACTCCACCTGCTGCAAGAACTGGCAGATGATCTGGTGCAGCATAGGCCCGCGCAGCAGCAATGGCTGGTCGCCGGGCGAGAGGTAGCCAACCGAGATACTTTTGACGCCGTGCGCCTCATTGGGAACGATGCGGTTGTTCGCGCCCACGCGCGGCTGCGCGCTCGCGCCCATCATCAGCGGCACGTTGGGGCCGTAGATGTCGGCGTCGACCAGGCCCACGCGCTGGCCCAGCTTGGCCAGCGCAATGGCCAGGTTGACGGCAACCGTGGTTTTGCCCACGCCGCCCTTGCCGGAACCGATGGCGACGATCTTGGAAATGCCCGGCAAAGCGACGGGCGTAGGCATGGCAGGTGAATGCGCCATAGTGTGTGTTTGCTCCTTCTCTGGTTGAAATCCGTTGTGTCTTCGATGCTGCTTCTTCCGGGATTCCGGGTGCCCCATCCTTGCCGCGTATTGTGCGGAAAGGGTGGGAAACCTCTCTGATTTCGTATCATGCCGGATCAATAAAAACGGTTTACTTCGATGGGGCTGTGGCTTCCGCAGCGGCATGGGCGTGCTTTTCCCTTTTGCGGCGCGTCTTTTCGGACTCGCGATGCTGGCGGCGCAGCAGCGCATCCGCGTAGCGGCGATTCTCGTCGGGCGTCTCCGGCCGCAGTTGGGGAACCTTCTGCGGATGGCCTCCCATGTCGATGGCCACAAAGACCAGATAGGCGCTGGCGACGTGCTCCAGTTCGCCGGTCTGCGGGTCTTCCGTCCAGGCCTTCACGCCCACCTCCATCGAGGTGGAGAAGGCGCGGTTCACGCTGGCCTTGAGCGTGATCAGGCTGCCCAGGCGCACCGGCCGGATAAAGTCGATGTGGTCCATCGCTGCGGTCACCAGATAGGTGCGCGCGTGGCGGAAGGCGGCGATGGCGCCGGTCATGTCCATCATGTGCATCAGCCGCCCACCCAGCAGAATGCCCAGCACGTTGGTGTCGTTGGGCTGAATGATCTCCGAGGTTTCCGACTGCGTGCTGGCGACTGTGCGGATTACCGGGCTGGCTGGCGTGGAATTGGGGGAACTCATTGTGGACCTCTCGATTTTCTGGCGCACCGCTTTTGCCGCCGCCGCCGGATAAAATGAAACTGGCGGCGGGCTTCAACAGACGCCTGTTCCCAGTTTCGGCTTCTCGCCGCCGGTTACGCAAATATTCGGTTTGAATGGCCGGCTGCGGGCGAGGGGGAAATGGACAAGATTGCGGGGTTGAGAGAGATTCTGGCGCTCCAGCCGGGCAACAGCCTGGCCCGCTATGGGCTGGCCATGGAACTGGTCCGGCAGGGCGAAACGGCGGCGGCGGCGGCCGAGTTCGACACGCTGCTGGCCGGCGATCCGGGCTATACGGCGGGCTACCAAATGTCCGCGCAGATGCTGGCCGATGCGGGCCGCGCGACCGAGGCTATCGCGCGGCTGAAGGCCGGCATTCAGTGCGCTAAGACCAGTGGTAACCAGCACGCCGCCAGTCAGATGCAGGCCATGCTCGACGAGCTGGACCGCTAGGTTGCCCGGCTTGGACCGGCTTCACAGGCTGCGGAAAAAGGCCTGATTCTGGATGAAACTGCCGGGTAACATCCCTCCGGGGCTAAAGCCCTTGTTTATTCTGCTGGCTTTTATGCGGGGGTTGAAACCCCCGCCTCCGCTGAAAGTCATGTGGTACGAACCGCAAGTGACCCGATAGGTCATGGGTACTCCTTACTGAATCTCCGACCTACCCCCCCCCACCCCTATTTTGGAAGCAAATTCCTTGTTTTCTTTAGCTTACGGGCATATGTTCGCCGTAAAATCGTCAAAACAAATAAGTTACGCGCAAAATCGTCCAAGTAAAGGAGTTATGAGAAATTTTGGCATCAGCCGACAGCTTTCGGTTGGAAGTAGGCGCGAAGACTCCTGGGATCATTGTGCAACAAAGTATGGGAATCATCCGCAGGCACCCGGCACCAGCTCCGTTGGAAGTCATATTGCACGAGCCGACTTTCATGCCTGAGCGTGGCCCGCAGAGTCATGGGTACTCCCTCCGCATCGAGTTTCCGCCGCCTGTTCAACCACCGTGGAAACGCTCCTTCCGGCCAGCTTTCTTGAGCCATTTCCATCCAGATTGCGTCTATACTAATACCATGCCAAAGTATTCAATCGTCGTTCCTTTTCACAACGAAGAGGAAAATGTCACCGTCCTTTACGCGCGCCTGAAGCAGGTGATGGAGCACGTGGGCGATAGTTTTGAACTGGTTTTTGTGGATGATGGCTCGAACGACCGCACCTGCAAGCTGCTGGAAGAGATCGCCGCGGTCGATAGCCGCGTGCTGGTCATCAAGCTGCGCCGCAACTTCGGCCAGACCCCGGCCCTTTCCGCGGGCTTTGATCACGCATCGGGCGACTTCATCCTGGCCATGGATGGCGATCTGCAGCACGACCCGGCGGAGATTCCCAACTTCATCGCCAAGCTCAATGAGGGCTACGACGTGGTCTCCGGCTGGCGCAAGGAGCGCATCGACAACCTCATCATGCGGCGCATTCCCTCGCGCTGCGCCAACTGGATCATGGCCAAGTTCTCCGGCGTGGACATCCATGACTTTGGCACCACCTTCAAGGCCTACCGCAGCGAAGTGATCCATAACATTCCGCTCTACGGAGAGCTGCACCGCTTCATTCCCGCGTTGGCCGCCTGGTACGGCGCATCCATCTGCGAGATTCCCATCAAGAACGTGAACCGCTTGCGGGGCAAGAGCCATTACGGCATCAGCCGCACATTCGGCGTCTTCTTTGATCTGTTGACGATCCGTTTCCTGATCAAGTACATGGGCCGTCCGATGCACTTTTTTGGCGGTCTCGGCGCGCTGGGCGTGCTGGCCGGCAGCTTCGTTTCGGCCGTGCTGCTGGGAATCAAGATCGCGCACCCGCATCTGAGTGTGATGGACCAGCACGGACCGCTGTTCGTGATTGCCGGCATCCTGATGCTGGCTGGCATCCAGTTGCTGGCCATTGGCCTGCTCGGCGAGCTTGAAGTGAACCACTACTACAGCAACATCCATCACACGGCCTATTCTATTGACCACATGGTGCGTATGCAGGCGCCGGAAGAGCCGAGTCTGCTGTAAGGGCAGGGAATAGGGAACAGAGATCAGAAATGCACAAGCCCCGCCGGGATAATCTTTCCGGCGGGGCTTGTGCATTTTGCGTTGTGCATTCAATAAAACATCTTGTCGAGTGGTCCCATTATTGATACCATAATGACGTGGCTGAAATAGCCAGGATCGTTGACAGAATGCGCCGTAGTCCGGCGCAGGTTCGCTATGCGGATTTGTACAAGGTCTGTGTGGAGTATTTCGACGAGCCGCGTCAGAGCGCATCTAGTCATGCTGTCTTCAAGACTCCCTGGCCGGGCGATCCGCGTGTGAATATTCAGAATGCCAAGGGCAAGGCCAAGCCTTATCAGGTTCGGCAGGTTTTGCTTGCCCTTGAGAGACTGCAAGAGAAGGGCAGAACGGACGGAAAAGACACAACGGAGAAGCTGCAATGAGCAACACAAACTTTGACCACTACACGTATCGCGTCACCTGGTCGCCCGAGGACGGCGAATATCTCGGCCTCTGCGCGGAGTTTTCTTCTCTGAGCTGGTTGGCATCCGCGCCCGGACCGGCGCTGACCGGGATTCGGAACGTAGTGGCCGCGTCGGTGGCGGATATGGTTGAAAATGGCGAGGAGCCGCCGATTCCGCTGGCGGAAAAGCGATACAGCGGTGAGTTCCGCGTTCGCATTCCGCCGCAGGTACATCGGGCGCTGGCACTGGAAGCGGCCGAGCAGGGCATTAGCCTCAACCGCTTGGCAAGCGCCAAGCTGACGCTGTAATCTCGCTTCAGCACTCTCCCCGGCGGGGCTTGTGTTTTTGCCGCTTCTGATCCTGTCCCTCTTGCAGTCACCCGCCCTCTGGGTCCATCCTTTACCTGAGATGAAAGCCATCCAAATTAACGCGACAGGCGGGCCAGAGGTTCTCCGGCTGGCCGAGGTGCCCATTCCCGAGCCGGGGCCGGGGCAGGTGTTGATCCGTGTGGAAGCCATCGGGGTCAACTTTATTGAGGTCTACTTCCGTAAGGGCGTGTACAAGGCGGTGCTGCCGCTGACGCCGGGCAGCGAGGCCTCGGGCACGGTGGAGGAGCTGGGACGGGGCGTCAAGGGCTTCGTAGCGGGCGATGTCGTGGCCTCGGCCAGCGTCCTGGGCAGTTACGCCGAGTACGCGCTGGTTTCGGCGGCGCAACTGGTCAAGGTGCCTGAGGGGCTTAGCCCGGAGCAGGCCGCGGCCGCAATGCTGCAAGGGATGACAGCGCACTACCTCTCTCACTCCACTTTTCCGCTGAAGGCCGGGCAGACGGCGCTGATTCACGCCGGCGCCGGTGGCGTGGGCCTCTTGCTGACGCAGATGGCCACGCGACTGGGGGCGCGGGTCATCACCACCGTCTCCACGCAGGAGAAGGCGGAACTTTCGCTTGAGGCTGGCGCATCCGACGTGATTCTCTACACCAAAAAGGACTTCGAGAAAGAGGTCAAGCGGCTGACCGGCGGCAAGGGCGTGGACGTGGTCTACGACTCGGTGGGCAAAGACACCTTCGAGGGCAGTTTGGGCTGCCTCAAGCCGCGCGGCCTGCTGGCGCTGTTTGGCGCATCCAGCGGGCCAGTGCCGCCCTTTGACCCGATCCTGCTCAACAAGAAAGGATCGCTGTTTATCACGCGGCCTTCGCTGTCGCACTATGTAGCAACGCGCGAGGAGCTGGAATGGCGCGCGGGCGATGTGCTGGGCTGGGTCGCCAGCGGCGAACTCAAACTGCGCACGGAATTTACCTATCCGCTGAGCGAGGCCGCGCAGGCGCAGACCGCCCTCGAAGCGCGCAAAACAACAGGCAAGATCCTGCTGGAACCGTAAGAGCAGGGACCAGGGATTAGGGACTAGAAAAACGCAAGCCATCGGAAGGAAGAGAGCATGAGCAAAATTTTGATCAAGCCTGACGATAAGGTCTTTATCCTGACCGGCGCGGGCATCAGCGCGGAGAGCGGGCTGCCGACCTTCCGTTCGGAGGACGGCTTGTGGTCCGGGCACCGGATCGAGGATGTGTGCGTTCCCGAGGCGTGGCGGCGCGATCCCGAGGGAGTGTGGAAGTTCTACTCCGAGCTGCGCGTCGCGGACACCAATGCCAAGCCCAATCCGGCGCACATTGCGCTGGCCGAGCTGGAGCGGCAAATTGGTGACCGCTTCTTCCTCTGCACGCAGAACGTGGACAATCTGCACGAGCGGGCTGGCTCCCGGCGGCTGGCGCATATGCACGGCGACCTCTCCAAGGCGCGCTGCGAGCGGGAGTGCGGCCGTCCGCCGGTTGAGGACCACACCATCTATCACAGCCTGGCCGAGGTGCCTCATTGTCCCTGCGGCGGCCGCCTGCGCCCGCACATTGTCTTCTTTGGCGAGATTCCGCTGGAGATGGAGCGCATTGAGGACGAGATTCGCCATTCGACGCTAATGGTGGTGGTGGGCACTTCCGGCTCGGTTTATCCGGCGGCCGGATTCGTTCACCTGGCGCGGCAAGCCGGCGCGCGCTCGGTCTACATTGGGCCGGAGCCGCCGCTGAACGCCTCCGCCTTTACCAGCGTGGTCGAAGGCAAGGCCGGCGAAGTGCTGCCGGGTCTGTTTCAGGTTCAGTAACGCGGGTTTCCGCGTGCCAGCAGGCGGGAATCGTTCGCCCGGAACAACGGCGTCTCCGGTATGATCGGGGTATTGCGAAATTCTGACCGCTATCAAGAAGGAGAAGCCCGTGTCCGAAGTGAATCCGTCTAACTTGCAACAGCCATCTGTTCCTGCCGCGCAGGAGGCCAGCCTTGGCCACCCACTGCGCATCGCCCTGTTTGGCTTTGGAACGGTGGGCGGCTCCGTCGCGCGGATTCTGGTTGAATCGCGTCCCGCGGGGCTGGAGCTGACGCATATCTATGTGCGTAACGTGGCGCGCAGGCATGTGGATTGGGTTCCAGATAGCGTGGTGTGGACCGAGGACGCCGACGCGGTGCTGGCCTCACCTGATGTGGATGTGCTGGTGGAGCTGGCTGGTGGGCTGGAGCCGGCTGGTGGATGGATTCGGCGCGCGCTCAGCGCCGGCAAGAGCGTGGTTACGGCCAACAAGAAGCTGATCGCCTATCATGGCGTCGAGCTGGAGCAACTGGCCGTCACCCATGGTGGACACCTGAAATACGGCGCCGCGGTGGCCGGTGGAGTTCCCGTGATTCCCGGCCTCGAACAGGGGCTGGTGGGTGACCGCATCGAACGCATTGAAGGCATTCTGAACGGCACCTGCAACTTCATACTGAGCAAGATGGAGGAGGGCGCGGAGTACGCGCCGGTGCTGGCCGAGGCGCAGAAGCTGGGCTACGCCGAGGCCGATCCCACTGAAGATGTGGGCGGTTTTGACGCGCGCGCCAAGCTGGCCATCCTGATGCGCCTGGCGATGCGCGTTACGGTGGACCCGGAAGAGATTGTGCCGCAGCCGATTACCGCGATTTCCGCCGTCGATTTCAGTTATGCGCGCGACCTCGGCTGCACCATCCGCCAGATTGCGCGGGCCGAGCGATCCGCCGGCCAGGTGGCGGCCACGGTAGGGCCGATGCTGGTGACGCTGCGTTCACCGCACGCCTGGTCGCGGGGCACGGAAAACATGGTGATTCTCAACGGTCACTACGGCGGGGACGTGGTCTTTTCCGGCCATGGCGCTGGTGGCCAGCCCACGGCGGTTGCCGTCGTCAGCGACCTGCTGACGCTGGCGCACGGCTCGTGGCGGGTGCGCATTCCATCCACGCCGGCGCGGGTGGGCGCGGAATTCGAGGTTCCCCACTACATCCGCTTCAGCGTCAACGACAAGCCGGGAATCATCGCCGACATTACCGTCGCGCTGGCCAGCGAGGGCATCAATATCCGCGCCATCGTGCAGAAGCCGGGCTATCCGCAGCACGCGCTGCCGTTTGTAATGACCGTCGAGCCGTGCAAGTCCTCGTCGCTCCGGCGCGCTCTCGAATGCCTGCGCGGCAAGGATTACCTGCTCGAAGCGCCGCTGGATTTGCAGATATTGGAGTAGCAGGGCCAGTGGTCAAGGGTTCCTTGTTAATGGCAGACTGATGGGATCAGGCACACGGCATTTCTGTTCCCTGATCCCTGCCCCTGTTCCCTGTTTCCTCACTCCCCTAGCATGATGCGCTGAATGCGCGTGGCGCGGCCGGTGTCGGGGTCGCAACTGACCAAAGCGGCGCACATCTTCGGGTCGCCTTTGGCAGCCTCGAAGCGGACCGGCATTCCGGTCAGGAACTTGCGCAGCACCAGCTCCTTTTCGACGCCGATTACGCTATCGTAGGGACCGCTCATGCCTACGTCGGTCTGATAGGCGGTGCCGCCCGGCAGCACGCGCTCGTCAGCGGTGGGAATGTGCGTGTGCGTGCCCAGCACGGCGGTCACGCGGCCATCCAGATACCAGCCCATCGCCACCTTCTCGCTGGTCGCCTCGGCGTGGAAGTCCACCACGATGACCTTGGCCTGGATGCCGGCCAGCAGTGCATTGACGGTGTGGAAGGGATCGTTGGTGGTGTTCATGAAGACGCAGCCCTGCAAGTCGATCACCGCGTACTCCACGCCGCCCTCAGTGGTTCCCTCATAGACGCCGTAACCGGGCAGACCGGGCTGAAAATTCGCTGGCCTCAGCACGCGGCGCGGGCGCTCGTGGCTTTCGGCGGGCACTGAGTTGAAGTAGTCGAGCAATTCACGCTTGTCCCAGGCGTGGTTGCCAGTGGTCAGCACGTCCGCGCCCAGGTCGAAGAAATCCTCGGCGATTTGCGGGGTCAGGCCAAAGCCGCCAGCGGCGTTTTCCGCATTGATGATGGTGAGATCGACGGCGTGCGTTTCGCGCAGGTGGCCGATGTGCTCGCGCACGATCCTGCGTCCCGCGCTGCCGAAGATGTCGCCGACGAAGAGAATGTTCATGGTTGGTTGAAGCTCCTGGGCAAATGAAGAAAGGGAATAGGAAACAGGGAACAGGAAAAGCTGGCTGGTTAAGTCCTGCGGTTTCCCACCCTTGTGGCAGAAAAAAGCCGCAAGGATGGGGCACCCAATTGAATCGCTATTCTGTACTTTCTGGCGCCTGATCGCTGCTTTCTGTTCCCTGTTCCCTGTTCCCTGCTCCCTGACTTCTCAACAGCGGGAAGAGAATCACGTCGCGGATGGACTTCGAACCGGTCAGCAGCATCACCAGCCGGTCAATGCCCATGCCCTCGCCGCCGGTTGGAGGCAAGCCGTAGGCCAGCGCACGCACGTAGTCCTCGTCCATCTGGTGCGCCTCGTCGTCGCCCTCAGCGCGTGCGGCCAGTTGCTGCTCGAAGCGCTTGTGCTGCTCGACCGGATCGTTCAGCTCGCTGAAGGCGTTGCCCAGTTCAAAGCCGCCGCAGAAGAACTCGAAGCGCTCGACCCAATCTTGATCATCCGGATTCTGCTTGGAGAGCGGCGAGACGGCTGTCGGATAGTCGTAGATGATGGTCGGCTGGATGAGGTTTTGATTGTATGTCTCTCCAAGAAACTCAAACAACTGGGCAATTATTTTTCCTAGCGGGATGGAGATCTTGCTCAGGTCACGGTGAATACCTGAGGCAATTTCGATAAGCTTATAGGCCCGTCGACCAGGTCCCTTGATCGATGAAGACTCTTCAACCGTGATCTCTTCAGACAATTCTAAAGGGGAGATAAACGACCCAAATGGAGCGGCGAGTTTATGAAGCCAATTCAAGAGCCTTAATACATCACGCCTAAGCAGGTTCCGGTCACTAAAATCTCGAAGCTCCGGTGCTGGATTCGCCTCTGGAGGCCACCACTTAATAATCGCATCGCGCATGGTGAAACGCTGCCATTTGGCTAAATCAATCTCAAACCCGTTAAAGTTCGTGATCGTGGTTCCGTTCACCTGCTGCGCGACAAACGCGACCAGCTCTTCGGTCAGGTCCATCATGTCTTTGTAATTCGCGTAGGCCTGATAGAACTCGATCATCGTGAACTCAGGACTGTGTTGCGTGTCGATTCCCTCGTTGCGGAAGTTGCGATTGATCTCGTAGACGCGGTCCAGGCCGCCCACCACCAGCCGCTTCAGATTCAGTTCCGGGGCGATGCGCAGATAGAGGTCCATGTCGAGCGCGTTGTGGTGGGTGATGAAGGGCTTGGCCGCTGCGCCGCCCGCGATTTGCTGCAACATCGGCGTTTCGACTTCCATGTAACCGTGCTCGTCAAAGAATTGGCGGACGGCCTTCAGCGTTTTGGAACGCTTGACGAAGACCTCGCGCGCTTCGAGGTTGGCGAAGAGGTCCACATAACGCTGGCGGTAGCGTAACTCCACGTCGGCGAGGCCGTGAAACTTCTCGGGCAGCGCCAGCATGGCCTTCGCCAGGAAGGTCAACTTTTCCACGTGAATCGTCAGCTCGCCCGTGCGCGTGCGGAAAAGGTAGCCGGAGACGCCGATGTGGTCGCCGATGTCGAGCAATTTATAGAGCGCGAAGCCCTCGTCGCCCACCGCGTCCTTGCGCACATAGATTTGCAGCCGCTGGCCGCCCTGCTGGAGGGTGGCGAAACCGGCCTTGCCCTGGGCGCGGATGGCCATAATGCGCCCGGCGACGGCCACGACGATGCGCGGCGATTCAAACTCCTCGGCCTTGGTTTCGTCCCACTGGGCGCGTACTTGCGGGACGGTGTGTGTGGCCGGGAAGTGGTTGGGGTAGGCCGCCTGGCCCAGCTTTACGATCTCTTCGAGCTTGGTCTGGCGCAGCTTGAAGAGGTTTTGCTCAAATTCCGAATCAAACTCCATGGCTTCCTTTGCGCGAACCGCTTGGCGGCTCAAATGCCAGTATATCGTTCGTTGCGTGGCTGCCGGCCAGTGCTCACGTGGCAAACCAGGGCAGACGCACCATGGAAGCTATATGCAACGGTGAGGTAGGGCAAATGCAATAGAGGAATGCGGATTCCCTTGCAGCCATTTGCGGAACTGCAGGCTCCTTGACTGCCACGCACACGGCGTCATCTTTTGCAAGACATCGTGCCCCTCGGCGGGGTTTGACATTGGCATCGAGACCGGGGGGACCCTGTCCGCTACAAATTCTGGATTGTCGATGGCGATTTACGCTTTGAGATGGTTTATCGAAATGGGATCAAATAAACTTGACAACAACTCACTCAACATGGCATTCTTAAGCTGTCGAAAATTTTAAGCAACAGGCAGGAAACCAACCATGGCAAAGATTATCGGAATCGACCTCGGAACCACCAACTCGTGCGTTGCAGTGCTCGAGGGTGGCGAACCGAAGGTGATTGCAAATGAAGAGGGTACGCGGACCACGCCCTCGGTTGTCGGCTTCACGAAGAACGGCGAGCGACTGGTGGGCCAAGTGGCCAAGCGCCAGGCGATCACCAACCCGGAGAACACGGTTTTCTCCATCAAGCGATTCATGGGCCGCCGCTACGACGAAGTGAGCGACGAGATGAAGATGGTGCCCTTCAAGGTGATTCAGCAGGGCGACCACGTGGGCGTGATGGCGCAGGGCAAGGAGTATACCCCGCCGGAAGTCTCGGCCATGATCCTGCAAAAGCTGAAGAAGAGCGCCGAAGCCTACCTGGGCGAACCGGTCAGCGAGGCGGTTATTACCGTTCCGGCCTACTTCAACGACGCGCAGCGGCAGGCCACCAAGGACGCGGGCAAGATTGCCGGCCTGGAGGTGAAGCGCATTGTCAACGAGCCGACCGCGGCCGCGCTGGCCTACGGGTTGGACAAGAAGAAGGATGAGACGATCGCCGTATACGATTTCGGCGGCGGCACCTTCGATATTTCCATTCTGGAAGTGGGCGAAGGCGTGATTGAGGTCAAGTCCACCAACGGCGACACGCATCTGGGCGGCGACAACCTGGACAAGCGCATCGTGGACTGGCTGATTGCCGAGTTCAAGCAGGAGACGGGGCTGGATCTGGGCTCGAAGGGCAACGAAATGGCCTTGCAGCGGCTGAAGGATGCCGCCGAGAAGGCCAAGATCGAGTTGTCAACGACCATCGAGACCGAAATCAACCTGCCGTTTGTGACGGCAGACGCGACCGGCCCGAAGCATCTGGTTCGCAAGCTGACCCGCGCCAAGCTGGAGCAGTTGGTCGGCGACTTGGTCGACAAATCGCTGGAGCCTTGCAAGAAGGCCATTACCGACTCTGGCGTGGCGCTGACCGACATCAACGAAGTGGTGCTGGTGGGCGGGCAGACGCGTATGCCGCTGATTCAGGAAGCGGTGAAGAAGATGTTTGGCCGCGAACCGCATCGCGGGGTGAACCCGGACGAAGTGGTCGCCATCGGCGCGGCGGTGCAGGCGGGCGTGCTAGCCGGCGAGGTCAAGGACCTGCTGCTGCTGGACGTGACGCCGTTGACGCTCTCCATCGAGACGCTGGGCGGCGTGGCCACGCCGATGATTCCGCGCAATACCACCATCCCGACCAAGAAGACCGAAACCTTCTCGACGGCGGCTGACTCGCAGACCGAGGTCGAGGTTCACGTGTTGCAGGGCGAACGGCCGATGGCGGGGCAGAACCGCACGCTGGGCAAGTTCAAGCTGGGCGGTATTATGCCAGCGCCGCGCGGCATTCCGCAGATTGAGGTCACCTTCGACATCGACGCCAACGGCATTCTGAACGTGACCGCCAAGGACAACGCGACCGGCAAGGATACCCGCATCACCATCACGTCCAGTTCGGGCTTGAGCAAGGAAGAGGTCGAGCAGATGGCCAAGGAGGCCGAAGCGCACTCCACCGAGGACAAGGAGAAGCGCGACGAAATCGAGGCCCGCAACTCGCTCGACGGCATGGTCTACAACATCGACAAGATGCTGAAGGACTCCGGCGACAAGATTCAGGGTGCAGAAGCCGCGCCTGTCAAGGCCGAGGTCGAGACGGCGCTGGCCGAATCGAAGAAGCTGCTGGAAGGCACGCCTAGCTCGAAGGAGATCAAGGCGCAACTGGAGAAGCTGACCCACGCCAGCCACAAACTGGCCGAGATCGTCTACAAGGCCACCGCCGCGCAGGCCGCGGCGGGAGCCGCGCCCGGAGCGCCCGGAGCAACGGCTGGTCCGGCCGCCGCCGAACCGGCCGCAGAGCAGAAGAAGGACGACGGCGTGATTGACGCCGAGTACGTGGACGACAACGAGAAGAAGTAGTCGGTATTTCCGGAGGGAGGCGGGGGTTTCAACCCCCGCATAAAGTAGGCAGAATACTTGAGGGCTTTAGCCCCGGATAGATTGCCGAAACAGCCGGAGGAATATCGGGGTGGGCGATGCAAAATCGCCCACCCCGTTTTGTTATTCACACCGCGCTGTCATCCTGAGCGACCGGAGCGCAGCGAAGGAAGTCGAAGGACCTGCGGTTTGCTGGCGTCGTCGAGAACCTGCTGAGTGGATCGATTGAATTAGAGCGGATTGGAGCAAAAACAACCGCAGGTTCTTCGACTCCGTTTGGCGCACAGAACGCGCCAAACTTCGCTCAGAATGACAATATTATTGGTGATTCAATCATTTTGAAGGAACAAAAAGGAGTTTAGCTCAGATGGGACAGTTCGACAGTGAGACAGACGCTATACTGACGCAGTTGAACTACGACGAACTGTCCAAAGTTCCCGGTGGCGAGTTTGTCGAAGTCATCGGCGATCTTTTGATGCTTATTGGCACAGGCGGCCTTTGGGCCGTTACTGGCGGAGTTTCAAGTCTGATTCTGAAGGTGCGAAAACTCGCCGGAGCCAGCTATGCAAGCAACCTGATATATACGATTACCGCAGTGCGAAACGATTTGAAAACCCTTTATGAGAGTCACGAAGAGCTTCGCGGACGCATTGAATCTCTCCGTACTGATCCGAAGTTTGCGGAGGCAATTTCCGCGATTGCTCTTCATGCCATGCACACGTCCGTGAAGGATCGGCTCAAACGGCTAGCGCGAATTGTTGTGAACAGTGTGAAGGAAAACGATCTTGAACCTGAAGGCCTCGACGATATGATGCGGGCCGCTATGGAATTGACTGATTTTGATGTATTGATGCTCGGTGATATGTACGCTTTGGCCATGAAATCAAAATGTGCCAAAAGTTCACAATCGAAGGATCAAGTTAAACCAGATATCTTTGGTCTCTGGCAGGATTATTGGCATACCTTTCCGACAAAGTACCCGGATAAATTGCGCACTTCGGTCGTCGGCGGGTTCGGACGATTATCAGCACTCGGCCTAATCTATGGAGTCGAAGCTACCTCAATGGGAGTCAGCCCGGTTTCAATGAATTATTGGATAACTGACGAAGGGATAAAGTTCTACGAACGCTTACAGGAAATCGCTGTTCCAGAATGAGAGAGTCTATGTCTCCCTGCTGAACCGCACTTATACTGAATCCATTCCGGCAGGTGGCGGAGAACCCTATGGACTACTCGCAGATTATTACGATTGATCCAGGCAAGCGGAGCGGCAAGGCCTGCATTCGAGGGCTGCGCATCACCGTCTACTATGTATTGGATTACATGGCCGCCGGAATGAGCCAGCAGGAACTTTTGGCCGACTTCCCCGACTTCACCGAGGCCGATATTCGAACCTGTCCGGCTTTCGCGGCTGATACCGAGCGCAGATTCGAGATCGTCTCGCTGTGAAACTTCTGCTTGACGAGAATTTGTCGCCGTCAAAGTAACGAGATCAGTTGACTACCGAATAGACCGCGCCTATCAGCGTGTGGCGAAAGTTCAAATTGCTGAAAAACTTCCCTCGGGGGCTAAAGCCCACCCTTTATTCTTATGCATTTTGCGGCACGGCTGAAGCCGTGCCCTTTCAAAACCTGACTTCTACCATGGGGTGTTATGTACGGGCTAAAGCCCGTACCCTTCAGCTTGCGTCAGTCAGTGTTAAACAGACTGCGGGAAAAATCCTGGATTTAGGAAGAATTGGCGAAAATGTCCTTCCGGGGCTAAAGCCCGCGTTGATTCTGCTGGCTTTATGCGAGGGTTGAAACCCCCGCCTCCCTCCGGATCGAGTTTTCCCGCCGTCTTTATTGCCTACCCGTTATGTCAACCATTTGCGGCAGTCAGGGCTGAAACCCTGACCTACCAGCCGTTCCCTAGTTTCACCAAGGGTTGCTGACGATGGCCTATTTCGGCTCACTGCGCGCTCTGAATCTTAATCAGCTTCGGCTGGTTCACTTCGGGCGGTTTCGATTCGCCGATGGCGAGCTTGATCAGGCTGGTCTGCGGCGCGCGCCAATGGTCAATGTAGCTGATGCGGTGGACGCAACTGATGGTGCAATTGGGCGAGCAGCTTTTGGCCGTCAGAAACTCGCGCTTTACATCCGCCGTGGTGTAGGCGGCCAGCGGCACGCCGGGGAAGCCTTGCTGCTGCGAGCAATAATGCACCAAGCCGTTCTCGCAGATGTAGAGGTAGCGCGAACCGGCGCGGCAGCGCCACTGATTGGGCAGCCCCTTGACTATAGCCTCCTGATACTGATCGAAGCGCGAGTAGTTGGTTTTCTTGCGGCGGGTCATCTGAAAATAAACCTTGGCCTCGCTCTCTTTCAGCGGCTTCAACTGGCCACTGCCGTCGTGGATGATGCCGATGGTCGATTGAAAGCCCAGCTCAACCGCCCGCTTGCCGATCGTCAGAGCGTCGTTGGGATTGAAGCCGCCGCCCACGACGGAATTGATGTTGACGTGGAACTCGGCGTGCTCGGCCAGCATCTCCAGCTTTTTGTCCAGCGTCTTCAGGCTCTTCATCGAGACGGCATCCGGCTCCAGATTGTCGATGGAAATCTGCATATGATCGAGGCCGGCGCGGTTCAGCCGCTCGATCCGCTCCACATTGAGCAGATAGCCGTTGGTAATCAGGCCGGCAATCGCGCCGGTTTTCCGGATGCGGCGGATGATCTGGTCCAAATCGGGATGGGTGAGCGGTTCGCCGCCGGAGAGGCCGATCATGGCCGTGCCCAGCCGTCCCAACTGATCGATGCGCCGGAGCATTTCATCGAGCGGCACCGGTTCGGAGACCTTGTCGTACTCGTTGCAGTAGCCGCAGGAGAGGTTGCAGAAGCGCGACGGCACAATCTGCACCAGCACTGGGTGGCCGGTGTGAAGGAGCGCGCGGGCGACCATCGCCAGCTCGCGCAGCTTCCGCGTGGCCTTGATCCAGCGTCCACGCAAAGTTTTATTCCGGGTTTTTGCCATTTCTTATATTGAAGCACACCCGGCACGGAAGGGCAGGTGAGCGGCTCAATGACCACCGACGCGCAACTGGCCGCGCTCACCATCGAATATGGCGGAGTCTTGCACACCACGGACCGCGATTTTGCGCGCTTTCCGGGGCTCAGGTGGGTCAATCCGCTATTGGAATCCTGAGCTTAGCGCCGTGCGCGGAAGGGCTGAGACGCGCCGGTTTCGGCGGTCAGCCGCACCGGCTGGCGCAATAGTAATATGAATTTCCGTAAAACGCTGTTCTCACCCGGCTAAATACGATACACTCAACCGGGCACGTTCTATTCATTTGCCGATTATTCGACATACGGAGGGCACATAGAAATTGGGAAAAAGCATGGTCCCGAAGAAGCTGTTTTTCACCAAGGGCGTGGGCAAACACAAGGAGCGTTTGACCTCCTTTGAGCTGGCGCTTCGGGATGCGGGGATTGCCTCGCAGAACTTGGTGCGGGTTTCGTCCATCTTTCCGCCGAACTGTAAACTGATCACGCGCAAGGAAGGCCTGACCTACCTGAATCCTGGCGAGGTGGTATTTGCGGTGATCGCGGAGAACTCGACGCGCGAGGCGCACCGGCTGCTGGCATCGAGCATCGGCGTGGCCCTGCCGGCAAACAAGAGCGCTTACGGCTACCTGAGCGAGCATCACTGCTTTGGCGAAACCGAGGATCAGGCGGGCGAGTACGCCGAGGAATTGGCCGCCGAGATGCTGGCCACCACCCTCGATGTGGACTTTGACCCAGACAAGAGCTGGGACGAGAAAAAGGAGATTTATCGCATCTCCAACAAAATTGTCCGCACCAGCAACGTGACGCAATCGGCCGTGGGCGACAAGAGCGAGAAATGGACCACGACGATTGCCGCCGCGGTGATGATTCTGGGAGAGTAGCAGGGCGTTTGGCGGAACGATTGAGGCCAATTCCGCTCGGTGCGGAATTGGCCTTGTTGTGTCAGTCGAGGAGAATGGAGTATAGCCCATGGCAAGTGCGCGCAAATACAAGGTGGGGCTGGTGCAGATGCGTATGTCTTCGGAGCCGGAGGCGAACTTCGCCGCTGCGGCGCGTCACATCCGCGAGGCGGCGCGGCAGGGCGCCAACATCGTCTGCTTGCCGGAGCTTTTCCGTACCCAATATTTCTGCCAACGCGAGGAGCTTGCGCTCTTTAACCTTTCGGAGCCGATTCCGGGGCCATCGACCGAGCGGCTGGGCGTGCTGGCCCGTGAACTGCACGTCGTGATTATCGCCTCGATTTTCGAGCGCCGCGCGCTGGGGCTTTATCACAACACTGCGGTCACTTTGAACGCCGATGGAGCGATTGCTGGCGTCTATCGCAAGATGCACATTCCGGACGATCCGCTCTTCTACGAAAAGTATTACTTTGCGCCAGGCGACCTGGGCTTCAAGGCTATCGACACGGCTTTTGGCCGCGTGGGTGCGCTGGTTTGCTGGGATCAATGGTTTCCCGAAGGCGCGCGGCTGACGGCGCTGCAGGGCGCCGAGGTGCTCTTCTATCCCACGGCCATCGGCTGGCATCCGGCGGAGAAGGCGGAGTTTGGCGCGGCGCAGTACGACGCTTGGCAGACCATCCAGCGTTCGCACGCCATCGCCAACGGCGTCTATGTGGCCGGCGTCAATCGCTTGGGGCTGGAGCATGGGGACGTTGCGGGCAATCGCGTCAGCGGGCCGGGAATCGAGTTCTGGGGCGGCAGCTTTCTGGCCGATCCCTTTGGCCGCATCATCGCCCAGGCCTCGCAGGACGCCGAGGAAATCCTGATTGGCGAAATCGACCTGGGGCTGATTGAGGAGACGCGCCGCAACTGGCCCTTCCTGCGCGACCGCCGCATCGACGCTTACGGCGGAATCACCAGACGCTACCTCGATTTACCCTCGACTACGAAGGATCGTGAAGGAACTTCTGCATAAGTCGATGTTTTGAAAGGGCACGGATTCAGCCGTGCCATAAACACAGCAACAGAATCATGGGGCTTTAGCCCCGGAGGAAATGCTGGCACTCAACACGCAATTTTCTAGAGATGATTTTGACAATCCATGACTAGCAATACTCCATTTCAGCAAGGTTTCCGTATGCCCGCCGAATGGGAGCCGCACGAGGCTACCTGGCTGGCCTGGCCGCACAATCCCGAGGACTGGCCGGGAAAGTTTCAACCCATCCCATGGCTCTACGCGGAGATTGTGCGCCTGTTGGCCGCGCAGGAGCGGGTGCATCTGCTGGTTGAGGACGCGAAGGCCGAACGGCGCGTCGAGAGCATCTTGCGGCGGGCGGGAGCGAATCTCGACCGTGTGAGCTTCCATCAATGGCCCACCAATCGCAGTTGGACGCGCGACTCGGGACCGATCTTTGTGCGCAACAGCGAGGGCAAAGTCGGCATCACCAACTGGCATTTCAACGGCTGGGCGAAGTACGCCAACTGGCAGCTCGACGACCAGTTACCGGCTCGTGTGACGGAGCTGCGCGGCCTGCCGGAATGGCAGCCAAGCATTGATTTGGAAAACGGCGCGTCGCATCGTGTTGTGCTCGAAGGCGGCTCGATTGACACCAACGGCGCGGGGATTTTGCTCACGACTGAGGAGTGTCTGCTGAGTGAAGTGCAGCAGCGCAACCCCGGCCTCAGCCGCGAACAACTGGAACAAGTCTTTCACGACTATCTCGGCATCGAGCAGGTGATTTGGCTTGGCTGCGGTGTGGCTGGCGACGACACGCACGGCCACGTGGATGACATCGCGCGATTCGTTGCGCCACGGACAATTGTGGCTTGCGTTGAGCCTAACTCGAGTGATCCCAACCATGCGCCGCTGGCCGAAAATCTACGCCGGCTCAAGGCCGTGCGCAGCCTCGACGGCAAGCCATTTGACGTAGTCGAGTTACCGCTTCCGCGTCCGGCTGTTTTCAGCGGCCAGCGGCTTCCGGCCAGTTATGCCAACTTCTATATTGCGAATGGTCTGGTGCTGGTTCCCACCTTTCACGATCCCAATGACCGCGTGGCGCTGAACACGCTGGCGGGGCTTTTCCCGGAGCGCGAAGTGATCGGCATCCACTGTGTGGATTTGGTTTGGGGACTGGGCACGCTGCACTGCATGAGCCAGCAACAGCCAGTCACGCGATAGGATTGAACCCATGATTGATGACCACCAAGCCATGCTAGCCGCGCTCGCCGAAGCCCGTATGGCGGGCGAGGCGGGCGAGGTGCCGATTGGCGCGGTGGTGGTGCGCGAAGGGGCAATCATCGCGCGCGGGCAGAATTGCGTGCTGCGCAACGTGGACCCCACGGCCCATGCGGAAATGGTCGCCCTGCGCGCGGCGGCCCGCGCCGTGGCTAACTATCGGCTGCCGGGCTGTACGCTTTATGTCACGCTGGAGCCTTGCGCCATGTGCGCCGGAGCGATGATTCATGCGCGGCTGGACCGGCTGGTCTTTGCCGCCGCCGACCCCAAGGCGGGCGCGGCCGGCTCGGTGCTCGCGGTGATTAACCACCCTCAGCTCAATCATCGGATGCTCGTCGAGCCGGGAATTCTCGCCGATGAATCGGCCGAGTTATTGCGGAGTTTTTTCCGCGCGCGGCGGTCGGCTAACTCCTGGTCAACTCCTTGATCCGTTCCGCTTCCGCGGGCCATTGCGCGGCTAACTCGGTATAACTCGCATTGCGGTAATCGGCATAGTCGAAGCCGGGCGTGACAGTACAGCCAAGGAGCGCCACCTTGCCGCCGCCGATGAGGCGCGTGCCTTGCCAGATTCCGGCCGGGACGACAAGTTGCACGTGCTGGCCCGCCTGCAAGTCTGGTCCAAGAGTGAAAACCGCGGAGCCCCCACCGGGGTGAAGCTGGAGCATTTCCACCGGATCGCCGAGATAGAAGTGGAAAATTTCGTCGGAGGCGAGCTGGTGCATCTCGGAGAAGGTTCCTGCCTCAAGCAGGTAGTAGATTGCTGTGCCGGCGGGGCGCGCGCCGCGTGAAAGCGCCACAGTGGCACTGCAAGCATAGGTCCGGCGGAAGGCGCCGCCTTCGACCGGGTGCGGTTCCAGTTTCAGCAGCGTTTTGATCTCTTCGGCGGTCATTCTTCGATGGTAGCGGCGAGAAACCGAGTAGAATGGCGGCATGAAGGTCGAAATGTATGGGGTTTCCTGGTGCGGCGATTGCCGGGCGACGCGACAATTCTTAGCTTCCCATGGCGTCGAGTATACCGAGATCGACGTGGACCGCGATCCGGCCGCCTCGGCCGAGGTGGTGCGCCGCGTCGGCAAGCGGTCCGTTCCGCAACTGGTGATTGACGGCGTGTGGTTCCAGCCTTACAAGCCGGGGCAGGGGCTGTTGGTGGAGGAGTTGTGCCAGCGGCTGGGCATTGCTCACGGCTGAAGGCGGCTGAGCTTCGTGGTTTCACACATCTGGTGCGATGATACTGCGCCAGATATGGGGCACCCGGCTCTGGATGAGATCCCCAGGATTTTTCGTACAATTAGAGTTGAAGCAGAGCCGCGGAAGGTGGCTCTGGCAAGGAGTCTTTTCGTGATCGAACGCTATACACGCGCGGCGATGGGCCGCATTTGGACCGATGAAAACAAGTACCGTTGTTGGTTGAAGGTCGAGTCGGCGGCCAGCGCCGTGCTGGCCGAGGACGGGGTGATTCCCGCCGCTGCGGCCGAGGCCATTGCCAACAAGGCCAGCTTCACTGTCGCCCGCATTCAGGAGATTGAGGCGGAAGTGAAGCACGACGTCATCGCCTTCACCACCGCCGTCTCCGAAAGCCTGAAGGCGCAAGGGCTGGACGCCGAATCCCGCTGGTTGCACTATGGGCTGACCTCGAACGACATTGTGGATACGGCGCAGGCTTTGCAGATTAAAGATGCCTCGACGCTGATTCGCGCGGGGCTGGTGGAGTTTCTGGCGGTGCTCAAGCGCCGCGCGCTTGAGTTCCAGCACACGCCGATCATTGGCCGCACCCATGGCGTTCACGCCGAGCCGACGACCTTCGGCTTAGTGGTACTTAACTGGTACGCCGAGATGGAACGCAACCTGGTCCGCTTCGATGCGGCGGCCGAGGATATGCGCGTCGGCAAGCTCTCCGGCGCGGTGGGCACCTTTGGCCACTTGAAGCCGGAGCACGAGGAGCGCATCTGCGCACGGCTGGGGCTGAAGCCGGCACTGGTAGCCACGCAGGTGATTCAGCGCGACCGCCATGCAGCCTACATTTCCACGCTGGCGATCATTGGTTGCACGCTCGACAAGATCGCCCTCGAAGTGCGCCACTTGCAGCGGACCGAGGTGCGCGAGGCGCAGGAGTACTTCAGCGAAAAGCAGAAGGGATCCTCGGCCATGCCGCACAAGAAGAACCCGATTACCGCCGAACAGATTTGCGGGCTGGCGCGCGTGCTGCGCGGCAATGCGCAGGCGGCCTTCGAGGACGTGGCGCTGTGGCACGAGCGCGACATTTCGCACTCGTCGGTGGAGCGCGTCATCTTTCCCGACTCGACCGTTCTGACGGATTATCTGCTGGCCAAAACCAACAGCCTGATCGACCGCCTGCTGGTCTATCCCGACCGGATGAAGAAGAACCTCGAATCGACCGGCGGGCTGATCTTCAGCGGGCAACTCCTGCTCGATCTGGCCGAGGCCGGCATGATGCGCGAGGACGCGTATCGGCTGGTGCAGTCGCATGCGATGCGCGCCTGGAAGGAAGACTTGGTCTTCCGCGACGAGGTTGCGCGCGACGAGAAGATCAATAGCCTGCTCAGCGCGGAGAAGCTCGACCGCACCTTTGACTACACGCGGCAGTTAGGCAACGTAGACGCAATCTTCAAGCGGGTGCTGGGCTGAGACTGCCGCGCACTCAACTCTGAGTTGAATGCAAAATCCGCGGCCAGTGGACAGCCTTCGCAGCGGGCGGTTTTGCCGCAATGGGCCTTGCCAACGGCGACCGTAAGAGCATGAAACTCGTTGTAGAGTTGCGCCTGGCTTTCCGGGGCATCAAGGGCGAAGGCCTGGCGGACGAGGCTGGTCATCGCGTTATATCCCTGGCAGTTGCGGCCGGGCGCGAGCACGAGCAGCCGGTGACGCTCACTGATGCGGCGCAGATACTCGTCGGCGACGGGGACCGGATGGCCGAAGGCGTAGAGCAGTATGGCGTCCGCGGTTTCCGGGCCAACGCCGGGCAGGGCCAGCAGACGGCGGCGCAGGGCGGCCGTGGGGCTGGCGGCGAGAGCGTCGAGCGAACCGGAAAACTCCTTGTCCAGCAGCTCCACAAAGGCCTTGAGCGCGGGCGCCTTGCGGGTGGAAAAGCCGGAGGGCTGGATAAGCCGCCGCAACTCTTCGAGAGTAAGGCGGCGTAGGCCTGCCACGGTCAAGGCTCCAGCCGCGCGCAGATTATCGAGCGAGCGCTCGACCGCTTTCCAGGCGGTATTCTGAGTGAGATAAGCGCCGAGAATCACTTCAAAGGGCGTTTTGGCCGGCCACCAGTGCTGGGGGCCGTAGGACGCGAAAAGAAGATCGTGCATTCGGCGAAGGCGCTGTGCGGGAGTGGGATGGGGCGAGATCATGGCTGGTTTCAGGATAGCGGAGTTAGCGGAGTTAGCGCGGCTAGCGGAGTTCTCGGTCTCCCAGGTCTGAAAATCCAGACCTGGGGCACCCGCAGTTAGCAGGAACGCAGGCATGGAGGCGAAGATGAAGAGTTATACGGAGTATATGGTCTTTGAAACAAAGAAGCCGCGAGAAATGGTGCACATCACCGACGAGGTGGAACGGATTGTGGAGCGCAGCGGAGTCAAGGATGGGCTGTGCTTTGTTTCGCCGATGCATATCACCGCCGCCATCTATGTAAACGACCTGGAGAGCGGGCTGATCGAGGACATTGGCGAGTGGCTGGAAAAGCTGGCCCCGGCGCGGGCCGACTACAAGCACCATCGGACGGGTGAGACCAATGGCGACGCGCATTTGAAGTCGCTGCTGCTGCATCACGAGACCACCCTGCCGGTGACCAATGGGCGGCTGGACCTGGGAACATGGCAGCGGGTCTTCTATGCCGAGTTCGACGGGCAGCGCCGCAAGCGGGTGATTGTGAAGGTGCTGGGGGTGGAGTAAGTTTGGCGGGAACAGACGGTTGGCATTCACCTTAGCTCCAGATCCCAAAATCGGGACCTGGAGCACCCAGCATTGGTACCTTCAAGCGGTCACGGTCCTAGCTGCTGACCTTCAGCGCTTGCAAAATATCCGCCGTCAGATCGTCGATGTGTTCCAGCCCCACGCTGAGGCGGACGAGGCCGTCGGTCACTCCGCGCGGTTCACGAATTTCCTTGGGAATGCTGGCATGGGTCATGGTGGCCGGATGACAGCACAGTGACTCGACGCCTCCCAGGCTCTCGGCAAGCGAAAAAACGCGCAACGCGGAGCAGAAACGCCGGGCTGCCTCAAGGCCGCCTTCCAACTCCAGGCTTAGCATTCCTCCGAAACCCAGCATCTGCCGGCTAGCTATCTCGTGGCCGGGGTGTGAAGCAAGACCTGGATAAAGCACTCGCCGCACCGCAGGAATCTTTTCTAACGTGCGCGCCAGGCTGCTGGCATTCTCGCAGTGCCGCTCAACGCGGAGAGCCAGCGTCTTGATGCCACGCTGCACCAGATAGCAATCGAGCGGGCCGGGAACCGCGCCGCGCGCATTCTGCAAGAATCGAACCCGCTCAAGCTGTTTGGCGGAGCGCGCAATCACCGCGCCGCCAATAACATCGGAGTGGCCGCCGAGATACTTGGTGGTGCTATGCACCACATAGTCTGCGCCCCATTCAATGGGCTTTTGCAGATAAGGCGTCGCAAAGGTGTTATCGACGGCCGTCAGCAGCCCGTACTTTGAAGCCAGAGCGCTGACGCCGGCCAGATCCACCACGTCGAGCAGGGGATTGGTCGGCGTTTCCACCCAAAGCAGGCGCGGCTTCTTCAGCGTGTGGATCGCCCGTTCAAAGGCGTCCAGTGCGCTTGATTCGGGAAAGGCGACTTCAATGCCCAACGGGCGAAAGACCTTATCCAGCAAGCGGAAGGTTCCGCCATAAAGATCGTAGGAGGCCACCACACCCTCGCCGGGCGCGAGTGTGTCCAGCACGGCCGAACACGCCGCCAGCCCGGAGGCGAAGGCGGCGCACGCTTCGCCTCCCTCCAGGGAAGCCAGGCTTGCTTCAAGATTTTCCCGCGTGGGGTTGTTGCTGCGCGCGTAATCGTATCCGAGATTCTCTCCCGGCGCGCGCTGCGTGTAGGTGGAACTCAAATAGATCGGAGGAATAGTGGCTCCGGTTGAAGGGTCGGGCGCTTGCCCGGTATGAATTGCACGGGTTTCAAATTTCATCAGTTATTTCGTTGCCTCTGCTTCTGTTTTACCAGTCCGTGCATAAAATGCCATCAGATCCGCGCGCGTGAGCAGGCCGGTCAGACGTCCATCGCGCGTGATAGCCACGGCGGAGTTTCCACTCAGCAAGAGCCGGTAGAGCTCTTCCAACAGAACTCCAGAGTCCAACTGCGGCAGGGGGCGCGCCATCACATCGCGCAGACGCGCCTGGCGTGGATCGACGCCGCGGTGCTGCGCGTAAACGATGGTGATTTCCTGCACAGCACCCACCATCTGCCCGTTGTCCAGCACGGGCAACTGCGAGATTCCGTACTCGCGGAAGGTGTCGGCGGCGCGCTGCAGTGAATCGTCCGGCAGCAGATAGATCAGTTTCCCTTCGCGGTCAAGAGCCGCCAAAACGTCGCCCGCGGTAATCTTTTCCGGGGCAAGATCGATGAATCCGTTCTGCGCCATCCACGAGTCATCATACATCTTGCTCAAATAATTGCGCCCGGTGTCCGGGCATAACACCACGATTACATCCTCGGGTGTGCAGCGCAGCGCATAGCGGAAGGCCGCCGAAATCGCCGTTCCGCTGGAGCCGCCCACCAGAATTCCCTCTTCGCGCGCAATCTTCCGGCCGGTAAGAAACGACTCGGCGTCGCTGACGCGAATCCACTCGTTGATGACCTGCGCGTTCAAGGTGCTGGGAACAAAATCCTCGCCGATGCCTTCCACCTTCCATGCGCCAGGCGCTCCTCCGCTGAGGATCGAGCCTTCAATATCCGCGCCAATGACGCGAATCTTCGGGTTCTGATCTTTCAAGTAGCGTCCCGTTCCGCTGATGGTTCCACCGGTACCCGCGGAGGCGACAAAGACGGTGACGCGTCCTTCGGTCTGCTCCCATATCTCCGGGCCGGTCGTATCATAATGCGCCTGCGGGTTGTACAGGTTGGTAAACTGTCCCGCGCGCCATGCTCCCTTGATCTCCCGCGCCAGGCGCTGGGCCACGCCGTTGTAACTCTCTGGCGAATCCGGCGGCACGTTGGTGGGCGTGATCACGACCTCCGCGCCATAGGCCCGGAGAAGGCGCACCTTGTCGCCACTCATCTTGTCTGGCAGCACAAAGATGCAGCGATAGCCGCGTACGGCGCTCACCAGCGCCAGCCCGACGCCCGTATTGCCCGCCGTGGCTTCAATCACAGTGCCGCCCGGGCCCAGCAATCCGGCCTTTTCCGCCTCGTCAATCAGGCGCACGGCGACCCTGTCCTTGGTGCTGCCGCCAGGGTTGAAATACTCCACCTTGGCGAAGATGGACGGCGACAGATGGGCGGCCGAACGCCGCAGGCGAACCAGCGGCGTATTCCCGACGGTTTGCAGAATGTTGTCATAGATGGCGGCGAATTGCGGCGCAACCACGGAAGTAGCCATGATTCAATCTCCTTTACGTTTAAGCGCGGTTGCGGTCAGGCAATCGTGCTTGCTCGAACCACTGTAGTGAAGGTTCTTTCCAGCAACGCCAGCGCTCCGCGATAACCCAAGTAAGAACGCGCAATGACAACCTCGTCCGTGCATGGGTAACTGATCTCCACCAGTTCGGCTCCCAACTGCTTGGCCAGATCCCCTTCCCATGTGGATCCAAATACGATGGGAATATGATTGGTAAAGTCTGCCTCCAGCACGCGGTTGAAGATGGCATATCCATCTTCCTCGAAATCAACTTCCGCCGATACCGTTTCCGAGATGTGATGAAACTGCTCGCGAATGGCCGCGCGGAATTCATCCGGTGGATTCTCGGTGATGACCTGGCGTCCGGGCACGATTCCCATTTGGCTAACCAGAAACTTTGTGACGGCAAGGTTATAGGCGCTATCGCCCACCACCACTGAGAGCGAAGGCAGCCGGTACTCGCTGGTCCGTCCTGCATAGAATACGCTGAAATCGCGCAGGTAACTGTAGTAGGACTTTTCTTCCTCCGCAATGAAGGCCTCTGTCCGGCCGGCGTCAAGCCCGGCAAAGCTGGCCACCTCGCGCAGAAACTTGCCGGTCTGCTTGGCTCCGATTGGAAGCACCGGCACGTGCAGAAAGGGCTGTCCGTACTTCTTCTCCAGGTGGCGCGCGGTTTCCAGGCCCAGCCAAGGAGATAGCACCAGGTTGAATTGCGCCTTCGGAATGCTCTTCCATTCCGCCGCGCCCTTCGATTCGGGGCCAAACAGAATGTTCACCTTGAGCCCGATGCCTTCAAGAAGTTTCTTGATCTCCGCCAGATCGCCGCGCCAGAAGGTGTTTTGATAGGGCAGAAGCGACCAGACATTCACAGTGCTGTTTTCTCGCGGGCCATCATAGTCGCCCACATATTGGTCGATGATGGCGCGGATGATGATTTCATGGCCGGAGAAGTTATTCCCCTTGAATCCGCTGGTTTCAGCGTAGACGATGGGCACGCCCTGCTTTTGATATTTGCGCACCACGCTTTCCACGTCATCGCCGACCAGCTCTGAAATGCACCCGGAGAGCACCACAAACAGATCCGCTTCCATGATCTTGAGTGTGGCCTCGATCAGTTCGTCCAGGCGGCCCGCGCCGCCAAACACCACTTCCTGTTCGGTGGCGTTGGTGCTGGGAACGTAAAACTCGCCTCCCTGATAGCCATTGATTCCCGACAGGCTCTGAAACTGCTTGCTGGCGCAGCCGGGTCCGCAATGCGTGATGGGAATGGCGCCGGGAATGGCGATCACGCTGGCCAGCGCTCCCAGCGAGCAGACATAGCGCACCTGCTCGATGGAGTTTGTTTTCACCTCGTCTTCGTCGATGATCGGCAACGGATTGTTCTTATCTAACAGCAGCGACATAGTTATCCCTTTCCGGCGCATCCGCGCTGCTTGTCAATGCGTATGGATCGTTCTGCTCCAGCCACCATTTTTTGTAAGGGAGCGAGGAATGAGCGGAAATATCATCGAGGAATGCCTTCCTCGGAAGAATGCGCAGAATTGCCCGTCCGATTGTCAGCAGCCCCTGGTAGGCAAGTCCGTCGTTTGAGTAGAAGATTGGAACCGTCGGAATTCCCAGTCGGGCCGTCAGCAGGGCCAGGCTGCCGCCATGCCGGGAAAGCGTAAAGTCCGGCTTGTCGCGCTTCAATACCGTGTAAGCCTGGAAATTCTGGTCGTTGCTGACGGTGTAGTTGGGAATATCGCCATACGTGTTGACCACATAAGAGAGCATATCTTGGCGCGGATCATTGCTGTCGTAACTCGGATCATGGTGGAAGGAATACATACTATCCACTTCGATGCCCAGTTCGCGCAAGTCCGCCACCAGCCCGTGCGCAAAGGAAGCTCCGGCGGCAACCAAACCTTTCTTCCCGGCCAGTGCCTTGCGCAGCTCTTCCAATTGCGGCTCCAGCTTGGCGTGCTCGCTGGCGATGAGCGCCTCGACGCGATCTTCCCGATGGGTGATGCGCGCGATTTCGCGCAGCCATTCGTCTGTCGCCTTGACGCCGTAGGGCAGTGTCGCCTTCACTTCCGGTACGCCGTACTCACGCTCCAGGCCCGCCGCCAGATAGGAGAGCACGGAGCACATCGTGACCGTGGCCGTGGCCTCGGAAAGCTGCGCCAGCCCGTCCAGCGTGTTTCCGCCCATGACCAGATTGACGCGCAGTCCCAACTGCTTCAGCAGCGGCGTGAATACATCCGGTCCGCCCAGATGGATCACGTTGATCAGATCTTCCTGCTTCGGGCCTGGATTCTTGCGCACTAACTGGCGCAGAATGCCGTGCTCCATCACATCCCAGCCGGTGCTCCAATGCTTGGCGCGGAATCCCTCGCAGAAAAGAGGAATTACTTCAGCGCCCAACTCGCGTTGAAGCGTGGTTGCCAGGCTGGCGACATCGTCGCCAATAATGCCCGTGGCGCAGGATGTTGCAATGAAGATAACTTTGGGATGGTAACGATTCCAGGCATCGCGAACCGACTTCTCCAGCTTGTCAATGCCGCCGAAGACCATGTCGTCTTCCGACAGATTGCTGCAGATCGAGCGCGGATTCTCGATCTCCCAGCCGCGCTGTTCCGACAAGTCCCGGTAGTTGCGGCAGGTAAAGGCCTGACTGGCGGCGCATCCAATCGGCGAATGCTGAATCAAGACCGCGCCCTGGACCAGCGTGGCGTTGGTGGCGGCAATGCACTCGGCGCACATCGAGGCCTGCGTAAATGGGCTGTCCAGCTCGCAGAGCCGCTTTCCCTTTCGCCCGCAATCGGTGCCGGTGCCAAAGGTAAACGAGGAATCCTGCGCCAGTTGCGAGGCGCTGCCATCCCAGCGAATGATCGTGCCCAGCCGCTGCTCGCGGTTTTCCACCACGGATGTCTTGAGATTAATGGCCATCGCTGACCCCCACAAAGTCACTTTCCCGCGCGTGCAGCGCGCGTTCGTTTTCGATCAGGTGCGTTGCCCAGCCAGCCGACCAGGCGCGCAGTTCACTGGAGCTGAGCGGCGAGGGAACGGCGGAGACGGTGTGTTCGGCCAGCCGCTTGGCGAGCCTGCGATAGATGCCGGCCTGCTCGGAGTTTGGAGCCGCTTCAATCGTGGTCTTGCCTTGCAACTCCGCTTGCGTGACGGTGAGTGATCGCGGAACATATTCCAGAATCTGGGTTTTTGTCTTGGCTACAAAGTCGTCGATAATCTCGCGTTGAAAGGGCGTATTGATGGAGTTTGCAATCAGTCCGCCCAGCAGCGCTCCGCCGGCGTTGGAATACTTTTGAATTCCGCGAAAGAGATTATTGGAGGCATAGATCGACATGAAGTCGGCCGAAGATACCGTGAAGACATGATCGGCGATGCCATCGCGGATGGGCACCGCGAAGCCGCCGCAGACCACGTCGCCGAGCACGTCGAAGATTACGTAATCCAGGTCCAATTCCTCGAAGATTTCCTGCTGCTTCAGCAGCTGCACCGCGGTGATGATTCCGCGGCCGGCGCATCCGACGCCCGGCTGCGGGCCGCCTGCTTCGACGCAGTAGGTTCCGCCAAATCCGCGAAAGATGGCCGCGTGAGCATCAACCTTGCGGTTTTCGCGCATCAGATCAAGCACCGACGGAATGTACTCCCCGTTACGCAGCGTATTGGTGGAGTCGCTCTTGGGGTCGCATCCGAATTGCATGACCTTGTAGCCTGCTTCCGCCAGGGCCGCGCTGATGTTGGATGTGGTGGTGGACTTGCCAATGCCGCCTTTTCCGTAGATTGCGATCTGTGTTAGTTTTTTGCTCATGTGCCTTGTGCGTCCTTTGATGCCCGATATTGTCGGGCCAGTTATGAATTCAAATGAGTAGACTTACCCATGTGAAAATGTTGCGCTGGCAAACAGCTTTTCCTCGTACACCTGCGCGGAGAATTCACTCACACCGGGGATTCCGCACGCATCGGCGCGGCAGCGCTGGCAGTGGCTGAAGACGGTCAGGAATCGCGCCGCATCGCTTCGCGCCTGTTCCAACTGGCTGGCCGTCGGGGCGGGCAGCGCCGCGAACTCATGTTGCGGAATAAGAGGAATCACATTGATCAGCGCGGCCCCGGCTTCCGCAGTTACACGGGCAACTGCTCCAACATGATGGTCGTTGATTCCGGGGATGAGCACGGTATTGATCTTCACTACTGCGCCCAGCCTGGCGGCGATTTTGATTCCCTCAATTTGATTCCCGATCAGCCTACGCGCGGCCTCTTCGCCAACCAGCCGCCGGCCCTCATAGAAGACCGACGAGCAGATGCGCGGTAGCAGCTCGGGATCGACCGCGTTGACGGTAACCGTGATGGTGCTTACTCCGGCCGCGATCAATCTTTCCGCCTTCCGCGGCAGCAGCAGGCCATTGGTGGAGACGCAGTTGATCAGATTCGGATACGCCGCATGAACCAGTTCAAAGGTGCGTATTGCATGATCGGTAAACAGCGTGTCGCCGGGGCCGGCAATGCCCGCCACGTTGATGGTTGGGCATAACTCCAACGCGCGGCCGACGGCTTCAACGGCCTCCTCTGGGGTTAGCACCGTCCGGCTTACGCCAGGGCGATGCGCATCTTGATTATGCGTATCGCGCCGGCAGAACCGGCAGGTGATGTTGCAGCCAGGACTGACGGGAAGATGCAGGCGCCCGCTGCGCGCATGGCCCTCGGCGGTGGTGCTGAAGCAGGGATGCCGTCCCTCCAGCGCAGGAAACAGCGGCTCCGAGCTGGCCTCTCGCATCTGGTGGCCGGGACACATGGAGGTGGCGCCGATGCCGTCCTCAAGCGCACACGACGAGAATCCATCGCCGATGAACTCCTTGTCCGCCGCCTTCCTGATCGCTATGAGCTTAGCCACTTGAATTGTCCCTCTCCCGGCGCGACCAGTTCCGCCAGACGACCGCTGGCCTTCAATCGCCGCAAGGCAGAATCAATGAAATCCGGAATCACAAAGGCTTGAATGCCGCGGCTAGATAGCTTTTCAACCGCGCCGCGTCCAATCTGCGCGACGACCACTGCCCGCCAATCGGACACCAGTTCGACCGAGTCTTGCAAACGATCCTCGGAGTGTCCTTCGTTATCCCCTTGCGGGTCCGTTCCACAGGCGGGATGATTCTTGCGAATCTCCACCAGACGGCAGCCTTCCTCTTCGATTTCGTAAATCAGAAATTGCGTGGCGTGCCCGAAATGCTCGTGGACAATGGCCCCGTTTTCGCTGGCTACGGCTACCTTCATTGCGACTCTTTCTGCTATCTGAATTTCGGCTGTTAACTGTGGCTTGATAGGAGTGCATGATTGGCGCAAATAAAAAATCCTCACTCGATGCGAGTGAGGATTTTGTTGCGTGACTGGAATGATGCCAGCGTCAACAACAACCACTCGCGCACGGGGATGCCATGTAACAACAGGCAACACACATCCGCGCAGAGTGGCGAGCAATCATGATGAATTGAATGGTAACCGGAACGGTGCCGTCTGTCAACAATACGGTCTGGAAGGGCGGGCGCGGCGCATAAATTCGTGCGCGGCCGCGCACGATGTTGGCGCGGGTCATTTCTTGCCGTCACGTGATGTTGTGATGACGATCACAGAGTAATGTTGCGCGCTCTGTCATAAATACACAATGCTTAATCACTCGACAATGCGCGCTTGTTGCTGTTTCGCATGGCATACGCTGGCGAAACGGGGAGTGCGTGAAAGAGAAGCATCTACGTCCTAGATTCCGGAACCGGAAACTATGCGTAATGGCCCGCTGACCAGCACGACTGGAGCGGGCTTTTTTGTGTGTGATAAAGGCCTGCTTACCCAGTAATCATGGGGCAGGCCTTTTTTCGTGCCATATCGAGGCGAAGCTCCTGCGCCCTATGAATATAGCTGGCGGCCAGTAACACTGACAGATGCACACTTATCAGCAAAAGGAGAGAGCCAGTTGAAATCCGTCAATAGATTCAGGTATTTTGGTGCGGCGGCAATCATGCTGCTACTACTCGCATGGGCAGGATCGCTTTCTGCTCAAACATTCCGTGGTAGTATCAGCGGCACCGTCGTTGATCCGTCCGGCGCGGTGGTTCCCAACCTTACGATCGCGGCCACGCATGAGTCAACCGGAGTAACTTATACCACCAAAACATCGAGTTCAGGCCAGTATCTCTTCGAGGACTTGCCTTTGGGACAGTTCACCGTCTCGGCCACGGTTTCCGGCTTTCAGCCGCTTGCTGTAAAGGGCGTAACCGTGAGCGCCGGCTCTGTTCGCGCCTTGCCGCTGCAACTCTCGATTTCCGCGAATAACACCACGGTCAGTGTTACTGCTACAGCTCTTGTCCTGGATACACAGTCATCCACGCAGACGACCGACGTTCCATCCGAAACCATCGAGGATGAACCAATCGCGGGCCGCAGCTTCCTGCAGGCGGCGTCGCTGGCTCCCGGAACTGCCGGTTACACGAACAACTCCTTTACTACTTCAGTCAACGGCACGCGCGTTGAACAGGTCAACTACCAGATCAACGGTACTGACAACAACGATCCCTTCCGCGATCAGACAGCCGCCAATCAAAACGGCGTGGAGGGAATCCCAGGCGTTCTGTTTCCCATTGACGCCATCGAGGAGCTATCGTTGCAGACGCAATCCACGCCGGAGACCGGGCGCAATCCCGGTGGCGTTCTCAATCTGGTGGTGAAATCCGGAAGCAATGAATTGCATGGCAGCGGATTCTATTTCAAACGCGATACCTCGCTTGCCGCCTCGTCCCCCTTCCTGCCGGAAGGGCAGTCCGCGCCGGAGAACACCAGCAGCAACTGGGGAGGTTCGGTCGGCGGTCCGATCATCAAGCACAGAACCTTCTTCTTCCTTTCCTATGAGAAGCAGAACTTTTCGGTTGGTCCCGGAGAGGCCTCGACGGAACCCGGTACCGGGTATGTTTCCGCCGCGGAAGATGTGCTTGCCAACGCCAACCAGCAGTATGGAACTTATTCAGCCGTTTCCGTCAATCCGGTTTCTCTCGCATTGCTGAATGGACTCTGGCCGAGCAATGCCCTGGCAGTTACGTCGGCCTCGACGAATAACTTCTTCAGCACGGACAACGAATACGGCTACAGCCACAATCTCGTGGCCAAGATCGATCACAAGATCAACGACAAGAACACTCTGTCGGTTAGCGGGTATATAGGAGAGGGCAACCAGGTGGCTCCTGTGGGCTCCTATCTGAAGCCGTACTATTGCGCGGGTCCGCTCCATGTCCACAACTATTCTGCCGTCTGGAATAGCGCGCTAAGCACACGGTTTACCAATCAGTTGCTGCTTGGTGTTGATGCCTATAATCAAACCTTCCACGACTTCAAGCACAGTCAGGACGTTTCATCGTATGGTCTGGTCACCGAGTCGCGCTTCAGCGGCTCCCCCCAGATCACCATCGGCAACTTCGATCCGATCGGACTGGTTGGCGTTGCGGGCCGCGTCTCGGTCACGGGCCATGTTACCGACGCATTGTCGCTTGTTATAGGCAAGCACCAGTTCCGCGCCGGCGGTGAATTCCGCAAGGTGCAAACCAACGAATTCTACTATAACAACGCGGTAGGCTCCCTGGACTTCAGCGGCAATTTTGGCCCTTGGAAAAATTCCAGCGCCGACAGTTACGTAAAAGCCCTGGCTGATTTTCTGGCGGGCGATTCCGACTCCTCGTCGATCGCCTACGGCGATGCAACCCGCTACCTCTACCAGAACACAACCTCTGTTTTCGCCAACGACACCTGGCAGTTGAGCCCAAGACTAACGGTCAACTACGGCGTTCGCTGGGACTACCTGACCCCGGTTCACGACGGCTTCAAGGACCTTGCAACCTTTGACCCGGCCCATGGCGGCGTTGCCTATCAGGGAAATCAGATTAGTTCGCTTTACCCCGGCGACTGGGTGAATTTCAGCCCGCGCGTCGGCTTCTCTTATCAGCCGTCTAGCACCAAGGCCGGCATCGTTGTTCGAGGCGGATTCGGAATTTTTTATGATACCCCCGCATTCGACAACTTTGTGCAGTCAACCTCCAAGAATGGCGGGGCTGGCGGAATTCAGGATGATCCCGGTGGTCCCAAGCCGGTGAACAACTATACCCAGGGCAATGCAACCATCGTCAGCGGTCAAAATTTCTTTGGCAAAGCGGCGCTGAGCAATTCGACCTCGCTGTTTTCCGTTAGTCAGAAATTCCGTACCCCGCGCGACGTTACTTATAACTTGCAGATCGAGAAGAGCCTGGGTGAGAGAGCCATTGCCCAGATCGGTTATGTTGGCCTGATCGGCAAGCACTTGGCCGATACGGTCGATATCAATCGCATCGCTCAGGACGGAACGCGGCCCTATCCTGAGTACTCGTTCATCAACCAGTTGAATACCGATGCCGTTTCCAACTACAACGCGCTCCAGGCAGTGTTGAAACTGTCTGCCTGGCACGGCTTGGGAGGCCAGGCCTCCTACACTTGGTCGCATAATCTGGATGACTCCAGTTCGGCCAGAGCCAAACAGGACTGGCCGCAGGATAGCCTGAATCTCAAGGGCAACTATGGAAATGCGGACACCGATCAGCATCATTCACTTTCCGCGGTGCTTTCCTATGCTATTCCGAGTTCCAAAGCTGGCCCCAAATGGCTTACGAGCGGCTGGTCTGTGAACGGCCTGGTGAGTATCCACACCGGCAATCCATTTACGATTGCCACCAATAGCCAGGACACCTCTGGAACTGGCGACAAGACACAGTTCGCCGATGTCGTGGGCAAGCCTTTTGCCGGCGTTTCACACAAGCGGGTGACTACTCTCGGCGGCCAGGTATATGAGCAGTGGATCAATACTTCCGCCTTCAAAGTGCCAGCGGCGGGAACCTTTGGCAACCAGCGTCGCAATCAGTATTTCGGACCGGGCTATGCGGATATTGATACCTCGGTCTTCAAGGACGTGTTGCTGAAAGCGCACGTCAAGGCCCAGTTCAGGGCAGAACTCTTTAACACTTTCAACCGTGTCAACCTCGGCAATCCCTCGACGGGATATGGCTCCAGCTTCGGAACTATCGGATCCACGGTTGGAGCTTATAATGATGCTCCCGGAATTGGGCCAGGTGAGCCGTTCAACGCACAACTGGGGTTGAAGGTTTCCTTCTAACTCTGTTACCCAGACTGGCGGGCAAGGCAGCAGCAACTCCTTGCCCGCCGCTGGCTTGGCAATTGACGCGGACACGATGAGAGCTATTCCCAGCGTGTCCGCATCAATGTCTACATCCAATTCAAGTGGAGAAGTAAATGCCTCAGACATCGGACAGCGGAACCGGAGCGGATCATTTCAAATTGCGGCGAGAACTGAACGTCTGGCACGGAACGTCAATCGTCGTGGGAGCCATCATTGGAAGCGGCATATTCCTTGTGCCCACGGATATGATGCGCGCGACCGGTTCCGCCCTGCTGGTGTGCATGGCATGGATTGTGGGCGGCGCCCTTTCGCTGTTTGGCGCGCTGACCTATTCCGAGCTTGGCAGCCAACGTCCTCATACTGGCGGGTCCTACGTGTTTATTCGCGATGCCTATGGCCCCTTGCCTGGATTCCTGTTTGCTTGGTCCGGATTCATGATCATCGAGCCGGCCTGCCTGGCAACCATCGTCATCGGCCTGATCCGCGTGCTTGGAACACTGGACAGACTTCAGTTTCTTACCTTGAATATCTACTCTTTACATATTATCGGGAATTTTGTAATCCAGATAACTTATGGACAGTTCGTGGCGCTCTCCATCATTGCATCGCTGACAGTATTGAATTATCTCGGAGTGCGGAGAGCGGGAAACTTTCAGTTGGTTTTCACGTTTCTGAAAGCGGTCACAATTATTGTAATTGCCGTGATCGTCTCCTTTGCTCACGCCGGCTCAGTAAGTCATTTTGCCGGGCACTGGGAAGGCGCACGAGGAGGGGTCGCGGGATTCATGGCGGCCGTGGTGGCGACCATGTGGGCCTTCAATGGATGGGATGGCGTGACCAGCGTGGCTGGTGAAGTTCGCAATCCGAAAAGATCCATTCCCTTTGCCATTCTGGGTGGAACCGGGCTTTCCATTACTCTCTACCTGTTCATTAACGCCGCGGTGCAATATGCATTGCCGGTGAGCGTCGTGGCGCAGTCTCCGCTTCCGGCGGCAACGGCGCTGGCGCTTGTGATCGGCCATGGCGGCGCGGCGTTGGTCTCAGTAGCGATGGCCGTTGGAATGCTTACCACGCTGAATGGCGGAATCATGGTTGGTCCAAGGATGGCGTTTGCCGCTGTGGAAAGCAGCCACTTGAGCATTCTTGCGAAAATTAGCCCGCGTTTCCAGACGCCTTCGATTGCGTTGCTGGTTCAGGCTGCCGTTACCTTTCTGCTGATTCTTTCTGGCGGGTCGTTTCGCGAACTGTTTTCGCTGGCAATATCGACTGGATGGTTCTGGTCGATTGTTGGCGCCAGCACAATCTTTGTTTTCCGCCGCCGCGAGCCGCGCGCAGAGGGCGCCTATCGTATGTGGGGCTATCCTTATATTCCAATGCTGTTCATTGTCGCGGTAGGCGTGGTGTTGTTCTACGCCTTTGCCGATAGTCCTTGGCACTCTCTCGTGGCGGTTGCCGCCGTCCTGATTGGAGTTCCGATTTATTATTTTTCGCGCATCCGCAACACGTCATCGCAAGCCCGTAGGGAATTGCCGGTTACTGCCCGGCCCGCCTCTGTACGGCGCGAAGAGGTTCTGGATCTGGTGGCAGACGCAGAGGCCGAATAGGGAAGTCATTGCCGCCGCAGGCCGTGCAGGGCAAGAATCAGATTACGCCGCAGATATCTTCTTCTGCTTTCGCACGGGCACAGGCAGCGGCGGCAAAGGCCTGCTCCAGATCGGCGATGATATCTTCCGGCGCTTCGAGTCCCACCGATAGGCGGATGAGGCCATCGGAAATGCCCAGCCTTCGCCGGTACTCCGTATCAAGGTCCGCGTGCGTCGTTGAAGATGGATGCGTAATCAACGTCTCCAGACCGCCAAGGCTTTCGGCGCGCGAGCACAGCTTCACGCAATTCAGCGCATGAATGCTCGCCTCGGCGCCTGCTTTCAGCTCGAAGGAAATCATCGCGCCGGCCGCGCGCTGCTGCTTCTCGGCCAGCGCCTTCTGCGGAAACGAATCGAGTCCGGGGTAGTAAACGCGCGCGACCGCCGGGTGAAGCTCAAGCCATCGGGCGATGATCGACGCGCCCTCGCAATGAAGCCTGAGACGCGCCGGCAGCGTCTTCATTCCTTGTAGCGTAAGCCATGCCTCGAAGGGCGCCTGTGCCGTGCCGATGGTCTTGCGGATCAGTCGCAGGCGCTCCAGCAGCTTTTCATCTCGCGCTGCAAGTGATCCGCCAACGGTTGCATTATGGCCATCGATATATTTGGTTGTTGAAAGTACGGAAATGTCCGCGCCCAGTTCGAGCGGCTTTTGCAGAACCGGAGTCAGGAAGGTGTTATCGACCGCCAGCAGAATCGAATGACGCTGGGTGATCCGCGCAACCTCTTCAATGTTGGTCAGCTTCAGCGTGGGATTGCCGGGCGTCTCGATGAAAACAATGCGGGTGGCGGGAGTGATCGCGGCTTCAATATTCGCGGCGTCGGAGGTGTCAACGAAAGATGCGCTCACGCCAAGGCCATCCAGCACCTCGCGGAAGAGCCGCATCGTGCCGCCATAGACGACATCGGAAATCACCGCGTGATCGCCGCTTTTCAGCACCGACAGAAAGAGCGTGGCAACCGCGGCCATGCCAGAGCGAAAGCAGACGCTGGGCGGCGTATTTTCGAGAGCGCCGATGGCCTTTTCCAGCGCATCCACCGTCGGGTTAGAGACACGCGAATAACTGAAGCCCTTATCCACGCCAACCGCGTCATGAACGAAAGCACTGGTCTGATAGAGCGGAAAGATGATCGAGCTGGCGTGAGAGTCCAGCGAGCGTCCGCCATGAATGGCGACCGTGGAATCCTGTAGGTCTTGTAAGTTCAACGCAATCTCCTTGTAGCTGGTAGAAAAAGCATCCAGAAACAACTCAGCCGCCGTGGAAATCCCAGGCGGCTGCCAGCATGGAGATTGAGTTCAAAGCTCAGACTTCCGAAGCTGACCTGCCACCGCCTGGGTTGCGCATGGCCATCGGCATTCGAGAAGTAAAAATCATCGTCACTTAACTTATCCTGTTTTGGTTCTCGGTTGCAAAGCCAAGCAGCGAGAAAGGCAACCGTAGAAGGGCTCCTCTTCCGCTGCTCGACTGGATTTGGAGCACTGGGCGGGAATTGAACCCGCGAGTGCAGGTTTTGCAGACCTGCGCGTTAACCACTTCGCCACCAGTGCTTGTGAGACTGCTTTCACCTCAAAACATCAACAACATTCAAAAGGCTGGAGCGCCGGGCGGGAATTGAACCCGCGAGTGCAGGTTTTGCAGACCTGCGCGTTAACCACTTCGCCACCGGCGCAATTGTTGCGATCAACCACCCACGAAAAATATCCCAAAAATCAAAAACCCACCACGCCTTCTGGCGGGTGGGTCGTGGGGTTTGCGATTCTTGTTTCGGAATCTAGCCCAGCGAACACGCCCGCTCAATACAGCTCTGACAGCTGCACATACACATCGCGGGAGTGAAGAAGTAGGCCATTGAATCCTTGATTGGCTGAGCGACCGTTGAATAACGGCTCACCAATTTCTTTTAGAATAACGGCAAGGCGGAGCTGTGTCAACCCGAACCCGATGAGCAGGGAAGTGGACTCAATTTCATCCATGAAAATCGCCGAATAGGCCGGGCGTTAGCATTACCCCCGCGGCAATTTTTGCAAATTTTCAATGGCTCGATGCAGCGTATCCAATTGTTTGCAGAAGGCAAAGCGAATCTGCCGCGAGCCGCCGCCCGCCTGGCGATAGAAGCTGGAGCCGGGAACGGCGGCGACGCCAATCTCCCGCACCAGCCGCTCGGCGAACGCCCGGTCATCGGTGGCGGCGAAAGCTGAATTTTCCGTCATGATGTAATAGGCGCCAGAGGGTTTATAGGCCTTGAATCCGGTTGCGCGCAGCGCGCTCAACAGAAGATCGCGGCGCTGCGCATAGTCCGCGGCCAATTGCGCATAATAGCTTTCCGGCAGAGCCAGCGCCACGGTTCCCGCCGCCTGCAGTGGCGCTGCCGCGCCCACGGTCAGGAAGTCATGCACCTTGCGAATGGCAGTGGTCAGCTCGGGCGGCGCAATGGCCCAGCCAACCCGCCAGCCGGTGACGCTGTAGCTTTTGGAGAGACTGTTGATGGTGACCGTGCGCGCGCGCATCCCCTCGATGGAGGCGATTGAAATGTGTTGCGCATGGTCATAGAGAATGTGCTCGTAAATCTCGTCGGTGATGGCCAGAACGTCGAATTCGACGCACAGATCGCGGATCAGTTCGAGCTCCGCGCGGGTGAAGACCTTGCCGGTGGGGTTGTGCGGCGTGTTGAGGATGATGGCGCGCGTACGGGCATTGAATGCGGCGCGCAGCTCGGCTGCGTCGAAGCTCCACTCGCCGTCCTCGCCGGCTGGCGGATGCAGCGTGACGTAGCGTGGCGCTGCGCCGGAAAGAATTGCATCGGGACCGTAATTCTCGTAGAAAGGCTCAAAGACAATCACTTCCTCGCCCGGATCGACCAGCGCCAGCAGCGAGGCAATCATGGCTTCGGTTGATCCGCAGCAGACGGTGATTTCGCGTTCCGGATCGACTTCAATCTTCTGCCACTGCGCAAATTTGCTGGCAATCGCGCGGCGAAAGTTCTGCGCTCCCCAGGTAATGGCGTACTGATTGATGTCGGCTGCCACGGCCTGCTGCGCCGCCAGCTTGATCGCTTCGGGAGCGGGAAAATCGGGAAATCCCTGGGCCAGATTCACGGCGTGGTGTTCGATTGCCTGCCGCGTCATCTCGCGAATGACGGATTCCGTAAACTGCGCTGCTTTTTGACTGATTCGCACTGCCCCAAATCCCTCCCGCGTTGGAAGTACTTAGCTTTCAGTTTGCCACATTCATCCGGCCCTCGATAAAAGGATGGGGCATAGCGTGGTATTGCTGACGGGCCGGATCCATCGCGCCGGCTGTGAAGCCGGGACGGGGGAGGTGTCCACTATTGAGCAGATTGAATCCAGCGAATCGCGTCAACCTTATTTCGGTTCGCCTAAGAGAAGATCGGTAGCAATAGCCAGCGCCTCGACGAGGAGATGAAGATGGAAAAGCATCGAAGCAGAATGACAGCCGTTCCGGGGATGTCCTCGACAGCGCATTTTTTGCGATGCAGGCCCCAGGTGCAGTGCTAGAAGTCTACTTTCCACACTCCTGAAGCGGCGATTCCGATGGATAGCGGCATGGCCTGAATTTGACGCAAGAACCGTTGCGAGGCTCAAAGTGCAGAAACTACGAAGATGCGGCGCGTTGTTGCACCGGAATTCGTTACTGATGCCCAATTAGACCGTTTCGATGGGTTGGGCAATAAACATCCGTGAACATACACCGTAATCAGGAGTGAACGCGATGGTACCACCAAAATCCGATCGCAAATGGACAAAATTCATCAGCAGTCTGGGCAGCATCAAGGTCAACGATCTTCCGGCCAGAATGCTGATCAGCCGATTGAAGATGAAGACCGCCTTCGACACGTCCGAAGCCTGCAAACAGCAGGCAATCAGCGATGCCTATGATTTTTTCATGAAGAACCAGGTGTCCTTGAAAGAGGACATCAAACAGATCTTCGGCTGAGGAGAGCGAGTAACGATGAAATCCATGATGACAGTGCAAGAGGTTTCGGAACTAATCCGAAGCGGAAAAACGATCTTCGTTGCCGGAGATGAAACCCTGCTGTCAGCTTTGCCGCGCGGCGCTTGGTTGGGGGGAACGATCCCCTACTTTATGAGTGAAGAAGGGGGAATGTCTACGCGCGACCGAATGCAAGTTACGATTCTTCCCGATTGCGTCACCGCCGCCACTGTTAAGCTATACGATCCAGGGGAACTGGAGCGTATTCCAGCCGACTATAAGTCAAACGGTTTTGCCTATCTGGTGATTCCGGCCTTTTCCGAGGCTCATCAGAAATTCGCGCAAGAGTGCTCCAATTGGCCGGGAGTCTTTGACCGCCCGTTGGTGGGCTGGATTGCGGGAATCGACCTGAAGGATCTGGGCAAAGCATCGCCCAAGGTATACAACGGCCAGACGGGAGAATCATCGTCGACGAAGGCTGCGGTAATGCATATAGACCTGTCCCCAGATAAGTTTGCCAAAGCGAATATTATCAATCTTTTTCATCAGGGCGATGGCGACACGATCACCTTTCCGGAGGCGGGCTTTGCGGCTACGGATTGCTTGATTAACGGCGAGAAGCTGAATTTCGCCGAATATGCGGAGATGCGGAAGATCGACATTCAACTGCCGCTGGTAGCCGATTACATGGGCGCGATGGTGAACGTGAGCTTTCGGGCCGTGGACGCGAAGGCGGGCGAGGTGCTCTTTTACGCTCCGGTCTTCCCCGGTGTGGAATACAAGATCGCCGCCCCGTTAGACAACTACGAAGCGGAGTTCCGCAAGGAATTGGAGGTGGAGAATATCAGCCCGGTCTTTACCTGCAACTGCATTCTGAACTATCTGTACGCCAAACTGGAGGGCAAGAAGACAGGGAACATCGTGGGACCGATCACCTTTGGCGAGATCGCCTATATGCTGCTCAATCAAACGATGGTGTATTTATCCTTCGAGTCACTTTAGGTCATAGCGACTCTGGCTCCGCTCGGATCGCGCCGGATTTGAAGCCGGTACCGGCAAGGTGTTCACTATTGAGCAGATCAAATCCAGCCAATTGCGTCAACCTTGTCTCAGTTCACATAGGAAGAGATCGGTAGCAACAGCCAGCGTCAAGACAAGGAGAAAAAGGTGGAAGACAATCGATGCAGAATGACAGCGGCGGCGGCGGACGACAGCCGTTGCCGGAATCTCCTCGACAGCGCAATCACCGCGACGCAAGACCCCAGGTACAAGAATCTGCAAATTCGACCATATATCGAAGCGGAGGGGTCCCCGTGCAGTCCTTCAGCGATGGAAATTGAAGACCCGCGGTGCAGGGGATTCTCTTCGATGTGGTGATTGAGGCTCGAAACCTCTTTCAAAAATAGCGTTTCAGCTTGAGGATGCGCGACTCAAAACCATACCAGAGCACGGTGGCGACAACCGTGGTCACCGCTAGGCGGAAGGCTACCACGGCCAGGTTGCCCGTTACGCCGTACTGGTCCATCCTCCGGTCGAACCAGCCGAAGTAGATGAAGACCGCAATGTGCGTCATGTAAACGCCGTAGCTGATGCGGCCATAAAAGGCCAGCGGCCCGCGTCCGAGTACGGCGTTCAACGGGCTGCGCGCGCCGGTGGTGGTAATGGCGATCAGCAGCAGGCCGGTAAAGCCCACCGCCAGCGCGGTGTCCAGCAGTGACGTTCCTCCGGCCACGGTGGCCGTTGCGGCGATGCCCGCGACAAACGCGGCCACTCCGATCCAGAACCATGTCCGGCGGCTTATCCGCAGCGTGTAGAAGCCCAGCGCCAGCAGGCTGCCCAGCGCGATTCCGTCCAGCTTGATCAGCGTGTGCGTGGGAATGCCGTGCAGCCAGGCCGGGTCTATATGGCGCAGCAGCGGCGAGCCGATCAGCGCCGCTGCCAGCACCGTCGCCAGCATCCACGGCTTGCGCAAGAAGCGCACCACCGGCGCCCAGACAAAGTAGTATTGCTCCTCGATGGCCAGCGCCCAGGTTGGCCCGAGGGCCGGAGGCAGCGTCAGATGGAAGAGATTTTGCACGCAGAACAGATAGGCCAGCCAGGGCGCGGCCTTGACGGCGTCCGCCACGCTGGGGCCGATAAACCACGGCGCATTCAGATAGACCACCGTCAGCAGCAGCAGATAAACAGGCCAGGTGCGCAGCAGGCGACGCGCATGGAAGTTATGAAAGTAGCGCGGTTCATCGCGCTTCCCCAGCAGAATCGAAGTAATCAGAAAACCGCTGAGGACAAAGAAGAAAATGACCCCAGACCATCCCCAGAGCGAAGCGTAGTCAAGCCAGGTTCCCTTGAAACGCGGATGGCAGTGATAGAGTACCACGCACAGAATCGCCAGCCCGCGCAATCCGTCGAGTTCCGGCAGGTACTTGGGAAGCCAGGTTGGTCGTTGCATGGGCATGATAAGCGAGTTGACAAGCTAGCGGGTTATTGAGTCAGTAAGTCAGCGAAGCGTTCCTGCTGCGCGGGAACGCTTCTGCTAGCGGAGTTTGTGAAGGAGCTTTGGAAACCCACAGTTCTGAACACTGCACGAAAAGAACTAATCCCTAGTCTTATCCCGCAGCCAGTTCCTTGGCTCGCTGGGTGGCCCGCATCACGGCCTTGATCAGCGCCACGCGCACGCCGCCTTGCTCCAACTCCATCACGCCTTCGATGGTGCAGCCGCCGGGAGTGGTCACGGAGTCCTTCAGCAGCGCTGGATGGTAGCCCGTTTCCAGCACCATCTTGGCGGCGCCGAAGACCGTTTGCGCGGCCAGCAGGGTGGCCGTGTCGCGCGGCAGGCCCACCTTCGCGCCCGCCTCGGCCAGCGCCTCGATCACCACGTAGACATACGCCGGACCCGAGCCGGAAAGCCCGGTTACGGCGTCGATCAGCTTCTCGTCAACAACGGCCGTGCGGCCCACCGTCTCAAAGATGCGTTCGGCCAGTTCGAGCTGCTTCTTGCTGACGAAGCGTCCGGTGCTGAGTCCGGTTGCGCCCGCTCCCAGAGCCGCCGGCGTGTTGGGCATGGCGCGAATCACGCCAATCTCCAAGCCGGCCGCGTCCTCGATGGCGCGGGTTGTCACCGAGGCGGCGAAGGAAACCAGCGTCTTGTCCTTGGTCAGCGCCGGGCGGATTTCCTCGATGATGCCCGGCACCTGGGTCGGTTTCACGCCAATCAGAATCAGGTCGGCCTGCCGCGCGGCCTCCAGGTTGTTGGTCGTCACGTCCACGCCCCACTGCGCGCTCAGCGCCAGTGCCTTTTCGGAGTGGCCGACGGTGGCGTGAATCTGATCGCGGCCAAACAGGTTCTGCTTCAGAAAGGCCTGCAACAGAATGCCGCCCATCTTGCCAGCGCCCAGCACGGCGACGCGCACCTGGGGCAACTGCGCGGGTGTTTCGGGAGCCTCATCAACAGCAATTTCCGCCATGATCTTCATTTCCTTGTCTTTGATGAAAGTGGTGTGCAACTTTCAAGAATACTCGACTCCGCCTGCCCCGCGCCACGCCCCCCTCCCAGCAACCAATCCTTCACAGCCGTATTGCGGAAGGTCGGGAGGGCGAGAACACAACCAGCGCTCGGCAAAGCCTGGGTGGAAGCGGTGTGGGCGCAGACAGAATTACAGGCTCTGGTCGAGGAGCTGGAAAGTGCTTTGTTTTACAATGGAATGAATGGATTAGCCGGATAGCTTTCCACCTCTTGCACGTCGTGGTGCGCGGCAGCCAACCTCCGCTCCCGCTCGCGGCGCTTACGTGCTAGCCTTGGGCTGTAGCATTTTCTCCGTCGCGCGCGAGAGAAATGCCCCAGAGAATGAAGAACAAGCGGCTCCGGCCAAGGGTGACGAATCCGGCGCCAAGGGTATCGAGCTGCTGAAAGACAAAAACTGCCACGTATGTCAACGACTTCTAAAGAAGACTTTGCCGGCAAACTCACCCAATTGGCGAGCACGATGAAAAGTTGTGTCAGCACCAAGGATGGCCAGTGGACAATCAAGGGATTTATTGACATTTTCAAGAATATCTACACCATTTCCTCAGACACCAAAATTGTGTCAAAAATACTGGAAATCCATCTGTTTCCACATATTCTTGCGTTTGCCCAGGCCAATGGCTACAAAATCGTTCTGGCGGAGCATCAGAACTACTACCCAGATATTTCCTTTGTTAAATCAGACGATGAATCGATTAGGTTTGCCGTCGACTTCAAGACCACCTACAGAAGCTCGAAAAGGCCACATCTGTGCAATGGCTTTACTTTGGGTTCTCACGGTGAGTATTTTACGAATCGCATAAGTAGAAAGAATATCCAGTTCCCATACAGTACATACGCCGGTCACTTCTGCCTTGGAATTGTTTATGACCGTGCGGACAGCGCAACCGTCGATGAAACACATATTCATCGCATTGATGAACTCAAGTCTATAACTTCAGTGGTTGGCAACTTCGAGTTTTTCGTGGCTGAAAAATGGAAAATTGCAAGCGATAGAAGTGGAAGCGGTAATACCGCAAATATAGGCAGCATTCAGAATATTGCGGATATTGTCCGCGGGCGCGGAATGTTCTCCAAACTCGGCGAATTATGGTTTGACGATTACTGGATGAATTATGGAAAGATCACCGTTCCAGATGAGGCTGGAGGAACGAAAAAGATCACTAAACTAAAGGATTTTGTCCTATACAGAAAGGGTGATGTTTCACGGATCGTTGCCAGACGAAACGGCGACGGCGCGGAGGAGGCATGAAAGTGAATGTCCCCCCTATCAAATCTCAAGGCATTAAAACAAAACTTGTGCCTTGGGTGAAAAGCATTGTTCCCGAAGGCTTTGATGGCGCCTGGATTGAGCCGTTCATGGGCACGGGCGCCGTTGCCTTCAATATTGCGCCTGTGAATGCAATACTGTGTGACACCAATCCTCATCTGGTGAATTTTTATTCTTCACTCGCCCACGGAGAGATTACATCAGAGATTGTTCGCTATTTTTTGACGGAAGAGGGTAATAACCTCCTGGAAAAAGGTGAAGAACACTACTACGAAGTGAGGGAAAGATTCAACAAAAACCACAGCCCTTTGGATTTTCTCTTTCTGAATAGGGCTGGATTCAATGGCATGATCCGTTTCAACCGCAAAGGCGAATTTAATATACCTTTTTGCAGAAAGCCGCAGCGCTTTGCCCAGGCGTATATCACCAAGATCGTCAATCAGGTAAGTTGTGTCGAGAAGCTGTTACGCACCAAAAACTTTGTCTTCAAGTGCCAGGACTTCCTGCAAACGATTAAGGATGCGGGTTCCCGCGATTTGATTTACTGTGACCCGCCTTATATCGATCGTCATGTCGATTACTACAATGGCTGGGGGGAAAGCCAGGAGGTCAGGCTGTTTGAGGCACTGTCGGATTTCGAGGGAAAATTCATTCTTTCAACTTGGCATCACAATGATTTTAGGGAAAATGCGTATATTAAAACGCTGTGGAGCAGGTTCCATATTTTAACGAAAGACCATTTTTATCATGTCGGTGGCAAAGAGGAGAACCGAAATTCCGTTGTCGAAGCATTGGTAATGAACTTTCAGGTTCCTGCCATCGAAATAGCGAAGCAAAGGCCAGAGCAGTTGATGCTGCTGGCGTCTTGAACTCAGTTTCCGAATGCGGGCTTGCTTTCCGCCTCTTGCGCGTCGTGGTGCGCGGCAGCCAACCCCATTCTACGCGCGCGGCGCTCACGTGCTAGCCTTGGGCTGAAGCACTTTTTCGCCGCGCGCGAGAGAAATGCCCCAGAGGCTCGAAGCTGTTGGCTGTCACTCCCATCCAGCCCCCCGAATTCCGCGACTTTGCCCGCCCTCGCCGGCCCAAGGCCGCGCCGCAGCCTATGCACGAGCGGCGCAAGCTGGTCGGCAAGAGCGCGTTTATTGCGCTGATTGTGTTGGCGGTGATTACCGGCTCGCTGGCCGGCCTTACCCTGGTCTATTCCGCCGATCTGCCGCAGATTCACGACCTCGAGCGCTACCGTCCCTCCACCACCACCGAACTCTACGACCAGAAGGGCCGCATCATCGGCTCCTTCGCGCTTGAACGGCGCGAGGTGGTCAACTACGACGACTTTGCGCCGGTGCTGCGTCAGGCCGTCATCTCCATTGAGGACAAATCCTTCGAGTCGCACTGGGGCATCAACGTCTTCCGCGTCGGCGGCGCGCTCTGGCACGACCTGCGCAGCCACGGACGCGCCCAGGGCGCATCCACGCTGACCATGCAGTTGGCGCGCGACCTGTTTCTTTCTCCCGAGCGCACTTTCGGCCGCAAGGTGCAGGAGGCCTACCTGGCCATTCAGATCGAGCGCGCCTTCACCAAGCAGCAGATATTCACTCTCTACGGCAATCAGATCTACCTGGGCCATGGAATGTACGGCTTCGAGGCCGCCTCCGAGTTTTACTTCAGCAAGCACGCGCGGGAACTCAATCTGACCGAAGCGGCGCTGCTGGCCGGCCTGCCCAAGGGGCCGGTGGCTTTTTCGCCGTTGCTTTATCCCGATAAGGCGCTGCGCCGGCGCAACCTGGTGCTGACCGAGATGGAGAACGACAAGGCCATCAGCCACGAGCAGGCCGAGCAGGCCCGCAACGCGCCGCTGGGGTTGCATCTGGCCCAGCCCGAATCCTCCGTCGCTCCCTGGTTTCAGGAGGAGGTGCGCCGCGAGCTGGAAAAACGCTTTGGCACCGAGCAGGTCCACGAGGCCGGCCTGAAGGTGGAAACCACCCTCGATCTTGATTTGCAGAAGACGGCCAATCGTGCCGTGATGGAAAACCTGGCCAACTACGAGCGGCGGCGCGGATGGGTGGGGAACCTCGAAAATGTGCTGGCCACCGGCAGCATCGCCGCCGATTGGGCGCACCCGGATTGGGCCGCCAAAACCGGCCCAGGCGACTACGTTCATGCGCTGGTCACGCGCGTTCAGCCCCAGGAAATTCACGCCCGCATCGGCAAAAACGACGTGGTGCTGCTGCCCGAGGACTGGCAGTGGACCGGCCAGAGCAGCGCCAACGCCCTCGTCAAGCCGGGCGACATCATCTATGTGCATCTGGCCGATGCCATGCAAGGAACGGCCCGCCGCGCCACCCTCGAACAGGACTCTGGCGCGCAGGCTTCCGTGATGGCCATCGACAACACCACGGGCGACGTGCTGGCCATGGTCGGCGGGCGCGACTACGCCCTTTCGCAGTTCAATCGCGCCACCCAGTCCGAGCGCCAGACCGGCTCCAGCTTCAAAATCTACGACTACGCCGCCGCCCTCGAGGACGGCGCCAAGCCAAGCGACATCGTCCTCGATAGTCCGGTCAGCTTCGGTGGCTACAGCCCGCACAACTACGAGAACAATTACCGCGGCGCGATGACGCTGACCAACGCCTTTGCCGAGTCGCGCAACATTCCCGCTGTCCGGCTAGCCGCCCGCGTCGGCATTCACAAGGTTATTGACCTCGCCCATCGCTTCGGCGTGACCTCCTACATTCCCGCCTATCTGCCCGTGGCCGTTGGCGCGGCTGAAATCACGCTGGAGGAACAGGTGGCCAGCTACTCCGTCTTTCCCAACGACGGCCTGCGCGTGACGCCGCGGCTGGTGCGCAAGGTGGAAACCGCCGACGGCCTTACGCTGTGGGAGGAGCCGCCCGCGGTCAATGAGGTGGTCAGCCAGCAGACGGCCCGCTCGATGATGACCATGCTCGAAGCCGTCACCCAATTCGGCACCGGCGCGGGCGCTTCGCAGCTCAAACATCCCTTCGGCGGCAAGACTGGCACCACCAGTAATTACACCGACGCCTGGTTCCTCGGCTTTTCGCCCTCGGTCACCTGCGGCGTCTGGGTCGGCTACGACAGCCGCCAGTCGCTGGGCGACAAGGAAACCGGAGCCCGCGCCGCCCTGCCCATCTGGCTGGATG
>Ga0224529_1000095_pt1 | contig 65761 bp, 70 predicted proteins | sample CBST50metaG_FD_179893 | JGI IMG/M metagenome (GOLD analysis project Ga0224529, IMG submission 179893) | Peat soil microbial communities from Stordalen Mire, Sweden - C.B.S.T50 | ecosystem: Environmental > Terrestrial > Soil > Wetlands > Peat | place: Sweden: Norrbotten County, Stordalen Mire...
GCAAGACCGAGAAAGTCGCTCGGATGGAAAGCGCCAGCGGAATTATTCCTCCCCAAAGGAGCCTTCAACTTCCAAAAGTTCTGGTCAGTTAAAATCAACAATGTTGCACTTGGAGCTTGAATCCGCCCAGGCGGATCACTTCTTCATCCGCAGGAAATCCGTGCCTGCATTTACTACGGCCCTTTCAACGATCTGCTAGAAAAGCTTAACCAAGACCCATCTTGGCGTGCTATTTATGGACAAGAAAACCAACGGTCGAAAGATATGGAACTCATCCTCCGTTTCTTCACCCTTTTCTACGACCTTGATAAATACGAGCGTCCAATGGAAGGCGCTCTAAACGCCTACATGGCACGTAATCGCAAATTACAAAGACAGTCTGCAGAAGAATTATCGAAGGCATTTCTCCCTACAGTAAATCTTATCGGAGAATCGCTCGGGGCCGCAGCTTTTCGACCTACAAGGGCTATCAACGCGGCAGTATTCGATGCAGTTATGGTTGGTTTGGCACATCGCCTAGAAAATAAACCGCTAATCACACCAGAGCAGGTGAAGGAGACTTACACAAAGTTGCTAAATGACGAGAGCTTCAAAGAGGCATACAACTATTCCACGGCTGACCAAGAGAGACTCAAGAACCGCATAAGAATAGCCTCTCAATACTTCGCGGAAGCATAAGTGGATATTAGTATCATTGACGCCAAGAGGAAGCGGATCGAAAGGATCCTCAAATCCGTTCCTGTTGATGACTCTGTGGGACTGGAGATTCAATCACATTGGGCAAAATACGCTTGTGTTGTCATTTCTGGAGCATTAGAGGAAACTATCAAGACTCTTCTTCGAGAATATGCTATAGAGCATGCTAACCCCGCAATATCGAACTACACATCGGCTCAACTGACATACTTTCAAACTGCCAACACAGACGAAATCAGCAAATTACTTGCAAAATTTGATAAACGGTGGGAGAAAGCATTTAATGAATTTCTTACTGAAGAAATCAAAACAGCGGTTAATAGTGTCGTAGGGAATCGCCATAGAGTGGCTCACGGTCTAGATTCTTCCGTGACGATTTCGCAACTCAAGCAATGGTTTCCTAAGGTAGATGAACTATTAACCTGGATTGCTGTAACGTTGCTGAATTAGATCGAATTATTCAATTGCCCATATCTTGGGAACCTCGCTCAGCCACGACCGGGGATCGGAGAAATTTCTCGCATCCATAAAATTAATTCCTGGCAGACGCCGCACCATCCTGAAATAATCCATCCTCCGGCCAGTCGGAGCTTCAAAAGCGATCGTCCAGAAATTGCATTCCAGGCCGAACGGAAGTTCTTAATAAACAGCTTATCTTATTGAGCCGGCACGATTGAATTGCGATACAAAAAACAGCCGCAGGTCCTTCGACTTCCTTCGCTACGCTCCGGTCGCTCAGAATGACAAATCTTTGTTTATGCAATCGTTATGTGCCAGATCAATAGCTCCTACCGGCATCCCACCCCCTTCCGCGCCTTTTGCGGAAGAGGGTGGGATGCCAAGTCACTGTTTTCTTGCCGGATCAATCTATGCCGTGGCGCGCTGCTGGTTGCGGTCGCCCAAGTGGAGGCTCACGATCTTGGAGACGCCGGGATCCTGCATGGTGACGCCGTAGATCATGTCGCCCGTCTGCATCAAACGCCGCGAGTGCGTGACGATGAGGAACTGCGTCTCCTTGCTGAGCGAACGCAGCAGTTCGGCCAGGCGGCCGGTGTTGGTTTCGTCCAGAGCCGCATCCACTTCGTCCAGCGCGCAGAAGGGGCTGGGCTGGAACTGGAAGATGCCCATCAGCAGCGCCAGCGCGGTCAGCGACTTTTCGCCGCCGGAGAGCAGCAGCACATTCTGCAATTTCTTGCCCGGCGGCGAGGCCACGATGTCCAAACCGCTCTCGGCCTGGTTCTCTACGTCGGTGAGGCGCAGAAAGGCCTGGCCGCCATGGAAGAGCCGGGAGAAAACCTGTCCGAAGTTCTCGTTGATGCGGGCGAAGGCATCGTCAAAGCGCGTACGCGAAATCTGGTCGATCTCCTTGATACTCTCCTCGGTGTTGCCAATTGACTCCTGCAAGTCCTTGCGCTGGGTCTCCAGGAAGCCGTGACGCTCGGCGCTCTCCTTGTACTCGTCCAGAGCCATCATGTTCACTGGTCCCATCTGCTCGATGCGCTGGCGCAGCGTGCGGCAGGTCTCCTCTTCGGCGGCCAGCGCCTCGCCATCGATGCGCGCGATCTGATCGTCGGCGCGCAAGACAGCAGCTTCGGCGTTCACCTCGGCCAGGCAGCTTTCCTCCAGGTGTTCCAGCTCGGCGCGCAGTCGTGCCACATCGCTGGAGCGACCGGAGCGGTCCTCGCGCAACTGGTCAATCGCGGCCCGCCCGGTCTTGAGCTGCGTTTCCATGGCGGTAAGCTGCTGGCGCAGGGCCTGCGCCTCGGCGGCCAGCGCCTGCGAACGAGCCAGCGCCTCGGTGCGCGTGGCGGCCAGCGTCTCTTCGCGCTCGGCCAGATCGGCGCTCTCGCGGATGCGCTGCTCGCGCTCCGCCGTGGCCGCAGTCCGCTGCTGCCCTATCGAAAGCACGCGGCGATTCAAATCGGCATAAAGCCGGTCAATGCGCTGGAAGGCAGCCTCCGCGCCGCGCCGCCGCTCTTCCAGGCCGGCCAGCTCCGCGGTCACTTTGGCCGCTTCCTGCTGCAAGCCTTCGCGCTTCTGGCGCATCAACGCCAACTGCGCCTGCAACTCGTCCAGTTCCGCCTCGGCCGCCTTGTTTTCGGCCTCCAGGCGCAGCGCCTCTGCGCGCTTCTCTTCGATGCCAGCCTTCTTGGCCGCGCGCGCCTCCTGATTGCGAGCCGCCTGCCCCGTCCACTCTTCCAGCCGCCGCTGGAGGCGCTGCGTCTCAGCCTCCATGTGCTTCAGCGCCGCGCCCTGATCGGCGGAATCGCGCTCGGCCAGCCGCCGCTGTTCGCCGCAAGCTTCCAGTTGCGCGGTCATCTCTTCAATGGCCTGAGTCAGAGCCGCCGCGTCCTCTTCCGCCTGCTTCAGTTCCGTTCCCAGCTTGGATAGACGGCCTTCCGCCTCGCGCAACTGCCGCTTCAGCGCCAGAGGTCCCTGGCTGGCCGGCTTGCCGCCGGTCACCGTCGCGTTATGGAAGCATTCACCCTCCGGCGTGAGGAAGTAGGCCTCGGTATATTGCGCGGCCAGTTGCGGCGCGGCTGTGGGGTCTTCGACCAGATAGCTGTTCCTGAGCTTGGGCAGAATCGACTCCAGCGACCGCCCGAAGCCGTTCAAAACCCGGATCGAATCCTTCAGCGGAGTCAGGCCGGGAGCGCTGAGCGGCTCCTTGCCTTCAGCCGCCAGCGTGGCCTGTCCGGTGGGATGAATCAGGAAGGTGGCGCGGCCATCCACGCCGGATTTGAGTAGCTGCACGCCCTGCTCGGCCGCGCCCCAGCTCTCGACCACCACATAATTCAGCTCTTCGCGCAGAAACTCATCCACCACGGCCTCATGCGCGCCGCTGACTTCGAGAAAGTCCGCCAGCGTGCCCTTCGGAGCCATGTTCTCGGCCAGCGCGCCTGGCTTCAGCAGATTGCGCACCGTGTCGGAGGAGTAGCCGTGGTTGCGAATCAGCGATTGCAGCGCATCGCGCTTGCCGGCCAGTGTCGCCTGTTCGCTACGCAACTGATTCGAGCGCGCGCGCAGCGCCGTCTCTTCTGACCGGCGCGCTTGCAGTGACTCGCGCAAGCCCGCAATTTCGCCTTCCAGCCGCTTCAGCGTCTCTGCCGCGGAGTCGTAGCGCAGTTTGGTTTCTGCGCTCTGCGCGCCCAGCTTTTCCAGCTCCGTCCGCGCTGGCCCCATTTCGGTTTCCAGCCGCGCGGCCTCGCGTTCCAGAGCCGCCAGGCTCTCTTCCCATTGCGCCGTGTTGTTGCGCGCGTTGCCGGCCAGCGTCAGCAGTTGCATCGCGTGGCGGCGGTTGATCTCCAACTGCCGCTCCGCCGCGAAAACCTCTTCGGCTGCCGCGCGCGCCTCCTGCTGGTGCGCTTCCACTTGCTGGCGGAAGGTCTTGGCCTCGTCGGCCGCCGTCTCCTGAAAACTCTGCTGCTGCGTGCGCTCCTCGGTGATTGAAGCCAGTTGCGCTTGTGTCTGTTCGAGTTCCGTGCCCGCCGCCGCAATGCGCTGTTCCAGCTCCGCCACGCGCTCGGCATTGGCGCTTTGCTGCGCCGCGGCACGCTCCCGCTCAACAGCCGCCGTGTTGGCCTGGCGTTGCGCCTCCTGGCCTTCGGTCTCCAGCGCGTAGCCGCGTTCGGTGAGCGTGTGCTGGCTGGCCTCCGCCTCCGCAATCTCCGCCGCCGCGCCGGTAATCTTCTCCGTCAGCGCGGCAATCTCGCCATTCAGCCGTGCCTGATCGGCGTCCATCAGCGTCATGCGGCTGGCCAGCGCCACGCGCAAGCGCCCGCGCAGCTCGTCGCGGACGGTGGCGAAGCGCTCGGCCTTCGACGCCTGGCGCTTCAGGCTGTTCATCTGCCGCGTCACTTCCTCGTAAATGTCGTCCACGCGCGCCAGATTCTGCTTGGCGCTCTCCAGCCGCAGCTCGGCCAGCCGCTTCTTGTTCTTGAAGCGCGTGATGCCCGCCGCCTCCTCGATGATGGCGCGCCGCTCATAGGGCTTGGAGCTGAGCAGTTGGCCGATGCGCTCCTGCCCGATAATCGCGTAGCTCTCCGGCCCCAGGCCCGTGCCCATGAAAATGTCCTGGATGTCGCGCAGGCGGCAGAGCTTGCCATTCAGCAGGTACTCGCTTTCGCCGGTGCGGAAAAGGCGCCGTGTAATCACGATTTCGCCCTTTTGCGGCGTCTGATGGAACTTGCGGCGGCGAATCTTCAGCACCACCGCCTGCGGACCCTCGCCGCTGGCCATCACCTGCGGCTGGTTGGCGGCTGGCTCCGCGCCGTCTTCATCGAGCGGCTGGCCAGGCTGCTCATTGGCGATAATCTCATCGGCCTCTGCGGCGCGCTGGCGGCGCAACTGGTCTTCGTCCCAGTCGGCCGGGCCGTCTTGCTCGACCACCACCCGCGGCTCCACCGGCACAGGCCCCTCGTAAACCTCAGGATCGACCAGGGTTAGCGTCACTTCGGCCATGCCGAGCGGCTTGCGGTCGCGGGTTCCGGCAAAGATCACGTCCTGCATATGCGTGCCGCGCAAGGTTTTGGCGCTCTGCTCGCCCAGCACCCAGGTCACTCCGTCCAGAATGTTCGACTTGCCGCATCCGTTCGGCCCCACCACCACGGCCACGCCCGTTCCCGCCAGGGTCAATTCCGTGCGGTCGCAAAAGCTTTTGAAGCCGAGGATGTGAATCTTCTTTAATTTCAGCATTTTCTCTCCGGGGGTCTGGGCTGCGCTGGAAGGCGCTTCGATTCGCGCGGGCAACCGGCCGGCAATCTTTCGCGGCCGCGAGTCTATTGCCCTCCATCTACAAATCTACGGAGCCTGGGGGGCAGGGTCAACCGCACGGAGAGCGGTTTTTGTGGATAAGAGAGGCCGGAATTCCTCTTATTGGAATTAACCAAGAAAGTAGTGCTAAATTGGGATTTTCTAAGCAATTGCAGACGGAAAACTGCCGCTCGAAGAAGGACCAACGCTGGGTGCCCCCGGTCCCGATTTTGGGACCGGGGATACTTTGAATTAAATGGTACGAGAACATCCGATTCAGAGAACTACTCGCCCAGCGTACCCGTGCGCTTCTTCCGCATCCACCACCAGGCGAAGCCCGCCGCCGCCAGGCCGCCCACAATCGCCATCACGGCCAGTCCGTGGTGCGTCACCAGGCTCACCGCGTCCGGCCCCAGCTTGATCACCAGCACGGAAAGAACCAGCCAGCGGACCATGCGGCCGCAGAAGACGGCCAGCATGAAAGGCGCGACGCGCATCTCGAAGACGCCGGCGGCAAAGACGAAGGCCTTCCAGGGCGTGGGCGGAGGCAGCATCGAGGGGATCATCATGGCCAGGAACTCCTGCTCCCCGAAGCGCACGCGCATCCGCTCAAAGCGCTCGCGGTCAACGCGCTTGAGCAGGAAGAGTTCGCCGCCGGCGCGGCCCAGCCAATAGGGAAGCAGGCCGCCAATGGCTGAGCCCACCGAGCCCAGCAGGCAATAAAACCAGAAATGCCCCTTGTCGGCCCAGACGTAGCCAGCCAGAATCAGGTCCATCGGAACGGGAATGGTGGACGAGTCAATCAGAGCGACTGCGCCCACGCCCCAGAAGCCCAGCTTGGCCAGCATCGGTAGCAGCAGAAACTTCCATTTGACCATGAAACGAAGAAAAACTGCTTTCAAACAGGGTCCCCTTCCGCCCGCTAATCCGTCTTACACTCAGAGACTATTGTACGGGCCCAGGGCAATGGGCACGGATGTGGCCAGGATGAGAGAATAAACAGAATAGAGAGTGCGGGGCGCGTATGCGCCCGGAGAGACTTCAGCAGGCCGAATGCCCACCGACGAAACGCCAACCAATGTGAATCAGCCCCCAGAGCCAGTGGAGACTAGCCCCGTAGCGGGCGCTCCGGCTCAGGTTGAGGCTCCGCGCCCGGCCGCGCCCGCCTCGCCTGTGGTTCTCAATTCGCGCTGGATCGATTACGACACCCATGAGCTGTTGCAAATGCTCAACGACCTCGAAGACGAGCGGCGCTGGGCGCGCTTCCGCGAGGGCATCTGGCTGGCCATTCTCTTTCACCTGCTGCTGCTTTCCGCGCTGACCTGGATTCCAACGTATATTTTCAAGGTGCCGCCGGTGGTCGATTTGTCGGGCAAGCTCGATCAGCACAAGGAATTTACCTATCTGGATTCGCCCAAGTGGCAGCCCAAGACGCCGGCCAAACCCCTTCCGCCGCAAACGCCGCTGATCGACAAGAAAACGATGGAGGAGATGAAGCGGCAGGCTCCGCCGCAGCCCGCGCCCGAGCCCAAGCCGGAAGCAGCTCCCGCGCCGCAGGCTGCTGCGCCCGCGCAGCCGGTGGCGCCCACGCCGTCGCAGTCGCAGTCCGCAATTCAGGCGCCGCGTCCGCCGGCCGTGCCCGCCCGGCCCAATTTCGCCATGGGATCGCAGAACCCCGCTGACCAGTTGCACGAGGCCATGAAGGGCGCCGCGCGCAACCGTGGTTCGGGCTACGGCGCTATGCCTTCCGGCGGCGGAGGCGGGCTGGCGATGCACCCTGGCGCTGGCTCCGGTGGCGTACAGGTTCTCTCCGACACACAAGGCGTGGACTTCAACGGCTGGTTGCAGCGCTGGCACCGCGAAACGCAGCGAACCTGGGACCCGCTGATTCCCGACGAGGTCAATCCGCCGATTCTGAAGGCGGGCGAGGTGGTGATTCGCTTCAAAATCCTGCCCAACGGCCGGGTGATGGATGGGAGCATGACGCTGGATGGCCGCTCCGGTGACTCGGGTCTGGACCGCGCGGCCTGGGGTGCAATTGCCTACTCGAATTACCCGCCGTTGCCGCACGATTTCCACGGCCCATATCTGGAGTTGCGCGCCTACTTCCTCTATAACATGGAGCCGCGGCGATAAGGAAGCAGGCCGTTTTATTGATCCGGGCCTTATGACTTGCAACACTGTTTGGGGGCCCCACCCTCGCGACGCCTTTGTTTTTGTCGCTAGGGTGGGAAACCACGATGCAAATCCATTGGGCCGGATCAATAGGCAGGGCAAACGCATCATAATTCCAATCTTGCGGCGGGTGCAGCTTTGGATTGTGATTTGCTGCTGGGGTGGCTGATTCCGGAGGGAGCATGGGCCTTCAGGCCCATGAATCCGTAGCCTCAATTGAGGCCGTCTTCAGGCGCGATGCTGTTTCGGCTGTGAGTACAAGGCTCGGGCCTGAACAGGCTGCGGAAAAACTCGTAGAACGTGTTTCAAAAGGATGTTTTGTCTCAGGGCACGACTTCAGTCGTGCCGTAAAACGCAGAAAATAAAAGGTGGGCTTTAGCCCTAGAGGTAAGTCATTAAGCAATTTGGAATTTTACCAAGGGATGTTATGGGGCGGATGACCTTTCTTTGCCGGCGTTTCCCGGCCAAAGATAGAAATTCTTCCGCGTAAACTGTTTCTATGACCTCTGGCAGCCCCGCGAATCCACCGGAAAATAGCTGGCGCGCGGCGTTGTGTCTGCGCTGGACGGCCCTTCTGCGCGAGCGCGAAGAGCAGGTATTTCTGCTTTTGTCGCTTCTGATCGGCGCGCTGACCGGAGCCGTGGTGGTGGCCTTTATTGTGCTCACGGAGCGGCTGGGAATGCGTCTCTATCCGCCGGGCTGCGCCGCGTGGAGGCGTGTGCTGGTGCCGGTGGCCGGTTCCCTGGCCATGGGCGTGCTGCTCTACCGCTTCTTTCCCGGCGCGCGGGGCAGCGGCGTGCCCCAAACCAAAACAGCTCTGTTTGCGCGCGATGGATTCATCTCCTTGCGCACCGTTCTGGGAAAGTTTTTCTGCACGGCGGCGACCCTGGCCAGCGGCATTCCGCTGGGCCGCGAGGGGCCCAGTGTGCAGGTTGGCGCGGGCATCGGCTCGGTTCTTGGCCGCTGGCTCGGATTGCGCCCGGAAAAGGTCAAAGCCTTGATCCCGGTGGGCGCGGCGGCGGCCATCGCCGCGGCCTTCAATACGCCAATGGCGGCGGTGGTCTTTGCCCTGGAAGAGGTGATGGGCGACTTGAACGCGCCGATCCTGGGATCGGTCGTGCTGGCCTCCGCCACCTCCTGGGCGGTGCTGCGTATGCTGCTGGGCAATAACCCGCTCTTTCAGGCGCCGCAGTACACGCTGGTTCACCCGCTGGAGTTCGGCATCTACGCCTTGCTGGGCATTGCCGGAGGCTTTCTGTCGGTTGCTTTTACCCGGCTTTTGCTCTGGCTGCGCAAGTTTTTCGCGCGTCTGCCGCGGAGCACGCGCTGGTTTCAGCCGGTGGCGGGCGGCGTAACGGTGGGCCTGATGGGCTGGTTTGTGCCGCAGGTTCTGGGCGTGGGCTATGGCTACGTGGGCAGCGCGCTGAACGGCTCCATGGCGCTCAAGCTGATGCTGCTGCTGGTGGCGCTCAAGCTGGTCAGCGTCACGGTCAGCTACGCCTCCGGCAACGCGGGCGGCATCTTCGGCCCCAGCCTCTTTCTTGGCTCCATGCTGGGCGGAGCCGTTGGCGTTGTGGCGCATCGCCTGCTGCCGGGATACACCGCCAGCTCCGGCGCTTACTCGTTAGTGGGCATGGGAGCGCTCTTTGCCGGCATCGTGCGCGCGCCGATGACCTCGGTGCTGATGATCTTTGAAATGACGCGGGATTACGCCGTCATTGTGCCGCTGATGATCGCCAACCTGACCAGCTTTTTCATCTCTTCGCGCTTCCAGAAGCAGCCAATCTACGAGGCGCTGGCGCGGCAGGACGGCATTCATCTGCCCAGCCGCGGCGCGCGCGCTGAGATTGCTCATTGCACCGTGGCTCAGGTCATGCTGCGCGCGCCGCGGATTCTGCCGGCCGGGATGAGCGTTCAGGAGGCGGTCAAGCAGACGCTCCTGAGTTCCTTCCGCACCTGGCCCGTGGCGGAGGGCGAGCGCTTCGTGGGCATGATGACGCGGGAAGCGCTGCAGCGTGCCATGGCCAGCGGGAAGATGGATCAGCCGTTGCAAAGCCTGACGGAAATGCTGCGTCTTCCCCATGTTCACACGGACCAGCCGCTGCCGCTGGCTCTGGAGCGCATGAGCCGGCAGAAGTTGGATGTGCTGCCGGTGGTTGACCGCGCCGATCTGCACAAGCTGGAGGGCGTGGTGACGCTGCGCGATGTGCTGGACTCCTACGGCGTCAATAATACGGAAACTGAGTAACCTATTGATCCGGCCCGCAAGTATGAACACAAACTTGGGTATTCCACCCTCGCGACTGTCATTCTGAGCGAAGCGCAGCGAAGTCGAAGAACCTGCGTTTCGTTCCCTTGCCGCTAGGGTGGAATCGCACGATGCAAATCTTTTGGGCAGGATCAATAAGACCTGGAATCCCTCGATTTCAATGGTGCGAAATGATCCGGTCAGAGAGCTAGATTCTCACCAGCTCGCGCTGCAGGGCGCCGGTGACCCAGGCCTTGCCCGGCGCGGTCAGCATATCGATCTCGCTGCGCACGCCGAACTCCGGCAGGTAGATGCCCGGCTCGACCGAGAAGCAGGTGTTGGGCAACAGTAGCCGCTCATCGTGGGTTTCCAGATTGTCCAGGTGCGCGCCCGCGCCGTGAATCTCGTGCTCGATGTTGTGGCCCAGGCGATGGGTGAAGTATTCACCGAAGCCGGCCGCTTTGATGACCGCGCGGGCCGCGTCGTCGGCCTCGAAGCCGCGCAGCGGACGATTCGCCGCGAAGGCCTTCTGGACCAGCGCGATGGCCGTGTCGCGGGCCTTGACGACGGTCGAGAAGACCCGTTGCTCGCGCTCGGAGGGCTCGCGACCGACGACGCCGGTCCAGGTGATGTCGTAATAGACGGCGCCGGGCAAATTCTGCCGCGCCCAGATGTCGATCAGCAGAAAATCGCCCTCGCGGATGGGCGCGGAACGCTCGACGGTGGCCTCGTAGTGGGAGTCGGAGGTGTTGGCGTTGACGCTGACGTCGGGGCCGTCGTCCCAGACGAGGCCCTCGCGGCCCATCGCGTCGCGAAGCCACTGCGCCAGGTCGAATTCGGTGAAGCGCGCGGGCGCGCCGGAGGCCGGACGCAGGCGGCGGCCAATCTCCAGCCAGGCTTCGGCCACAATCGCGTCGATGGCCCGCTGCGCCGCGGCGTGCGTGGCCTTCTGCTCCTCGCTCAGCACCGCCTCGAACTGGCTGACCAGATCGGCGGAGCTGACAATCTGCTTGCCCAGCCCGCGCAGAAACTCGACCGTCCCGGCATCGGCCATCGAGACGTACATGATGTTGTTGTTGGGCGAGTATTGCATGGCCACGGTGCGCGCGCCGGAGAGCATCGCTCCCAAGCCCGCGTGCAGCTCCTGCCAGCTTGAATATTGCGCCTTCGAGCCAGGCAGCGTGTCCAGCCGCCCCTGCTCAATGCGATGCACCAGCTTGCGCGGCTCGCCCGTGACGGGCACAAAGTAGTACCAGCGCCGCGTAACCATCGCCTTCTCGTCCATGCCCAGAACGCGCCCGCCGATGGGGTCGCGGTGATGATGGTCGTAAAAGAGCCAGCCGTCAAAGCCGGCCTTGCGGAGTGCCGTCTGAATCGCATCAAGGTTCATACCGGCATTTTACGCGCCTGGGGGGCTGAATTTCGTGCGTGAACAGCGTGGGCGCGCTGCGCAAACGCATCTTCATTCCAAAACTGCACCCGCCGCGATACTCTTGAATTCAACGTGATCAAAGACGAAAAACAACCGGAGGACGTTCCGCAGCCCTCGCCGATGGAAAAGAGTTCCGCCGAACTGACGCCATTCATGCGGCAGTGGACGGCGGCCAAGCGGGAGAATCCGGACGCGCTGCTGTTCTTCCGGATGGGCGACTTTTACGAGCTTTTCTACGACGACGCGGTGACCGTGAGCCGGGAGCTGCAACTGACGCTGACGGCGCGCGACCGGCAGCGCAATCAGCCGATGTGCGGCGTTCCCTATCACGCCGTCGAGAGCTACCTGACGCGCCTGCTGCGCAAGGGCTACCGCATCGCCATCTGCGACCAGATGGAAGACCCCAAGTTCACCAAGAAAATCGTCAAGCGCGAGGTGACCCGCGTGCTCTCGCCGGGAACCGCTCTCGACGCCGGCCTCGGGCAGGAGCAGAACAACTTTCTGGCGGCGTACTTTGAGGCTGGCAGCCGGGCGGAAGAGGCCGCGGACGCGGCGGGGAAAAGGGCGGCAAAAGCTGCGGCCCGGCAGGCCAGTCTGGTTTGCGCGGTGGCGCTGCTGGACGTTTCCACCGGCGAGTTCCGGACCACGGAGTTCACCGGAGCCACGGCGCGGCAGCAGGCGGTGGACGAGATTCTGAAGGCCGGTTCGCACGAGGTGCTGGCCGCCGCCAGCGCGGAGCTGCCAGCGCAGTTGGAGCGGATTCCGGCGCGGACGCGGGTCGAGGATTGGGTCTGGACGCCGGAATTCGCCATTCCGCTGGTTGAGCGGCAACTGAATGTGCGCTCGCTCGAAGGCTTTGGCCTCACCGGCCACGCGCCGGCGGCCATTGCGGCCGGCGCGGTGCTGCACTATGTGCGGACAACGCAGAAGAATGAGGCGCTGCACATTGACAGCCTGCGCTTTGAGGAGCACTCGACGGCGCTCGAACTGGACCAGGTGACGGTGCGGAATCTGGAGCTGGTTGAGCCACTCTTCGCCGGTCAGGACAGCCATGCGACGCTGTTTTATACGCTGGACGCCTGTCTGACGCCAATGGGCAAGCGTCTGCTGCGGGCGACGATTCTGCGACCGCTGGTGGATGCCGCGGCGCTCGAAGCGCGCTACGAGGCGGTGGGCGAGGCGCACGCCGATCTGGTGCGGCGCGAGGAGATTCGGCGGGCCTTTTCCGGGCTGCTGGACCTGGAACGGCTGCTGGCGCGGCTCAGTTTCGACTCGGCGGGACCGCGAGACGTGCGGGCGCTGGCCGCGAGCCTCAGCCGCCTGCCAGGGCTGAAGACGGCGCTCGCCGCGATGCAAGCGCCGCGCTGGCGCGAGCTAAATGAAAAGCTGGACACGCTCGAAGATGTAACGGCGCGGATTACCGCGACGCTGGTCGAGGAGCCTCCGCTGACGCTGGCCGATGGCGGGGCGATCGCGGCGGGCGTGGACGCGGAACTGGACGAGTTGCGGACGATTTCGACCACCGGGCGGCAGCAGATCGCGGCCATCGAAACGCGGGAACGCGAGCGGACCGGGATTAGTTCCTTGAAGGTCCGGTATAACTCGGTTTTCGGCTATTACATCGAGATAACCAAGGCTAACTTGGCGCTAACTCCGGACGATTACGAACGCAAGCAGACGCTGGTGAACGCGGAGCGGTTTACCACGCCCGAGCTGAAGGAATACGAGCGCAAGATTCTGACCGCGCACGAACGATCCATCGAGATAGAACGGCGGATTTTCGCCGCGTTGCGGAGCTTCGTTCTGGAGGCAGCCGGGCGCATCAAACGGGCCTCGGCCGCGGTGGCGGAGGCCGATCTGCTGGCCTGCTTCGCGCATCTGGCGGCGGCGCGGCGCTATGTGCGTCCGCAACTTGCGGATGAGCCGGTCATCGAGGCCGTGGCTGCACGCCATCCGGTCATTGAGCAATGGATGGAGGAGACGCGCGAGGGCCGCTTCATTCCCAACGACTTATACCTGAATGCGGCTGGCGATGGACCGGGCTTGCTGCTGATCACTGGTCCGAACATGGGCGGCAAAAGCACTTATCTGCGCCAGGCGGCGATGCTGGTGCTGATGGCGCAGATGGGCAGCTTTGTGCCGGCTGAGAGTTTGCGTCTGGGGCTGGTGGACCGGATTTATACGCGCATCGGAGCCAGCGACAATGTGGCGCGGGGCCGCTCGACGTTCATGGTGGAGATGATGGAAACCGCGACCATTCTGAACACCGCGACCGAGAAATCGCTGCTTCTGATGGATGAGATGGGCCGGGGCACGGCTACCTTCGACGGCCTGTCGCTGGCCTGGGCGACGGTCGAGTATCTGCACGCGGAAACCCGCGCGCGCACGCTCTTTGCCACTCACTACCATGAGCTGACGATGCTGGCCGAAAAACTGCCGCGCGTGCGCAATCTGCGCGTGGGCGTGAAAGAAACGCCGGACGGCATTGTCTTTCTCTATACCATTGAGCCGGGAGCGGCAAGCAAGAGTTATGGCATCGAGGTGGCGCGGCTGGCCGGGCTTCCGGCAGCGGTCATCGAGCGCGCCAAGCACGTGCTGCGGCAGCACGAAAAACAGGAGCGCAAGAGCGTCCAGGTAGAAACAGCCGCCGAGCCGGAACCGATGCAGTTGACGATTTTTACGCCGCTCTCGCAGCGCATCGTGGATCGCATCGAAGCGACGGACGTGAATTCGTTGACGCCGCTGCAGGCGCTGAATCTGATCGAGGAATTGCAGCAGGAGCTGAAAGAAACCGGGAATAGGTCCGATTGATCCGGCTCTGAAGGAATGCTAAGCGGCCAATATCGGTTTCAATGCGTCTAACTAATATGAGTCAGGAAAAAGCGACATTCGGAGGCGGCTGTTTTTGGGGAGTCGAGGCGGCTTTTGCGGCCATCCCCGGCGTTTTGGCCACGGCTGCTGGTTTTGAAGGCGGTTCGCTGGAGCGGCCGACGTACAAGGATGTTTGCACCGACCGGACCGGCCACGCCGAGGTGGTCGAGGTGGATTTTGACCCCGCCCTGGTCAGCTATGAACAGCTTTTGGACGCCTTCTTCGCCTTCCATGACCCCACCACCCTCAACCGCCAGGGGCCGGACAGCGGCACGCAGTACCGCTCGGCCATCTTCTTCCACTCGCCCGCTCAGCAGGCCCAGGCCCGCGCCAAGATCGAGCAGCTTACCGCCGAGGGCCGCTTCAAGCCACGCTCCATCGTCACCCAGGTCGAGCCTGCCCAGAGCTTCTGGCGCGCCGAAGAGTACCACCAGCGCTACCTGGAAAAACGCGGCCAGGCGAGCTGCCACATCTAAAGCATTTTTCCTGTAGGGAGCCTCTGAATAAGTCGATGATTTGAAGGGTACGGGCTTCAGCCCGTACATTAAGCCAGCAAAATCAATGCGGGCTTTAGAACTTATCCGTAAATAGGTAGCGCCGGCCTCCCGGCCGGCTGTAGCGTGGGTCTCCTGACCCACGCTCTGTTGTTCTGGAGCAGTACAAATCCACTGGATACAGAACAATTCCACAAGAAATCCAGCTTCGGCCCGGCGCGGACGGGGACGTCCGCGCTACATTCCTTTATCTATTTACGGATAGGTTCTTAGCCCCCGAGGGAATGCTGGTATTTTCAGTAACTCAATCAGAGCCTCCCTAGTCCGCGTTTTTCCCAAATCGATTTTCGTATTGATTCTTACGGCACCTTTGCGCGTTTGGCGATTGACGCGCCACCATTCGCGCCGCAGACTGAAGTATGGCCTGCCAGAGATTTCCAGGCTTGAACGGGAGCGCGCGGCGGATGACCAGATTGCTTGCCTACTCGAAGATGCAGCGCATGGCCGGCGTGGTTGTGCTGGCCATGCTGTTGCTGGCGCTCGCTGGCTGCGGGCATAAGAAGAAGGCGGCGCGGCTGCCCGAGCCGCAGGCTGCTCCGCCCGAAGTTCAAGCGCAAGCCTATCCAGCTGAAGCTGTTACGCCGCGGCCGACGCCAGCGCGCATTGCGCCCACCCCCGCGCCGCCCGGCGGAGTCAGCCCCGAGGACCTCGACTACATCAGCACCCACAAGCCCATCCTGAGCGAGCAGGGATTGGCCAGTTGGTACACCGCACCCTACAAGGGCCGCCACAGCGCCAACGGCCAGGTCTTCAGCGACTCCTCGCTGACCGCGGCGCATCGCACGCTGCCCATGGGTTCGCTGATCACCGTCACCAACCTCAAGACCGGCCAATCGAGCGCGATGCGCATCACCGATCGCGGCCCCTTTGTCGAGGATCGCTTCATCGATTTGACCATCGCCTCGGCCAAGGCTACGGGCATCTACTGGCACGGCTCGGCCCCGGTTCGCGTGGATGTTTACCGCACGCCCAAACCGATTAGGACCGGCGGTCGCTGGTGCGTGCAGATTGGCGCTTTCACCAGCGAAAGCGAGGCCAAAAGGCTCAAGGAGCAGCTTCTGCGCAAGTATCCCGAAGCCAATGTGATCGAGTTCCCAGGCGAAAAGAGCTACTGGGTCCGCATCCGCCCTGAAGGCGACAACCGCGAGATGGCCGAGACGATTGCCCGCCGTCTGCGCCCTGCCGAGGGCGAAGCCTACCTGACCAGGCTGGACTAAGATTGGACTCCGAAAGATGTTCACGGGCGGAGTTGGTTGGTTTAGGCATTCCAGCTATCCGCCCGGAACTTCAAGCCTGTTTTTCGATAAGCACATTGGAATTTTTGAGTAGATCGAGAATTCAAGAACGACTGATCCTCAAGCGAAATCCGAAGTCTTCAGAATTGGGACATGGGGATACCCAGCGAGAACGACAGAATCGCGGGGCGCCAGGCCGGGGCGATTTTCAATGGCTCCCGGCGGGAGCAGACAGAATGCGGGAAAACGACGCCTTTCGGGATCAATGGGCGGGAATACCCCTCAGGGGATAAAGCCCCTTTGAATTTGCGGCACTTACGGCACGACTGAAGTCGTGCCCTTTCAAAGCATCTGTGTGGCGGACTACACTAGCAAATTCTTCTTCTTAGATCAATTCTGCACCGGCGCGGTCTGCCCGTTCGGTGCGTTCAATTTGCCGTTCGCTGCCCCATTTCGCCATTCGCTGTATCCCCTTTTGGCTTGACCGCGGCTCTCGGCTATCCTAACAGTGGATTTCTATCCAGTTGACTTCCTGTGCCTTATGGAATTCCAGCCGGATCGGGCCGGGCGGAAACTCCGTCGCTGGCGATGAATTTATTTCGAGGAGATTGCACCAATTATGTCGAAAGCAATGAAGTACGCCGAAAAGGCCGCCGTCTACGCGGCCAAGGGTGCGTGGGCGGTATTTGACCGGCTGAACAGCATCAGCCCGAACCCGTCCTTTACGCCCGAATGGAGCGACAAGCCCCTGCTGAAGAGCTGGGAGAAGGAAAAACCGCCCCTGGGCTGGCCGCGCACCACCGACTCGCTCTGTCCCAAGTGCGTTCTGGAAGCCCGCAAGCAGATTGTGGATGGCAAGCTGCCCGTCGACGTGCTGCGCACCGAAAAGGTGGGCGAAATCAAGGCGCAGATCATCGAGCGCGACGGCAAAATCCTGATGGTGAAGGATTGCCCCAAGCACGGCCACTTTGAAGACATCCTCTCCACCGATCCGGCCTTCACCAAGCACATTGAAGAGGTCTTTCCCGGCCGCGACATGCGCGCCAGTTGCGATCCGAAGCTCCACAACCACGGCACCTCGACCCTGACGCACGGCCGCGGCGCGGTGCTGACCATCGATCTGACCAACCGCTGCAACATGATGTGCAATCCGTGCTTTACCGACGCCAACCAGGTGGGTTTCGTCCATGAGCTGACCTGGGAGCAGATCAAGACGCTGCTCGACGACGCCATGACCGTCAAGCCCCGGCGTCAGATGAGCGTGCAGTTCTCCGGCGGCGAGCCGACCCTCTCGCCCTTCTTCATCGACGCCATCGCCTACGCCCGCAAGATCGGCTTCAACAGCGTCCAGGCCGCCTCCAACGGCATCGAGTTCGCCAAAAGCAAGGAGCTCTGCGCGAAGGCCGCCAAGGCTGGCCTGCGCTACGTCTATCTTCAGTTCGATGGCATCGGCAACGCCGCCAACTCGCACCGCAACATCGGCAACCTCTTCGATGTAAAGGTGCAGGCCATCAACAACCTGCATGACGCCGGCGTGGACATCGTTCCGGTCACCACCATCATCAACGGCATCAACAACGAGCAGGTGGGCCACATCATCCGCTTTGCCCTCGACAACCCCAAGAAGATCAGCTTCCTCAGCTTCCAGCCGGTCAGCTTTACCGGCCGCGACGACGGCATCACCGATGAGCGCCGCCACGCCGAGCGCTACACCCTCTCGCAGATGGCCCACGACATCAAGGACCAGCTGGGCTTTGGCGAGCCGGCGCGCGACTGGTTCCCCATCAGCTTCATGTCCATCTTCACCGACTGGGCCGACCTGATTCACGGGCCGCACGCCCAGTGGGGCCAGCTCAACTGCGGCTGCCACCCGGACTGCGGCGTCGGCACAGCGCTGATGATCGACAAGGAGACCAAGGAAGCCTGCCCGGTTCCCGCTTTCCTCAACATGGACCACGTGGCCCGCGATCTGACCAAGGTCAACGACGCCGGTCGCGGCAAGGTTCTCTCCTGCATCGGCTTTGCGCTGGCGCTGCTGCGTAACTACGATCCCTTCAAGTCGCCCACCCACTTCCGCATCATCGACATGATGAAGAAGATGGATAAGACCTTCGGCGCCACCGGCCACAACTACGGCAGCGTCAAGGGCACGCGCACCATGGAGGACATCAAGAAGCGCCGCGCCGACCGCTGGAACTTCCTTTTCATCGCTGGAATGTGGTTCCAGGATTTGTGGACATACGACTTCCGCCGCACCGAGCAGTGCACCATTCCCTATGCCACGCAGGAAGGCGAAATCAGCTTCTGCGCCTATAACACCGGCATCGGCTGGCGCAACATCGTCGAGCACCAGCACATGACGGCCACCGTCACCAAGTGGTATGAGGAGCATGGCCGGCATGAAATCTTCGCTGGCGGCAAGAAGGTTCCCGTCAGCTCGGATCATAGCGGCCTGGTGCTGAACGATGCCGACGTGAACGCCGCGGCCAATCACACGCTCGACGATCTGGGCATTGCCAAGACCGCCAACGAAGAGCGGACCCGCGCCCGCGACGCCAAACAGAAGGAAGACGCCAACGACGCCCAGATGGAACGGCTCTATCGCCAGCACATCCTCGGCGAGGATCCCAACATGGTCAAGGTCGGCGACATCGCCCCCGCCCAGCCGGTAAAAGAGGAAGAGAAGGAAGCCGAAACGGTCTCCGGCGACTAACTCTTTTCTAAGTCATAACAAAAAACGGGCCATGCGGCTTCATGCTGCTTGGCCCGTTTTTTGTTGCTTTATGAAGCTTCTGAACAAGTGACGCTTTGAAAGGGCACGACTTCAGTCGTGCCAAAAGTGCCGCAAGATCAATATGGGCCTTACCGTTGCGGAAAAACTCATCCGGCTGAAGGGTACGGGCTTTAGCCCGTACATAAGTGCCACAAAATCAGCCGGGCTTTAGCCCCCGAGGGATGTCTGCCGCGCGTTCAAATCAAATTCGCGCTTTTTTCTGCAGCCTGTTCAGCCCATGGGAAAAGTTTCCAAGCAGCTTGGATTTTCGCCAAAGCCTGATAGCCACGCGGAGGGAGCAGGGACCTTCAGGTCCCTGAAGGCAAGTTCATAATTAACGTGGCTTTAGCCACGGGCCTTTCGTCTATTCTGCTGAGATGTGGTTCGCGCCGGGTGCCCCATATCTGCCGCGTTTTGTGCGGCAGATGTGGGCTAGCGCCGTGACCGCGTGATTCGGTCATTGCGTGAATGGATCGCCGGCCTCCTGGCCGGCTGTAGTGCGGGCGTCCCCGCCCGCGCTTGTACCGACCTATTCATGCAGTCATGACAATATTCAATAATCTGCCAACCGGCTAACTGAGGAAGCTCTGAATAAGTCGATGCTATGAAGAGTACGGGCTTTACAGGCTGCGGAAAAACCCGATGTTTTGAAAGGGCACGACTTCAGTCGTGCCGATAGTCGCCTGAAATAGATACGGGCTTTAGCCCCTGAAGAACATTCCCGTCTATATTCCGCGATTTCAGCACGCCAACTTGGATATTGCGAATAAGATGCCCTGTGCTGCAAGGCTTCCTGCTGCGCCTTCAGCAATTTTGCGTATCGATGCCAAAAAACCGTTGATATGTTCAGAGCTAGGTTCCGCGTTTTCTAATTCTTGTTGGAGGCCGTCAAGCGTTTGGCTAAGTTCTTGGACCGATGTCACTCCCAAACCGAGTTGTTCACGGTTTGCTCGGATTTGTTGTATGAGTCCTTGAATAGCGTCTTTGGCATCCGCGTTGATGGTATTACCTTCAACCGTAAAGTTGCCGCTTCCGGACCCCATGTTGCCAGTGAAATTCTGAATGTTCCCAATGTTGTATACAGCCTGAACGTCTTGCGCTTTTTTCTGGTCGTCTACAGAAAAAGACATACCATCTCCTCGAATACCTGATTTTTCTAACTTGAGAGCCCAATCGAGAACAGCATTACGAACAGCGTCTAAGATTCCAACCGCTGTATTGATTCCTGCAATAAGGGTAAAGTCCACATCGAAATGCGTGGCACGCATAAGCATCTGCTTTACTTGGGAATCAAACAGAATCATTATGCCATTTCCGTCAGAATTATCTATCAGATTTTCAAGCTCGGCTACTTTCTGGCCTGTAGGTCTTCTTGATAATGCCTGTTCCATTTCAGCGTTACTGAAAATCACTGGTCGCCAACCATAAAACGGATTCTTTCCCTTTACTTGCCCGACAACGATTCGATATTCGGGTACGGCGCATTCCTTGGGATAACCGTTCAGTTCTCTCTCAATCCATTGTTCGAATTCAGAGAGATTAAGCTTGACAGCTATAGTCTTGGCTTTTCTCAAAAGATCACTAACGCGGACACTTGGTGTTAGGGCATCGCGCTGAAGTTCCTCGATCAAAGATGACATTCATCCCTTTCGCCAATAAGGTGCTGGTTTATAGCGATTTTAGTTCTTCCGATGATCCGCCGGGTACTTTATATCCAAGAATTTCAAATCGCCATAGCAGGGATCCCAGCTTCCGCTTCAATGACCTGGGATTCCATGCAACACCTATGGATGGGGCGTGATCGCGACGATGGTGATGACCGGAGTTCGTTTCTTGCCCGTGGTTTCATCGGGGCCGTAGTGCCAGAAGATGCGGTAGGCGCCGGGGGTGTTGTTCTGGGCATAGGCCTCGAAGATCTTCTCTCCATGCGCGCCGTTCAAACTGAGGAATTCGTGCGTTTGAAGGCCCGGATGATGCGGGTCCAATTCCAGGTAGCCGAGAGCCTTTTGTACCTGCCCAAGAAGCGCGGCCTTGGATGGCGAATTTTCAAGCGCCGCCAACTGCGCATCTGCCGTGGGCGTGAATCGAAGCTGCCGCTGCATGGATATTCTTCCTTCTTATTGATCCGGCCCAAAACAATTGCATAACCAACGATTTGTCATCCTGAGCGGCCTTTGCTCGCTGGGGTGGGAGCGTAGGGAGTCGAAGGACCTGCGGTTGTTCTTTCCCTATCTGGTATCGCAATCCAATCGTGCCGGATCGATGCCTTTTATTTCCGAGCGTACTTGGCGAATGAACCGCGAGAAACGCTCTTTCCCGCCGCTGACTCACTCAAGCCCTGTTTCACGCTGGCCAGCGCATCTGGATTCTCGTAGAGCCACATTTCGGCGGTGGGAACAACCTTCACCGGATCAAGAATGAGCTGGCCGAGGGGGTTGCGGTAGATGTTGTATGCCGTGGCGTCTCCGAGGGCCTCACCGAGCGACAGACGCTTTTTCGCGTCCGGCTGCGCAAACTCGGAGACCAATTGAAAATCTATGTTTTTGAGAACCGCAGAAGATGTCATAGTGGGATATTAGCAAAAGTGGGATATTGTGTAAAGTGGGACGCGCCCACATAGGAGGAAAAACTTCTATGCGGGAAACTACGAACCTCATGCGAGATGCCGGGTGCCCCAGGTCCGGATTTCCGGGCCTGGGAAGCCATGAACCCCGCCCCGCTCCGCCGAAGGCCGCTGGCCGCACCGCGGGTGCTTGCCGAACATTTCCCCCATTCGTCGCACAATAATTCTTAGGAGTTTTCCTCAAATCATCCAGCTAACTCCTTATCCTGGAAGATTTTGCAGGGAACTTCTTTGTTTTCACGATTTTGCAACGCAACCCATCCCGTAAGCTCAAGAAAACAAGGAATTTGTTTACAAAATAGGGGTGGGGGGGGAGTCCGATGTATCAGCTTTGCCGTCATATCAAGACCAACGGGCAGCGATGCCAATCTCCGGCTCTGCTCGGGTCGGCGTATTGTTATTTCCACTCTCGCGTGCATACCCTGACCAAGGCGAAAAGCTCCGCGTGGGATGACATCAAGCTCCCCCTGCTGGAGGATTCCGCCTCCATCCAGGTAGCGATCTCCCAGATTATGTCTGCCTTTCTCAGCTCTCGGCTCGATGCGCGGCATACTGGCCTGCTTCTCTACGCCCTCCAGATCGCCTCGCAGAACATCGATCGCGCGTCCTCCTGTGACGATTCTGAAATTGTGCACTCGATGACCGTCAACGGCGAAGGCGACGAACTGGCTCCGGAAAAGGAAATCTGCGAACCCGAAGAAGAGGACGAGAAGCTGACTACAGCGGAACCCGCGTAGATGTATCCCGGAAGGCGGGTGGCCAGCGTCCCGGATTTTCAACGCCATAAACCGGGTGCCCCAGGTCCGGATTTTCGGACCTGGGAATCCGCTCCAAAACGTCCGCGACTTACCTTACCGCTGGCAATCCTTCCAGCGACTTGGCGATTTCTTCCGCCGGATACTCATAGTTCTGCAACTTACCGGCCTGATAGTCCATATACGATTGCATATCGAAGTTTCCATGGCCGCTGAGGTTGAAGAGAATCGTCCTCGTCTGGCCTTCTTCTTTGGCGCGGAGGGCTTCCTTGATGGCAGCGGCGATGGCGTGGTTGGACTCCGGCGCGGGTAGGATTCCCTCGACGCGGGCAAACTGAATGCCGGCGGCAAAGGCGTCCAACTGCTGCACGGTGGTGGCTTCAATCAACCCCAGGTCCAAGACGTGTGAAACCAGCGCGGACATCCCGTGGTAGCGCAGCCCGCCAGCATGAATTCCCGGCGGGACGAAGGCGCTGCCCAGGGTGTGCATCTTGATTAGCGGCGTCAAGTGGCCGGTGTCGCCAAAGTCGTAGGCGAACTTGCCTTTGGTCAGGCTGGGGCAGGCAGCCGGTTCCACGGCCACCACGCGCGCCTTGCTCTGGCCCTTGAACTTGCGACCCAGGTAGGGCATCGCGAGGCCGGCAAAATTCGAGCCGCCGCCCGCGCAGGCGAAGATCACGTCCGGCTCGTCGCCAGCCAGCGCCATCTGCTCAATCGCCTCCAGCCCGATAATGGTCTGGTGCAGCATCACATGGCCCATCACGCTGCCCAGCGCGTATCTGGTGTCCGGATCCTGCGCGGCCACTTCGACGGCCTCTGAAATCGCCATTCCCAGCGAGCCGTTGGTCTCCGGATCGGCGGCCAGAAGGGCGCGGCCGGCTGCGGTCGTATCGCTCGGGCTGGCAATGCAGGTGGCGCCATAGGCTTCCATCAGCGCGCGGCGATAGGGCTTCTGGTTATAACTGACTTTTACCATGTAGACCTTACAGTCCAGGCCGAAGAAGGCGCTGGCCATGGCTAGCGCCGAGCCCCACTGACCGGCTCCGGTCTCCGTGGTCAGATGCTTGGTGCCATCCTTTTTGTTGTAATAAGCCTGCGGCAGCGCGGTGTTCAGCTTGTGCGAACCGGCCGGGCTAGTGCCTTCGTACTTGTAATAAATTCTGGCCGGCGTATCGAGGGCCTTTTCCAGCCGGCGCGCGCGGAACAGCGGCGAGGGACGCCATTGCGCATAGAGTTGCCGCACTTCGCCGGGGATTTCGATCTCCCGTTCACGGCTCAATTCCTGCTCAACCAGGCTTTTGGAAAAGATCGGCTCCAGGTCTGCCGCGGTTATGGGTTGGAGCGTGCCAGGATGCAGCATCGGCGCCATCGGCTTCGGCAGATCGGCGACGATGTTGTACCAGGCCGCAGGGATGCGGTTGGCGGGCAAATTATATTGAATGGTCTCCATGCGGAGCATTTTATCAGCGGCGAATCTGCTTCGGCTATGCGCATTGACGGCTCAGGGCAAGCCGGGCACGGCCTACGCCAGCTTCCAGCCCAGCAACCGCGCCCGGCCGAGCGTCCGCGCGGAGAGCGGAGGGTTCGATTCGCCGGAGACCAGCCCTATCCACAGGCTGCCCACGGACCGGGCGCCAAGCACCGCCGCCGTCAAACGCAAAGCCCTCGGCGCGCCAGTGGCAAGGGGAATCAACAAGCCCGGCATGGCGGCCGAAGCCACCAGCACGGCTTTGCGCGGCTGCTGCTTGTTGCGCATTCTGGGGGCATTTTGCCCCCACGGCCAGTAGGAATAACCCGTCAGCCGCTCCATAAACCTGCGGAAGAGCGCCGTCACGTTATAGAAATTCACCGGAGAACCCAGCACAATCGCATCGGCCGCCTCGATCTGCCTCAGGATCGCCTCCATGCCGTCTTCCAGCGCGCACTTGCCACGCTCCAGGCCAGGGTTCTGTACGCACTGCCGGCAATTCGTGCAAAACTCCAGATGCTGGCCGGTGAGGTAGATGGTCTGCGTTTCAGCGCCCTTTTCCCGCGCACCTTCCAGAATGGCTTCGACACAACGGTCGATGACGCCGCTCTTGCGGTAACTACCAACAATCGCCACCACTTTTTTGCTCATGCGCGTGCCTCCAAAGGCCGGAATTCGCTGCCATTCCAATCATAATGATCCGACCCAAAAGATTGGCATCGTGCGATTCCGCCCTAGCGACAAGGGAACGAAACACAGGTCCTTCGACTTCGCTGCGCTTCGCTCAGAATGACAGTCGCGAGGGTGGGGCACCCAATTTCGTGTTCATTCTTTCGGGCCGGATCAATCGCCTGCTAATGTTATTTTGCATCGGGAGGCAACTTTGTCCTGTAAACTGGTTGCGCCATGAGCTGTCTTTTTTGCAGGATTCTTGAGGGGAAGATCCCTTCGACCGCGGTCTACGAAGACGAGCAGTGCTACGCCTTCGAGGACCTTCATCCGCAGGCGCCCGTACACGTGCTGGTGGTGCCCCGCGAACATATCGGCTCGCTGGACGAAGCCGACCCTACCGATGGCGCGCTGCTTGGCCACCTGCTGTGGGCCGCAGCGGAGATTGCTCGCGCCCGGAAGCTCGCCAAGGGCTACCGCGTGGTGATCAATACCGGCGAAGACGGCGGCCAGTCCGTCGAGCATCTTCACGTTCACCTGCTTGGCGGGCGCCCGTTCGCCTGGCCCCCAGGATAGAGTGCCAGGCCACGGAATCGATCTTTCCGGCGCACAAAAAAACGGCGGCAAGAGAATCTCTCCTGCCGCCATCGGTGTTGACTGCAACCGCATTTGCTCTCTGCCTTGAAACTTGTTCTGAAGAACGGGCGCTACTGCTCGTCTCCCGCTCCCGGAGCCACCGGTCCCTGGGGCACTGTACCGCTCGGAGGAGGAAGAAGCAGCGGAGGAGGAGGCAGCGGAGGAAACTGGCCGCCCGGCTCCGGGCCTTCGGGCCATCCCTCGTGACGCTCCGGTCGATGGTTGGCCCGGTCGGCCTGCAACAGCTTCCATTGCTCCGGCGTCAGCTTGGCGCGGATGGCCAGCAGAAAACGCGCATTCGCCTTTTCCAGCTCCGCGCGAGCCTGCGCCACCTTGTCGATCTGAGCCAGGATTTTGGCCTCGTTCGGCTGACCGTCGTCCATCAGCGGTTCCATCGCCAGCTCCGCCTTCTCCAGGCTGCCGCGTAGGTCCACCAGCTTTTCCCTGTGCTCCTGCAGAATGCCGTCGAAGGCCTTCCGCTGCTCTTCGGTCAGCTTCAGCCGCTCGATCAGCTTGGGATTGTTCCACCAGCGCCCGTGATCTCCCCGTGGGCCAAAGGCCCTTTCCACCGGAGGCCGATGCTCTCCGAATCCCGGCCCCACTTCCCTTTCAACGCCGGGCGCCTGCGCCAGCGCCTGGCCTGCCAGCAAAACGCCAGCAATCGCCAATCCCAGCCCTATTGTGCCAAATCTCTTCATATTCTTCTCCTATGCCCCGACCTCGCGAGACGCTGTTTTGCTTTCGTGATTGTTCTCTTACTCGGTCACGTCCCCATCCATCAGTTGCGCCAGCGGTTCCATCACGGCTGGCACCTGCCGTGATACGTCGCCGTCCACCTTGGCCAGCAAATCTTCTTCCACTTTGTTTGCCCGCTGATCCGGTCGCTCCACAACCGACCTCTCAGGCTCGGCCGCGCGCCTGGAGGCAACTTTCATTTCCTGCCGCGGAAGCTGCGAAGCCACGGCCTGCTGCCGGTTACCGTGGTGGTAAATTCCGCTGGAAACGCCCGCGGCAAGCAGCGCGCATCCCAACGCCCATGCGCTGGCCAGCCGCCACAGCGACCGTCGCGCGGTGGCCGCGGCCTTTCGCGGCCGGCTATAAGCCGCCGCGCTCCAAGCCTGAACACTCAAGCGAAAGTCCCTGAGCGCCAGCGCCAGCTCCGGTTCCAGCCCGCCGCCTGATTCGTTCACGCCGCCAGCCTTGTCCTCGAATCTCATCGCTTGCCTCCCAATTCCGCCCGCACTCTCGCCAAAGCCCGCGAAAGGTGCGCCTTCACCGTGCCCACGTTGAGGTCGGTTGCCTGCGCAATCTCACTCAATTCCATCTCTTCCACGTAGCGCAGCAGAAAAACCGTCCGCTGGCGTGCGCTTAATTTCTTGACCGCCTGCCCCACCTGCGCCACCCGTTCCCGCGCCAGCAGTTTCTGCTCGGCTGACCGTTCGCCGCTGGGCAGCCACTCGCTGGCCTCGTCCAGATCCACCGCGTGCGTCTGCGTCTGCCGCCAAAACTGCATCCGCCGGTTGCGCCAGTGGTCTTTCTGCAAATTGATGGCGATGCGCATCAGCCAGGTCATCGCGCTCGACTCGCCGCGAAAACTTTGCCAGTTGCGGTGCGCCTTCAGAAAACACTCCTGCGTCAGCGTCTCGGCCAGGTCCACGTCCCGCGTTGACGAAAGCAGAAAGCGGAAAATCTGCGGACGCAGCTTCGTGACAACAGCCGAGAATTCATCGGCGGCAATCTTCTCTGCCGTAGCCATGGTCATTGCATCCAATACTGTGCCGGCTGCCATCACTGTGGTAGACGCCCGCGCTGGCTGCAAGTTTACAGCCCAGCGCCGATTCCTCTTTTCTAAAGGAGATAAAAAACGGGCAGACAGAAAATGCTGTAACTCAGAGCTACTTGCGAAATTTCCTTCAGACTGAAGATATGCGTCTGATCAAAGTTTGCAATCTCCATCGAATTTTGCAAGGCTCGATTTGCAATGGATTAAGCGCCCCTCCATACCCCCGATGGGTATAGGGGGGGGAGGGGGTAAGCACCTTTTGGTCGATGCAGGCGGGAGCGCACTCCCCCACTTATTTCATTGTGCGCTGCTGATTGAAAATGATTTGCAAACCCATAAGTAATTTTGCAATAGGCTAGCAGCCCGTGGTCAAAGTCAAAATTGGTTAAAAACATCCATCAGGGGCTAAACAGGTTTTCCGGGGCTAAACAAGCTGCGGAAAAAGGCGGGATTTTCGGAAAATTGACTGAAGACATCCCTCCGGGGCTAAAGCCCGTCGTTTTTTATCAGCCACTTACGGCACGACTGAAGTCGTGCCCTGACGCAATGCGTCCCCTTGAAACACTTTCCACGAGTTTTTCCGCGGCCTGTAAAGCCCGCGTTGATTCTGCTGGCTTTATGCGGGAGCTAAAACTCCCGCCTCCCTCCAGATTGAGTTTTTCCGCAATCTGTAAAGCCCGTCGTGTGTTATCAGCCTTTCCCAGGACTGCGCTTCGCTTGTCCTCCATCCCGCGAACGAAGACCTGTTCGCGAGGACCCCGGTCCTGGGCTATTCTCCTTCGGCCCCTCCGGGGCGGATGCCGCAGAAGCGTTTTCATCCACTTGGGTGCGCCGAAGGCCCATGGAGGCACGACTAAAGTCGTGCCCTTTCAAAACTAGACTTCCACCACGGGCTGCTAGGGAGACTGAATTTTCGCAGCTACTTGGTAACCGGCGCCAGCAGCTCGATCACTTTCTGATAGCGGCCAGCAGCGTTGGGATCCTTCAGGCTCTTGACCAGCGCGGGATCGTCCAGCCCATTCTCATGGAGCTTTTCCTCGATTTGCGTGGGCGGCACCTGAGTGAGCAGATCCATGCTGACCTGCGCCAGAATCAGGGGCTTCAAAGACGCGGCAGAATTTGCCTGGCCTTCCATGCTTCCGGCATAATTCGGGTCGGCTCCGGCGCTGAGAAGCTGCTGCACAATCTCCACATTGCCGTTTCTGGCGGCGTAGTGGAGCGCGCTCCAGCCACTGGCCGATGTACGGCTGTTGGCGTCAGCGCCCTTTTTGATGAGCTTTAGGGAATCGCCGGTATTGTCAGCCTTGACTGCGGCGATCAGCTCCGCCGGCTTGGGCTTGCACCCGGCAAGGGGAAGAAGGGAAAGTCCCAGGACAAAAAGAAAAAAAGCTCTGCATTTCATTGAAATTTCTTATCCTTTCAACCCGTCTGCCGATTTTGCGCGGCTTCTATTTTCCTTATTATCGACGGATCGCGCGATTAGATTACAGGGGAATCCCGCGGACGATGTTGCGGACCGGGATCGAGGAGCAATGCCTTGATGCTACCAAGTGGCCAAAGGGCAGGTCAACCCGCCTCGACCAGTCCATAGTGGCGCTGCCAGGCGACTTTGAGCCGCGTCCAGACGCGCGCGCGTTCGGCTTCATCGCCGCCGGAACTGGCCGCGACCGGCGGGTCGGCAAAGCGCGCGGCCTCGATCTTGGCCACTTCCAGCAGCTCGCGGTCGCGCAGCAAATTGGCCACGCGAAAGTCCGGCAGGCCCGCCTGGCGGGTTCCGAAAAACTCGCCTGGGCCGCGCAGGCTCAGGTCCAGCTCCGCCAGCTTGAATCCGTCCTGGGTGCGGACCATGGCGTTGAGCCGTTCGTCGCCCACGGGTGTTACTCGCGGGCCGGTGATCAGGATGCAATAGCTCCGGGCCGCGCCTCGGCCCACGCGGCCGCGCAACTGGTGCAACTGCGCCAGGCCGAAGCGCTCCGCGTCCTCGACCACCATCACCGTCGCGTTGGGCACATCGACGCCCACTTCGACGACCGTGGTGGCCACCAGCACGTCGATTTCGCCGCGCTGGAAGCGGCGCATGATGATCTCCTTCTCGTCGGCGATCAGGCGGCCATGCAGCAGACCCACGCGCAGGCCGGCGAGCGGCCCCAAACGCAGTTTTTCATACATTTCGACGGCCGACTTCAGCCCCAGTTTTGCACCCGGATTAGCCTCCTGCGCGGCCTTCGGGAACAGATTCGCGGCCTTGCCCTTGCGCGTCCGAGGCTTTGCCTTTAGGACACTGGATGTGGGTGCCCCATGTCCGGATTTTCGGACATGGGAAGCGGTGGGCGCCTGGGAATCGGCATCATCCGCGTCTTCATCGTGAGAGAAATCCAGCTCCGGCTGATCGTCCTTGCTGCCTTCGATGACCGGGTAAACGATGTACGCCTGATGCCCCTTGGCGACCTGCTGGCGGACGAAACTCCAGACCTCTTCGGACCTTTCGCCGGGAACGCGGCGGGTAACGATGGGCGTGCGGCCCGGCGGCAGCTCGTTGAGGACGCTCACCTCGAGATCGCCGTAGAGCGAGAGCGCCAGCGTGCGCGGAATGGGCGTCGCGGTCATCATCAACATATCCGGCTCGGCCTGATTAGGCTTTTTCATCAAATTGAAGCGCTGCCGGACGCCGAAGCGATGCTGCTCGTCGACCACCACCAGCCCCAGGCGGTCGAACTCGACCTTCTCCTCGATCAGCGCGTGCGTACCGACGATCAATTGCGCCTCACCGCGGCTGATCTGGCCGCGAACCTCGCGTTTGCGGGCCTCATCGAGCGAGCCGGTCAGCAGCACAATGCGCGGCTTGCGGGTGGACTTTTCCAGCAGCTTGCGAATGGCCAGGAAATGCTGTGTGGCCAGAATCTCGGTGGGCGCCATCAGGGCCGCCTGGTAGCCGTTTTCGATGGCCACCAGCATGGCTTGCAGGGCGACGATGGTCTTGCCCGAACCGACATCGCCCTGCAGCAGCCGCCGCATCGGACTGGGCTGGCGCATATCGGCCACAATCTCTCCCAGAGCGCGCTTCTGCGCCTTGGTGGGATGAAAGGGCAGCACCTCGCGCAGCGCCTCGCGTACTTTGTCGCTGGTGGCGAAGCGGATGCCAGCGCGCTCTCTCATGCGGCGGCGCTTGAGTTCCAGGCCCAGCTCCAGGAAGAAAAGCTCCTCGAAAATCAGCCGCCGGTGGGCAGGCGTGGAGGCCGTTTGCAACGCGGCAAAGCTTGTGCCCTCGGGCGGAAAATGCGCCTCGCGCAGCGCCGTTTCGCGGTCCGGCAAATGAAGGCGGGCCAGCATCGCGCTGGGCAGGCACTCCGGCACCGCGCCGTGCAAACCTTCCAGCAGGTGGAAGATCACCTTGCGCTGCCAGCGCGAGGCCAGCCACGGGCCGCCCAGCGACTCATAGACCGGCGTAATGCGCCCCACTTCCAGCAGGCGCGTTTCGGCGTCGTCAGTGGCGTCCGGCAGCAGCTCCCACTGCGGCTGAATCATCTTCAGGTTGCTGCTGGAGCGCGACGGCTCGACCCGGCCATAGACGGCGATGGTTTGCCCAGCGTGAAATTTGCCGTCGAGATACGTGCCGTTGAACCAGATGCACTTCAGCGAGCGCAGTCCCTGGCCCACGGTCAGCTCGAAGATCGGCATACGGCGCGTGCTCAGCAGAATCGAGCCGCGCACTTCGGCAATCACGCTGACCGTCTCGCCGGGTTTCAGCTCGTCCAGGCTGCGCGGGTTCTGGCGGTCCTCGTAGCGGAAAGGCAGGTGGTAGAGCAGGTCCTCGGCCGTCTCAATGCCTTTGGGGGCAAGCAGCGCGGCCACGCGCGGACCCACGCCCTTCACGTACATCACCGGAGTGTCGAGCTCAGCCACACTTCGGATGCTAAATCAGTAGGCAACAGAGAAGAAAACTGAGCGGATCAGGCGGCAGATGAATCAGGCTTGCCGTGAAGGTCGTCAAGCAGCTTATCGAAAGCCAGCTTGTAGGAGTCGTGGTCCTTCCAGTTGCTGAAATCGGGGATATGAAACTCGCGAATCTCGCGGGCCGAGTCCTTGCCAATATCGGAATCGAAATACTCCCATTTCCGTATCGTCTCGAACGGGCAAAGGCTGATTGGGAACAAGACCTCTTTCTTTTGCTCCACCTCACGCTTGCGCGCAATAGCAATCTCTGTTCTCACCCACTCGCTTTCCATGCTGGCAGGAGAAAGAATAAGCAAAAGCCTGTCATATACGCGAATGGCTTCATCTATTTGCTGGTGAGTCTTCTTTCCCCCATGCAGATTGTGGTTATCTTTCCAGCATCGGATGCCTTTGTCACGTAAGTCGGCATAGAGACGTTCGGCGAATTCCTGATCGTGAATCGAGTAGCTGATAAAAAGAGAGCAATAATCGACTTCAGCTTCAGTAAAAGCCATTGAGGACATATTTTTGATGAAGTTCTCAGGAACGCCCGCCCCACGTAAAAAAGCGTGCGGAATGTTGCCTTTGGATTTATAGATTGTGTCGATGCCAATGTAGGATGGACCGCGATGATCCAGAGTATCTAGTCCTTTTACCCCGCTCAAATTGACATTATTGAATGCAGTAGATCCGATCGTCGCCCCAGTAAAGTCCGCCCCGTCGAGTTTTGCGTCATTGAAAGTCGTCATACTCAAATCTGCCATACTAAGATCAGCCTCGAATAGATTCGTATTGCTGAAGTTCGCTTCAAAGAGGTTTGCCCCACTAAGAGTGCATTCGCCTAAATCCGCATCAATACAGTTAGCGTGGTCTAAGCACGCTTCGCTGAGGTTCGCTTCACGCAAATCCGACCCATAAAGTATAGCCATACTAAGATCTGCGCTGCAAAGGGTTGCTCTTCTTAAGTTTGCTCGGTTGATCCACGCTCCACTGAGATCCGCATTATCAAGGCTCGCTTCTTCAAGGTCAGACATAGATAGGTCTAGTTCTGTTTCTGCGTGATCCTTACGCCACCGATTCCACGTCTTGGCACCCTCTTTCAGTTTGTCAAGATGTCTAGGATTAGCCATGGCTCCAGTATGCCAGCTTCAGGCTTGCTTCCCTGAACCATTTTTTACAAATTAGGCGGCAAATTCTGTATATAGTCCAACGCTGCGGTTAGGCTGCCGGTTTGCCAACAATCAACCCGTTGTTCCAAAGGGCCAGGACGACGTCGATCTGGCCGCTTTCCTGCTTCTCAACGCCCTCGGTCGCCGCCTGCCACAGGGCACTTCTGGACCAGTGCTGCGTCCCTTCGGCCAGCAGGGCCACGGCGCGGACGGCATAAGCCTTGTTGTCGGTTGGGTTGATATAGCTGCCGGTGGAAATGCCCTTGACCAGTCCCTCTTCGCAGAGGCCGAGGAAAGCCCCGCGCGGGCCGTTCTTCTTCCGCGCCACCGGGCTGGTGGGGTACAGCTTTTCCAGCGCGTCTTCCCAAAGCGCCTCGGGATTTGCGCCGGAAGATGCGTGTTGCGCCGCCAGAATTGCCGCCTGACCGTATCGATTTGCCATTGTGAACCCCCATCCCGCACAGACTGCGATTTTACGCTTGATGCCCTATGAAAGGGCGCCCAGATTTTGCGGCTATTGAGCTGGCCCTTGTAAAGGGCAACACAGATTGGGTGCCCCCCCCCTCGGCGCGTACTTGTTTTTGCGCCTAGGGTGGGATACCACAGTTCTCGGCCGGGTGCCCCAGGTCCCGATTTTGGGACCTGGGATACCTCGATTTCAATGGCACGAAACCATCAAGTCTGCGGCTACTCAAGCTCGCTGTACACCAGCTCGGCGGCCACGCGCAGCGTCTCCGGCGCATCACCGAAAGCGGTGATCCAATGCACCTCCGGCTCACGGCGAAACCAGGTCAACTGGCGCTTGGCGTAGTTGCGGTGGCCCTGCTGCGCGGCGGCGATGGCGGCTTCCTCGCTCATGGTCCCCGCCAGGACGCTCAGCGCCTGCCGGTAGCCGAGCGAGTCGAGCGCCTTGACCGGGCCGTAGCGCTCGAGCAGGCCGCGCGCTTCTTCGATCAGCCCAGAAGCAAACATGGCTGCCGCGCGCTGGTTGAGCCGGTCATAGAGCGCCTGTCGTGGCGGGTTGAGGCCGATGCGCAGCAACCGAAAGCCGGTGAGCGGGTCGCGCGCCAGCACTTCGGAGAGCGGCTTGCGCGCAGCCAGGCAGACCTCGATGGCGCGGATCAGTTTGGCCGCATCGTGCGGATGAATGCGCGCGGCCGAGGCCGGGTCAAGGCGCTGGAGCAGACGGTACAGCCAACCTTCGCCGTTCTTCGCGCGGCTGGTTTGCAGCCGGGCACGCAAACCGTCCTGCCGCTCCGGCCCGGCGAAAAGCCCCTCGGTGAGCGCGCGCAGATACAGGCCGGTGCCGCCGGTCACGATGGGCAAGCGGCCACGGCAAGCAATCTCCCGCAGCGCCGCCCGCGCCAGACGGCTGTACTCGCCCGCCGTAAAGGGCTGATCCGGCTCGGCCACGTCGATCAGGTGATGCGGCAGCCGCGCCTGTTCCTCCTTTGTCGGCTTGGCCGTGCCCAGGTCCATGCCGCGATAGACGGCCACCGAGTCGCAACTGACAATTTCGCCGCTAAAACGCTCGCCCAGAGCCAGAGACAGCGCCGTCTTGCCGCTGCCCGTGGGGCCGAGCAGCAGAACGGCCAGCGGGTCAGACGGCGTGCTCTGGGCTGTTTGTGGAGAGGCAGGACTCATGGCCGCCACCATCCCGGCGGAAAAATCCACGCCGGATTGGTGAGCCGCAGCCACGTGAGCAGCACCACCGCGGCCACCAGCATCAAGCCGATGATCTGGTTGCGCCGGTAGACGTGCTGCTGCCGCGCGCGCGCAGTGTGCTCGGCCACTTGCTGGGAATACGGTTTGATCCGGCTTTGCACCATGGCGCGTTATCGCCCCACGGGAAGGGCGCGAGGAATCTCCTGGAGGCCGCGCCGGAGCGAGTCAATCAGGTTTTCAGGCAATATGGCCGCCGGTCTTGACCATGCATAAAGTGTCTCCGATGCCTGCGGGATTAATTCATTCCACTGCTTTTCTGTCTTTGAGCCTTTATAGGGGATGTCCTCGCTTACAGGAGTCGCGGAGATTCCATTTGAGCTGAGAAACAGAATCCAGGTCTCAATGCTCCACTTGGGAATCAGCCTTGCAATCGGATCGTGTGCCGGGTCGAGCTTAGACTGATTTTCGGCGGCCAACGCGGCATCCAGTTCGCTCAAGTGCTTTTGCACCGATTGCTTATCCGCATCCAACAAAACAAACATACCTGTGGCGTTGTTTGCATTCCTGGCCCGGCATATCCTCGCTTGCCGCGCAAAGTTCTTACGTACCCACTGCTCCCCGCTACCTTCGCCTGACGGAGATACTTCGATTCGCATCTGGTGTGGGCCAATCCCCGCTTTCATAAGAAATCGATAAATAAATTGCTCCTGACGCTGGTCTTCAACCAGAGCGAACACAAAAGAGGGGCTACTCATGCTCCCATCCCCGCGCGATCAATTCAGATGGTTGCAGAAGACCGTCCGGATCAGTCTTGAACTTCTCAGTCCGAACATGGCCGTTTTCTTCCCGGAAGAAGCGCAGGCCATATTCCTGTGCCCAATGGTCCAAAATCTCCGGATGATGAGAGATAAGAATAAGCTGTCCTTTACTGTCCTCAACCGCCCGCTCCGCAGCCAACAGCCACGGCTGAATCTCGCGCAGGGAGACATAGTTATCCGATTCATCGAGGTATACTGTCTGGCCCTTGACAATAACAAAATAAAGAACCATGTAAAGCCCAATCAACTTCCGCTGCCCGTCGGAAAGTTCGGATATCAGATATTTCTCCTCGCCGTTTTGCGGGGCCGAAAAAACTGCATGTAATTTTTTTACCCCTCCTTCAACATTTAAGAGCGGCAAAGACTGAAAGCCCGGTAGTGTTTCTTTCAACTCCGTAAGAAAACGAGCATTATTTTCCGGTTCCGCTTGTATCAGATGGCGATACCATGGAGCGAGGTTAGAAAGATCGTATTCGGGTATTTCATCTTCTCCGTCCGCCGTATCTTCCATCTCGCCCGGATATGGATCAATTTGAAAACAATGTAGTGTCTTCATCCATGCAACGAAATGTCTAACCAGCAAATTGCTCCCTTGAGCCAAGTGCAATGCGGACTGTTTAGACTCCCACGGCAGAACTGTGGCCGGTGTGCCTTCGTTGGGAAAGAAATGAATCTTACCGTCGGCAAACTCGAAAACCGGTGTGCCGGAAACTGTCAGTCGTTCCACACCGATAGACGGCAGTTTGGATTCCGGCGCATACCGAATTTCCAGCCTGTATTCAAAAGACTTTTCCTCCAGTAGCGCTTCGATTTCGAAGACCTGAAGAGGACGATCCTGCCAGCGGGTCCGCGTCGATTGCGTGAAGTGGCTTGCGTCGCCCTCAATGAACCGCTTCACAAACAATATCGCGTCCAGCAGCGACGACTTGCCGCTGCCGTTCGTGCCGAGCAGCAGTTGCTTCCGCTCCGGCTTGTACTCGAAGTTGACGAAACAGCGGAAATTGTCAATGTAAATGCGTTTCAGCATGGCAGAATTATACGTTGAATGCCTGTTTTCGTCTCCGGTTTGACTTCCCACACCCCGGTTGCCGAGGATAACCTGTTGGAGGCGCGTGATTGCGCGGGCCATGGAGAACGGTGCAATGAAGGTTCTGATTCTGGGTTCGGGAGGCCGGGAGCACGCGCTGGCCTGGGCGGTAAAGCGCAGCAAACAGGTCACGGAAGTGGTCTGTGCGCCGGGCAATGGCGGCATCAGTGAGATTGCGCGCTGCGTTCCGGTGGATTTGAAGAGCGTGGAGGCGATGGTTGAATTGGCCGAGGCCGAGCAGCCGGGGCTGACCATCGTGGGGCCGGAAGTCCCGCTTTCGCTGGGCATTGTGGACGCGCTGCAAGCCAAGGGCCTGCGCGTCTTCGGGCCCACACGCGCGGCGGCCATGCTGGAGACCAGCAAGAGCTTCGCCAAGCGATTCCTGCAGCGGCACCAGATTCCCACTGCCCACTACGCGGTCTGCACCAGCCAGGCCGAAGTGGAAAAGGCCATTGAATTCTTCCATGCGCCCATCGTGGTCAAGGCCGACGGGCTGCACGCGGGCAAGGGCGTCGTGATCTGCGAGTCGCGCCAGACAGCCTTAGAAGCCGCCAAGGGCATCTTCAGCGGCGCGCTGCTGGGCGAGGCGGAGCCGCAGGTCATCCTGGAGGAGTTCCTCGAAGGCGACGAGATCAGCTTCCTCTGCCTCAGCGACGGCAAGCACGTGGCGCCGCTCGTGCCCGCGCAGGACCACAAGTGCATCGGCGAGGGCGACACCGGCCCCAACACCGGCGGCATGGGCGTCTACTCCACCGATCAGATGCTCGATCCGGCGATGACGGAGTGGATTCTGCGCCACATTGCGCTGCCCACCATCTACGGCATGGCCAGCGAGGACACGCCCTTCGTTGGCGTGCTCTACTGCGGGTTGATGATGACCGCGCGCGGCCCGCAGGTGCTGGAGTTCAACGCTCGCTTTGGCGATCCGGAAACGCAGGCTATCCTGCTGCGCCTGGAAAGCGATCTGGTGGAGGCGCTGGTGGCTTGCACCGAAGGCCGGCTGGCGGAGACCGAACTGCGCTGGAGCCGTGGCGCGGCAGCCTGCGTTGTGGCCAGTTCCTCGGGCTATCCGGGCAGCTACAAGACGGGCCTTCCCATCAGCGGCTTGGCGGATGCGGCCAAGGTTCCGGGGGTGCAGGTTTTCCATTCGGGAACGGCGCTGAAGAACGGCCAGTTGGTGACCGCCGGAGGCCGCGTGCTGGGCGTGACTGCCTCCGCCGACTCTCTGGAAGAGGCCCTGGGACGCGCCTACGAGGCGTTGAAGCTGATTCACTTCGATGGGATGTACTATCGGCACGACATCGGCCATCGCGCGCTGAAGAAGAAGCCTTAAAACAAACCTTTTGCAGAATTACTTTCAGGCTATGGCGACGCCATCGCAGACCGCGTCGCCGATTGGTTCCGCGAACCGCCAATGCGATAAGGAACGCTTACAGATGAGCACTCTACTCGCCCGCGTTCCTCTGTTCCTGGCCCGCGACTCAGGACACTTTTTTCTGGAATATATCAACGAAAACGTATATATTTAAGTCGTGAAGAGCAGCGAATTCAAGCGGTGGCTGGCGAAGCTGGGCGCAACATTCACTCCGGCGAAAGGATCGCAGTTTCGAGTTGAGCTGAACGGGAAGAAGTCTATTATCCCCATGCACCAAAAGGACATCCCAACGGGCACTGTCGAAGCCATCAAAAAGCAGCGCAGACTGAGGTAAAGGAGGTCGCGCCATGAAGTTTCCTGTCAACCTGACGAAAGAACCAGAAGGCGGCTATACGGTGACGTTTCCCAATATTCCGGAAGCAATCACCTGCGGAACGAGCATCGAGGACGCCCTTGTTCATGCCAAGGATGCCTTGGAATCCGCAATGGATTATTACTTTGAAGATCGTCGCCCAGTGCCTTCTCCATCTCGTCCCAGGAAGGGGCAACATACGGTTGAGATTTCACCGGGCCTTGCAGCAAAGGTTCTCCTTTTGGACGAAATGCTTTCACAAAAGGTCCGTCCGGCAGAATTGGCCCGGCGCATGAATGTCAGCCCGCAGGAAGTAAACCGCCTCACCAATCTGAAATACGGATCAAAGATAGACGGAATTGCAGCCGCTCTAAAGGCGCTGAATAAGACGCTTGAGGTTCGGGTAGTCTGAGGAAGCATCACCCGAACTCCAGCACATTCACTTTTTTCCGCGCCTTTTTGCGGAATCCATTTGGGTGCCCCACCCTCGGCGCGTCTTAGTTTTTGCACCTAGGGTGGGGGTTCGCCGTCAGCCCAGAAACATACAATCGCCGTAGCTGAAGAAGTGGTACTTCTGCGCGACGGCGTGGCGATAGGCGGCCAGCACTTTTTCGCGCCCGGCAAAGGCTGAAACCAGCATAATCAGGCTCGACTGCGGCAGGTGGAAGTTGGTCAGCAGCCCGCCGACCAGGCGGAATTGGAAGCCGGGCGAGATGAAAATCTCCGTCACGCCGGAGTGGCCTTCGAGTGGCGCGCCGCTGGCCTGTTGCGCGCAGTGCTCCAGCGTGCGCACCACCGTGGTGCCGACGGCGACAATGCGCCGGTGCTCGCTGATGGCGCGATTGATGGCTTTGGCGGCCTCGTCGCTCAGCGTGTAGCGCTCGCGGTGCAAGTGAATCTCATCCACGCGCTCCACGCGCAGCGGTGCGAAGGTGCCCAGGCCCACGTGCAGCGTGAGGCGAACAATTTCAACGCCGCGGGCGGCGGCTTCCTTCAAAATTTCCGGCGTAAAGTGCAGCCCGGCCGTGGGCGCGGCCACTGAGCCGCGTTCGTGGGAGTAAACCGTCTGGTAGCGCTCGCGGTCCGTGTCCGCATCGTTGCGGCGGATGTAGGGCGGCAGCGGCACGTGGCCGATACGGTCGAGCACATTGAAAAAATCGTCCACAGGCTGGAATTGCAACAACCGTTCGCCGAACTGGCCGCGCTCCAGCACCTCGGCTTCCAGCGCGATTTCGCCCGAGGGCGCAGGGAAAACCAGCCGTTCGCCGCAAGTGACCTTCCGCCCCGGCTTCACCAGCGCGCGCCAGCGGTTTTCGCCCACGGGCTCGGTCAGCAGCACTTCGATGCGGCCGGTGGGCTGCTCGCGCTCGCGCTTCAGTGTGCGCTGGGCGAAGAGCCGCGCCGGAATCACGCGCGTGTCGTTCAGAACCAGCAGGTCGCCGGGCTTCAGCAGCGCGGGGAATTCGGCAAACTGCCCGTCGCGCACAGCGCCGGTCGCGCGATCCATCACCAGCATCCGGCTCTGGCCGCGCTCGGCTGGCGGCTGCTGCGCAATCAACTCCGCGGGCAGATCAAAATCGAAATCGGAGACGCGCAAATCGCTTATGTTTTTAGTTTCCATAGAATCGCTCGATAACATCTGGTTTTGAAGGGGGTTGAAGGGGACGGGCTGAAGCCCGTACCGTTCAAAGGATCAACAGAAAGCGCTTTTGCCTGCCTATTTCTCATTCTCGCGGCTTTCCTAAGTAATCGAGCGCCAGCAACCGCGCGCGTTCAATCGCGGCATTCAGTTCTTCGCGTTTGGCGTCGAACTCCTCCGGCGAAGCATCGGCCGGCACGCGCACCGCTCGCGCCCAACTGACGCAGATGCGCGTGAAGGGCCGGGGCACCAGAAAGTGGTCCCACGAGCGCAAGCCCCAGGCGTGCTCCGGCTCCAGATGAAAAGCGCCGATGGGCGCGCCGGTCATCTGCGCCAGCTTGATGGGGCCCATCTTGGTGCGATAGATGGGGCCGAGCGGGCCGTCGGCGGTGAAGATGGCGGTTCCGCCGTCCTCGATCGTGCGCTTCAGCCCCAGCAGCCCGCCGCGCCCGCCGTGCGAACTGGAGCCGCGCACCGCGCCGAAGCCGAAGCTCTGCAGAATGCGTGTAATCAACTCGCCGTCGAAGCTCTGGCTGATCAGAATCACCGCGCGCGAATGCCGGAAGTAAATCATGCAGGGCAGCACGCACTGATGCCAGAAGCAGAAAATCTCCGACGGAGACTTCTGGCCGAAGGGGACCGGTGTAACGCCCTCCTCGTGGATGATCTCAAAGCGCCAGGTGCGGCCCCAGAGGCTCATCAGCGCCCAAACCACGCGCGGAACCACGGCCAGCGTCAGCCGCTGGGCGAAGGTAAAGCGCGAATGTTTCTGGGTGGTCACTCTTTCGATTTTAGCGGGTCGGCCGAAGAGGTTCGCTGGAGGGAACGAAAGCAGATGCGCGGCGGCCTCCGCGCGCATCCATTAGACTGAACGGTGAAACACTGCGCTCTCTTTACGCGCACAGCGTCCCGGAATGGAGATCCCCTTGACGGAAAAGACGGCAGAGACGATTTACGATGTGGCGATCCTGGGCGGCGGGCCGGCCGGTTACACGGCGGCCATTCGCGCGGCGGAGTACGGGCTGAAAGTCGTGCTGATCGAGCAGTCCGCCAAGCTGGGCGGCACCTGCCTGCACGTCGGCTGCATCCCGACCAAGGCGCTGCTCTTCAACGCCGAAATCTGGACTCATCTGCGCCACGCCGCCGAATTCGGCATTGAGGGCGTCCAAGCGCCCACGCTCAACTGGGCGTCGGTGCTGGCACGCAAGGACGCCATCATCGCCAAACACGTCAAAGGCCTCGACTTCCTGATGAAGAAGCACAAAATTGCGGTCGTCACCGGCTATGGCCGCCTCACCGGCCCGGCGCTGAACGGCGTCCACACGGTCGAAGTAGCCAATGCGGCCGGAGAGAGCAGCCAGATTCACGCGAAAAATGTCATCCTTGCCACCGGCTCCGAGGCCAAGCTGTTGCCCGGCCTCCAGCCCGGCAGTCGCATCCTCACCAACATTGAAATCCTGGCGCTCGATCAGGTGCCCAAGTCGCTGATTGTGATCGGCGCTGGCGCGGTGGGCATGGAGTTCAGCTCCATCTTCCGCAGTTTCGGCTCTGAAGTGACAATCGTCGAGTTCCTGCCGCGCGTGCTTCCGGTCGAGGACGAAGAAATCTCCAAGGAGCTGACGCGCCTCTTCAAAAAGCGCGGCATCGACGTGAACACCGGCGCCAAAGTCGAGAAGGTCGAGGAGACCGAAACCGGCGTCCGCGTCAGCTTCACCGACGCCAACGGCAGGCCGCAGGTGAAGGAAGCCGAAAAGGTGCTGGTGGCCGTGGGCCGCGCCGGGCTGACCGGCAAGATCGGCGTGGAGAAGACGCGCATCGAGCTGGAGCGCGGCCTCGTCAAGGTCAACGAGGCGCAGGAGACAGCCGAGCCGGGCGTCTTTGCCATCGGCGACATTGTCTTCGGCCTGCCGCAACTGGCGCACGTGGGCGCGATGGCCGGCCTTGTCGCCGCCGCCAAAATCGCGGGCCGGCCCTTCCGGCCCATTCGCCGCGACCGTATCCCTGGCGGCACCTACACTGAGCCGCAGATCGGCTCCGTTGGCCTGACGGAGACGCAGGCCAAAGAAAAGGGCTACGAAGTCAAGGTGGGCAAGTTTCCCTTCGCGGGTAACTCGAAGGCCACCATCGTCGGCAGTCACGACGGCTTTGTGAAGGTGGTCGCCGACGCCAAATCCGGCATAATTCTCGGCGTACACATTCTTGGACCCCAGGCCACGGAGCTGGTCGCCGAGGCGGTCGCCGTGCTGGAGTTGGGCGGCACCGTGGAGCAGTTGATGTTCACCATCCACGCGCATCCCACGCTGGCCGAATCCCTGCTTGACGCCTACGGCGCGGTCGAGGGCATGGCCATCAATGCGTGATGCGCTGGGTCAGAAGAATGTGCGCTATTGGATTACGGCCTATCCGAGCGCATAGCGCGCAAGCTGAAAATTAAACATGAAAATACAGATCGCGTAGTATAATTCGGCTAATTTATTTTTCGATCGTAATCCGTTCCCATTTTTTACCGCGATCGGTTCTGCTTGGCTGGCATCAGGAAATCAGTAACCCAAAATAACACGATTGATTTAAACAGCCTCTGTGAAATGCAGTGATCCATGAAGTCAACGCATTCGCTGTCAAACAGTGAGCGGAACTTCGGCCTTTATACGAGGAGCATTTATGCCCATCGCAGCCGTATGTGTGGAAACAGCGTCCAGCCAAGCGGAATCCGCAACCGGGACAAGCCGTCTTCCGGCCTCTTCTCTACGCGCCCAGCCCGCGGAGAATTATTTATTCGCGGATAACATCCGTTTTCTTTCGATTGCGGCGATCGTCCTTCTCCACTGCGTTCAAGTATCTTGTGCGCTGGCTGGATTGCCCTCCGGCAGCTTGCCCGCATTATGTTTTCTGCAACCCTTCAAATTCGCCACCATCGGATTTTTTCTGATCTCCGGCTTTCTAATGGGACACGGGCTGCGAAAAAGGACGCCCCGCGAATATCTTCGGCGGCGCCTGCAAAGAGTTTGCGCGCCATGGTTGTTCTGGGTGTCGCTGTATTGCGCAATGATATTTGTCCAGCTCAGCGGGCAAGGCCAATTTCATTCCGGCTCCTTGCGGAGCAATATTTTTCAAGTCATCAGCGTGCTATACAGTTGCGTTTTCCAGACACCCTATTGGTTTGTTCCCAATCTGATGATTGCGGTTTTTCTTCTTCTCCATTGGAGGCGTCATCTGCTCGACCTTCGGCTGGGCTGCGTTCTGATGGGATTGAGCCTGTTCTATGGGCTGAATATGTATGCGCATTGGTTTCCCAACGAGGACCACACGGAAGCGATGTTCGGCTTCATCTTCTACTTATGGCTGGGCGTTTGGGCGGAACGGCACTTTGCCACGCTGCAGACGGTGATGGCGCGCATTCCGGCAACCGTTCTTTTTTGCCTGGCAGGACTCATCGGGCTGGTTGCGCTCTTCGAGTCGAGGGGACTGAGCAATGCCGGCGATCCGTACGCCATGAGCAGCCTGCGCATCAGCAATCAGGCATATTCCATGGTGGCCGTGCTGGCGCTCTTCAAGTTGCGCAAGCCTGCATGGCCCAAGGCGCTGAATGTGCGCGCCACCACGTTTGGAATCTATCTAACTCATACAATCGTGTTGATACTGCTGATGAGCGCCGCCGCGCAAATGGTTTCAAGAGGCGTGGCTGTTTCCATCGCGGGGTCGAAAGTGCTGACGGCGACCGTCCTTTCGCTTGCGTGCTTTCTGCTGGTCTACGGGGGATCGCTGGCGCTGACGGAGGGAGTGCTCCGCTCTCCGCGGCTGCGCTGGACAATCGGCGCTCCGCGCGCTGCGGCACGGCGCGCAGAAGTGCCGGACAGTCGCGATTCATATCGATTTCCAGCTCAGTTTCCGAATTTCAGCTCTCGCTCCGCCAACCAGCAACCTGATTCCGGCGCCTCCCCGTCTTCTCCGTTACAATAGGGAGAAGCGCCTGCCGCGCCGGGGACTCGATTTTCCGCCCCGCCAGGCGCTTCAAAGCCTATGCTAATCAAAAATCTGCCTGAAGCCCTTACCTTCGATGACGTGCTGCTGGTGCCCGCCTACAGCGATGTGGTGCCCGCCACCGTCAACACGCAAACCCAGTTGACCCGCACGATCACGCTGAACACCCCGCTGCTTTCCTCCGCCATGGACACGGTGACCGAGTCGCACATGGCCATCGCGATGGCGCAAGCCGGCGGCATCGGCATTGTCCACCGCAATCTCTCCATCGCCGACCAGGCGGGCGAGATCGACAAGGTGAAGCGCTCGGAAAGCGGCATGATCGTGGACCCGGTGACGATTGACCCGGACCAGTTGATCGGCGACGCTCTGGAAGTGATGCGGCGCTACAAGATTTCCGGCGTGCCGGTCACCCGGGGCCATCGGCTGGTGGGCATTCTGACCAACCGCGATCTGCGCTTTGAAAGCCGCACCGACGTGCCCGTTGGCGACGTGATGACCAAGGAAAACTTGATCACCGTCCCGGTTGGCACCACGCTCGAAGAAGCCGAGCAGATTTTGCACCGCAATCGCATTGAAAAACTGCTGGTGGTGGACGATCAGTACAATCTGAAGGGCCTGATTACCGTCAAGGACATCCAGAAGAAGCTGAAATACCCCAACGCCAGCAAGGACGAAAAGGGCCGGCTGCGCGTGGGCGGAGCCATCGGCGCCACGGGCGACTACCTGGAGCGGGCGGCCGAGCTGGTGCGCGCGCGTGCGGATGTGCTGGCCATCGACTCGGCGCACGCCCACACGTCGCGCGTGCTGGAGGCCGTGCGCGAGATCAAGAAGCACTTTCCGAGCGTGGGCCTGCTGGCCGGCAACGTGGTCACCTACGAGGGCACGCGCGCGCTGATTGACGCCGGCGCGGACGCCATCAAGGTGGGCATCGGCCCCGGCTCCATCTGTACCACGCGCATGGTCACCGGCGCAGGAATGCCGCAGATCACCGCCATTGCCGAAGCCGCGCGGGCCGCGCGCGAAAGCGGAATTCCGGTTATCGCCGACGGAGGCATTAAATATTCCGGCGAAATCACCAAGGCCATCGCCGCCGGAGCCAGCTCCGTGATGATCGGTTCCCTGTTTGCCGGCGTGGACGAAAGCCCAGGCGAAACCATTCTTTTCCAGGGCCGCAGCTTCAAGACCTATCGCGGCATGGGTTCGCTGACCGCGATGAGCCAGGGCTCGGGCGAACGCTACTTCCAGAGCGCCGCGGACCTGGAAAGCGCCGAGGCGGCCGTGGAAAGCGTGATGCAGCGCGACCATACCAACCAGAACCGGCTGACCAAGTTCGTTCCCGAGGGCATCGAGGGACGCGTACCCTACCGCGGACCGCTGGGAGCCATCGTCTTCCAGCTCGTCGGCGGCCTGCGCTCCGGCATGGGCTATCTGGGTTGCAGCACCATTCCGGAACTGCAAGAGAAGGCGCAGTTTGTGCGCATCAGCGGCGCTGGCCTGCGCGAAAGCCATGTCCACGACGTCATCATCACACGGGAAGCGCCCAACTACCGCGTCGAGTAACGCTTCTTCATTGCCGCCTTTGAGTCCATCGGGTTGGGAATCAGCCCGATGGATTCATCGTTCTTTTCGTTCTCCGGAAGCCCCGGATACAGATTTCGCCGCCGTGGTGGTGGAGAATGACACCCGCCGTCACGCCAGAAAGGCTGTCCCAGTTGGAAGAACGCTTTCGCCGTCACGGCCTCAAGTTCTGGTTGACCGCATGGCTTCCGGTGGTCGCGGGCGTCGGCGTCATCCTGATCGAGTCCACGACCTTCATGGGCGCGGACCACACCAACGGGCCGCTGCGCTGGATTTGGGAGACACTTTTCGGACACATCAGCAACGCCCGCTGGGACTTGATTCATTTGATGATCCGCAAGTCCGGGCACTTCTTCGGCTATGGCGCCATCGGGCTGCTTTGGCTGCGCGCCTGGTGGATGACGCTGCCGCGCTCTAACTTCCTTGAGGACGCCTTCCTGTCACTGCTGGGGACCGCACTGGTGGCCAGCAGCGACGAGCTGCACCAGGCCTGCCTGCCCAACCGCACCGGCACGCCCAGGGATGTGCTGATCGACTGCTGCGGCGCTCTGACGCTGCAATTGGCAGTCTACATCTTCCTGCGCCTCTTCCGCCCCAAGCAACTGGAGCGAGAAAAGTAAGCAGAGACGCATCCCCGACCATGAAAATCTGCCGGTATCCCACCCATTCCGCAAAGCCTAGTCTTGAATTGTCTCTATCGAGGTGCTGGAGAGTGGAATCGAGGGGGAGTAAAACGGAAGATTCATCTGAAATGTATACGTAACCGTCACCTGAATCTGACACCCCTGACTGAAGGGTGCTGCCGCCGTGCATGTGCCCCCAAGCTGGGGGGTGACGGCAATGTTGCTTGCCGTCAAATTGCCGAGGCCAGGGTGCGGCAGGCCCAATATGTAGTTTGTAACCACCCCGGTGGCGCCGCTGTAGTTGTTGTTTGGCGTATTCGTAAGCGTGCAGTCATAGTCGCTCACCACCGCGCAGGGAGTTGTCCAAGCATCCCCGCGCACCATGGCATAGCGTGTCCCTTGCTGGGCTGCGAACGCGACAAAATTACCCGCATACATTGCCATGCAGAACTCGATGATTCCGAAGATCATCGTGAATAAAAACGATGCGGCAAGCGCGAACTCGATAATTTCGGAGGCGTCTTCGTCATGAACGAGGCTTTTCAATCTTCGCATCTTGATTCTCCAGCACACCTTCAACAGCGTGGATCGATTCCAAAGAAAGTGCTAGCGGTTGCCGCGTATGGTGGCCGTACTGGACCATTTGAAGGAGCTTGGGATAACGCCCCAAGGCACCAGCGTATGATAGGTTGTTGTGGTTGTGACCTGGACTCTATTCACTAACGTAGCGTTTGGACACGCCGGTGCAGGCGAACAACTTCCTTGATCATGGTACGCTGTTCCATCGCTGCACACACAGCCCGATTGTACCGTTACCGCCGACGCAGTCAAGTGCAAATTTGGAGCGCTTTGCATGGCCGCCGTGGTGATACTGCCCGTCAAGGTCGGGTTGAGCGATCCGTATTCCGCTCCGGCATGCGCGGCGTTCACCAGCTCGAGGTTCACATAAAACGCATGGCCAAAATCGACTGCCCCAAATACAATCAGCAGCAGAATTGGAATCACAAGAGCCAACTCAACGAGGCTTGAGCCATGATCGGCTTTGCGGAGAATGCGTAAACGCGCTGGATTTTTCATCGGCTACTCCACCAGTGCTACTGTTTTTGGACCGTTGCTGGCGCCACCACTGGAAATGGTTATGTTGCTGCCTGATTCCAAATCCAAATAATCACAAACGATATCCGCAATAGTGGTTATAGTGCCTGGACCATCCATCCGAATTTCCGCAGATGGAACATAGATACTCCCCTTCATAGTCATATTAGCGCCCGCATCCAATTTCATGAGGATCGTATCAGATGCAGATTGCCAGATCGACATATCGGCGCATGAAGTGCAGCCGTTGTATAACGCATGAGTAGTATCCTGAGCGATCTGAAAAGCACTAGGCGGAGTCATGTTCATATTTAAGTTTGAATTCGTCGTGAAAGACCCGTTGCCTGCAAAAAAAAAGGTCACGCCATCTCCGGAAAATGTTACGTTAGTTCCTCCAGTAACGGCGCCGGTGAAGTAATACAAGCCGGGGGCAAACTGTACGGTATAGTTGCTCCCGTCGAAAGCGAGACTCGTATAGGCGCCAGGCTGCAATATGACAGGATTTGATGGATTATTTTCGTAGGTGGTGGCGTTAGTTGGAGAAGCAGCCGGCTTGGCGGGTTCGACAAGTTTCGAAAAGGGCTCAGGCACTGCCGTGACCTTTGTGGGAACGGTACCACAAACGCCATTATTATAGCCATTGCCTGATGTGCTGCCTGAGCTGTTAAGTTTATAGGCAGCACTATCACCACCACTATCGCAAAAAGCGTCTGAATCGGCGTAGATGCCGCCATAGCTACCGGGCGCATCCCCGACTTTGCCCCCGTTCAATTTCACATCCGTGGCCCAAATCGGGGAATCGTTACTCGGAGCTGGCTTCCCAGCCTCCGCCCGCGCAGTAATATTGAGTGTCTTCACGCCGAAGATTTTCGCAAAGAAGGTTGGCACCGTCTCGCTCACCACAGCTTCCACGTAAGTGGATTGTCCGCTGTTCGGATCGCCCGCAAGCGCGCATGGGCCGTTGTTGACCGTCAGAAGTACGCCCGTCCCAGTGGCATTCGCGCAATTCGTGAATAGTCTCGAGGATACTGATGGCGAGCCCTCCGTCAACGCCGATTGTGCGGCAGTCGTTATTGCCCCGCTACAATTGGCACTGCATGCATTGGCCACCTGCGCTCCAGCCATCGCGGCGGCATCGGCAAGCGTCTGCAACTGGCGCTGTGTGAAAAAAAGATTTCCTACATCGACTGCCATTGCCAAAAATGAAAGCAACATGGACATACTAAACGCCGCCAGTAACAGTACGTTTCCGCGTTCATCTCTCAGGTTCCGCATGGCTTGCGCCCTCACGCAATTGATTTTGGAATTCCGGCCCGGCCCCATGGTCCACAAGCCGCATCCCTTATCAGGGGTGAATTGTACCACAATCTGTATGGAGCGATTGTATCAAATGTAAAGCCTGCCGGACAGACATACTTCGCGGGCGGAAGAAGCTGGCGAGAAGGAATGTAATTTTGACAAATTGTCGGGAAAAGTTTCACCAGGAAAACGGCTGCGGAAAAAGGTCTGTTTTGAGGCAAACACCCGAAAAACGTTCCTCAGGGCCTAAAGGCCCGTTGATTTTGCGGCACTTATGGCACGACCTGTTTTACGGATAGTCTTATCGTTCGTAGTCCCTCACTCCCTAAACCAGCACGGGCGCACCCCATCAGCTAAGGGATGCGCCCGCGTGGCCTTCTAAACGAAGGATGAAACTGCCGGAGAAGCGCCGCTCTTACGCGGAGGCTTCCTGGCTGGAGGCCTCTTCCTTGGCCTCTTCGGTCTTGGCTTCTTCCAGTTGCTTTTCGAGGTCGGCGCGCTTCTTGGCGCGGAGATCGTCGCGCTTCTGGCGCTTGGCGTCGAGCTGCTTTTCAGCGCCCAACAGCTCAATGAAGGCCTTTTCGCCTCCATCGCCCTGGCGGAAGCCGGTGCGAACGATGCGCAGATAGCCGCCCTGGCGGTCGCCGTAGCGCGGCGCAACGACTTCAAAAAGCCGCGTGACGGCCGTGTCGGTCATCAGATAGCTGAGCGCCTGGCGGCGCGAGTGCAGATCGCCCTTCTTGCCCAGGGTGATCATCTTCTCCACGTGCGGACGGACAGCCTTGGCCTTGGCCACGGTCGTCTCCACGCGGTCTTCCACGAGAACGGACGTTGTCAGGTTGCGCAACAGCGCGCGGCGATGGCTGGTGTTGCGTCCGAGCTTGTTTCCTGCATTGCGATGGCGCATGGTAACTCTCTTTCAATATCAGGTGTCAGAGATCAGTGATCAGTAAGTGCCTTTAAGCTGTTCACTGATCACTGTCCACTGTTAGAAATTCTCGGTCTCGGTGGGCAACTGCAAGTCCACGGAATCCAGCGGCTCGTCCTCGTCGTCAAAGTGGCCGAAACCGGCAGCCAGCGCGGCGGCGGGCGAAATGCTGGTCGGACCAGGGACCGCGTTGCCGGCCTCGTCGATCTTCATGCCCAGCGAAAGGCCCATCTGCGCCAGAAATTCCTTGATCTCGTTCAGGCTCTTGCGGCCGAAGTTCTTGGTCTTCAGCATCTCGGCTTCGGTCTTCTGCACCAGTTCGCCGATGGTCTGAATGTTGGCGTTCTTCAGGCAGTTGTAACTGCGGACCGATAGCTCCAGCTCTTCGACCGAGCGGTTGAGATTGTCATTGCGCAGCAGCGCGTGGCCCTCATCGCCGAGGCCCTGGGTCTCAATCTCTTCCTCGAAGTTGATGAAGATATTCATGTGGTCCTTCAGCAGCTTGGCGGCCAAGCCGACAGCGTCGGCGGGCAGCACGGCCCCATTGGTCCACACTTCCAAGGTGAGCTTGTCGTAGTCGGTCATCTGGCCCAGGCGGGCAGCTTCCACGATAAAGTTGACGCGGCGCACGGGCGAGTGAACCGAGTCGACCGGAATGAAGCCCAAGCCCAGATCAGCGTCAAAATTCTTGTCAGCGGAGATGTAGCCGCGACCGCGCTTGAGGCGCATTTCCATGTCCAGCTTGCCGCCTTCCGAAACGGTGGCAATGTAGATATTCTTGTCCAGGATTTCGACGTCGCCGTCGGCCTCGATCATGCCGGAAGTCACGACGCCCGGCTGATCGGCGCGCAGATAAAGCGCCTTCGGCCCATCACCCGCCAGCTTGAAGGGAACCTGCTTGAGGTTCAGGATGATGTCGGTAGCGTCTTCAACCACGCCCGAAATCGACTGAAACTCATGCAGCACTCCCTCGATGCGCACCGCGGTGACCGCAGCTCCCTCGATCGAGCTGAGCAGGGTGCGGCGCAACGCATTGCCGATGGTGGTGCCAAAGCCGCGCTCAAAGGGCTGGGCGCTGAACCTGCCGAATTTGTCGGTGAGCGTCTCGGCTTCTACTGCCAGGCGCTTGGGTTTCTGAAATCCTCTCCAAAGCATATCCGTATCTCTCTTCCCGCGCGGCGTGTGCGTCGCGATGCATTCTGCGGCGGTCGCGCAAGTTCTCCTTCGATGGAATACAGCTAACAGCGGACAGCAACAGTAAACGAACTGCTGTTAGCTGTCTGCTGCCAGCTTACTTCGAGTACAGTTCGACGATGAGCTGTTCGTTGACAGGCAGGTTCACGTCCTTGCGCTGCGGCAGCGAAAGCACGCGGCCTGAAAGATTCTCGTAGTTGACTTCCAGCCAGCCGGGAATGGGGTTGGCGGAAGCGTACTGCACGGCCTGCTCAACAATCAGCAGCTTCTTGGCGCCGGCGCGAACAGCAATCTCGTCGCCCACCTTCACCTGAAAGGAGGGGATGTTGACCCTGCGGCCGTTCACCTCAATCTGGTTGTGGCGGACCACTTGGCGCGATTGACGGCGGCTGATGGCGAAGCCCAGCCGGAAGACCACATTGTCAAGGCGGCGCTCCAGTTGCTGAATCAGCAAGTCGCCGGTAACGCCGGCGCCGCGGTTGGCCTTCTCAAAGTATTCGCGGAACTGGCCCTCGAGCGTAAAGTAGATGCGCTTGGCCTTCTGCTTCTCATGCAATTGCAAGCCGTAGCCGACGATCTTGGCCCGGCGGTCCTTGCCATGCTGGCCGGGAGGAAAATTGCGCTTCTCCAGCGGGCAACGATCAGAGGCGCACTTGGCGCCCTTCAAGAAAAGTTTGGTCGCCTCGCGGCGGCAAAGACGGCAGACTGCTCCGGTATAACGTGCCATTGTTTCTCCTGACTTCGGATGACGGCCGGTTTACATCTCCGGAAGGGATTTCATCCCGGCCCGTTTCAGTGGACAGTGCTCAGTAAATACCCGCAGGCTGTTCACTGAGCACTGTCCACTATTCACTGCAATTACACTCTGCGACGCTTGGGCGGACGGCAGCCGTTATGCGGCACCGGCGTCACGTCGCGGATAGTGCGCACCTCGACGCCAGCGGCAGCCAAGGCGCGGATCGCCGACTCGCGGCCGGAACCAGGGCCGGAAATCCGCACATCAAGCGCGCGCAAGCCGTGATCGCGGGCCATGCTGACAGCACTCGTAGCCGCCTGCTGCGCCGCGAAGGGCGTGCCCTTACGCGAACCGCGAAAGCCCAGCGAACCCGCGCTCTTCCAACTGAGCGTGTTGCCCACCTGGTCGGTGATGGTGACGATGGTGTTGTTGAAGGTCGCCTGAATGTACGCAATGCCAAACGGCACATTCTTGCGCTCGTGTTTCTTGAACTTCTTGTTTTTGGAGACCTTTCCGGCTCCACTCTTCGCTTCTGGTTTCGCCATTAGGTCTTCGCCGTCGCTTTCTTCTTGCTGGCAACCGTGCCCTTGCGGGGGCCTTTGCGGGTGCGAGCGTTGGTGTGGGTGCGCTGACCGTTCACCGGCAGACCACGCCGGTGGCGCGTGCCGCGGTAACTCTGAATGTCGATGAGACGCTTGATGTGCATCTGCACGTCCTTGCGCAGATCGCCCTCAACGTTTCCCTCGTCTTCAATCACTTGGCGGATGCGGTTGACCTCGTCCTCGCCCAGGATCTGGATTTTCTTGAAGCCGTCAACATTCGCCTTCTCCAGAATCTTGCGCGCGCGCGAGTCTCCGATGCCAAAGATGTATGTAAGCGCGATACGTACCTGCTTGTTGGGAGGCAGATCGACGCCAGCAATACGTGCCATAGAAATTCCTTTGATGCTTCAGGTTATGTGCCCCCGGCCTCAAGCCGGTTCACACGGGTTTAGCGGTCCGCCTCCAGAGGTTCATCGCGAGCCTTGACTCAGGCTAACTAGCCTCTTTCCAGCTAACAGTTGACAGCTTACAGTTTGTTCCGCCTACTCATGCGCACTTAGCTGTTTGCTGTTTGCTGTCTGTGGAGCTTTCCGCCGTCTTGCCAGTCCGGACTAGCCCTGGCGCTGCTTGTGCTTTGCGTTCTCGCAAATCACCCGCACCACCCCATGGCGGTTGATGACCTTGCACTTAACGCAAATCTTCTTTACCGATGCACGAACCTTCATTCTGTTGCCCTTCCTTCAAACTATTCGCTGTCAACTGCCAGCTATTTGTAGCGGTAGACAATCCGCCCGCGATTCAGGTCATACGGACTCAGTTCCACTGCCACGCGGTCGCCGGGAAGAATCTTGATAAAGTTCTTGCGCATTCTTCCAGAAACATGGGTCAGCGCCTCATGGTTGTTCTCCAGCCTGACCTTGAACATGGCATTCGGCAGCGTCTCGGTGACCACCGCCATTACCTCAATCGCATCTTCCTTTGACAAACTGCATCCTGCTTCCGCCAGCGCGCTTGTGGCGCCCCCGGCTGGTTGGTCCGAGTCTTTTTACTCGGTCAAAATTCTTGCTCCGGTGGGAGTGACCGCCACCGAGTGCTCAAAATGAGCGCTCAGGCTTCCATCCGCCGTGATGGTCGTCCAGCCGTCGTCCAGCACCACAACGTCCGGCTTGCCCACATTCACCATGGGCTCAATGGCGATCACCATGCCAGCGCGCAACTTCATGCCCCGGCCGGCCACGCCATAGTTCGGCACCTGCGGATCTTCGTGCATATGGGTACCGATGCCGTGGCCCACAAAATCCCTTACCACCGAAAAGCCCTCGGCCTCGACAAACTTCTGCACCGCCGAGCCTACATCGCCCAACGTTGCTCCAGGCCGAACCACACTGATGGCCGCAAACAGCGACTCCTCGGTCACTTTCAGCAACTTTGCCGTATCCGGGGCAACCTTGCCCACCGGAACGGTAATGGCCGTATCTCCGCACCAGCCATCCACAAACGCCCCAAAGTCCAGGGAAACAACGTCCCCTTCCTTCAGCAGGATTTTCTTGGACGGAATCCCATGCACCACCACGCTGTTCACCGAAGCGCACAACTGGCAGGGATAACCTCCGTAGCCCTTGAATGCGCCCTTCAATCCCAGCGCATCGAGCCGACTAACAGCGACCTTCTCCAAATCCCAGGTCGTAACGCCTGGCTTGACTGCGGCGCCTATCTCTTTCAGTATCTCGCGGGTCGCCTTGCCCGCCGCGCGCATCTTGTCAATTTCCTTGGACGACTTCAGTACGACAGCCACTCAACCCAGCTTTCAGCCATCAGTTTACAGCGTACAGTCACCCGTTGCCGCCACAAAGGGCTGACAACGGTTAGCTATCTGCTGTTCACTTTCAGCTAGACTCTCAACCGCTCGACGGCGGCAGCAATTCCGGCAGCGATCTCTGCAATCGGCCGGTCTCCATCCACTTCCGCAAAACGCCCCAAGGCCCGGTAATGTTCAACCACCGCCGCGGTCGAAGCCTCGTAAGCCCGCATCCGCTCGGCGAAAACCTTCTCCGTGTCGTCGGCCCTTTGCGCCAGCGCCGCTCCATCCGCATCGCAAAAGCCATCCCGCTTCGGCGGCTTGCCGTAGACGTTATAGATGCTCTGGCAGACAGGGCAATTCCTGCGTCCGGTAATACGGCGCAGAAGTTGATTATAGCCCACCTGAATGCTGACAGCAACCACGGGCAGCGTCCCGGCTTGCTTGGCCAAGCGCTCATCCAGCCAACCGGCCTGCCCCAGCGTGCGCGGAAAACCATCCAGGATGTAGCCTTTTGCCGTGTCCGGCGCCAGCAGCCGCGCCGCCACCATCTCGTTGACCAGCGAATCGGGGACCAACCCCCCGCGTCCCATAATCTCTTTGGCTGTCCGGCCAAGTTCCGTGCCCTGCGCCACATTGGTGCGCAGCAGGTCGCCGGTGGAGATGTGCGGAACGCCCCAGAGCTTGATCAGCTCCTTGGCTTGCGTACCCTTGCCCACTCCCGGCGCGCCCAGCAAAAGAACCGGGCCGGGACCGGCTTTTACACCCGTCTCACGGCCCTGGCCTACTGCATTTTCAGACGTAGACATTACCAGGTTTTCCTTCCGCGGATGCGACCGGAGCGCGGCGAAAAGCCATCATAATGGCGCATAATCAACTGCGATTCGATCTGGTTGATGGTATCCATGGCCACACCCACCACAATCAGCAGCGAGGTGCCGCCAAAGTAGAAATTCACGCCCAGCCCGTGCGTCATCCAGTTCGGCATACGCTCGAAGAAGCTGCCCACCAGCCACAACTTGTCGAAGCGGAGGCCGGAGATCAGGAAGGTCGGCACCAGGGAAATCACAATCAGATAAAGCGCGCCAACCAGCGTCAGGCGCGTCAAGCTGTCGTTGATGAAATCCGATGTGCGCTTGCCAGGGCGAATACCGGGAATGAACGAACCCGACTTGCGGAAGTTGTCGGCAATGTCGTCCGGCTTCATGATGATCGACACGTAGAAATACGCGAAGAAGATGATAGCCAGAACGTACAGGCTCTCATACCACGGATAGCCGGGCTGAAGCGCCTCGACCAGCGGCTTCAGGAAGCGGCTGTTCTGCACGAACTCCGCCTGGCTGAGCATCAGCGGAGCAGAAAGAATGGACGCGGCAAAGATCACCGGCATCACGCCGCCGGAGTTGACCTTCAGCGGCAAGTGGCTCGATTGGCCGCCCATCATCCGCCGGCCAACAACACGCCGCGCGCTCTGGATGGGAATGCGCCGCTCGCTCCGCTCGACATAGACGATGAAGCCCACCACGGCGAACATGAACACCACTAGCAGAATCACGGCCACAATGGTGAACGAGCCCCACTGGTTGGTCTGCACCTTCCCAACCAGATCCATCACGCCACGCGGCAGCCCGGCGATAATGCCGGCAAAGATCAGCAGGCTCATGCCATTGCCAATGCCGCGGTCGGTAATCTGCTCGCCAAGCCACATGATGAAGGCCGTGCCCGTGGTCAGCGTCAGCACCGTCAGCAGGTTGAAGCTCAGGCCAGGATTCAGCACCATGCCGCCCCGTGTCAGCATGAAAGCAATGCCGATAGACTGAATCACGCCCAGCAGGATCGTCATGTAGCGGGTCCATTGCGTGATCTTGCGACGGCCCAGCTCGCCTTCCTTCTGAAGGCGCGCCAGCGGTTCATAAACCACGGTGAGCAACTGAAAGATGATCGATGCCGTGATGTAGGGCATGATGCCCAGCGCGAAGATGGTCATGCGGCGCAGATTGCCGCCGCCGAACAGGTTCATCAGGCCCAGAGCCGAACCACCCTGCTGGTCAAACATACGCTCCAGCATCTTGGTGTCCACGCCCGGCGTGGGAATCCACGCGCCCAGGCGATAGACGGCCAGAATGCCCAGCATAAAAAGCACGCGCTTGCGCAGATCAGGAATACGAAAGATATTAAGGAACTTTTCAAGCATGATTGATTATCCGCTTCAGGCGTTTGCCGCCACTCGAATCTTTGTCCTTGACCATATTACCCGCGCAGGGCCCAACCTGTCCCGTCCGATCCCGCCGCGTGCCCCGCGTCTCAATTATGAGACGCGGGAAATCAGTACAGCTAAGCCTTCGCGGGAGCAGTCTCGCCGCCCAGAACCACGGCCTTGCCGCCAGCCTTTTCAATCTTCTCAATCGCGGACTTGGAAAACTTGTGCGCGTGGATGGTGAGCGCCGTGGTCAGCTCGCCGGAGCCAAGAATCTTGACCAGCGCCTTCTTGCTCGAAGAAAGGCCAAGCTTCTTGTAGTCGTCCAAACCAATCTCGGTTAGGCCCTGGCCCTCAATGCTCTCCGCCAGCCGGTCCAGATTCACCACCGTGTATTCGGTGCGGAAAATATTGGTGAAACCGTGCTTGGGCATACGGCGATGCAGCGGCATCTGGCCGCCTTCAAAACCACGCATCAGATGCGAGCCGGAGCGTGAACCCTGGCCCTTGTGGCCACGAGTTGATGTCTTGCCCATGCCGGAGCCCATACCGCGGCCCACACGCTTGCGCCCGGTATTGGCCTTCTTGGGCGCGCGCAGATTCGATAGATTCCTTGCCATGATTTCCTCGCTGTAGCGCCGGCCAGGTTGGTCCCAGCCGACTCGCGTTGTTAAAACAGAGATCAGTGAACACTGACCAGCGGTATTGCCGATCTCTAGTTCTCCAGAATGCGGACCAGATGCGGAATGGCCTTGACCATGCCGCGGATCGACTCGTTATCCACGCGCTCGACGATCTGGTTCAGATGTGTAAAGCCCAGCCCCTTGAGCACCAGCCGCTGCTTGGTGGGCCGGGAGTTCTGTGAGGTATAGTACTGAATGCGAATTTTCTTCGTTTCCGCCATGGTTAAAGCTCCTCGACCGATTTGCCGCGTATATTCGCCACGTCCGCCCGGTCGCGCAACTGCTCCAGCGCATCAAAGGTAGCCTTGACGACGTTATGCGGGTTGGCCGAACCAATGCATTTGGTAAAGACGTTCTGCACGCCCGCCGAAGTCATCACGGCGCGCACCGCACCGCCGGCAATCACACCCGTGCCTTCGGGGGCCGGCTTCAGCAGCACCTCGCCGGCGCCGAAACGGCCCACGACCAGATGCGGAATCGTCGTCTCGGTCAGGTTGACATGGATCAGGCGCTTCTTGGCCGCCTCAATTCCCTTGCGTATTGCCTGGGGAACCTCCTTGGCCTTGCCCGCTCCGTGGCCCACCACGCCCGCGGCCGGATCGCCCACGATCACCAGCGCCGCAAACGACATATTCTTGCCACCCTTGACCACCTTGGTCACGCGATTGATGGAGACCACCTGATCCTTCAGGTTGTACTGGTTGGCATCGAGTTTCTTCTTCAAGATCGTCATTGCTCTCTCGTCTCTTTCAGTGGACAGTGGTCAGTGGCCAGTTCTTCCCTGTTCCCTATCCCCTGTTCCCTGCTTTTAGAACTCCAAGCCCGCCTCGCGGGCAGCATCGGCCAGCGCCTTGATGCGTCCGTGATAAAGGAAGCCGCCGCGGTCGAAAACCACCTTCTTGATGCCCTGTTTGGTGGCCTGTTCGGCAACAGCCTTGCCAATCTCTTTGGCCGCCGCCACGTTGTCGCCGGTCTTGATCTTCAACGCCAGGGTCGATGCCGAAACCAGCGTCTCGCCCTTCTGATCGTCGATCACCTGCGCGTACGTGTGGTTGAGCGAGCGATAGACGCTCAGCCGCGGCCTCTCGGCCGTGCCTGCCAGCTTCTGGCGGATGCGCGCGTGAATGCGCTGACGAATTGCGTTTCTCTTATTCTGCGTAATCATGGTTTTCCGTTCCTATCGGCGGAGCCGCCCTGCGGCTCCGTTCGGTTGTTAAATGCAGGGGTTAGGTATTCGGGGTTAGAGATTAGGAAAACTGCGATTGCCGGATTTCGTCCAGACTAACCTCTGATCCCTAACCACTAATCCCTGCCTTTCTTACTTGGCTCCCGTCTTGCCGGCCTTCTTCTTCAGCTTCTCATCCGAGTAGCGCACGCCCTTGTTCTTGTAGGGATCGGGCTTGCGCAGCGAGCGCATATCGGCCGCCACCTGGCCCACCTTCTGCCGGTCAATGCCGGAAATAGTCAGGTGAAGCTGCTTGGGATCGATGGCCACCTCGATGCCCGAAGGCAGCGGAAACTCGATGGGGTGCGAATAGCCCAAAGTGAAAACCACCGTTCCCTTGCCCTTCAACTCAGCGCGGTAGCCGATGCCCACAATGTCCAGTTCCTTCTTCCAGCCCTTGGTCACGCCCTCGACCGCGTTGAAGACCAGCGCGCGCGTCAGTCCATGCACCGCTGCCTGGCTGTCATTCTCGCGGTTGACGTGCAGCACGCCATCCTTGGTCTCAAGCGTAATGCCAGACGCGATCAGCGCCGAAACCTTGCCCTTGGGGCCTTCGACCAGAACCGTATTGCCCTCGACCGTGTACTTGACGCCCGCAGGCAGCGGGATGAGCTTTTTACCAATACGCGACATTGAATCAATCCTTCTTGGGTGGCTTGCGAGTCCCGCCAAGGCGCTTGGCGCCCATGCGTTCCACTGCAGCCCGTGAAACAGTGATTAGTGAACAGTGAACAGTTCTTGCTGACCACTGTTCACGGCACTACCAAACTTCGCAGAGCAGCTCTCCGCCCACGCCCTCGCGGCGCGCCTGACGGCCGGTCATCACGCCCTTGGGCGTGGTGAGAATCGAAATGCCCAGGCCGCCCTCGACACGCTTGATCTCGTCGTGGGCAACATAGACGCGGCAGCCGGGGCGCGAAATGCGCGCCAGATCCCGAATGGCCGCTTCCTGTCCGCCATACTTCAGGTACACGCGGAGAATCGGCTTGCCGTCCTCTTCCTGAGTCTTGTAGTTCGAGATATAGCCCTCTTCCTTCAGAATGCGGGCAATCTCGGTCTTCAACCTGGAAGCCGGAACATCCAGCTTCTGATGGCGCGCCCGGATCGAATTCCGGATGCGTGCCAGAAAATCGGCTACTGGGTCGGTCAAACTCATTGCTTCTCCTTCATTCCCCGTTCGCTCCCCACGCTGCCTGCGCAGCATCAGGGGAGAACCTGCGGGAATGTCTATACAGTGAACAGGAATAAGAGATCAGAGATCAGCAAATCTGTCGATTTGCTCTCGGTTGTCAGCACCATCAACTCTTTCTGACCCCTATTCTCTGATCTCTGTTCTCTGTCTTGCTACCAGCTCGACTTGACGACGCCGGGAATCTCGCCCTTGAGCGCCAAACTGCGGAAGCACAAACGGCAGATGCCAAACTTCCTCAGAAATCCCCGCGGCCGTCCGCAGAGCTTGCACCGGTTGTGCTTGCGGGAGCTGAACTTCGGCTTCCGCGCGTCCTTCACCCTTTTTGCTGTCGTTGCCATAGATTCCTCGAACCTCTCGTCCTTACGCGCCCTGGCTAAAAGGCATTCCAAAGTGGCGCAACAGCGCCCTCGCTTGGTTGTCGTCCCGCGCCGTGGTCACAATGGTGATGTTCATTCCCTTCAGCTTCTCCACCTTGGAGTAATCAATCTCCGGGAAGATCAACTGGTCCCGCAGGCCTAGCGTATAGTTGCCACGCCCGTCAAAGCTCTTGGTCGAAACGCCGTGGAAGTCGCGCACGCGCGGCAGCGCGGTCGAAATCAGCCGGTCCAGGAACTCGTAGGCCTTATCCTTGCGCAAGGTCACCATCGCGCCAATCGACATTCCTTCTCTCACCTTGAAGGCCGCAATCGACTTCTTCGCCTTGGTGGTCACCGGCTTCTGCCCGGTAATCGCCGCCAGATCGGCTACCAGCGGATCCAGCAGCTTGGTGTTCTGCGTCGCCTCGCCCAGCCCCATATTGATGACGACCTTCTCCAGCTTCGGCACCGCCATCGCATTCTCAAGCCCCAGCTCCTTTTGCAGAGCCGGCTTGATCGTCTTGTAATACTTCTCTCTCAGCCTTGCCGCCATTGTGTTCGCTCTCTCGTCTTCCGGCGCCCGGAGTGGCCCTTGGGCCGTTTACCGTTGCGGAAGTGGTTAATCCGGCCGGCTTGGCGCCACTTGCGCTCGCCGTTCCGGCTTGCAATCCAGCTTACTTCGACTTGGTCGGCAGCGGCTGTCCGCACTTCTTGCATACGCGGACGCGCACGTCGCCTTCGGTCTTGATGCCCACTTTGGCCGGGCCGCAGTTGGGGCAGATCAGCACCACATTCGAAGCGTTGATGGGCGACTCCTGCTCGGCAATTCCGCCCTTGGTCCGCTTCCCCTGCTTGCTCGAAACCGTCTTCTTGACCACGCGCACATGCTCGACCAGCACGGTTCCCTTGTCAGGGAAGACGCGCAGCACGCGCCCCGTCTTGCCGCTGTCGGCGCCCGTCAGCACCTTGACCGTATCGTTGCGATGAATCTTCAAACTCGGCATCTCTTCTCCATGCAGTAGACAGTGATTAGTGAACAGTGGTCAGTTCTATGTCAAAACTGTTCACTGTCCGCTGTTCGCTGTTCACTGCTCTTACACCACTTCCGGTGCCAGCGAAGCAATCTTCAGAAACTTCTTCTCGCGCAGTTCGCGCGCCACCGGACCGAAAACGCGCGTTCCCACCGGCTCATGATTGTCGTCAATCACCACCGCCGCATTCTCGTCGAAGCGGATGTAGGTGCCATCACGCCGCCGCTCTTCCTTGTGCGTGCGGACAATGACCGCCTTCACCACGGTTCCCTTTTTCACCGTGCCGTCCGGCGAGGCTTCCTTTACCGCGGCGGTCACAATGTCGCCCAGGCCCGCCTTCAGCCCCAATCCGCCGCCCAGCGGCAGAATCACTTGCAGCTTGCGCGCGCCGGAGTTATCGGCCACCGCGAGCATGGTTCTCATTTGCACAGCCATGGAATCTTCTCCTTACGCGCTTGCGCTCACGTCTGCAACTTTGGGCGCTTCATCCTCAAGCTGGCCGAGGGCCGAGCGCCGCACAATTTCTTCCAGCGTCCACCGCTTCAACTTGCTCAGCGGACGGGTCTCACGGATACGCACCACATCGCCCATCCGCGCCGAACTCTGCTCGTCGTGGGCATAAAATTTCTTGGTCGAACGCACGATCCGCTTGTACTTGGTGTGCGCCTTGCGCATTTCGACCGCGACCACAATGGTCTTTTCCATCTTGGTCGAAACCACCTGGCCAACCTTCTCATTCCGCCGCGCGCCCACTGCCGCCGGCGCTTGCACCGCTTCTGTCGTCGTCATCGCTTAGCGGCTCCCTTCTTGGCTTCCGCTGGAGCATCCGTGGCCGCGCCCCGGATCCCTAGATCCCGTTCGCGAGCCACCGTCTTGATTTGGGCGATCTCCTTGCGCAGCAGGCGGATCTTCTTCACTCCGTCGTTCTGCCCCAGGGAAACCTGAAAGCGAAGCCGGAACAACTGCTCGGAGGTGGTACTCTCCTGGTGCGCCAGTTCCTCATCGCTCAAATTGCGAATCTTTTCGAGTTCCATCGTGTTTCTCTCTCCAACCAGCCACCGGCTGGCCGCTACAGCGGTTCTACTTGGCGGCCGCCACAACTGCTTCAGCGCCCGGCCGCATCACAAACTTCGTCAGCAGCGGCAACTTGTTCGACGCCAGCCGCATCGCCTCGCGCGCCGTCGCCTGATCCACGCCTTCCATCTCGAAGAGGATCTTGCCCGGCCGCACCACCGCTACCCAGTGGTCCAGCGCGCCCTTGCCCGATCCCATGCGGACTTCGGCCGGCTTCTTGGTAATGGACTTATCCGGGAACAGGCGCAGCCATATCTTGCCGCCGCGCTTGATAAAGCGGGTCATCGCGATACGGCTGGCCTCGATCTGGCGATCCGTGATGTAGCCGCACTCAAGAACGCGCAGGCCATATTCACCGAAGGCGATCGACGAGCCGCGCCAAGCCTTGCCGCGTCTCTTGCCCTTCTGCTGCTTGCGGAACTTCACCTTCTTTGGCATCAACATAGCAAAATCCTCAAAAACAGGGGTCAGGGGTCAGAGATCAGAGATCAGCTTCAATCCCTGCCCGGACTCACTTCCCCGTCCACTCACTGCAAAGCCCAAAAACCATCTGTCCCAGAGTTGGCGGCCGGAGACTGATCCCTGACCCCTGATCCCTGATCCCTGCTTAAAACACCGGCGCGGCAACCACTGGCGGCGTCTGCGTCTGACGGTGCTTCTGCTCGAAGATGTCACCGCGATAGATCCACGCCTTGACGCCAATCACGCCATAAGTCGTATGCGCCTCGGTAAAGCCGTAGTCGATGTCGGCGCGCAGCGTGTGCAGCGGCAAACGCCCCTGCAAATACCACTCTGAACGCGCAATCTCGTTGCCGTTCAACCGCCCCGAGACCCGCACCTTGATTCCCTTGCAGCCAAAACGCAAGGCCGAGTCCACGCTCTTGCGCATTGCCCGGCGGAAACTGACGCGCTTTTCCAGTTGCAGAGCGATATTCTCCGAAACCAGTTGGGCGTCCAACTCCGGCTTGTTCACCTCGACAATGTCGATAAAGACATCGCGACTGGTGCGCTTGCCAAGCTCCGTCTTGAGCTTCTCGATCTCCGAGCCCTTGCGGCCGATCACAATGCCTGGCCGTGCGGTGCGGATGATGAAACGCAGCTTGTTACCCGGACGCTCGATCTCGACCGAGCTGACGCCGGCAGCCTTCAGCTTCTCGCGCAACTCCGCCTTCAGCTTCACGTCCTCGACCAGCAGCTTGTCATAGTCGCGCTCGGAAAACCAGCGCGAACGCCACGGCTTGTTCACTCCCAGCCGGAATCCGTAAGGATGGACCTTCTGTCCCATATGCTTTTCCTCGAAACCCTTCAGGCCTGTTCTGCGGCCTTCGTCTTGGTTGCCTTCGCCTTGGCTGCCTTCGGCGCTGCCGCCTTGGTTGCCTTCGTCTTCGCCACCTTCGGCGCCACCGGCTCTTCGACCTTGGTTACCAGCCCCGAGGAGACCTCGCGCTCGGCTACGGAAAGCACAATGTGCGTCGTCCGGCGCTGATAGCGGAACGCGCGCCCCATCGGAGCGGGGCGAATACGCTTCAGCCGCGGCCCGTCATTGGCCAGGGCCAGCTTGACGTAGAGGTTATCCACATCCAGATCAACGCCCTGTTCGCCGGCCACATACTTGGCGTTATCCACCGCCGAGGTCAACAGCTTGTGTATCACCGGGGCGATGCGCTTCTTGGCGAAGGCCGTTGTCTCCAGCGCCTGCTGAACCCCCCGGCCCTTGATCATGTCAAGCACCAGGCGCACCTTTTGCGGCGACACGCGCTGGAACTTGGCCTCGGCCCGGTATTCCTTTGTCTCGACTGCCATTGTCTCTTCCTCAATCTCTTGGCTCGACCGCGCTCAGTGAACTGACCACGGATCACGTGTTCACTGCCTTAACTACCGCGGCTTGGCGGTGGTCTCAGCGGCCTTGGCGGCGCCCGTGGTGTGGCCCTTGAAGGTGCGCGTCGGCGCAAACTCACCCAGCTTGTGACCCACCATGTTTTCCGTCACGTAGACCGGAACAAACTTCTTGCCGTTGTGCACCGCGATGGTGTGGCCCACAAACTCGGGAAAGATCGTCGAGCGGCGCGACCAGGTTTTAACGACTTTCTTCTCGTTGGCCTGATTGAGCACCTCGATCTTCACGCTCAAGTGCGCATCGACGAACGGACCCTTCTTTGTCGAACGTGCCATAATTCCTCAGCTCCCAACTGACTACTGTCAGCGATCAGTTCAATCTTGTGCAACATCCAGCCGTTAGCTGTTCGCCGTCAGCTGTCGTTCCTACTTCGCCCGGCGGCTGACGATAAATGCGTCGGTCCGCTTGTTGTTGCGCGTCTTGTAGCCGCGCGTCGGCTGGCCCCACGGGGTCACCGGGTTGCGGCCGCCCGAGGTCTTGCCCTCGCCGCCACCATGCGGGTGATCCACCGGGTTCATCACCACGCCGCGGTTGGCGGGGCGAATTCCCTTCCAGCGGTTGCGCCCGGCCTTGCCGATCGAAACATTCTCATGGTCCGTGTTGCTCACCTGACCAATCGTCGCCATGCACTCGGAGAGCACCTTGCGCGTCTCGCCACTGGGCAGCTTCAGCAGGGCATAATCGCCCTCCTTGGCCACCAGTTGCGCCTGCGTTCCGGCCGAACGGGCCATCTGCGCGCCCTTGCCCGGCCGCAGCTCAATCGCATGAACCGTCGTGCCTGAGGGAATGCTCTTGAGCGGCAACGCGTTGCCGACCAGAATATCCGCGTCCGGCCCGGAGCTGACCGTTGCGCCCACCTTGAGGCCCACCGGCTGCAAAATGTAACGCTTCTCGCCGTCCGCATAGTTGACCAGCGCAATGCGCGCCGAGCGGCCCGGATCGTACTCGATTGTCGCCACCCGCCCCGGAATGCCGTACTTGTCGCGCTTGAAATCAATCAGGCGCAGCTTCTTCTTGTGGCCGCCGCCCTGATGGCGGATAGTCAGGTCGCCCGAGTTGCGGCGTCCGCCGGTGCGAGCGCAAACGGCCAGCAAGGGCTTGTACGGCTTATCCGTCGTCAGGTCGTCGTTGACCAGCGTGGTCTTAAAGCGCAACGTCGGCGTTACCGGTCTGTATGTCTTGATTGCCATCGTCTTTGTCCTGGAGTCCCGGCGCCTGAAATCAATCGCCGCTCTCCCGTTTCTCCGGAGCCCGCATTTCCAGGCTCCGATAATCCTTCACTTCTGGCCAGCCCGGCCAGTCAATTCCTAAAGGTTGCTCACGTACTCTGGCAGCTTTTCGCCAGCCTTCAGCCGCACGTATGCCTTCTTCCAGTCTGGACGAAAGCCCGTAAACTTTCCGCGGCGGCGTTCCTTGCCAATCACATTGGCGGTGCGCACCCCGGAGACCTTCACCTTGAAAAGGGCCTCGACAGCCCGCTTGACTTCTGTCTTGCTGGCGCCGGGCGCCACCTCGAAGACCAGCGTTCCCTCGGTCTCCTTCACACCCAGCCCCTTTTCAGTAATAAGCGGGCGGCGAATCACGTTATAGAGAGTCGGCATTATGCGGCCTCCGTCTGCGCGGCCAGCTTGCGCTTGGGCGCGTTCTTTTCCAGCATCTCGGTCAGTTGCTCAATGGCGGCCGTCGAAAAGATGGCCCGCTCATAGCGGAGCAGATCGTAGGGATGCACTTCATTGTTCAGCACCAGTTCCACGCCTTTGAGGTTGCGCGTCCCCAACACCAATCCCTGCGTCAGCGTCTTGCTGTTTTCCACCAGCAGCGCCGTGCGCTTCACATCCAGCCTGCCCAACGCCTCAAGGTAGAGCTTGGACTTGCCTTCCTTGATCTCCAAGGAGTCAACCACCGTCAGCTTGCCGTCGGCCAGCTTGGCCGCGACGGCCGAGCGCAGCGCACCCAGCAGCTTCTTGCGCGGAAAAGCGTAGTCATAGCTGCGCGGCTGCGGCCCATGCACAGTGTAGCCATGACGCCACAGCGCCGAACGCACCGAACCAATACGCGCCCGTCCCGTGCCCTTCTGCTTCCACAGCTTCTTGCCCGAACCGGAAACCTCGGTACGGCTCTTGGTGGCGGCCGTGCCCTGGCGCAGCGAAGCGCGGTAGTGACGAACCGCCTCCCACAGCAGGGCCTCATTCACCTGGTCCGGTCCGAAGAGAGCATCAGACAGCTCCAGCGTGCCCACCTTCTCGCCGTTCAGATTTACTACATCCACGTTTGCCATCGTCTTCTTCTTCCGCCAGGGGCTTCCCTGGCTTCAATCTCTTTTTTTGCGCCGTCAGGCGCGTCTGCCGCACCGCAGGTGTCTACTTGCGCTTGCCGGCCTTCTTCGAAGCCTTCAACGGATCAACCGTTCCGGTTCCGGCAAAGCCACGGCTCTCGCGCGGCGGAATCTTGGCTTTCGAGATCAGCACATACCCCTCGCGCGATCCCGGCACCGCTCCCTCGACCATCAGCAGGTTCTCTTCGAGGTCAATGCCGCGGATGCGCAGATTCCGCACCGTGATCTGCGCCGCTCCCATGTGTCCAGGCATACGCTGCCCTAGAAAGACGCGAGCGGGAAAGCTGGAAGCTCCAATCGAGCCTTGCACCTGGAACATATGCCCGTGCGTCGCCAAGCCGCCACCGAATCCGTGACGCCGCACAACGCCGGCAAAGCCACGGCCCTTCGAGGTGCCAATCACATCCACAAACTTCGCTTCAGCGAAAATGTCCACCAGCACCCGGTCGCCCGCCTTGGTCGCCACCACACCATCAGCGTCCCGTTGCAGCGGAACCTCCCGGATCACCTTCACCGGCGGCGCTTCGGTCTTGGCAAAATGCCCAGCCTGCGGCTTGGTCACATTCTTGGCCTTGACGAACTCGACCAGACCAATCTGCGCGGCCTCATAGCCGTCCTTGGCCAGCGTCTTCAACTGCGTCACCACGCAAGGGCCCGCCTGCAAGACGGTAATCGGATGCACGTTGCCCTTTTCGTCGAAGACCTGCGTCATGCCGATCTTTTTTCCCAAAATTCCTGTAACTGCCATGATTCCCTTCCCTCATCATGCAATGTTGAATTCATCGCACTGCCGGAGCCCTTCCGGGCTTTTACTGTTCACTGACCACTGTCAGCTACTTCTCAAACGCCTTGATCTCAACATCGACGCCGGCCGGCAGGTCGAGCTTCATCAGCGCGTCCACCGTCTGCTGCGTCGGCTCGAGAATGTCGATCAACCGCTTGTGCGTGCGGATCTCAAAGGCCTCGCGCGACTTCTTGTCCACGTGCGGCGAACGCAACACACAATACTTGTTCTTGATCGTCGGCAATGGAATCGGTCCCGCCACCGTTGCTCCGGTGCGCTTGGCCGTCTCCACAATCTCGCCCGTCGAAGTATCCAGCACGCGATAGTCGTATGCCTTCAACCGGATGCGAATTCTTTGTCCTACCATGCCTGTCCCCAATCAGAGATCAGGGGTCAGGGAATAAAGATCAGCTCGATCTCGCTCTTCCCTGTTCCCTGTTCCCTATTCCCTGCTACTTGATAATCTCCGAGAGCGTGCCCGCGCCCACCGTGTGGCCGCCTT
>Ga0224529_1000096_pt1 | contig 64662 bp, 41 predicted proteins | sample CBST50metaG_FD_179893 | JGI IMG/M metagenome (GOLD analysis project Ga0224529, IMG submission 179893) | Peat soil microbial communities from Stordalen Mire, Sweden - C.B.S.T50 | ecosystem: Environmental > Terrestrial > Soil > Wetlands > Peat | place: Sweden: Norrbotten County, Stordalen Mire...
CTGTGAGGGAAAACTTGTCGCCGAAATCAGGGCGATGCTGGGGCAGTTCCTGCACCAATCGATCTTCACCGCCCTTCTGATCGCCTTGCCCTCTGACTGAAATCGGCTTTTTCAGGATCGACTAACTACCTGCTCAAGCCTGCTGGACTCCAGCAGCGTTGTTGGATTTCAATCAACCTCTAACTTCGGCTTGGTCTTGCTCCATTTCATGACTTTGGGTTGCTGCCGTATTCGCGTCCAGGAGTTTTATGGGGTCGCCGATTCGGGCCTGTCCATCAATCTGCTTGAAAAAGCGCCGCCTATTACTCCTTCGCAGTGCAAGCCAGCAATTGGCGATTCTCTGTCGCATGTACAGACATGCCGGGCGCTCATAACCGCCACCAACCGCGGAACAATCTTCGAACCGAATCAGATGCCAAATGCAAACATGCGAGTGTCGAATGAAAAACAGAAGCTCTATGCGCAGGAATATGCGAGTGATGGTACGCAACCCGTCCTCCGTTAACTCGAATGAGGTTTTTGAGTTCCTTAATTTGTTTGGAAAAATCTAGAAACACTATAACGCCAGCAATAAATGAAGTTACCGAATTCGCCAATTGATCTCCCGCTGACTGCGGTAATTCAGGCGAAACACTTATTAACTGTTCAATAACATATGCGCCGCGTGAACCAGGAGCATGTGAGGAAGGAATGCTGAGTCGCTTTGTTGGCAGGCGCATGATTCCCTAAGAGCCGACGCTCGACCGGATGCGCCACCTGCCTGAAAATGACAGAGTCCGCTTCCTGGAAATAACGAAGGACGTGGTGGAGCGACGCGATTTGTCGAAGTGCCTGATGGAAAAAGCTGGCTAAACCGTCTCTGTTTCGACAAGCGGCGCTCGGCACAAACGGCAAGTGCGGTTTTAGAGGCCAACTGGCAGACTGTTCGGCGAAATCTTGCCCGCGGTGGCTCCTCCCCGGAATCCACGTCTGCATTTCGGGGTCCAGGGACGCGAACGGGTGCGTCGCGTGCCCGAAACAGTCCGCCACGCTCCATCCGCTGTACAATCCCAACATGCACCGTACTATCGCTCCGCAACCGGAGCCGGTTTTGCACATCTAAATCCCCAGGGGTTCCAATGACCGCGTCCCGCGAAAAGACCGAAGCGCGCAAGCTGCCCATGATGCCCATCCGGGACATGGTGATTTTTCCCTACATGATGACGCCCTTCGTCGTGGGTCGCGAATCCAGCGTCCGCGCGTTGGAAGAGGCGCTCAACGGCGACCGCAAAATCTTCCTCGCCACCCAGCATGATGCGTCCATCGATGAGCCCAACGCGAAGGATATTTTTCAGGTCGGCTCGATCTGCAATATCGTGCAGAGCGTCAAGATGCCCGACGGCAATATCAAGGTTCTGGTCGAGGGCGTCGAGCGCGCCAAGTCCACTGATATTTCCGACCGGGACGGCTTCTTTGTGGCCACCGTGCGCGTGGGCAAGAGCCAGTTTGAGATGACCCCGGCCGTCGAGCAGCTCATGGCGCGCGTTACAGGGCTCTTTGAGCAGTACGTGAAGCTGCAGCAGTCGCTCAATTACGAGACCATTATTGCCACCGTCAAGATGGACGAGGCGGCCAAGCTCTCCGACACCATCGCGGCCAATCTGCAACTGGGCATCGACGAAAAACAGGAACTGCTGGCCATCTTCGATCCCGCTGCCCGCCTGGCGCGCATCGCCGACGTGCTGGACGTGGAGATCGAGAAGCTGGACCTGGACCGCAACATCCAGTCGCGCGTGAAGCGGCAGATGGAGCGAGCGCAAAAAGAGTATTACCTCAACGAGAAGATCAAGGCCATTCAGAAGGAACTGGGCCGCGGCGAAAAGAGCGAATTCGATGAGCTCCGCAAGAAGATCGAAGCCGCAGGCATGCCCAAGGATGTGCTCGACAAAGCCATCCAGGAGCTGAAGAAGCTGGAAGCCATGCCGCCCATGTCGGCCGAGTCCACCGTTAGCCGCAACTACATTGACTGGCTGCTGGCCGTGCCTTGGAAGAAAAAGTCCAAGGAAACGCGCTCCATCGAATACGCCGAAAAAGTGCTCAACGCGGACCACTATGGCCTCGAAAAGATCAAGGATCGCATCCTGGAGTTTTTGGCCGTCCGCCAGTTGGTAAAGAATCCCAAGGGATCGATCCTCTGCTTCGCGGGACCTCCGGGAGTGGGCAAGACGTCGCTGGGCATGTCGATCGCCAAGGCCACCGGCCGCAAATTTGTGCGCCTCTCGCTGGGCGGGATTCGCGATGAAGCCGAGATTCGCGGCCATCGCCGCACCTACATTGGCGCCATGCCCGGGCAGATTATCCAGCACATGAAACGTGCCGGAACAAAAAACCCCGTGTTCCTGCTGGACGAAGTGGACAAGATGGCCTCGGACTTCCGGGGCGACCCGGCATCGGCGCTGTTGGAGGTGCTGGACCCGGAGCAGAACACCAGCTTCCAGGACCACTATCTCGACGTGGATTACGACTTGTCGCAGGTGTTGTTTGTGGCCACAGCGAACGTGATGCACACCATTCCCGCGGCGCTTCAGGACCGCATGGAGGTGTTGCGCCTGCAGGGCTACACGGAACAGGAAAAGCTCGAAATCGCCCGCCAATACCTGGTGAAGAAGCAGCGCGAGCAGACCGGCCTGAGCGAAGCGAACATTGTCTTCGCCGACGACGCGATCACCGAGATCATCCGCTTCTACACGCGCGAGGCCGGCGTCCGCAACTTGGAGCGCGAGATCGGCAACGTCTGCCGCAAGGTGGCTCGCCGCGTGGTGAAGAACGGGGCCAAGCACAAGGAAGAGCTGACCGCCGCAAACATCCATGAATTTCTCGGCGTTGCCCGCTACCACGACTCCGAAGTGCACGAGAAGAGCGAAATCGGCCTGGTGACCGGCCTGGCCTGGACCGAGGTGGGCGGCAGCATCCTCACCACGGAAGTGCAAGTGCTCGACGGCAAGGGCAAGCTGACCATCACCGGCCAACTCGGCGACGTGATGCAGGAGTCGGCGCAGGCCGCCCTCAGCTACATCCGCGGCAAGGCGCAGGTGCTGGGATTGACCCGCGAGTTTTATCGCAACGTGGACCTGCATCTGCACGTGCCAGAGGGCGCGATTCCCAAGGACGGCCCTTCGGCCGGTATCACCATGGCCACCGCGCTGGCCAGTGCGCTGGCCAAGATACCCGTCCGTCGCGACATCGCCATGACCGGCGAAATCACGCTGCGCGGCAAGGTGCTAGCCATCGGCGGATTGAAGGAAAAGCTGCTGGCTGCGCTGCGGGCAGGCATCTTTGAAGTCATCCTGCCGCGCGCCAACGACAAGGACATCGCCGAGTTGCCGGACAACATCAAGAACTCGATGAAGCTCCACTTTGTCGACCAGATGGACGAGGTACTGGCCTTGGCTCTTGAAAGCCCGCTGCCTTCCGTTCTACCCGCCGGGACAGAAGTGCTGGCTGCCGTCCCTCCGCCGGAGTTGACCGCCAACCTGCCTGCACGGCAGTAGTTCATTCTCCATCGATCCCAGGTCTCTAAAGCGAGACCTGGGGCACACGCTCGGCATTCAATCAACTCGGGTGGGCCACCCTCGCGGTAGTCCCCGATAGAATCCTTTCTAATGGCCTACTGGTACCGGCGGGTTTTCCTGCTGGCGATTCCGCTCATCCTTTCCAATCTGACCCAACCGCTGCTGTCCACTGTGGACACGATCCTTTCCGGCCATTTGCCGGGGCCGGCGGCGCTGGGAGGCGTGGCCGTGGGCGGCATCTTTTTCAACGCCGTCTTCTGGACCTTCGGCTTTCTGCGCATGAGCACCACGGGCCTGGTTGCGCAAGCCCACGGCGCACGCGATCGTGAGGAACTGCGCCTGCACATCGCCCGCGCACTGCTCTCGGCGTTCGCCATCGGAGCCGTGGTCCTGGCGCTGCGCAGCCCGCTCATCTCGCTGGCCATCGCGCTGCTCGGCGCCGGGCCGGAAGTCGCGCAGAACGCTGGAATCTACTGCCACATCCGCATCTGGTCGGCCCCGGCGGCTCTGGCCAACTACGTCATTCTCGGTTCTCTGCTGGGCCGTCAACGCGCCCGCACGGCCCTTGCCGTCCAGGCCGCCATCAATGCGGTCAACGTGGCCATCGCGCTTTGGCTGGTGATGCGGCTTCACTGGGGCGTGGCCGGCATCGCCACGGCGACGCTTATAGCCGATTGGGCCGGCCTGCTCATCGGGATAGTGATCCTCTGGCAGTCCCGTGTGCTTTCCGGAAGCGAGGAGGCAATGGGCCGCATCCGCTGGCGCGCGTTAACCGATGGACCCAGCCTGCGCCACCTGTTTGCTCTCAATCGCGACATCCTGCTGCGCACCCTGAGCCTGGTGGCGGCTTATGCCTGGTTCACGCGCACCGGGGCGCGGGCGGGAGACGCGATGCTCGCCGCCAACGCGGTGCTCCTGAACCTGCACGGAATTGCATCCTACGCGCTGGACGGCTTTGCCAACGCCACCGAGGCGCTGGTGGGCGAGGCCATCGGCTCCCGCCGCCTGGCGGACTACCGCGCTGTCTTGCGCGCCTCTACCGTATCGGCCGGCATCGTGGCCGCGTTGCTCTCTTTCGTTTACCTGGCTTTTGGCAGCGTACTCATCCAGCTCTTTACCAACCAGGAGGCCGTGCGAGTGCTGGCCGAGCGTTACCTGCCCTGGGCCGTGGCGATGCCCCTGGTTGCCGTTTGGGGATTTCAGTTGGATGGCATCTTCATCGGCGCCACCCGCGCCCGCGATCTGCGCGACTCCATGCTGATCTCCTTCGGCGCGTACCTGGCGCTGGCCATCGTGCTGGAAAAGTGGATCGGCAATCATGGCCTGTGGTGCGCCTTCTGCTGCTTCATGGCGCTGCGCGGAGTCACGCTCGGCCTGCGCCTGCCCGGCATCGAGAAGGGCTTTGCGCAAAGGGTTCCTGTATCCTCAAGGTAGAAAGGCTTTTCGGTTTTCCTGGTCATTGGTTTCCCATCCTTGCATCCGGAAACGGAACATTGCAAGAGTGGCGCGCCGCGTACATTGACTGACCTGCTGGCCGGCTCAAACCCTATGCACTATACGACACAATTTTTACTTTCGGCCATGGCGGCAGAGCAGTTTCCTGCGCCCAATGCGCCTGAGATTGCCTTTCTCGGCCGATCCAACGTGGGCAAATCCAGCCTGCTCAACACTTTGGCCGGCGAAAAGACTGCCAAGGTCTCTTCCACGCCGGGCCGCACCCGGGCCATCAACTTTTTCGCGCTTCTCGACCCCAGCCAGCGAGCCAAGCTGGTCTTTGCTGACCTGCCCGGCTACGGCTACGCCAAGATTTCAAAATCTATTTCCGCTGGCTGGCCGGAGTTCATCGAGCCTTACCTGTCAATCCGCTCCACGCTCAGGCTGTGCATTTGCCTGGTGGACTCGAATGTGCCGGCGCAGGACAGCGATCGCCAGTTGATCGACTGGCTGCGAGCAGCCGGCCGCGATTATGCCGTGGTCGCCACCAAGATCGACCGCCTCAGCGGCAACGAGCGCACCCGCAACCTGCTGGCCCTCAAGAAGGGGCTGGAACTGGACGAGGTGTTGCCCATCTCCGCCAAAACCGGCTACGGGGTCAAGGAACTCTGGGCCCGGATCGAGGCCGCGGGCGCAGTGCAGGACTGAGCCCGCAGCGTGCGACGGTAGATCGGACGCAACGGCCCAGACCTGAAGGCCCCGCAAATCTCAGCTTTTTCCTGGGGCTGAAGCTCCAGGCTCCGTCCGGATTTCGCGATCTGCAATTCTAGTACTCATCCACGCGCTCAGGGGTTCCGGGCGGCGAAGGGTGAATCAGCACGCTCTCGTCTCCGCGGTTGAAGCTCATCCATACCGGCACACCAATCTCGCCGTGTTCCACCGCGAGCTGAACCCGCGCCAGGAATAACCTGGCTGTCTGCGGCGCGCAGTTGACGACTCGAACCCCTTGCGCCAGCCGGCCCATGAAGCGCGCCCCTAGCAATAGCCAGCGGCGGGCGGACCACGCGTCGGGACTGGGATCTTCGCGCAGGCAGGCAACAGCGATGGCATCCAACTTGGGCATCCAGATTGCGGGTGCGGAGTCGACGTGGAAGGTCATCAGGGCCAGGCTCTCTTCCGGGGCGGCAAACTCAACCGGCAGTGCGCCTTGGCTGAGAAAAGCGGCGCGCTCCGGACCGTCCGGGGCGTCCGGCCGCAGCAGGTCGGGCCGCACGCCGCGTTCGACCATCTCCCGCTCCGCGACCTCCGGCTCCAGCCCCACGCAGACTGCAACCGTCTGACGCTTCCGAATCTCATTCTTCAAAATGCGCAGCGCCTCGTCGAGCGAGTTCACCAGGAAGTCCACCACGCCGTCGCGCATGGCCTGTTTCTGCGCAGCCACGTCTGCCGAGGCCGTCAAAGAAGCGGCGCCGGCGATGTTGGCCGCCACCAGCAGCGCCCGGGCTCCGGTGTCGAGTTCTCCGGCGTAGAGGAGTTTGCCTCCCAGCCCGGACTCCACATCCGCGGCTTCCGGGAGCGAAGTCAGGCCGGCATAGAAGCGCTCCACCAGAAAGGTGAACTTGAAGGCAGTCGTCAGATCTGGATTGTCAGCCATAGGAAATCGTTGATGGGCGGGAAATCGGGACGCACGACCGCATCCCGGCGTACTCGGCCAAGTCTACAAAAAATATGTCTCTTAGGCTAGGGGGCTAGGGCTTTGCTGAAAAATGAATCATCCGAGGTGGTCCGCTTCAGGGTCACCAACTGGAGTACGGCTGTCCGTCGGTGCCCTGTTCCTGCGATCCTGAATGAACGTCGTCAATGCCGGGATCGGTCTGATCCAGAGAGTGCATCGAGTCGCTGGTATCCGTCACCCAACTGTCCTTGGCGTGGGTAAAGGGGTCCACGGGGACTTCCTTCAGGTACCCGTCCTGGATCAGGTCGTCGAGCGACTGTGGCGCCTTCTGCTTGTCCATGGTGTAGGAATCGATGGCCGCCCGCAGCACATGCAGATCTTCCTTGAGCGCCGCTTCCTTGGCCACCTTGATGGCGCTTTCGAACTTGGGGATGGCCACCATGGTCAAGATCCCGATGATGATCATGACGATCATCAGCTCGATCAGCGTAAAACCCGCGTCTTGTTTTCGCATCCTGCGCACTGAGTCCTACCCTACCAGTCCGAATACTTGGTTCCGTCCAGGGCCGTCCCCTGCGACTTGGAGTATACGTCGAAGACGCTTTGCCCGCCGTAGGAGTCCGATTTGGGATCGTCCTGCATCGAGCGCAATCCCCACTCCGCCTTGCCGGTCATGGGATCCACCGGAATCCGGCGCAAAAACTTCACCTTCTTGCCCTGCACGTCCACGCCGTTCACCAGCGTCTCAAGATCCGGCGGATAGCCCTGGCTGTCAAGCTTGACCTGGAACGCGTTCTTGTCGGCCGCATCCTTGTAGTGGTCGATGCCATCGCGCATCTGCCACAAGTAATAGCGGAGCATTCGTTCGTTGGTGCGCTTCACCTGGAATCGCACCACGGGCACCGCGGCTGATGCCAGAATCGATAGGATCGCCACGGTCACAATCAGCTCGACCAGCGTAAGGCCCCGCTCCCGACTGCGAACGATCCGGATTGGCCGTGCTTGGTTCATTGATACTGCACTCCCAGGGAACAGTCGGTGTTTGAAGACCATGATTCTTCCCTCCCATTGGCGAAGAGCGCAAAAGGGAGGGAAAGATCAGCAATTGCCGGGTACACCGACCCGAGCCCAACGTCCTACTGCACCGTTACTGCGACCCGTCCGCCCTGCGCGGGCAACTGCTGTTGGGCGCTGTTCACTGCTCCCGGCCGGGTAATGGTGATGAAGGTTTCTCCCGCCAGCTTGGCCTGAAAACTGAGGACGCATACTGTGCCTCCTCCGCTCACCCCGGACGAACCCGGCGGGCGCGAGGCGTTGATCATGATCGAGCCCGGTCCTTCGTCGCGATGCACCAGGGCCACCGGCTGCCCATCCTTGTTCAGCAAGTCTCCGTTGTCCACGTTAACCAGCGAAATCTTGGCCGGGTCGTACTGGATCTGCAAGGGAACGGAGAAAATATCCGTTCCGCCATCCAGCACGACAGGAATCTTGAAAGTAGCGCCCGCGGCCACCGGACCTGGCAGAGGCGGAAGCACGAATCTCAGTCCTGGCGCGCTGACTGGAGTGGACAACGCAGCCTCCGCCGTGGGCGTGGTGTTGGCGGCCGCCGCATCGCGCAACTGGGCCATTGCCGCCGGGGCTGCGGCTACGGCTGACTGGCCGGGCAGCGGTCCCACCGAAGAGGGCCGCACCCCGGCTTGCGGACGCATCGGCCTCACCGCGGGTAGAGGATTGGAAGCTGGATCGGAACTGGGATGGGTGCCTGGGGCCGATCCAGAGGAATGGCGCAGCTCAATTGATGTGCCCACACCGGTGTCGATGGTACGCAGATTCACCGCTTGCAGCGACTGCGAACGCACCACGTGGGGCACCAGCACGAAGACGAGTTCGTCGTCCTGAATGGTGTGATCCTTGGAACCGAACAAGTACCGGAGGAGGGGGATCGAACTCATTCCCGGAACACCGGACCAACTCACGGTGTCCTGCTTTTCCTGAATTCCGCCGAGAATGGTAGCCTCTCCCTCGCGGAGGCGGATGACCTGATCAACAACGCGCTGGTTGAAGATGGGTTCGCTGATTCCGCTGATGGTTACGGGAGTTCCCTCCGAGGAGACCTCAATCTTGATCTTCAGCGTCACATCGCGGTCGAAGTGGACCGTCGGCGTCATTTCGATGTTCACGCCCACGTCCTGATACTGGAACTGCGTGTTGACCAGCGAGCTGACCACCGCGGTAGCCGCGCCGGTCTGGTAGGATCCAGTCGCGATGGGGACCCGCTGACCGATTTTCATGGTCGCTTTTTGCGCGTCGGTGGCGCGAATGCGGGGATTCTGCAAAACCTTCGTGTTCGAGTCACTTAGCAGCAGGTTCAGCGTGGCGGAGCCAACCGTCACGGCAAAATCCGACGCTTTCAGGTGCGACAAGTCGTAGAGCGTCGGACTTGTGGTCGTGGTATCCGACGAACTGGAAGATGAAGTGGTGGAGGTGCTGCTGGGCGGCTGCAGAGCCACGCCCACGCTGCTGGGCCATGCAATGCCCAGGGACCTCTCCCAGTTCTTGCTCACCTCCATCACCGCGATGTCCACTACCACCTCGGGACGCGCCTTGTCGAGGTCGTTGACCAGCTTCTGCGCCAGCAGCAGTTCGTCGGGGGTGGCGCGCATTACAATGGCATTCTGGCTGGCGACGCCGTAGACCTTGGCGTTGGGCAGCACGTTGCGGATGGCGGTCTGCACGTCGGTCAGATCGTTCTGCTGCCAGGCGTTGGAGAGGTAGAACGTCTCGACTGCCTGCTCGTCGAGCTCGGTGCGCTTGGCGCGCGTGTTCTGGGCGACAAAGATGGAGTTGTCGGTGACTGGTCGCCAGAAGGTATTGGACATGGTACCGATAATGCGCAGTGCGTCCAGGAGAGAGACGTTGTTCAAGTCCACCTGAATGCGCTTGGCTGTGTATTCAGGGTCGAACAGAATATTGATTCCGGCCGCCTTGCCCACCGCCTGGTATACCACCTTGGCATCTTCGGCCATGTGCAGGGTGACGGGCTCGTTTGAAACCGGCCGCAACACGGCGGGCGAGCCCATGGAGTCAACCTCATCCTGCTTGCCCTCCTCTTCGGGAAGGCTGGTCTCGGAGCCTGGCGCCACTTCGCCGTGCTTCTGCCGCAACCTGGTGATGGCCTGTTGTGCGGCTTCGTTGCCGGGATCGACTTCGGCGGCGTGAAGAAACTCCGCCAGCGCCCCTTGCTCATCCCCGCCATTCAAAAGCCTTTGTCCCTTGGTCAGGTGCATCGACGAGGCCGTTCCCCGCACGCGATAGAAAGCGGTGCGAAACTGCAGGTCTTTGGGGTCCTTGGCACAGGCCTTCTGGTAGTTGTCGAAGGCGGCGTCATAGTCCTCACGCGCCTCGGCGCTCTCCCCGCGTTTGAAATAGGTTTTGGCCGATTCCGCGTGGAGCAAAACGCTCGACAGCACGAAAACGGCCACGATAGCAGCAAGTGCAATCCAGGAAGCTGCTGCCGGGATTGCGGATCTTGAAAGAACGGATCCGGACGCAACCGGAGCTTGAGCGCGGCTTTTCATCGAACTCCCGGGCGTCTTTCCCGGCCCGCACTTTGTGCCGGAGCCTTGAGGGCTGCCTTGGCCGCCCAGGACGCAATTTACCTTGAGGGTTTTCCCCATCCAACGATCTCTCATTTTAGCAAAGCCCCGCAAAACACAAGCCTAAACTCGCGTCAGTGCTACGATGAAGACTTGAGGGTATTGCCCGATGGCTCGTCAAACCAGTCACACGATCGTCCAGCCAGCGAGCACCGGCCCGCAGAAAGCGGCCCGGCCCCGCGACCCCGTGGCCTCGGGTGAACGGGACGCTGCGCACAATCGCGCCGCCGGCCACAACTACTTTCTGCTGGAAAAGTTTGAGGCCGGCGTGGCTCTGCGCGGGACTGAAGTCAAGTCCATCCGCGAGGGCAAGGCCAACCTCAAGGATTCCTACGGCCTCATCCAGAACGGTGAGGCTTTTTTGCTCAACCTTCATATTGGTCCTTACTCCCACGGCAACATGGCCAACCACGACGCGACGCGCACACGCAAACTGCTGCTGCACCGCGAAGAGGTTCGCAAGCTACTCTCCAAGACGCAGATCAAGGGCCACACGCTCATCCCTACCCGGCTTTACTTTCGCAATGGCCGGGTCAAGTGCGAACTGGCGGTGGCCAAGGGCAAGCAGGATTGGGACAAACGCGAGACCGAACGCAGCCGCGAGGCCGATCGCGAAGCCCGCGCCGCTGTCAATGCCAGCAAGCTTCGCATGGGGCGGTAAAGTCGTGCGCATTGCCTGGCGGCCGGCCGAAATCGCAACTATCTGCGCTTTCGCCCTGAAATCTTCCCATCCTTTGGCCGATGGTGCGGTGGTTTGGTCTAACGTTTGGATTTAGAGGGAACGCAATGTACAGGATTATCAAGCACACTTTCGGTTTTGAACTCGTTTTTGGAGACACGCTCAGCGCCGACGAAATGAAGCAATGGCGCCAGGAGGCAGTCAGGTCGCTTGTCGGAGCTCCCAAGTCCTTCGGCATTCTGGTCGACATGCACACCTTACGTCGCAGCGAACTCGACGCTGAGACGCAAGAGGCATTGGCGGAAGGACTGGATCTGTTCAAGAGGTCCGGGACGCTGCGCAGCTGCATCATCCTCGACTCGGCTCCGATTACCGCGCAGTACAGGCGTCGGGCACGGGAATCGAGGGTCTACTATTTCGAGCGCTACATCAATGCGGCCGTGGAGCCCCTGTGGCGTCGCAAGGCGGTTGGATGGCTTGAAAATCAGGTCGAGCCGGACGCATAAGCGCCGAGGCCCGTTCCAGTTTTTGAGGAATCGCCCGGGACGCCGCCGCATGCCTCTCATTCCCGCCCCCTGCCGCACTTTCCGGTGAAATAATAGGCACCATGCGGACCCAACTTTCTTTCCCGAAGCTTGCCGAAATCCAGACCGAACTGCTGGCCGTCCTGGCCACCGACACACAAACCGCCAAGGGCGCCGACGTCAAGCCCGCGCCCAAGCTGCTGACCGCGGACCCGGCCGTTCAGGCTGCCGCGGCTGCCGTTCTGGCGAGCGGCGAATTCAAGGCCGGCGCCAATGAATCGGTGCTGCTGCACGCCCCCGCCGGGCTGAAAGCAAAGCGTTTGCTGGTTGTGGGCCTGGGCAAACAGTCCAAGGTGACGGTCGACTCCGTTCGCTCGGCCGCCGGAACCGCCGTTCGCTTCACCAAGCCGCGCGGCATTCGCGAACTGGTCTTCGCCCTGCCGGAAGCTGCCGAATTGCCCGCCGCCCCCAGTACGCGCGCCGCCGTTGAGGGCGCCCTGGTGGGTGACTTCGACCCCGACACCTACCGCAGCGATCGCAAGGACCAGAGCGTCCAGTCCTTCACGCTGGCTGCTCCTTCCAGTGCCGATAAAGCCGCTCTCGAGGCCACCTTTGCCGAGGGCGTCATCATCGGCGATAGCCAGAATTTCACCCGCGAGCTGGTCAACGAGCCCGGCAACAAGCTGACGCCGACCATTCTCGGCCAACGTGCCGCCAAGATGGCTACGGAAGTCGGCCTCGGCTGGGAGGTCCACTCCACCGAAAAACTGCACGAGCTCAAAATGGGCGCATTCTGGAGCGTGTCGCAAGGCTCCGAAGAGCCGCCCGCGCTGATTGTTCTGCGCTATGAGCCGGAAGGCGTGAAGGACGGCCCGGTTCTCGGCCTGGTCGGCAAGGGCATCACCTTCGATTCCGGCGGCATCTCGCTCAAGCCCGGCGACAACATGGAAAAGATGAAGTACGACATGGCCGGGGGCGCGGCGATGATCGGCACGATGCGCGCCATCGCCCTGCTCAAGCCCCGCGTCCGCGTCATCGGTGTGGTCTGCGCCGCTGAAAACATGCCCGACGGGAAGGCGCAGAAGCCTGGCGACGTGCAGATTGCCATGTCCGGCAAATCGATCGAAATCATCAATACAGACGCGGAAGGGCGCCTGGTTCTGGCCGACGGCCTCAGCTATGCGAAGCAATTGGGCGCAACCCACTTGATCGACGCCGCCACTCTCACGGGCGCCTGCGTCGTGGCCTTGGGCATGATCAACGCCGGAGCCTTCTCGAACGACGACGAGATTTTTGGGAAGTTCAACGCAGCGCTGGCCACTTCAGGAGAGAAGTTCTGGCGGCTGCCTCTGGGCGACGAGTACGCCGAGATGATTAAGAGCGACATCGGCGACATCAAGAACACGGGCGGACGCTGGGGCGGGGCCAGCACGGCGGCCGAATTCCTGAAGGTCTTCGCCGAGGACACGCCCTGGATTCACCTCGACATCGCCGGCCTTGCCTGGGTGGAAGACTCGAAGCCCTACATCGCCAAGGGACCGAGCGGCGTGGGTGTGCGGTCGATTCTGGAATGGGTAAGGAGCTACTAAGACAGGGGTCAGGGATTAGGGGTTAGGAATGACTCCTAATCCCTAATCCCTGACCCGTTACATCGCCTCGGGGCTTTCGATGCCCAGCCAGTTTAGAACCACGACCAACTCCCGCAGGGCAACCGCCGCCGTCGCCAGCAGGAATGTCTTTCGCGCCGGGTTCTCTTCGGTGAGGATGTGGTGGCGATGATAGAAGTTGTTGAACTCCTGGGCTAACTGGAAGGCGTGCTTGGCCAGATAGGCCGGCTCAGACGTCGTGATGCATTGCTCCAGCACCAGCGAACGCCGCGCAGCTCGCAACCACAGCGCCCAGATATCTTCATTTTCGTCGCCTTCGAGGTAGGCAGCCGGATCGAGGTCGGCAAGCTGCGCCAGCACCGCTTCCGGCGTGGTTTCCGCCTTGCGGAAGATATTGCGAGCGCGGACTACCGCGTATTGAATGTAAGGACCGGTTTCGCCCTCGAAACTCAATGCGTCCTTGAAGTCGAATGCGATGACCGAGTTGCGCGTGAACTTGAGCATGAAGTAGCGCAACGCGCCGATGGCGATCTGTTCGGCTATGCGCTGGCGACCGCCTTCGGCCTCGGCACCGCCGGTCTGACGCGCATCCACCTCGGCGCGGGTCGCGGCGATAAGCTTGTCAATCAGGTCGTCGGCCTTGACGCCGAAGCCCTTGCGCCCGCTGACTTCGATGAAGGGCCGGGCAAGATCTTCCGCGGAGACGTCGTAGCCTAACTCGACGGCGCAGCGCGGCGTAAGCGCAACCATTTCATAGCTGAAGTGCGTATAGCGATTGGCCTGGTCGGTGTGTCCCATGCCGCGCAGGGCCTGGATGACGTTCGATTGCGGGTCGCTCTGGCGCGCATCGATCACGTTATAGATGGCCTGCGCTCCGCCAAATTGCGGATGGTTTTCCTGGCCTTCGACGGCAGAAATCCAGCACTCGTGGTCGGGATAGGAGAAGAATGGATTATAGCCAAAGTCCTTGCCCAGCAGGCCGAACTTCCATAAGTGATAGGCGATGTCCTTGCCTACATAGGTCACGGTCCCGTTGGAACGGACGATGACTTTTGCGTCTTCGTCCAGCACATCCTCTGCAACCTCCGAACCCGGCCGCTGCATCACCCAGCAGCCCTTGTTCTTGCCCTCGGTTTCAAAGTAGAGCACGCCGGTTTGCTTCAACTGCTCGAAGGCCGCATCCCAGAACTTGAGGTGCAGAATCTCGCTCTCACGGGGCAGAAAGTCGTACTCGATGTCCAGGCGCAGCATGGTTTCGAGATGCCGCCGCAGGACGGCCGTCGAGATCAACTCGGCTACTTCCGCCGTCTCATTGTTGCCCCGCTCCAACTCATGCAATGTGGCGTAGCGCAGCTTCTTGCGCGCCGCATTTTCCTCTTCGGTTCCGCTCGTATACCACTGCGAAGTGTGCGCGTAGAGGTCCCAGCAGTAATAGTCGATCCGCTCGCCCTTGCGCTTGAGATCCTCGAGCAGCAGGCGCACCTCGGCCAGCGACTTGCCCTCCAGATGCTGAAAGCCCACCACCACATCGGCGACTTGCACGCCGGTGTTGTCGATGTAGTTCTGCACGTCGACCTTTTGCCCGGCGGCGCGCAGCAGGCGGACAAACGTGTCGCCCAGGATGGCGTTGCGCAGGTGGCCCACATGCGCGGCCTTGTTGGGATTGATGCTGGTGTGCTCGACCAGTGCATGGAGCCCGTTCGACGGGGCCGGTCCCTGATCGGTCGCGGCGATGATGCGCGCCCCGGCGGCGCGGTCGAAGCGCGCGTTGATGTAGCCCGCTCCGGCAACCTCGAAGCTTGAGAAACCTTGAAGCCCGGTGAGCGCGGCCACAATCTCCTGGGCGATGATCTTGGGAGCCTTGCGCAGCTTGCGCGCCAGCTCAAAGGCAATGGGCGTGGCCAGTTCGCCAAACTTCAGATCCGGCGGAATCTCCATGGGGATGGTTTCAAGCTGAAGATCGTACTTTGCCTGCAAAACAGCGCGAAGGTGGCCCGCGAGCCTTTTCTCGAGTTCAAGATACACAGTGTTCAGCCTCAAAAATGCTTGATTTTCAAGGGCGATTTTAACAGACCACCTGCGGTGGGGCTGTCTCTTCAGGCTGCCGGCGAGGGCGCGTCCCAACGGAAATGCCGTAAGATGAAGAGTAGATTGCTTTGCGATTCCTGCCAGCCACCAGGGTGAGAGTGCAACGCAACACCCCGCCCATGACCAATTCAGCTCAAAGCCCAGCCCGTTTCTATCTGACCACGCCGATCTACTACGTGAATGCGCGCCCGCACCTGGGCCATGCCTACTCCACCATTGTGTGCGACGCCATTGCGCGCAGGAAGCGTGCGCTGGGCATCGAAACCTGGTTTTTGACCGGCACGGACGAGCATGGGCAGAAGATCGAGCGCTCCGCAGCGCTGGCCGGACGCACGCCGCACGAGTTCGCCACTGCCCTTTCAGGCGAGTTTCGCGGCCTGTGGGACCGGCTCGACCTCAGCTACGACGACTTTATCCGCACCACCGAAGAACGGCACAAGCGCGGGACCCAGAAGTTGTTCGCCACCTTGCGCGACAAGGGCTTCATCTACAAAGGCTCCTACACCGGCCAATATTGCGTGTCGGACGAACTCTACGTGGACGGGCCTCCGGGAACGCCCTGCCCGGACTGCGGGCGCATTACGGAGACGGTGAGCGAAGAGAACTACTTCTTCAAGCTGTCGGCCTTCGAGCGCAAGCTGCTGGAGTTCTACGACGCCAACCCCGGCTTTATGGGACCGGAATCGACGCGGCGCGAAGTGACTTCGTTTGTGCGCGGCGGTCTCAAGGACCTGTCCGTCAGCCGCACGAGCTTTTCCTGGGGCATCCCCGTCCCGGGCGACGAAAAGCACGTGATCTATGTGTGGCTCGATGCCTTGGCCAACTACATCACGGCGCTCGGCTACGGATCGGATGCTCCTGAAGACAAGGCGCGCTTCGAGAAGTTCTGGCCGGCGGACATGCACCTGATCGGCAAGGAAATCAGCCGCTTCCATTGCGTTTACTGGCCGGCCTTCCTGATGGCCGCGGGCATTCCTCTGCCGCGCTCGGTCCGGGCCAATGGCTGGCTGCTCTTCGACCAGGGCAAGATGTCCAAGTCGCGGGGCAACATTGTGCGCGCGGAAACCGTGCATGAAGTTCTGGGGGCGGATGCTCTCAGATATTTCTTGTTGCGCGAGATTCCCTTTGGGCAGGACGGCAGCTTTTCGTTTGACGCCCTGGTGCAGCGCTATAACGGCGACCTGGCCAACGGCTACGGCAACCTGGTGAGCCGTGTGGTCAACATGGTCCACAAGTATTTTGGCGGGATCGTCCCCGAGGCCGGCGCTGAGACCCCTGCCGAAGCGGCTTTGCGTGAAAGCGCGGTCAGCGCCATTGCGGCTTTCGGGCCGGCGTTTGACGAACTGAACTTCTCTGAAGCGCTCAAAGGCCTTTGGACCCTGGTGGCGGAGACTGACGGCTACCTGACCGCCAATGCTCCCTGGAAGCGGCCCACCGACCGCCCTGAGGCGGAGCATGTTGCGCTGCAGGCGCGCGTGCTGGCCACGGCGGCCGAGGCTATTCGCATCATTACCGCTCTGGTTTATCCCATCCTGCCGGAGTCGGCCGCCAAGGTCTGGCACCAACTCGGGCAGGGAGACATTTCCGCTGCCGCAAGCAGCGCATTTTTGACGAACATCGCATGGGGCGGACTGCAGGCCGGGACAAAGTTCGGAGAGCCCGCGCCGCTGTTTCCCCGCGCGGAGAAGGACGCAATCGACCGTATGCAGAATATTGAAGACAAAAACAGCAGCAGCGCCATTGAGGCCGCCACCTGCGGTGGGGCCAGCGGCGGCTCCGCCGCAAAAGCCGAGCCGGCAGAACTGTTGGCCGCCATTGCGTCTCCATCCGTAGCCTCGACCGCGCCGGCCAACACAGCCGAAGAGCGCGCCAAGGAAGATGCTCTTACGCCGACCACTGCGGTTTCGCCGGAGCAGGGTGTCGCCACGGCGAAGGTTCATGCGGTTCCCGCAGACCTGACCAGCGCCCGGCTCAGCACCGCACCGGTCAGCGAGCCGCCAGCCGGTTCGCCCGCCACGGCGCAAACACCCGTTGCCGAATCTGCAGCGGGACCACAAGCCGCCCCCACGGCTGAAATCATCACCATCGACGACTTCGTCAAGGTGGACCTGCGCGTGGCGCAAATTCTGGTGGCCGAGCGCATTCCCAAGGCCGACAAACTGCTGCGACTGGAAGTCGATCTGGGCTACGAAAAGCGCCAGATTCTGGCCGGAATTGCCCAGTTCTACACGCCCGAACAGCTCGTAGGCCGCAAGATCGTGATCGTCGCCAACCTCGCTCCGCGCAAGATGAGAGGCCTGGAATCGAATGGAATGCTGCTGGCTGCTTCCTTGCCGGACGGCGCTCCGGTGCTGGCCGGGTTCCTGGAAGGCGTTCCGCTGGGAGCGCGACTGAAGTGATACGGAGGAGTTTGCAGTCTCACGATTCCGTTTGGAGACAGGCATGAAGCGAATGGTTCTGCTCTTGTTGGGTGCGCTCCTTTTCCTTTCGGGGAATGCCGCCTTTTCACAATTGGCTGGCTACTACCCGAAAGGCGGCCCGGACGACGGAGTCGAAGACGTTAGCATGGTCCAACTCATCGCGAATCCGCAAGCTTATGACAACAAGAGAGTCCGCATTATGGGCTTCCTGCACCTCGAGTTTGAAGGAAATGTGGTTTATCTCCATCGCGAAGACTTCGACTACGTCATCACCAAAAATGCACTTTGGGTCAATATTCCCAAGGACATGACCAGAGAACAGATGAAGGCTGTTAATAACTTCTACGTCATCTGCACGGGGCGATTTCGGGCCGGAATGCATGGTCACATGGGACTGAATAGTGGCGAAATGGATGAAGTTACGAGGCTCGAAGTTTGGTGTCCCCGACCTCGGTCAGACACTGACTCATTGCTGCCAGCGCCCTCGAAGGTTCGCTAGCTTTCCAGTTCCCGACAAAATGCTACCCAGGCAAACTCAATTGAGGCCCCCATGCTGATTGATTCCCACGCTCATTTGGACAGCGAGCGCTACGCCGACGACCGCGAGGCGATGCTGCGCCGCGCCTGGGAGGCCGGCGTGGGCACCATTCTGGCCATCGGCATTGGCGAGCAGGCGGCTGGCATGGACGGGGCGCTCGCAATTTGCCGCCAATTCAACGGGCAGCCTGAGAGCGGGGCCGGGATTCCGAAGCTCTACTCGAGCGCCGGCGTTTATCCGCACAACACGCCGGAGATTGACGACGCGGTGCTGGCCAAGCTGGACGGTCTGCTGGCTGAGCCGGAAGTGATTGCGTGCGGTGAAATCGGCCTGGACTACTACCACGAAGGCGCTCCGCACGAGGTGCAGCGCGCGGGCCTGATCCGCCAACTGGAGATTGCGGCGGCGCGCAAGCGGCCCATCCTCATCCACTGCCGTCCCAAAGAAGGCGCGACAGACGCCTGGGACGATTTGCTGGAGATTATGGAGACGCATTGGCGGCCCACCGGGCTGGGCGGCGTGATGCACTGCTTCGGCGGAGGCTGGGAGCAGGCGCGGCGGTCGCTGGACTTGGGCTTTCTGCTCTCGTTTGCCGGCAATTTGACCTATACCAAGGCCCAGCCGCTGCGCGATGTGGCAGCATTAGTTCCCCCGGACTGGATTCTGGTCGAGACAGACGCTCCCTGGCTGGCCCCCGTACCCAACCGCGGCAAGCGCAATGAGCCGGCCTGGATGCTGCGCACGGCGGAAGTTCTGGCTGGGTTGTTGCGAGTCGAACCCCAGGAAATCGCCGCCGCAACCACGAAAAACTTCCACCGGCTGTTTCGCCTTGGGGCGAACGTGGGAAACTGATAGAGGCATTGCATGCAACAGCCCCTTTTTGAGGGTTTGAGGACAAGACAAAATGGCACAGGAGAATTCGTTCGACATTGTCAGCAAGGTGGACATCCAGGAGGTCCGCAACGCCATCGATCAGGCGCTCAAGGAGATCCGACAGCGCTTCGACCTGAAGGACTCGCATTCGGAGATCACGCTGGAGGAGGGCGACAAGGAGATTGAGCTCGCCTCGGCGAACGAGTACAAGCTCGAAGCCGTCAAGGAGATTCTCGGCCAGAAGATGGTCAAGCGGGGCGTATCGCTGAAGAATCTGACCTACGGCAAGCTGGAGCCGGCGTCCGGCCAGAGCGTGAAGCAGAAGATATCCTTGCAGCAGGGCATTCCCATTGAAAAGGCCAAGGAAATTGTGCGCCTGGTCAAGGACTCAAAAAAGAAGGCGCAGGCCAGCATCCAAGGCGATACAGTGAGAATATCCAGTAAGGACCGGGACGAGCTGCAGGCGATCATCGCCCTGCTGCGCGGCAAGGAACTGGGCGTTGAGCTGCAGTTTACCAACTATCGCTCGAACTGAGCCGAGGTCCGGCTGAGGCTGGCGTACCCTTTTTGTCGGGTGCGCCTCGGTTTCTGGGCCACGCTGAATGAGATCACACGAGAACCGGAGAGCCTTGAGCACATTGGCGATAGCGACGGCAAAAGAGGTTTTCGATCTGCTGCGGGACGACCTGGTGGCGATCGAGCAGGAGTTGGGCCGCGACGCCGCCTCCAGCGTAAGCACGATCACGGAGATCGCCGAGTACCTGCGCGAGGGCGGCGGCAAGCGCATCCGTCCCACGCTGTTGCTGCTCTCGGCGCACACGCTGGGATACACCGGCACCGGCGCCATTCGTCTGGGCGCGGTCGTGGAGATGGTCCACACGGCAACCCTGGTCCACGACGACATCATCGACGGCGCCGACACGCGCCGCGGACGGCCTTCGGCCAACACCACCTGGGGCAATGAAAAATGCGTCCTGGCCGGCGACTGGCTTTACATGCAGGCCTTCAAGGTGGCGCTCGAAGAGAAAAGCCTGCGGGTTCTCGATCTGCTGATCGGCCTGACGCAACAGATGGTCGAGGGAGAACTGCTGCAGATCCAGAAGCTGGGCAAGGCCGTCTCCGAGGCCGAGTACTACGACCTGATCTACCGCAAGACCGCCTGCCTGTTTTCGGTTTCCATGCGCCTGGGCGCGGTGCTTGCCAAGTCAAGCGAAGCCGAGGAGGCCAGTCTCGCCGCCTATGGCCGCGCCGTGGGCCTGGCATTCCAGATCGTCGACGACGTGCTCGACCTGACGGCCACCGAAGAAGTTCTTGGCAAGCCCGTCGCCAGCGACCTGCGTGAGGGCAAAGCGACCCTGTCGGTGATTCACTCCATGGACCACGGCACAGCTCGCGACCGCCAGGCCATTCAGAAGGTTCTGGATGACCGCGGCTTTGAGCAGGTGACGCGCGAACAGATTCAGGAGATCCTGGTGCGCAACGGATCGGTAGAGTACGCCATGTCCGTCGCCGACCGCTACGCCGAGCAGAGCCGCCAGGCCCTGGCCCCCATCGCCGACTCGGAGTTCAAGCGCGCCCTGCTTTGGGTGCCGGATTTTGTGGTGGCGCGGGACAAGTAGCGTGCAGCATGTCGTTTTCTTGCCGTTCTGAATTTCGGCGCAACTGCAGGCCAAGGTAGACCCATTGACAATGCTTGTGATGCCGAAGAAACTGAGAGGCACAAATTGATGGTTCCTTTTACATCCCGCTTCCATGAATTGTCGATTCAAGGTTTCCGACGCCTCGACGATGTTCAGCTGCCGCTGCGAGACCTTTCTGTAATGATTGGCGCAAATGGAACAGGCAAGACCTCCATATTGGACGTGCTTTCTTTATTGGCAAAGTCGGCGCAAGGAAAACTGAGCGAGTCAATTTCAGATCTAGCCGGCTTATCAGGCGTATTGACCTATGATCGAGCCGAAGAATTGCATCTCGCAATATCAATGACGGTTCCCAGTTATGAGCCGCTGAAATACTCATTGAAACTGAAACCCCAAGCGGTAGCCTACGTAATTAATGAAGAGCGGCTCAGCCAACAACGCCCCGGCCACCCAAGCCCGTTTTTGCATATCGATTCCCACGGCCCAGACATCAAGTATTACGAGTTGGGCAAAAGGAATCTCATACGCCCGAATTGGGAGCAGAGGCCATTTGAGACCTCCCTATCGCAAGTGCCCAAAATGTTTCAGCAGCCAGAGGACTTTCGCAATCGGTTGTCCTCGTCCACCTTTTACCATGTGCTGAATGTGGATCCGCGTTCGCCTGTGCGCCTGCCACAACCTCTGCAGCCGGCGACTCTTCCGGGGCGAAATGGCGAGGAGTTGGTTTCCTGCCTCTTCTATCTAAGAGAGGCGGAAAGAGATCGCTTTGAAGCAATAGAGGATACGCTTCGAGCTGCGTTCCCGCGCTTTGATCGCCTTGAATTTCCTCCCGTTGCGGCAGGAACACTTGGTCTCGCGTGGCGAGAAACCGGCTTCTCCAAGCCCCTCTACATGCACCAGCTTTCGGAAGGAACTCTCCGATTCTTGTGGCTGGCCACGTTGCTGCAAAGTCCAGGTCTGACGGCGTTGACCCTGCTGGATGAACCTGAGGTCAGCTTGCACCCGGAGTTGCTGAGCCTGCTCGCGGATATGCTGCGAGAGGCTTCCAACAGGACGCAGCTTGTCGTTGCTACCCACTCAGACCGCCTTATTCGATTTTTGCAACCGAAAGAAATCGTCCTAATAGATGCCGATGAGGAAGGAATGAGCACTTTGAAGTGGGCCGACGACCTCGATCTTGACGCATGGCTGAAGGACTATTCCCTTGATGAACTTTGGAGTAATGGCCGCCTCGGAGCACGCGCGTGAAAATTGCCATTTTAGTTGAGGGGAGAACAGAGAAAGCGTTCCTGCCTCACCTGCGAGAGTTTCTCAAGGGGCGCCTTGCGGACAAGATGCCCAATCTCGACATGGTCCCGTACGACGGCAGGATTCCAAAGGAAGCCAAACTTCGTAGAACGGTTGAGAACCTGCTTGACGGCCGGAATCCGGCGCAAGCAGTGATCGCCTTGACCGATGTATACACTGGCACGCAGGACTTTCGTGATGCCATCGACGCCAAAGGAAAAATGCGCAATTGGGTTGGTCCAAATAACCGATTCTACCCGCACGCCGCGCAATATGATTTTGAGGCTTGGCTCTTACCTTACTGGAGTGAAATCCAGAAGGCTGCCGGACACAACCGCAATGCGCCGGTGGGGCCGCCGGAGTCCGTGAATCACAACCGGCCTCCGTCGTACCATATCAAGGAAATATTTCGGATTGGCACCTGCCGGGATGACTACTCGAAGCCGCGAGACGCGCATCGAATACTTCGAAACAAGGATCTGATTGTCTCGGCATCACAATGCCCGGAATTAAAGGCTTTCCTGAACACGATTCTTACCTTGTGCGGGGGAAGGTCCCTCTAAAGCGTTCTATTCGCCAGCCATCAGCGCCCTGAGCGCTGCTTCGTATTTTTCCGGCAGAGGCTTCTTGTTGAGCTGGTCGTCGCAGACTACGTGCACGGTCTCGCCCTCTGCCAGCAGCTTCGGTTCTTCGCCCTCCGGGCCCTTGCGCAGAATCCGGTAGGCGAACTTCAACACCGCGCCGCGCAGAAGGGATGGCCGGGTCTCGATCAGGATCTGGTCGTCGTAGCGGGCTGGGGAGCGATAACGGCAACTGGCTTCGACGACCGGCAGGATGCACTGGTGGTCGGTCTCCAACTGGCTATAGGCGAGGCCCAGGGAGCGCAGCAGTTCCACGCGGCCGATTTCAAACCACACCAGGTAATTGGCGTAATACACGATTCCCATCTGGTCGGTCTCGGCGTAGCGCACCCTTACTTCGGTGGTGACTGGCATGGAGCGGTCTCCTGGTATTGCTTGTTTGTCCCAGGTTTTATCTGTGGAACGGTTTTCTATCGCATCAGCCTGATCTACTTGCTTCCGATGGTGGAAAAACGGCAAAATCCGGGCCTGAAGGCCCCGCAAATTCGGGATTCGTCCTGGGGCTGAAGCCCCAGGCTCCCTCCGGACTTAGAAATCTTCTTCCTGAGGATGAAGATCCAGGCTCCCTGCTCGCAATCGACGAATCCAGTTTTGAGCCGATGCAGGCCGGCCGCTACTCGTTGGCTTCGATGCGGCGCCCATGCGGGTCCTGCAAGGGGCGGGTATTCATCTTGAACAGGTAGCCGAAGGTGCGCAACTGGTCGCGGCTCAGGCTCAACTCTTCCTCGAAGACAAACCAGCGGACTCCCTCGGTGCAGGGCGGAACGGTGAGCGACCCCATGTAGGTCCAGTAGCCGCGGTCGGCAGGCAGCAGGCCACCGGGATTCACCATCTCGGTCACCTTTTCGGTCTTGCCGGCGGACTTGGGCAGATGCGGCCAGAGAGCGGCCAGTACGGCGTTGGGGCTGCCGATGTCCTCATGCAGCCGCACCGCGACTACGGCCGTCTTGCCGTCCGCGCTCTGATGCACCATGTGGACGACCATGTCGCTCAGCTTGCCCTTCACCGCCTCTTCGCTGGGATGGTGAAAGTGGAACTGCTGCAGTTCGTAGCGCACGCCTCCGGCCACAATGTAGCTACCCGGCGGAACATGCGCCACGATGGTGTGCCCGTTGTGCTCCAGCGTTATTTGTCCGGCGATGTAATGGAACTCGATGGGGGTGAGGCCCTTGTTGAGGCGGGCGCCGCGAATATCGATCGGCGACTGCTCGTGCCCTCTCGAGCAGGCTTTGTAGGCCGGGTCCAGTTTGCCCCACTCCAGCGGGCCGGTCTTGCCTTCATAGCTCCAGAGAGCGGTTGTGGGAGCAGTTGCGGGAGCGGCGGTGGGCGCGATGGATTGCGCGACGGCCATTGAGGCCACGCCCAGTGCAATAGCGGCAAAGATGGGATAGCGCATGAAGATCTCCTCGTTCGAGACGCGGACTGCAGAGCAGAACAAGAGTGCCTGTTTCCTGCTCAGTGGATGCGAGGTCGCCGCTTGCTTCACCCCACGAACGAAGACCTGTCCGTGGGGACCCCGGCCCTGATGGTCGCGGCGACTTGGAGGCACTGCCTTCAGGATACGCAACTCTGGTTCTGCTATGGCCCCGATGAATTCTATTCGATGGACGCATGAAAGCGAAAAAAGAATGGGACCCTCGATCGAAGGGTCCCATTCTTCAAAAATCTGAAAATATGTGCTAACCGGCGTATTGAAGGCTTCTCAGCGCATATTCAGCTCCAATGATACTCTGGTCGGGGAATTCGCCGGTCTGTTCAGGGGCTGTCGCGTCGAGCCTGCTCCCGTTCGTGGAGGACGGCATGTCTCCCTTGCGTTAATCTTGTTAAGCAAACGCACCTCCTTCCCTTCCGTCGGGTGAGCCTCTTGATTGTCGAAATAGAAGCGCTGACAAAAGTCTATGAATCCAGGCTGCGCGTGGTGGCCGTGGACGGGATCGATCTCGAACTCACGCAGGGCGAGATCTTCGGCCTCCTGGGACCGAACGGGGCGGGCAAGACGACCACCATCTCGATTGCCACCACGCGCACCCTGCCCACCAGCGGCACGGTGCGGATCGCGGGCATCGACGTGGTTCAGCACCCGGCCCATGCCCGCCGCCACATCGGCGTGGTGCCGCAGTTCAACACGCTTGACCGCTCGCTTACCGTTTACGAGAACCTCTACTTCCATTGCCGCTATTTCGGCTTTTCGCACTCCCAAGCCAAGGCCCGCGCGCTCGAATTGCTCGGCCAGTTCATGCTCTCGGAGCGCAAGGGGATGTATCCGGCGCAGTTGTCGGGCGGACTGGCGCAGCGGGTTCAGATTGCCCGCGCCATCGCGCACCGGCCCACGGTCCTGTTCCTCGACGAGCCCTCGGCGGGCCTTGATCCGCAGAGCCGCATGGCCATGTGGTCGGCAGTGGAGGGGCTGCGCTCGGAAGGTATCACGGTTCTGCTGACCACGCACTATATGGAAGAGGCCGAATCGCTCTCCGACCGGCTGGCCATCATCGATTACGGCAAGGTGCTGGCCCTTGGAACGCCCGAGAAGCTGAAGCAGACCTTCGGGGCGCAGACCATCTTCGACCTCAAGCTGAAAGCGCAAGACGGACTGGAGTCGCTGGTTGCCGCTGTCAAGACGCTCCCGGATGTTACTGGGGCCGAGATCACCGGCGATGGACTGCGGGTGGTGGCGGCCAACTCCGACGGCCTTCTGCCGATTCTGGTTCAGGCTGCCGCGGGCCATGGGCTTCGCGACCTGACCGTCACCGAGCCGAGCCTCGAGACGGTCTTCATTCAACTCACGGGGAGGGACCTGCGTGAATAAGGCAGGGATCAGGGAACAGGGATCAGGGATCAGTGGTCCGCGTCCCGCGACACTGGGCAGCGGGCTGGGCTTAGGGTTCTTCCTCATCGCTTTTTGGGGGCTGTTTTTGCGCGACTTGCGGGTCCTGACACGGGAATTTCACACATTTTTGCTCCGCGTGGGCATGCAACCGCTGCTGTTTCTGTTTGTTTTCACCTTCATTCTGCCGCGCATGGGTGGAGGGAACCCGATCGCAGTCGGTGGCGGGGCCGACTTTGGGACCATCCTCCTGCCGGGGTTGATGGCTGTGGCCATCATGTTTTCGGGAATCGCCGCTGTGGCCCTGCCTTTGTCCAGCGAGTTCGGCATCACGCGCGAGATCGACGACCGGGTCATGTGCCCGCTGCCGCTGTGGGCCGTGGCTCTTGAGAAGGTCTGCTTCAGCGCCTTGCAAAGCATCATCGCCGCTTTGCTGGTGATTCCCATGGCCTATTACATTCCCGCCGTGCCGGTGCGGGCCGATGTACACAACTGGTTTTTGCTGGCCCTGGTGCTGGTGCTGGCCAGCCTGCTGGCCGGATCGCTTGGGCTGGTGATAGGCTCGACGGTGAACCCCAAGCAAATTGGGCTGATTTTTTCCATCATTGTGGTACCGATTACCTTTTTGGGATGCGTCTATTATCCTTGGGCCAGACTCGACAAGATTCCATGGCTGCAAATAGGCGTATTGTTCAATCCCATCGTATATATGAGTGAAGGCCTCCGCGCCTCCGTGACTCCCGGCATTGCGCATATGCCGTGGTGGGCCATTTTGGTGGCGTTGGTGTTCTTCACCGCGGCGTTGGGAAAATGGGGACTGCGCGGATTCCTGGGAAGAGTGCTTTCGTAGGGTAGGGCGACGCCCGTCCGCAGCGAATGGCCGCGGCGTGTCGAAGCCCGCCGGTTCCAGTTTCAGATTGCAGGAGAGCGTAGAGCTTGCAGCAGATTGCGCCAGTTACGATGGAGAGGCCCATGCGCAGCACGGCGTGCAGGAGCCGGTGTGCCCGGCTGCCTAGTCTGCGAATTCTGGCGCTTCTGGTGGCTCCGGCCCTGTTTCTTTTGGCCGGATGCGGCGGGCTTGTGACGGCAAGCTCAACCAATGCCACCTTCTCAGTCACCCCCGGGACCGACGCCCTTGACACCAATTGCACAGGCTGCAACGCAAGCAATGGGGGCGGGGGCTCGGTGGAGCAGTTCAAGGCTACGCTCAACGGCGGCGGCGCAGCCTTGGTCACCTGGTCGGTGGCTGGCGGAGACGCAACCAGCGGACCGGGAAGCATCAGCGCCAGCGGGCAGTACACCCCGCCCAGCTATTTGACCGGGGACCGCGCCGAGGTGGTGGTTACCGCCACGCTGGATTCGAACCCGGCCATCCGGGCAAGTTCCGTGCTGACGGTGACGCCGGGATTTCTGCAACCGCTTACGCCGGAGAACGTGGCGCTGGGCGCCAATGGAACGGTAGCTATCACCGGCTTCCTGGCCGAGTCGGGCGGGGCCACCGGCATCAACTTCGCCTTGGCAAGCTCGGCCAACGGGCAGGGCGTTGGGCAGGGTTCATTGAGCGCACCCAACTGCCAGCGCGGCGGTCAGGCCTTCACCTCCTGTACGGTCACCTACACTGCGCCAAGCTCGGTGCAGGCGACGGGCGCAACGTATGTGGTGGCAACGGTGGGCGCATCGTCGTCCAGGGTCAGCGCGGTGGTGCTGGTGAACTCCGCCGGGGTGATGAGCAACCCGGCCACGCACCAGGGGCAGTTGGCTGCATCCGTGCAACTGGGCAGTTCGGGCGGAAACAACGCGGACTACGATACCCAGGGCAGCCAGATTGTGGACTGTTGCAGTGGTACGCTGGGAGCTCTGATCGAGGACTTGAGCAAGCGCCAATACATTTTGAGCAACAACCACGTGCTGGCCCGCAGCGATCAGGCCAGCGTCGGTGATCCGATTGTCCAGCCGGGACTGATCGACAACAACTGCTCGCCCCTTGGAGATAGCGCCGGGGTCACGCCGGTGGCCTCGCTGACCGGATGGCTTCGGCTCGGTTCCAAACAGACAAATGCCGACGCGGCCATTGCCCAGGTGGCCTCGCGCGCCGTGGACCCCAACGGCAGCATTCTGGAGTTGGGCAGCAGGCAGGCAGACGGCACCCTGGCCGCCGCACCGCCGGGGATTTCCTCGACGGGGGGCAAGGGCGAGTTCGCATGGCTCGATCAGAGGGTAGCCAAGAGTGGGCGAACCACGGGCCTGACGTGCGGCGGGGTTTCAGCGCTCGACCTGGACGTGACGGTCGACTATTACCAGGACTGCGCGGAAACCAAGCGGTCTCTGACCAAGACCTTCACCCATCAACTGGCCGTCAGCGGCAACCAGTTCAGCGATGCGGGCGACTCGGGCGCGCTGATTGTGGACGCGGCCAACGCCGAGCCTGTGGGTCTCTACTTTGCGGGTGGGACCGACGTTGCCGGTGTGAGTCAAGGCGTGGCCAATCCGGCGCCGGACGTGCTGGTTGAGCTGAGCGCGCAATTGGGCGGGGCGTATACCTACGTGGGCGCGGCCGACCATGCGGTGAGCTGCCTCAATTATGGCGACAACACGCTGGCTGGGGCGCAGGGCCGGACGCTGAGCGATGCCGAAACGGCGCGAGCGCTGATTGCCCTGGCGCAGGCGCGCATGATGGTGAACCCTTCGGCCGGCATCCTGGGCGTGGCCACTGGCAAGAGCAGCGACCACGCAAGCGAGGCCGCTGTGGTCATTTATACGGACCAAAACATGACGGTGAGTGTGCCGGCAACGGTGGATGGAGTGCGCACGGTGGTGATTCCTACCACGGCCCGCGCTGTGGCGTTCGGATCGGCGCCGCAGACTCCCATAGAGACGAATGTTCCCTCGCTTAACTCATCGGCCCTGGGCCAAGCTGACAGTGTCAAGAACCAATTGGCATCCAGCCTGATGCGGCAGACGCCAGCCTTCTTCGGTGTGGGTGTGGGCCAGAGTCTGGACAATCCGAAAGAGGCGGCGCTGGTGATTTATGTGGATCGGAAGCGGATTCCCGCCCAGCTTCCCTCCGTTCTGAACGGCTTGCGGGTTCGTTACGTGGTGATGGACAGGCTGCACGTCACTCGCTCCTATGCGACGCCGACGCAATCGCGGTTGCACTGCATGCCGCACAAGGCGCCTGGGAAGACGGGCCGTTCCTGGCTGGACGGCTTGAGCCTGCGGAGCCTTAAGCTGAACTGAAGCCAGGGTAGAACCGAGCTCGTGCTCCAGTCGTACTCGAAGAACGTTCCTCCGGGGCTGAAGCCCGCATTGATTTTGCTAGCTTTATGCGGGGGGCGAAACCCCCCGCCTCCCTCCGAGTGGAGCTTTTCGGCAGCCTGTGAAGACCCGGCAGATATCAGCATTCCCCTGGGGCTGAAGCTCGAGGCTCTCTCCGGAATTCCCGATCTACAACGGCAACGCCAGGACAGAACCGCGGAAATGTATTTCATAGGAAATTGTTTCAACACCAATGAGGTGCCGGCATGCATGAGGTTTCCCTTGTCCGCCTATACACGTTGCGCCTGTGTTATTTGATCCTTTCCCTCGGCCTTGGGCTCTACATCTGGCCTTCCGTTCTCCAACATTCTCCAGAATTCGCTATCGCGCACGGCGTGCGCTTTGCATTGCTTGCGGGTCTCGGCCTGACGGCTGTGCTTGGATTGCGCTATCCCGTGCAGATGGTCCCGCTTCTGCTCTTCGAATTGATCTGGAAGGCGATCTACCTTCTGGCGTTTGCTCTGCCCTTGTGGTTGGGGCACCAGGTCACAGCGGACGCTGCCGAGGATATCCGCGCCTGCCTCATGGTGGTCATTTTCATTCCACTCATTCCGTGGCGCTACGTCGTTCGACACTACATCCTTGAGCGCGGCGATCGCTGGAAACAGAACTGAGCCAAGCGGACGATTGGGCATTTTCTGCATCCAAAGCGATTATGGGGCAAATTGCAGCAGTCCAATATGAACTTGAAGAAGGATACTCGAAGAAATGCGGCGCACACTGGGATGGCGAAGGCGTCAACTTCGCTCTCTTCTCGGCAAACGCCACAAAAGTCGAACTGTGCCTGTTTTCCGACGACGGCAAGACCGAATACGACCGGATCGAGTTGCCTGAGCATACCAACGATGTGTGGCACGGCTACCTTCGCGGGCTGGGGCCTGGGCAGCGATATGGGTACAGAGTGTACGGACCCTATGAGCCGGAAAAGGGGCATCGGTTCAACCACAACAAACTGTTGCTGGATCCATATGCCTATGCGCACATCGGTGATGTGGTCTGGGATCCGGCGATCTTTGGATACAACCTTGAGTCGGAAGACGATCTGACTTTCGATGAACGCGATTCCGCGCCGTTTGTCCCCAAGTGTATTGTCATCGACCCGAACTTCGATTTCAGCGGGGAGCGCGGACGAAAGTCCATTCGCTGGGATGAGACCATCTTTTATGAAGCGCATGTGAAGGGATTCACCAAGCTGCGCGAAGACATTCCCGAGAACCTGCGCGGCACCTATGCGGGCCTAGCCCAACAGCCGGTGATCGATTATGTGAAATCGCTGGGAGTGACTTCGGTCGAGCTGCTGCCTATCCAAACATTTCTTGACGATAACTACTTGCTCGAGAAAGGCCTCGTGAATTACTGGGGCTACAACACCATCGGTTTTTTTGCGCCGGATCCCCGGTACGCGGCGGACCGGCCCGATACGTTGAAGGAGTTCAAGGAACTGGTTGCGCGCTATCACGAGGCAGGGCTGGAAATCATCCTGGACGTTGTGTACAACCACACCGCGGAGGGAAATGAGCGGGGACCAACGCTCTCTTTCAAGGGCATCGACAACGCCAGTTACTACAGGCTGATGCCGGATCAACCGCGCTATTACATCAATGAAACGGGCACCGGAAACACCGTCGACGTGAACCATCCGCGCGTGTTGCAAATGGTCATGGACTCCCTGCGCTACTGGGTCGAAGCCACCAGCGTGGATGGATTCCGCTTTGATCTTGGCACTATTCTGGCCCGCGAAGTGGACGGGTTCGAGCCGCATGGCGGATTCATGAAAGCGTGTTGTCAAGACCCGGTTCTTGGGAGCGTGAAGCTGATAGCGGAGCCGTGGGACATCGGCCTGGGTGGTTATCAGGTTGGAGGATTCCCTCCCGGATGGGCCGAGTGGAACGACAGGTTCCGCGACACGGTGCGTGACTTCTGGAGGAATGAAGCGACAGCCGCGGCACTGGCCCCGCGCCTGTGCGGTTCGCCCGACATCTTCAACCGCGCGGGCCGCAAGCCGTGGGCTTCAGTGAACTTGATTGCCGCGCATGACGGGTTCACGACCAACGACCTGGTGACGTACAACGAAAAGCACAATGAGGCGAATGGCGAAAACAATAAGGACGGCGCCTCGAACAATCGCACATGGAACTGCGGCGTCGAAGGGTCCACGGACGATCCGGAGGTGAATGGATTGCGGACGCGGCAGATCAAGAATCTGCTTTCCACGCTGCTGCTCTCGCAGGGGACGCCTTTACTGGTGGCAGGCGACGAGTTCGGACGGACGCAGAAAGGGAACAATAATGCGTATTGCCAGGACAATGAAATTTCGTGGTTGAACTGGGATCTCAATGAGCGAGGCAAGGACCTGCTGAGCTTTGTGCAGAAGGTCATCGCCATGCGGCAGAAGTTTCCTATCCTCCGCAGGCGCCTCTTCTATAGCGGCGTCTACAACGAGAAAATGGGAGTGAAAGACCTCACCTGGATCAATGCCAACGGGCAGGAGATGGAGCAGTCGCACTGGGAAGACGCCGCCACAATGTGCTTCGGAATGCTGATGGATGGGCGCGCCCAGAAAACCGGCATCCCGCGGCAGGGAGACGATGCAACCCTTCTGTTGGTCATCAACGGCCACGACGATCTGGTGGAGTTCACGCTGCCCGCGTCCTATGGTGGAGAGGACTGGACGTTGCAACTGGATACAAACCAGGAGGCGGAGCATGTTTCATCGGTGCATAAGACTGGAGAGAAGTACGCTGTAACGGCGCGCTCCGTCTTGCTGTTTGCCCTGATGTCTAAGAATGCGCAGAGCGGTAAGTACTAATTTGCGGTTCGATAGAATTCGTCCGTCGGTCTGAAGCGTCCTAAGAAAATGTCCCCAGCAGCCACGCCCCACGGCTCTTTCATTGCCGTGGGACTAACGGCAATCTGCATAGCTCGGGTGCCAAGAGCAAGAAAGCGAGTACGAAAAGAGAAAACGGAGGCAGCATGGGCTGCCTCCGTTTTGAGTGATTGGTTAGAAGGTGACGCGGCCGGAAACCTGCAAGTTGCGAGGCCCATAGTCTGTGCCGGTGGGAATACCGAAACCGGTGTTCTGGGAAGAGTCGCCCGGCGCCAGGTCTGGAAGACCCATCCGGTGCCGGTTGAAGAGGTCGAAGGCTTCTCCTTTGAGCTGGAAAGTAACCTTCTCCCGGATGCGGAAGTTCTTCATCAGGCTGAGGTCCTCGGCCAGGTATTTTGGACCCGTGATGGCCTCTGTGACGCGAGGGATATTGCCGAACGCGAATGGAGCGAAAGAACAGGGCGAGGATGGAGTTCCGCAGCCCGCGGTAAACGGACGCGGCCAGTCGACACCTTCTCGATTCTGGTCGACGAACGCAGCCTCTGACATGGGAACGCCAGGATCGACGTACGAGCCGACGTTGTTTGTGCCGGGTACACGGTATGCGGGCTTGAACCAGGACTGCCCATTAAAGACGCTGGGGCCGTTCTTGTTCGCCTTGTACGCTGCACTCGCGAAATTCGTTCCGCCGCTCGAGGCAGGTCCCGCGGTAAAGGTGATGCAGTTCTGGTAGTACGGAATACCCGTGGCGCAGCCGAAATCGATGGGCTGCCCGCTTGAGTAGCGCTGAATTGCGCCGATCTCCCATCCGCCGGCGATCAGATCCATGGCCCGGCTGTGGTTGAGCCACTTGCGATTGTAGCCAAAGGGTAGCTCGTAGAGGTAGCTGAGCGAGAACTGATTCGTTAGATCCTGAACGCTAACCGCTTTGTCGCCTTTCAGGTTTGAGGAATACTGAGCCTGCTCGCGCTGGTTGTTGTTCGTATAACTGAAGGGGATCAGGGAATCGGCATCGGTGAGGATCTTCGACCACGTATAGGAAGCTTGTACGTTGAGACCATCGCGGAAGCGACGTTCCAGCGAGACCACCATGGCGTGGTAGGAGGAGTGACCGAGGTTCTCCAGGCAGCAATCGTCCGCGATGTAGTCGTACTGCGGAAACGGGCGAAGCGACTGGCCGATTGTGCCGGTGAAGTTTGAGTAGGGGGCAGTGTATCCGTGGCTGGACCCGCCCAGGGGAATGTTGTATTGCGAGTTGCTCATCAAGTCTCCGAGGCCGAAGTCGGACGTGGAGATGTTGTTGAAGTTGGTCAGGAAGCCGGAGCGGAGGTTCTGCGCCACCTGGCCGATATACCCCAATGAGAAGATGAGGTCCTGGGCAATCTGGTCTTGCAGTTGAAGGCTCCAGTTGGTGGTCATGGAAGGACGCCCGTCCCTCGCCAGGATCAGGTCGCCGGCCACCGCACCGAAGCTACCAGGGCCGTTTGGGGCAGTCAACTGAGTCGGATCGGTGTTGGGCGCGTAGCTGTAGTCCGGAAAACCGACGTTGGAGTTCTCCGGGTCAGCAGGTGCCGTGGAGTCGAGTCGGAACGCCGGGGTGAAGGCGCCGCCCTGGGTAGCCGTGCCGCCCAGCGAAACGCCCTTGCTGATGTTGTAGCCCTGCAGCATGCTGCCGCCGAAGTCGTTGTATTGGAGTGGGCCAAAAATGATGCCCGCGCCGCCGCGCAGGGCCATCTTTCCGTTTGTGCCTGGAAGCGCATAGGCGAAACCGAGACGTGGAGCAATGTCCTTGTACCACGCATTTGCCCACGCGGTGTTGCATTTGCAGTTGGTGCCGAAGACCAGTGCGCCTGGCAGGTTGTCGGCAGCGGCGTCCGGAGCTGTGAAGCTGAAGTCCGAGGTCCGGTTAAGCGCTTCATGCCGTGGAGCATCAAAGTCGTACCTCACCCCGATGTTGACGGTCAAATTGCTGGTGAGCTTGATGTCATCCTGAGCGAAGCCCGCGAGGTACCAGGACTTCCACCGCGGATTCACGTTGTACACCGTCTGGCCGCCGAAGCCCACTTCGCCCAGCAGGAAGCTGGCAAACGGGTTGCCGGAGGAGCAGCAGGAGTTACTCACGGCCGCCGTCTGGTCGCGGTAGAAGTTGAAATTGTCCACGTTGTAGAGGTTGGTGGAGTACTGCTGATGCCGGTAGTCGACGCCGAACCGGATACTGTTCCTGCCCTTCATCCAGCTCACCGTGTCGTTCAAGCGAAGGCCGTTGTCGATGTTGACGCCATTCTGCTGCTGACCCCAGTTCGAAGGCGCGTCCGGGCTGGGAAACGCAATGACCGGATAAAAATCGGAATGGTCGTTTGCAACTCCGTTGGCCGCCGCTGTGTTCGTCGTGCCGAACGCCGAGGACAGGTTCACGCTGTTTGTCCGGTTGTACCCGATCGTCAGATCGTTCAGCCAGTTGGGCGAGAAGTTGAAATTCCATCCTCCGCGGCCGTAGTGCGTGGTGAAGGCCTGGGCGTATCCGCTGTTATTGAACGGTTCAGGAAAATCCGGCGATGCCGTCAGCTTTGTGTTCTGACGCGTGTTGTAGGTGCCGAATATCTTGTTCCGCTGACCGAGGTTCTGATCGATGCGGATTGAATAGGTGGTGTTGTTGTTGGGAGCCACACCCGTGTAGGCATAGTTGCCGATGTAACCAAAAACATCCGTGCTCTGGGGTGTCTGGTTCGGCAAAGGCAGTCCCTTTGCCAGCGCCGCCGCGGTAGGACTCAAGGGCGCGCCCGCAAGCGAATTGCCGGAAAACGGCGTGCGGCAGAAGACACCGGGGCTGACCTCTCTCGTTGTCGTCGGATCAAAGATCTGATTGAATTGCACCGGCAGGCCGGTACACGGATTAAGGAACACATTCTGCCCGTTATAGGGAGTTCCACCCGGAACGTACCCCCCAAGGATGTCGCTGAAGTCGCCTCCGCGTTCGGCCTCCGTGGGCACTGTTGAGACAATCACGGCCCCGGGGGTGTATTGATATTTCTCCCACGCGAAGAGGAAGAAGGTCTGGTTATGGCCGTTCCAGACGTGTGGAATCCAGACAGGGCCATTGAAAACCAGGCCGTAGTCGAACTTGCTGTCCTGCGGCTTGCTGTACGGGCAGTCAATTTCCGAGACTCCCTGGCATTTCTGCGCAGTGTAGCCGTTGTTGAACCAGTTGTTGGCGTCGAAAACGCGGTTCTTGACGATGGAGTAAGCGGTGCCATGGAAATCGTTGGTGCCGTTCTTGGTGGCGAAACTCTCAATGCCGGCGGTGGAGCGCCCAAATTCAGCGGAGGGAGTTGAGGTGGTGACTTTGAACTCCTGCAGGGCCTCGATGGAAGGTGAGGTCTCGTCGAAGGAGGACCCGTTCTCGCTGCGCTGAATGCTGGAGCCGTCGAGCAGGACCTCGGAGCCATACGCTTGACCACCGGACAGGCGCGAGAAGAACACGCCGTTCCCACTATTACCGGAGGTACCGCTGCCCGGGCCGGTGGTGCCGGGAAGCAGGAAGACGAAGGTCTCCGGCGAGCGCAGGCCGCCGATGCCGGAGGCAAGCGAGAGCGGCAGGTCTTCAATCTGCTTGCTCGAGACGGTGGCGCCGATCTCGGAGGACTCGGTTTCGATGCGCAGACCGCCCGCGTCGACAGTGATGGTCTGGCTGACTTCACCGGGGGAAAGTTTGATGTCCAATGCGGTGGTGCTGCTGATTTGCACGATGACGCCGGTTTGCGTCGCAGTTGAAAAGCCGGGCGCTACAGCTGTGACCGTGTAGGTCCCCAAGGGGAGATTGGGAAAACGATAGGCGCCAGACGAGGTGGACTTGGTCGTGCTGACGGTATGGGTTGCGTCGTTGATCGCGGTGACGGCGGTGTCTGGAACAACCGCTCCAGTGCTGTCCTGAACGCTGCCGGCAAGAGCGCCGCTTGCGGTCTGGGCGATGACATGGGCAACGGTGATTTGAGCGAACACCACGAGAAGCAGCAACCACCGAAGGAGGTTTTCTGGATTCCTGGCCATTTTTTGTCTCCAAAGTACTGCAAACAAATTCGCTACGGGTCGTTTAACTTGAAGTGAAACGATTCCACGCAACAATTCGCAGATTGCATCTGCATGCCTTTGAATGGCGGGATTCTTGCCTATATATCCCGGCTCGGAGAAGACGCTAACCACGGGATTCGTGCCTATATATCCCGAGGGTGACGGGACGCTTAATTGCGGGAGCCGTGCGTTTATCTCCACTGCGAGAAAACGCTATCTCAGCGTTGGTTGCGCTGTCAAGGCGTGAGGCAAATATGTGGCGAAAATGTCGTGAAAGCGCCAGAAAACGCGGGGATTCTTGCCTGACCCCAACTCGACATGCGGCCAAGGCGCGGCGAGGTGCTCCCATGCGGCGAGCCACGCTCTGACGGCCTCGGCGGAATCGTTCAGTCTCCAGAGCGTGCCTTCTGCCGACAGCTTGAAACCATCGGCCCGCCTGATGAAACCAGGTTCTGGGCCTGGGCGCACCGGATGCCTTGCGCCAAAACGATCCCTGCAAAAACAGAAGCGAGAATGAGGAGATTCGATTTCATGCTGCCCCTCCTTTGAGGTTGGCCGGACTCGTCCGTTGGTTCGGAAGTCTTGAGCGCAAAACCCGCACATCGAGCAAGAGACCGTTTGCTTTCATTTTTTTCTGAAGATTTGCTATCGCCGCGGGGTTCAATCCGCCCTGTTCGTTGGCAAGCTGGGAAAGAAGATCGTTCAGATTGCTTAGAACCAGCACCATGTCCGGGTCGTCCGATTTCTCAGCCTCCTGACGCCATTTGCTGTTCGACCGAAGCAGATTGCCCGCTTCTTCCCGCAATGGCGGAAAGGTCTGGGGATCGTCGGAGCGCGCGTGCTTGAGCTCGACCAGCAGGCGCTCGGATCGGTCGAGATGATCGCTCAAGAGAACGATGACGCGTGCCGGCGGAGGGGAAGGGACATTCACCTCCGCGGTGCGAGGAGGCTGTTGATGCTCCCGTGTTCGGCCTGCGTAAAATCCAGCGGCAATCAACACTGCGCAAGCAGTTGCAGAGCCGAAGGCGAGCCAAAGGCCGCGCGCCACAGTTAGTCGCTTCTTTACCGGATAGGCAGGCAGGAGAGGCGCAATTCGAGTCCAAACCTGCTCCTCGTACGAAGCTGTGCGTTCTGGTGGTGCAACAGAATCGAATTCCGCGAAATCCACTTGTAGCGCCGCATACGCCTCCGCACACTCCCGGCACCACTCGAGATGTTGGGCTGCATTGAAGTCGTCCTCGCCGTAGTATTGTTCGATCAGTTCCGGTTCAGTGAGATGTTTCATGCCTTCACCTTCAGCGGCGCGAGTCGCTGCGGCAACTTGTGAACTGCGCGGTAGATCGCCTGCTTGGCCGCATTTGGATCGATGTCCAATGCCAACGCGATCTCCTGGAGCGAGCAATCTTCCATGTGGCGCAAGGTGAAAGCCACCCGCTCCATGGGCGTGAGCGTACGCATCGCCAACTCGCGGATAGCGCCGATCTCGCCGCTCAACATCAGAGGTTCCGGGTCGGGCAAGCGATCCACCACCTGCGAGGCTTCGAGTGCCGCATCGGAGTTTGAGCCCACCGGGCCCGGGGAGTCCATGTGCCGCCCACCAATCCTGTCGAACGCGCATCGCACCGCAATCCGATAGATCCAGGTGCTGAAGCTCGCTCGGGATTCGAATCGATCGAGCTTGCGGTACCCGCGCAGGAATGCTTCCTGGACCACATCTTCGGCATCGGCTTCATTGCCGGTAATGCGATAGGCAAGGCGAAATACGCTGCGGCTGTTTTGGGCGACCAACTCGCGATAGGCGTCTTTATCGCCGGCCAGAATAGCCTGGATCGTGATGTGGTCGCTCTTGCCCATTCACACAACTAGACCAGCACTTTTCGAGCCGGTTAGGAAGACATTTTGGCCCCTGGCCATGATGCCGGCCGGCTGGGTGTGTGGCGCTTGAGAAAACTTTGCCAGATGTCGGCGAAGGGCTTTGAAATGGCTGGTTCTTTGAGGGCGCCCGCAGGGTTAATCATGTCCCTGCCGGGAGAGAAGTTCGCAGTCACGCGCAAGATCTTTGCCGGCCCGGACTACCGGAACCGGAGCGTGTTTCAGCCCCATAGGCTGCACCCTGCAGCAGCGGCCAGCCCTGCCAGGAAAAGGAACCTTTCGCGGACTTTCAGCGGGGATGCGGTGGCCAGCAGGCAGGCCGCACCGCAGATCAACATGACCGATAAATCGAGCAGAGAGGGCTGGTCGGGTATCCAGGGTACAAGCCGAAGATTCGGCGACACAATTGCGACCGACAGGTAGACCAGATCGGGCATTCCCGCTTTGCCGGCAATGACCCTGCCCAACAACGTCGCCAAGCCGAATATCACCGGCCACAGTTCATGCAGGGAAGAAGATATCTGAAGATGGACGCTGCCTGCCGAAGGGAGCGGAATCCACCAGAGCCCGGCAGGTCCACCGCCATAAAGGAAGCTGAGCACAACCAGGGAAAAGAAGCATAGCAACAGCGGGGTGAATAACAGCAGGAGCAAATTTGTAATACCGCCGGCAAATTGTCGTTCTTTGAAGAACAGGATTAGACAGAGCAAAACGCACAGGATCAATACCGCCGGTGTGGCGAACAATCCAATGGAAAGAACCAGCGCGACCGAGGCGATGGCCTGTAGTCCGCCTTGGCGTTCATACAGGCTGAAGGCCCACTGGATCGCGTAGATGAAGAGGCCACACCCGAACGCATGCAGCCACTGCTGCAAACTGTAGTGGGTGTGCTGCACGGACAGGGCGCATCCGCCAGCTAACAGTCCCGCGAAGAGCAGACTGCAAACATGGCCTATTCTCTCAACCAGCAAGTGTTGATGCCACAAGACGCAAGCCGCAAGCACGCACAGAGCGACCAGCCTGTTGGTCGAATAGGGAAGAATGTCGCAGCCGAAGCTCATATACCACCACCAGAGCGCCGGCAGCAGCAGGCAGGCGATTGGCAGCAGCACGAACCCCTTCAGGATTGCCCGCGGCCACCACTCCCCGGTTTTCCTAATCGACAGTTCCGGTGGCGCGGGCAATTTCGTCCTGTGTGTTCTTGCTGATGCCATGAGTGGTCTTCTCCCAATAGAAGGGGTTGGTGATCAACTGCCAGAGCGCCTTGTAGGCGGCTACCGACTGCAGAAGCCAATACCCTGGCACGGTGAGAGCATAGGGCAGCAGAGCGGTGTTGCGCCGCTTGACCGCCGCGAGCATGGACAAGTAGATCAGGAAGCTGTTTCCGGCCACCAGGTTGATTGAGCTGACCAGCAAGAGAGAGGGTGGGAAGAAGGGGCGCAGAGCCGCCGATTGGCCCATGAACCACAGGACAAAGGGAATCGCGATGAATGGGTAGGTCAGCCCGGAAGCAATGGTACCACCGATAAAAAGCTGGAAAGAGAGAAATCCCTTCCAGCCTACCCGGTGAAGCAGGCCAAATGGGTGGCGCATATTGACGAGCCAGGTCTGAATATATCCCTTGATCCATCGGGAACGTTGACGAATCCAGTTACCTCCCTGCGAGTTGGCCTCTTCATAGGTAACAGAGTCGACTACGCCAACGTGATAACCGCTGGCGGCAAAGCGAAGACCAAGATCTGCGTCTTCGGTCACATTGAATGGATCCCACCCACCGACCTCGCGCAGCTTTTTCAGATCGAAGTGGTTCGACGTTCCCCCCAGCGGGATAGGAAACCGCAGATAGTCGAGCGCGGGCAGGAACAGGTCGAACCAGAGCGAGTACTCCAGCGTGAACATCCGGGTGAGCCAGTTTTCTTCGGCATTGAAATAATTGAGATGCGCCTGGATGCAAGCGGTCTTTTTACCCATGCGGTGAAAGGAAACCATCACCTTTTTGAGCTGGTCCGGTTCCGGTTTATCTTCGGCATCGTAGATAGTAAGGTACTCGCCGCGCGCCAGTCGCAGCGCATAGTTACATGCTTTGGGCTTGGTTTTTGGAAGGCTGTCGGGCACGCAAACAATTTCAAAGATGGAAGCCAGCCCAAGCGCCCTGGCGGCATCGATGGTCTCATGATCGTTTTCTTCCAGGACAAGCTTGATGTCGAGTTTGGACTTGGGATAGTCCATGTTCTTCAATGCGGCGGCCAGGATCGGCAGCACATTCGGTTCCTTGTACATGGGCACGAGGATGGTGTAGATGGGTAGATCTTCATCCTTGAGCGCCGCCACTTCTTCTTTGGAGACCGATTGACCGATTTCGTCGTTACAACTCATTGTGCAGAGTGCGAGGCGAAAAAGGAAGGAGAAGAGCAGAAAACCGTTCAGAAGGGAATTGAGGACGATCAAGGTGATGACTGGAGACAGCCACAAGGCGCCCGTAACAGCAACAAGCAATCCAACAATCCAGAATTTCTGATTGGTCGTGACCACCGTACGCGCCGAGTGTTCGGGCGCAAAATTTGCCAGGTAGTAGACCGCGTCCTCGCTGAACTGCGCGCCTGCAACCCGCTGTAGCTCCGCCAGGATCTCGAGGCTCGAGGTCATCACGAAGTACACATCGTCCCGATGTCCCCAGCGCTGCTCCATCCAGGCCGAGGTTGGGTCGGCTACGACGATCCACAAAATACCGTCGCGCATGCGCCACGGCAGATATTGATGTTTTGCATAGTCGGCATATTCAGTCGGGTCGAACAGCGCCGCGTCTGCAGGTTCCTCTTTCAAATTCACAAAGCTTACGTCGAAATGCCCTGCAAGGATCTGATAGAACTCAAGCGGCTTGACCCACCCCATGGCGAGCAGAACGTCACCCAGACGCGCTCCCCAACTGGATTGTTGCGCGAGCGCACTCTCCAGCTGCGCCGGTGTGATCATTCCGGCTTCGACCAGAAGATCGCCAAGCCGGGCCGGCTCCCGAAACGCATTGCGGGCGCTGGAAGTTCTTGTGCCGATTGCCGGTGATTGTGGCTCGTACTCCGGCAACTCGTCGATCGCGTTGTCCGCCAGCACTTTCAATGGACTCGCCTAGGGCTCTGACTACGTGATTTCGTACGTGGCGTTCGTGGGCTCCCCGGTCTCAAAATCGAATCCTCACCCCGGCGACGAAGACCTGCCGCTGGGGTGAGGATTCCTGGAGCACCCGCAGTTGAGACAAGAACAGACGGTCAGAGACCTAGAATGTCTTCCAAAGACCCAGAATGTACGTTTGGCCGTTGCCCGTGTTGCGTCCGGCAAAGGCGTCGTTCCACCCTGCTTGCAGACTCGTGCCGTGGAAGAGAGAGAGGACCAGCGAGGGCTGAACCTTGTACAAGTCGAAGTCAGATTGCGCGTTGGGGTTGGTGATCGTGAACGGCTGACCATTTTGCATTCCCTTGATGGCAAATACCTGCCCCATCGCCATCAGCCGGTGGCCGAATTCGATCCCCACCGTACCGTCTGAACGGAACTGGTCCGCGGGGGCTCCATTGCGGTATCGATATGCGGCTTCCACGTCCATAAATACGTGTTGCTTGGCCAGCGAAGCGCCGCGACCGATCAGGAGACGGCCCTCCACATCCTCCTGGTGGTTGCTGGGGACCGGGGTTTGGTTGGCCGCGTATCCGGGAAACATCACCAGCAACTGGCCCGATACCGCCCACTGCGATTTGATGGGACTCAACCGGTGCTTCCATGCGACTTCAACGTCGCCCAAACTTGCGCCATTCAGGTTTTTGTCGCTGCTCCTGAAGTCGAGAAATTCTCCCGGCACGCTCATGACCAACGAATCTCGCTTCGTCAGGCCGCATTCAATATAGGCGCTGGCAATGAATTGACGAAAGTCGCCGTCGTTTTCAAAATGCTGCGGGTTTCCATCGGGATCGAATTGGGTAGTCGTCCGATAGAGCGAAGAGGTGAGGATGATCTGCCCGTGTCCGGGCTGCTGGGTCCATGCCCCTGCATGAAGTTGATGCGCAGAAAGGAGAAAAAAAAGAACGGCTCCGCCGACAGTACATACCTCTCCGCAATGGCGAAGCCACTCGCCAGCGAAGTGATGCTTGAAGATCATCCACTGCCCCGCTATCTCATTGAATTTAGGGAGATGCTATCATAATAGAGCCTGATAAACCTACGAGACCCGTGTAAATCCCCATGATTCACGGCATTGTTTCATGGATCGAAAATAGGTCGAGCTTCTCATTTTCCCGGCAGATTTACGCAGCGATGTTTAGACGACCAACGGATTCCGGGCATCCCACGGATCGCATCCAGCCTAGTCGCTGAGTCGCGATCCCCATCGCGTCGCTTGCACAGGAATCGAAGAGTCCTCCTATGCGAAGGTGAACAGCGCGGCTTGTCCCCGGTTTCTTCTCTCCTGTCCACTTCGCCCCGCAGCTTGATATTCAGTTGACTGACGAGGGGGAGAGCAAAGAAATCCGTCTCCCCCGCCTTCTTGGCGGCTCCATGCTGTCCCTTATCTCCTTGATAAAGAATTAATTAGCTAATCATCTCGAAGTCACCCAGAAAACAAAATCAGAGCATTGAAGTCTCTGCACGGTTAGACGCATGGTTTCGCTCGGGAGGGAAATCCGGACTCCATTTGTCCGCGAGAGCCGGAATCCGGGTGACTTGATGATTTCAAAAACTGCGCGGGCGCGGCCATCCGGGAAAGTTTGTTGTTGAGCAACTCACACAATCGAGCTCCGGAAAACTTCGAGCAGAGCACTCCAATCACGCCCCACAAAACTACACAGAAGCAGGAAAGGCAGACATGAGTTTCGACAGAGCGCGAGCGATCGTTTTGATGGTGGCAGTGACAGTATTCACCGGTTGCGGATCCGGAGGTTCTTCATCAGCGCCCGTTACCAAGGCGCCATCCCAACCTACCAATCTAGTGGCCGGCACAATCACCACCAACTCCGTGGCCCTCAGTTGGGCCGCTTCCACATCGAGTGCCGGAGTGGCGGGCTACAACATCCTTCGCAATGGGACAAAGGTGGGAACGTCGGCCACACCTTCCTACACCGACAGCGGATTATCGGCGGCAACCGCCTACACGTATGCCGTGAGCGCTTATGATGCTTCAGGCAACACTTCCGCAGCCAGCGCGTCCATTTCCGTCACTACACTCGCGGCCGTTGTGCCTCCGACCGCGCCGACAGGCCTGACTGCTGGCACGGTCACGTCCAGCTCCATCGCCCTCAGTTGGACAGCATCCACATCGAGTGCTGGCGTAGCGGGCTACAACGTTCTTCGCAACGGGACGAAGGTGGGTACGTCGACTACCACCTCCTATACAGACACCGGGTTGCTGGCCACTACCTCCTACTCGTACACCGTCACAGCTTTTGACAGCGCCGGAAATACTTCTGTCGCCAGTTCCGTCCTTGTTGTAACGACTCTCGGCGCTACCGGACAAGCTCCGGCAACACCCACCGGGTTTTCAGCGGTAGAGAACGTCGCATACTGCAATGTCGTCCAGAGTTGGAATGCCTCGGCTCCGGGAGCATCTGCAATTGTCGGCTACCAGGTTCTTCGCAACGGAACGCCGCTGGCGACGACAGGTAACCTGACCTACAACGACACCACTGCCGCCCCCGACACCACCTACACCTATGAAGTGGCGGCTTATGATGCGAACGAGAACGAATCGGTTCCCACCAATACCATCTCCGTCAACACCGGCACATGCACGCCTGCGCAGGCGCTGCGCCTGGGCGTGATGTATACGCCGGCACAATCTACATTCTCCATCTGGTCGCCGGACAGCTCGAACGTGGTGCTGAATCTCAACGGCACGCTGCACCCGATGTCTCCTGTTGCCGATGCGAACGGGTATACCGACGTGTATTCGGTAGTCGTGCCCGGCGACCAATTGCTTCAGACGTACAATTTCCAAGTCAATGGCGTCACTTCGCGTGATCCGTACGGAGCGATGGTGCAGGCGGGAACGAATAACAACATCGTCCTCGATCCCAGCCAGGCAACGCTTCCTGACGGATGGACGCCGACGCCGGATTTGGCGAACCGCGTGGATTCGATCATCTACGAGACGCATGTGCGCGACTTCACTGAAGATGCAAGTTCCGGCATTCCAGTAGACGAGCGCGCCACCTATGAAGGAATGACACTGGCAGGGACGACGGTGAACGGAGTTACGGGAGCGCCAAGCACCGGGATCGACCACCTGGTGGACATGGGCGTCACCCATATACAGCTCATGCCGGTGACAGACTTCAACTCGTGCAATCCGACCGACGTCGCCAACAATGCAGATTGCTACAACTGGGGGTACGACCCTGAGAACTATAACGTTCCGGAAGAGCGCTATTCGCAGACTCCAACGGATGCCAGTCTGAAGCGCATTGCAGAATTCAAGGCAATGATCGATGGCTTTCACAAGCGGGGCATACGGGTGATTCTCGACGTTGTGTATAACCACACGGTGGACAAGTCGGTCCTGGGCAATATCACTTCAAAGTACTACCTGGGCACTGATATCAGTGGTGTCGGCAATACGCTGGACGGATCGCAGCCCATGGTGGCCCGCATGATTCAGGATTCACTCGAATACTGGGTTACGCAGTATAACGTGGATGGCTTCCGCTTCGATCTGCTGGGTGTGTTCCCTGTTGCGACGGTCGACGGCTGGGCGCACTATCTTACATCGACCTATCCGAATCGCAACCTGCTTCTCTATGGCGAGCCCTGGACGGGCGCCAGCAGCGATCCGAACTGGCCGACACAGCTTGGCTTCAGCACTGTCGGAACCATCGCTTCGTCTCACATCGGCATCTTCAACGGCAGCTATCGCGGTGCGTTGAAGGGGACCAATGATGATGCAGGTGGCAACACCGGCTTCCTCTTCAATCAAGGCACTTCCGACAGCTACTTCGGATCGTATGTTGCGGGCAAGGATTGGCCTGGAACCACGCTGGGATGGGGAGCGATTTCCGAAGGTGTAAAAGCATCGCCGCTGGCTTCGCTTCCTGCCACAACGCTTTCCAGCCAATGGGACGCGAGCTACACGGCTGCGCCGGAACAGGCAATCAACTATGTTTCAGTGCATGACAATCTCTGCCTGGCGGACAAAGTGGGATTATGGGCCAGCGCAAACGGGCACAGCGGCGACACGGCGCTCCAGGCACAGCTCAATCAATACGCCGCAAGCATCGTGCTGACATCGCAGGGCATTCCATTCCTCTATGGCGGCGATGAGTTCCAGCGGACCAAGCAATTCAACTCGAACAGCTATAACGCATCCGACGCCGTCAACGACTTCGACTGGACGTTTCTTCAGACGTACGCACCCACCTATGCCTACGTGAAGGCCTTGATCGCATTGCGCAAGGCACACCCCGGATTCCGATTCACGACCTGGTCGGATATCAATACGAACGTTCTGTCCGATCAACGAAGCGCCTCATTGGTGTACACGCAGATCAACGCATCTGCCAACAGCGACACATGGAACACGGCGCTTCTCGTTTATAACTCGGGAGCGGCACAGACCATCAACCTTCCGACGGGCACCTGGCACGTGGCCATACAGAACTCGACCGTGCCCGGCAGTTCAGATCCATCGGTTAGCGGTAGCGTGACGGCTGCATCCGCGGCGATCACTCTGCTCTACCAGTAAAGAAAAGTGCACTCGCACAATGACAATGCCCCGCCGTTTGGCGGGGCATTGTCATTGTGGTGGCGCGTGATCCGCGGATAGAATTTAGGGCGCACTCACGAACACTGCGGTGGTGAGCGCCGGAACCTGGGCGATGCCGCGTTCGTCGAACGTGGCTCCGCGGACAACCGGATCGGCGCCCTTGGCTTGCAACGGATGCAGTTGCATGTGAATCCCCTTGAGGTCGTCCACAGGAATGGTCTGCTGCGTTGTGGTCGCGTTGAAGATAACCAGGATGTGACGATAGGGGCCATAGGAACTTGTGTCCGCCCCAAGTTCCATCGCGATTACACCCGGCGTCTGCGATTTTCCTGTGTTGGGAAACTGCAGGTATGCCTGCACCTCATCGAAGGTCGCCAGCCGGAACAACGGCGAACTGTAGCGAATCCGCAGAAATTCCTTGAATGCTGCCGCGGTGAGCTGAATCTCAGCAGGCGTTGGCTTCAAGGACGCATTCTGCAGAAGCCGTGATTCCAGGGCGTAGTGGCGTTCATTGTGACGCGCAAGCGGAAGGCCGATTCCCCAGTTATTGGTCTGCGCGCTCCAATCGATTCTGTTGAACCAGTCGCCGGAATCAAAGCTGTCGGCGTCCATATCTTTGGACCGCAGCAGGTCGTCGCCGGCCGTGAAGAAGGGAATGCCCTGGCCAAGCGCCACGACGCTCAGAGCCAGGACTTGACGCCGGGCCCGCTGCACCGCGGTTTCATTCTCCGGAACCTTGATCTGAATTGCGTCGAACAGCGTTTGGTCGTCGTGAACAGATACGTAATTGATCGTCTCGGAAGGTGCCGCAGTATAACCGGCGGGTCGGCCCTGGTAAGCGATTTGCGCGGCGGTCACGAGGGCACCGTCCGCGTTGGTGAATCGGAAGCCGCGAAGATTCCCGGCCAATCCCGCGCGAATCCAGTCTTCGTGATTCAGAAGCGCGCTCTGTTGATCATCCTTGGAAGTGACGCTGTCGGTGTAGCTGCTGGAGTTGGTGAAGAGGCCGGTGGCGAATCCCTGCGACTGGGGCGCGCCCGCGGGGGAGCCGCCGCGCACACCGTCGCGCAGGCGATCATTGAAGCTGCCGACCCCCGTACCGTATAGATTCAACTGCGTGGCGCTGGCCCCAAGCGCGTTGTGAGCCATTTCGCCCATCTCCCACCCTTCGCCGTAGAGATAGATCTTTGAGCCATCGATCCCATCCCTGGCCAACGTCAACTGCGCGAGCGCGGCCTTGATCTGGTGAAGATTTTCGACGAACGTGAAACCCATGAGGTCGAACCGGAAGCCGTCGATCTTGTAGTTCTTCGCGTTCCACACGAGGACATCCTGCTGGAGCTTTCCCATCATGAGGTGTTCGCTTGCGGTGTTGGCGCAGCAGGTGCTCGTCAGGAGGTTGCCATCAGCATCCAGGCGGTTATAGTAGTTCGGCACGACCTTGTCGAGGATCGAGTTCGGCGCGTCGCCAAACCCGCTGGTGTGGTTGAATACGACATCCTGAATGACCCGAAGTCCGCTGCGATGCAAGGCGAGAACCATGCTGCGGTACTCGCGGACACGGTCGTCGGGGTTCACGGCATAGGCGCCTGCCGGGGCCAGATAGTGCACCGGGTCGTAGCCCCAGTTGTACGCATCCTCGGACTGGATGGCAGCGATCGCAGCCTGCTGCTGGAGTCCGTCAGGGGGATAGTGCGAGAGATCGCTGGGAGTCTTCCACGTGCTCTTATCTTCATTCACGCTGTTGAAGTGGAAGGTCGGCAGCAGGTGCACGGCCTTCAGGCCCGCAGCAGAGAGCGCTCGCAGATGCTTCATCCCGTCCGATTGGGAATCGGTGAAGGCGAGATATGTGCCGCGATGTTCCTCCGGAACCGTTGCGTCAGTCGCGCTGAAGTCGCGCACATGAAGCTCATAGATGCTCAGGTCGTTGATCCGAGACAGGGCCGGAGAACGATCTTCATCCCATCCAGGCGGTTTCGTTTCGGCGGCGTCTATATCGGTGAGCCTACTTTTTGTGCCGTTCAGCGCAAGATCGATGGAGTAAGGGTCTGTGACGATGTTTTCTACGATGGCTTGCTGGCTGGGCGCATAGACCGTTTCATCGAGCAGGTAATAGTGGCTGAACCAGTTGCGATCGAGCACGGCAACCCAGACGCCCGCGTGCTCATGCATGGGTACGGTCTGCGATGGCCCACTGTCGCCGGCGTTGCGGAACAACTGCAAGCGAAGGTTCTGCGCTGTCGGCGCCCACACCTTCACCTTCACGTCTCCATCGGAATCGTCCGCGAAGTCGGACCACTCGTCGCGAACGTTCGGATTCCGGATCACAACACCAAGTCTTCCTGAATAGGCGTAAAGATCGTCGAGCACCCCGGCGTTCTGCACACCTGTGACATAGCCCGTTGAGCCGTCCTGCCTCTGGACAGAAAGCGCAAGCTGTCCCTTGAGCAGGGCATGCAGTTCGGGCTCCGTTAATGTGTCCGGAAGCTTTAACTTCGAGTAGCCGGAGCGCAGTTGCGGAAATCTCGCCAATTGCGCTGGGGTCATTTGTTCGCCCAGCGCCAGGCGAATGGAGGCGCCGCCCGTGATGCCGGCGGGGCCAAGCTTCAGCTGCGCCTTGGGGTCGCTGTATAAGGTGTATTGCGCTTGAGGCTCGGTGTGGCCGGCCGGAATCAAGATGGTTGTGCCATCAATCCAGAATGCCTGCAACTTGGAGATCGCTACTTTGAGGTCCGAGCCCACTTCATACCCAGATGCCTTGGGCGATGTGGACGCTGCACAGTCCGCAGATCCACAAACGATGTGCTCCCGCTCGTCACCCCCTTCGCGAACACGCAGAACTGTGTCACCGAGGGCCACCTCGTTCGACACGGCCGAATCCTGAGCAACGCCAACGCCCGCAGGTTGCGGATGAAGACGGCCCTGAGACCAACTTGCGGCGCAAAAAGATAGAAAGAGAGCGGACGAAGCCAACCTACACATGAACATGCATATAAACAGATGCCAGTTAGCCTCTCATCGCAAGGCAGCGAGGTTAACTTCTGGATGACTTTTTCTTGACCAGGGAAGCCCTTTGGATTGATCGATTTACTTCAGGAATCACGTTTAATGCGGGTTCAGATCAATGGTATAGAGATTGCTGCTGTCGATCTCGGCATGCGCGATCGGAACGTTTTCTGGCGTCAGCCCGGCGAAGAAGTACCGGGAGGTCGTTCCGGCAGGAAAGTTCTTCAGGCTCGCCACTTCTTCCATGCGGCCATCCGGAACGCTGATCTTGCAGATGGGGCCCATGGGAGCCATGTATGCGTGAAAATAAAGCGTCTTGCTGTCGGGTGACCAGACTGGATCTGCCGCGGAAGTGGTGGCGAGAGTCTTCCAACTCCGAGCCGCAACGTCATACAGCATCAATTTTTGCTGGTCCAGGGTGAGCGCCGCGATATAGCGCCCGTCGGGCGACCATCGCGGGCTGAACAATCCTTGGGAATGCGCAATTTCCTTCGTCCGATTGGAAGCGAGTTCCAGAATCTCCAAAGAGCGGGGAGTGTGGCCCTGCCCCATCAGATCCGGAACGCCGCCAAATACAAGGGATTTTCCGTCCGGAGCGAAGGATGGATCCGCCACGTTGAGGTCCTGGCTCATGAGTCGCTCCGGGCTGCCTCCATTCGCACTCAGAAGGAAGATCTGCCACGGCTGTCCCTCGCGCCTGCCCATCAATGCCAACTGGTTTCCGTCCGGCGACCATGTGGCCATGAACACCCGCAATGACTCGGGAGTCAGCTGAACCTTGTCGGAACCATCGACGTTGGCTCTCCACAACAGCCCAGCGGAGTCAATCCACACCACGCGCTTGCGGTCGCGCGAAAAGCTGACGCGGTCAGCCTGGGCCAGAAAATTCCGCAAAGGGGTGAATTGCTGTTGCTGCGCGTCATATTTGTCGACCCTTGATCGGTAATCGTGGCCAACAAAGAAGATCTGGCCGTTGCGTCCTGCCGCAGGAGCTTCATAATTCAGAGGGCCGTTCGTGATGCGTACGGGAGTTCCGCGGGAGGAACCGCTCAGTTTCCACAGATCGTTCCTGCCGTCGGATGTCGCCTGAAATACAAAGGATCTCCCATCCGACGTCCAAACCCCGCAGCATTCTTTCGAGGTCCTCGAGTCTTCCAGCACCGGGCGTGGCGCACTCCGGCTTCCGGCTATTTCCCAAAGGGAAGCAGTATGGTCGACGGGATCGATGATGGTGAAGCGGAGCAGCTTGGCATCCGGCGACCAGCGAAGCCAAAAGGCACGGCCCGGAATGGTCGCGAATGCAGTCGATTTTCCGCTCTCGAGCGACACCACTGCGAGCTGATTCCCGGAAGCATAGAGGATACTGTTTCCTTCGGGCATCCACGTCGCGTCATGGGCTTGGACGCTCGAAACTCTAAAAGCCGAACCGCCGTCGACGGGCACTACCCATAACGGCTCCTCGGATGCAGGAGACAGATGGCTCCGCACCAGCAATTTGGTTCCGTCCGGAGAGATGTTATCGATTTCCGGAGAAGCAATCTCATTGGGCAAACGCAGAATCTGGATCTCACCGGTGGAGAGCGAAACCTGGGACAAGACATCGTGCCCGTCTTCGACAGAGGACGTGAACAGGCGGGCACCGTCGGTCACCGATGCCGGCAGCGCTTCAAATTCGATATCGACCGAGGAGTAGACCCTTCCTTCATGCGTGATCTGGGAGATTCTCGGCACTGTCTGTTGGGGAGACCGCGCGTCCCATAATCGGACCGCCGCCATTGCCAGTGCAGCGCCGCAGCCGAACGAGAGCACGACTATTAAATAGAATGCCCAGCGGCCTGAGATTGACGCCAAGCTTGCCGGTGCAGCGGGGAGGCTTCCTGGATTTCCGGAAGGGAGCGCTTCGCCCGCAGGCTTGGAAGACGGATCAGAGACACTGTGGACCGGGTCCTCGACTTCACCCACGGGCGCGATGAACCGGTATCCTCGGCGGGCCAGGGTTTCAATGAAGCGGGGGTTGTCGGCGGCATCTCCCAGCGCCTCGCGCAACTTCTTGATGGCGCTGCTTAGAGAATGCTCGAAGTCGACAATGACATCCGGACCCCAGACACGCGCTTGCAATTCTTCCCGCGACACCACCTCACCGGCATTCTCCAAAAGAACCGTGAGGATCTTGAAAGGCAAGCTTTGCAGCTTTACGCGATATCCAGCCTTCCACAGTTCGCCTGACTTTAGGTCAGCCTCAAAAAGCCCAAAGTTCACCCGGGATTGAGTCGCAGCGTTGGAAGTCATGGCTATAAGGGTCAGCATATCACGGCACCGAATGCCCGTTGAGAATCCATTCGGCTGATCATTACTCCGCGTAATCAACTGAAAATGCAGAACATAGTTGATCAGAGCTAAACAATGGAGAAAGGAGCAAAGAACTATTGCAACCATCCCGGTTCGGGCCGGATGGTTCTGTTCATAACAAGCTCGGGGGTGGGTTTCACCCCGAGAGAATTCATTCGGAGGCAGTATGAGTCAGCATTTTGTCAGGCTGTGGACTCGGGCAACTCTTTCTTTATGTGCCCTGTTCCTGGGGCTGGCAGTTTTCACAGGTCCGCTGCAAGCACAAACGGACTCGGGAACCGTCAGAGGTACCGTTACGGATAAGACCGGCGCCGTTGTTCAGGGCGCGCAAGTGACACTCACCAGCACGGACACCGGCGCGATTCGGTCGGCCAAAGCAGACGCGGAGGGCGCTTTCGACTTCGAGTCGGTACTGCGCGGCAGCTACACCGTTCACGTTGAGTCGAGGGGATTCCAGGCTCAGGAACAGGTGCTTGAGCTGCGAGTTTCCCAAGTCCAGGCCCTCGTCTTCGCACTGGCGCCGGGTTCGGACTCGACCACGATCACGGTTTCAGACGCGGCTCCGGTAGTGGACCTCTCCACCTCCTCAACCGGGATCGTGGTTGAGGCGGCGCAGATGTCGGACCTGCCCTTGAATGGCAGAAACTTTACTGCCCTGGCGCTTCTCACCCCGGGCGTTACGCGGGGCAGCTATGGCAGCTCGGCCAGCGGCGTGAGCGGAAACTCCGAAACCTTCCGTTACGGCGAAACTGGCGGCGCGGCTCTTTCGGTTCACGGCCTGCGGCAGTCGGCAAACAACTTCGAACTGGACGGCTTGGACAACAACGAGATGCTGGTAGGCACCATCGTCTTCTTTCCGCCCGTGGAAGCCACGCGGGAGTTCCGCATCCTCACCACGGTAGCGCCCGCAGAGCTTGGCGGCGCCGGCGGGGCCATGGTGCAGAGTTCCATCAAGTCCGGCACAAATCAGTATCACGGTTCGGCCTTTTTCTTTGACCGCGACCAGATCTTTGACGCAAATCCCAACTACAACTTCGAAGGCAATGCCCCCGTACCGGCTCCCACCTTCCATCGCATCCAACTCGGCGGGACGTTGGGAGGACCCATCTGGCGCAATCGCCTTTTTCTTTTCGGTGATTACCAGGCGCTCCGCCAGCGGCAGCCGCAAGGGCAGTCGTACCTTACGGTTCCTACGGCAAAAATGCGGACGGGAGACTTCTCGGAGTTCCTCGATCCAACGATGACGCAGAACAACAGCATTCCCGGCACAGTCAACAGCTTCTGGGTTCCCGCCTGCAACGACATGGGGGGCACCTCGGCGAATACATTCGGTGCAATCGTCAATCCAGAGACCTGCGAACAGTTCAATTCCGGCGGTCAACCAAACGTCATTGATCCGGGCCAAATCAACCCAGCGGGGTCGAACTATCTGAAGGCGTATCCTCTCCCCACGCCCTCACTCGCGACGAAGACCGTCGTGAAGAACTACCAAACCAACCCCTCACAGACGCAGCGTTTCGACGACTTCGATCTTCGTCTGGACGCGAATATTAGTTCCCGCGACACTGCTTTTGCACGGTACAGCTATGGCCAGGACATTCTTCAGATCGACAGCCAGCTTCCGGGGCTGCCCGCGGGGTTTGGCGCCGGGTACAATCCGACGCATCCGCGTGGACTGGCGGTTGGCGAAACGCATGTCGTCACCAACAGCCTCGTGAATGAAGTGCGGTTCGGATATACCCGGCCGTATTACGCCTACGTCAATCCGTTCAACAACATTCCGCTGGCCACGCAACTCGGCATCCCGGGCGCAAATACGGCTCTCGAGGGCGGCCTCGGCATCATCAGCAGCGGATTCGCCGGCAGCGGCGATGCAGGCCCGTACTACGTGCCGCAAAAGACGCTTCAGGGAGTCGACAGCATCTCCTGGACCAAGGGCCCTCACACCATCAAGGCCGGCGTCGACGTGATGTATCACCAGGTGAAGTACTTCCAGGTTCCCGCAGCCAAAGGTCAATGGAACTTTGCGAACAACTTCACCGGCTACTCGGGAGCAGATGTGCTGGCAGGCTTCGTGAACGACTTCGAAGCCGGCGTCGGGGTTTCGCAGGGGTTCATCGATACCCGCAACTGGCACTCTGCCTACTTCGCGGAAGACGATTGGAGAGTGAACCGCCGACTCACCTTGAATCTCGGTCTGCGTTACGAGCTCTTCACCTATCCGATCGAGGAAAACAACAATCAATCGAACTTCGACCTGGCCACCCTGACCCTGCATGAAGCCGGAAAGAATGGCTATTCGCGCACCCTGGTGAGCAACAACCACAACAACTTTGGTCCGCGCATCGGATTTGCCTACGACCTGACCGGCAAGGGCACGATGTCCCTGCGCGGCGGCTATGGCGTGTTCTATTTCCAGGAGCGCGGCGGTGGCGGCAACGGGCTCTGGAGCAACGCAGACTTCAACGGAACCTCCGAGACTGACGACTGGCGGGGCTCGCAGAGCCGCATCAATCTGAATGGGATGACGCCGACCTGCTCCGCTTCAATCACCACCAATTGCCAGTCCTCGCCAAATTTCGACAACAACTCAGCGGACGCGACCGGGGCATTGCCCTTCCCCAAATCGGGCACTCTGGTGGATCCTTTGAACCCCACCGGCGTGACGCTGATCTCGCAGGCATCTCATGCGCCCACATCCATGGTCCAGGAATGGAACGTGCAGATGCAGCGACAGATCGACCGCGTCACTTCACTGACGGCCGCCTATGTCGGGACCAAGTCCGATCACCTCTACACCACATACAACCTGAACGGCCAGGAGATTGGATATGTAGGAGGAGCACACGTTGCCTACGAGCAGTCGCTGTATCCGGCATTCTCCACGATCGACCGGATCGTGAATGAGGGAAAGGCGAACGACAGTGCTCTTGAAGTGTCAATGCAGCGCAACATGCTGAACGGGCTGCAACTGACGGGCGCGTACACCTGGGCGCACGGGCTTGACGATGCCGGTGGCATCGAGATCATTAACGGCGATGTGAACCTGGGCGCGCACGGAACCTACGGAAACTCCGGACAGGACATCCGCCAGAGCTTCACCTTCAGCGCTCTTGCCGACCTGCCTTTCGGGCATGGAAAAGCGTTTGCGCAACATCTGCCTGCTGTTCTCGAATACGCGGTAGGGGGCTGGCAACTCAATACTATCGTTACCCTGCAGACCGGCACCCCTTTCGATGTGACTACGGGGAAAGGAACCATTGTGGGTGACACGGACAATGCGTGCGGTTGCGAATGGGCTGTTCCCAACCAGCGCACCGATCTAACCGGCAAAATCAAGTACATCAAGAACACAAAGGCGTGGTTCAATACGTCGCAATTCACGCCTCCACCCGCAACCTGGGTCAACGGCAAGGGCAACGGTTACCCGGTGTATGACCGTCAGGGAACGATCGGCCGCAATGCCGTTTACGGACCGGGCTACCGGAGCTTGGATGCGTCGATCTTCAAGAACTTTCCCATCCATGACAAAGTAACGGGACAGTTCCGCGCCCAGGCGTACAACCTGGCCAATACTCCTCAATTTCAGAATCCGAACGGGGAGGTCTCTCCCGGGTATAACGTTCTGGCGACGGGTGAAAACGGAATACCTGCGGGTAACACCGGCCAGGCAGCGCAAATCGGCGCCGTCCGGCTACACAGCGAACGGCAGCTGGAATTTGCTTTCCACCTGGCTTTCTAACCGCCTGTCCTTTTCTCACTCAAGTGGTGGTCTCCTGAAGCCGGAGACCACCCACCCGACAGCAGACAAATGATTGGGCAGGAGGCAAGGTAACCCTTGCCGTCTTCCCACGCCACCGGACGCGCCGTTCGACATCCGGCGGTTCATGAAGCAAACAAGAAGCATTGCCGAGTTTCCAGCAACGAAACCATCCCCAAGCGGTCGAACCAGGACTTTGGATAGCCGGCATTCATGCGCGATGGGCGGCCGTTCCACCGTAAGCGTTTGCTGCGGGCGGTCTTGACGCTTGTCGGTGAAAGACTCGAACCCCAGCCCGCTCGTCGCTGGGAGTAGGGCAGAGCCGGGGACGCCCCAGGTCCACGCCTGAATTGCAACAGAGTCCGGGCGTCGGTGGGTTCATGCTGTTCTGGCAGTTTCCATTTCACGTCCATAATGCTGCCTCAGGTTGCCTGGCGTGATCAATTGGTGCTTGATGAAGACCGCCTTGGCGGCTGGAACTCTTTGCGTAAGTATGTCCAGAGCTAGTGCGATAAGCTGTTCCCCATATCGCTCAGGAAAATAGGCTACTGAACCAATCAGCCGTGAATTCGCCTTGCGCATTTGAAGTCGAGCCTCGATGGATCCATTCTGCCCGACAATCGCGCAATCCTGAAGACGCCCCGCATCCTTGAACGCCTGCAGAGCGCCCAAGGCGCTGGGGTCAAAGATCGCGCTGGCAAGGATTTTTGTCGATTTGGATTTTTCCAGATGCCGTGCCACCGCTTCAAGGCTTGCGTCGAATTGCCAGTTTCCATCGACAGTGAAGATCTTGGCAAGCGCTGAATTGGGAAGGACCTCGTTGATCCCCAAAAGGCTGGCCGTGAGTCGTGCTTCGGGGAGAGGTCCCGCCCGCGGGGAACCGATCAGCAAGATCTCATCCACTTGCCCTTTCCAATGCTCCTCGGCCCAGCGGGCCAGGTAACGTCCAGCCGTAAGTCCAGCCTGGCAATTGTCGACGCCAAAATAGACTGCGTTGGGATGTGGGATCTCGATTGCAATCAGCGGAATTGCTCTGGTGCGAGTGCGCCCGGAGAGAAGAGCAGCAACCTGGGCATAGGAGTGAAACATCATCACAAGGTCGACGTTTTCCCTCAGGAGTTTTTCCGCATTTGCCAACGCAATGTCTGGACTGTGCTGACTGTTGAGTACCATCAGGTCCACCCCCGCCCGTTTTGCACTCTCGATCACCCCTCGCGTGACGGCGCGGTAAAAGGAAGTATCGCCAGTCTCCGCCAAATAGCCGATCTTATAGCGCCGCCCAGGAGAGAAGGCGCCGGCTAGCCGGTACTTTCGGCCGCCGTCTTTCACAACGATGCCATTCGCCTGAAGCGTGGCCATCAGCCGGAAAACAGTGGGCCTGCTCAAGGACGCAATTTCGGCAAGTTCGAACAGAGGCAAGCTCCCTTCGTCCTGAAGAATCCTTATCAGGCGGCACGCACGCCCCACCGATTCAATCTGGTAGCTCAGTTTTCCAACCTGTTCGCTCTCCACGCCCTCTCCCTCAACACGCCACCATAATTTCAATCTACGAAATTGGACGCTCCACAGTGTCTTCAGAACGAGCGGTCGTTCTCACAAGTTGTCGTTACAAATCCAACTTAATACGAGATGTTTCCAACCTGCATCGCGAATCGCGAATTCATTGATTGAAATCTAGCGAACCGTCAAAGATTAGCCTTGACCGTGGTTTCGTCTGCCCCTATGGTTTCTTCCGCGAAGAAATTCGCCTATTGCAATCGCGGCACGGCCTTCGCCCCTGAAGGACGGCACAAAATGCGAGCACGACTTGATTTGGAGGTTTCCCCATGTTCGGTACGAAACGATATATCTGCCTCGCCACGGTCGGGCAAGGATTCAAAGGTGCAGTTCAATCCTGCAACCGGATGGCGCGGCCCAAGTTGTTTGTTCTTTGCTTGCTGGCATGTGAGGTGTTGTGGCTTTCGCCGCACAATTACCTTCGCGCTCAAACCAACCTTGCCAGCATCGCTGGAATGATCACCGACAGCAGCGGCGCTCTTGTTTCCAATAGCAAGGTCACGGCACTGAACATGGCCACCTCTGCCGCGCGGACCCAAACCACAGGGCCCAACGGACTCTATTCGTTTCCGTCCCTGCCCTTGGGCACGTACACCATCACGGCCTCGGCATCCGGGTTCCAGTCTTCCACCACGACGATTGACCTGACCCTGAGCGGAGTCACGGCGAACTTGGTGCTCACTGTTGGAAAGGCTTCTGAGACGGTCACCGTATCGGGCGCATCGGGAACGGTGGCGCTGCAAACCGAGGATGCGGAGGTGAACCAGTCTTTTGGAGAAGCCCAGTTGCAGCAGCTTCCCAACACCGCGGGGCTCAGCGTGCTCAGCATCGCGGTGGTTGGGCCGGCCTCGCAGGCCGGCACCGACGAGCCTGAATCGGGCGACGCGAGCTTCTATAACCAGGTCTCTAATTCGGTCAATATCGCGGGTCTTGGAATTGCACATGCGCAATTTCTGCAGGACGGGGTGGAGAACGTAAACCTGCTGACCGCGACGGCCAACGTGGTCTCCAACGTGGAGGCCGCGCAGGGCGTGACTACGACGTTGAACGGATCGCCGGCGCGCTTCGGCCAGCCAGCCGTGATCAACGTCATCACCAGGGGCGGTTCCAATACGTTCCATGGCTCGGCGTATGAGTTTCTTCAAAATGATGACCTCAACGCCACTAATTGGTTCGCGACCAGCAAGCCGCCCGTACGATACAACAATTTCGGCGGCGGACTGGGGGCACCCATTTTGAAAGACAAGGTATTCGCCTATTTCAACTACACGGGCCTTCGCAGCCACTCGGAATATGTGAGCGAAAACCGCGTACCGACAGCAGCCGAACTGATGGGGAACTTCGCAAACGACAACATTTCGACGACCATCTATGACCCGCTGACGTACGATCCTTCCACGGGAACGTCAAGCCCTTTCGACAGCAACCAGATTCCCTCCGGCAGGGTCGACGCTTTCGCGAAACTGTGGCTGAAGAACTATCCGGCTGCCAATGTGCCTTTGGGCGCGAACAACGTCAACTACATTGTGAACCTGCCGCAGATCAATAATGGCGATCAATATATTGCGCGCGGAGACTGGAACATCACCGGCAACAATCAGTTGGTGGCAACCTTTCTGCGCGGGACAGTGAACGATGGTAGCGACTCGATTGTCCCCGGTTTGTTCGGCATCTTTTATGCCACCACGGGGACAAACACTTCGCTGCAGGATAGCTACATCCTGAACCAGCACATCGCCAATATCTTCAAGATCGGATTCAACAGAGGCCAGGTATTAAGGACCCAGCAGGGAACCGGCGCGGTGAATTATGCACAACAGTACGGCCTCAACAACGTGGATGCGAATCCGGCGCAATGGACGCCGCCGACCGTTTCGCTCAGCAATTACACGGGGCTCGGCGATCAGTATTCCCCCCAGGGAGGACTGCAGAATCGCTACCAGATTGCAGACGAACTCGACTGGACACTCGGAAAGCACAGCGTCGCGATTGGCGGGCAGTTTGTGAAGACTCAGTTCTTCGGCAACTGGACCGTCTTGAACAATGCAGGTTATACCTTCGATGGCAGCGCAACATCGCAGTACATCGACGGACAGCGCAGTACGACTTCCACCGGCAACGCGTTTGCCGACTTGCTGCTTGGCTATCCGCAGAGTGGAACGACGGCCGTCGGCACCTCGGTGGGATGGTTCCACGAGTCGCAGGTCTCGGTATACGTTCAGGACGACTGGAAGATCTCGCAGCGCTTGACCCTCAACCTGGGATTGCGCTACGACTTCGACGATCCTCCCATCGACAAGAACGGCGGAGCGCTTTACAGCATCGCGCTCAACAAGCCGATTCCAGGCACGTGGAATACCAATTACAACGACTATGGTCCACGGATCGGTTTTTCGTGGAATACGTTCAAGAACACCGTTGTTCGCGGGGGATATGGAATTTATTTCTCTCCCATCATGTATAACAACCTCCAGTTTTCTCTGCTCTACGCGCCCAACTTCATTCTGGAGTCCAAGACCATCGACATCGCCAACCCCTCCTTGATTGAAGATCTTTTCGCTCCCATCTCGACCGGGAATTCGGGGTACACCGTAGCAAAAACTCTTAAGGACCAGTCAGCCGTCGAGTGGAACCTCAACGTCGAACACTCGTTGAACAACAACACTCTGCTTACGGTGGCCTACGTGGGCGACGTGACCAGGCACATGTCGAACCGCGCCGACGGCAATCAGCCCTATGCGCTGTCGCCGGGGAACACGTCGGGGATTCTGGATGTAAAGCCGCAACCGCTGGCCGGTCCGGTTACGATCCAGCAGAATGCGCTCACCGCGAACTACAATGCCCTGGCTGCCTCCTTGCAGCGCCGTTATGCTTCCGGGCTCCAATTCCTTTTCAGCTACACGTGGTCCAAGGCGATGGACATTGCCGACGGGGACAACACCAATATTGAAAACATCTATCGCCCGCGATTGACCTATTCGCCCGCCTCATTTGACCGGACGAACGTCGTGGAATTGAGCGGGATCTACGATCTGCCGATCGGGCCAGGGCGGCGTTTTATCAACCGCGCAGGACTGTTGAACAGTGAGGTTCTGGGGGGCTGGCAATTGTCGTTCATTCAGCAATTGGCCTCGGGGCAGCCGGTTTCAGTGACCGCAAACAACACCGCAGACACCAGCTATGCGCATAACATGTATGCGCTGGAGACTTGCAATCCGCAGAAGGGATTCACGAAGACCAGATTCCTGAATTTCAATCCTGCCTGCTTTGCGCAACCCGCGCCCGGCGTCTACGGCACAACACGCAACGTGAGCGCAACACGCCAGCCGGGTGCCTACCCTACCAATCTATCGTTGTTCAAGACGTTTCCCATCTTTAGAGAACAGCAACTGCTGTTCAGAGCTGATGCTTTCAGCGTCTTCAACCATCCTGAGTTCGGGGGCGGCGGCGCAAACGCTGGTTCTCCGTCGCTCGGCGTGCTCACCACTGAAGCGTCTGGTCTGAGAACCATGCAATTGTCGCTGAAGTATCAGTTCTAAGCCTCCGACCGTGCCGGCTTTATTGCGGGTTCGCGTGGTTGTTCGAGAGCCGGCAATAGGGATAGCATTGGGGTCACACCTCCCTCCAGGCGTGACCCCAATGCGGCGTTCGGTAAGAGGGCACGGTCTGCACGCGCACCAAAAACCTGATTGCCGGCGAATGAGACGCGTCAGCCGGACTGACGGGCTCGACACACGAGATCCAAGCAAATCGCCACGAGCGATAGGAGTATGACCTTGAGTCTGACACGACGTACTTTTCTTCTGAATTCCACCTATGCCGGTGCGGGGCTCGCCGTAGCTGGGGCGATGGATCCAACTGCTCTGTTGGCGGTCGCCGAGCCGCCGCAATTGGCGCCCTATTTGACCGGGTTGAGAATGGCGGCAACGCCCGCTACGGCCTATCGCGCCTATCGCTCGAAGGTCGTCGCGACGCCTGACGTCACGACCTGGGTCCAGGTTGATCTTGGCAGGAGCTTTCCTATTGAAGCCATCCAATTGTTCCCGGCTTCAGAGCGGATGTATCCGGGGCGTGACCAATATTATGGGGGAGAGGGTTTCCCGCTTCGCTTCAGGATTGAAGCCTCAGACGATGCGACATTCGGCGCTCCGGTAACCATTGCCGATTTTGCGCACGCAGATTTCCCCGACCCCAAAGACAACATCACCCAATATGCGCAACATGGCATCAGGGGGCGGTATGTGCGGCTGACCGCTACGCGTTTGCGCGCGGTGAAAGCCAACCCGACTGAAGATGTTCCCATGGGCGGCGAGCCGAAAGATAGTCCCGACTTCACCCTGACCGTCGCCAAAATAGCCGTGGTCTCCGGTGGTCACGATGTTGCGGTGGGGTGCAAGGTTTTTGCCGACGCCCAGTATGGAAACACCGAGCTGTCTGCGCAGTTGACGCGTCCGCCGCGTCAGGACGGGGAAGGAATTCACTATGACAATCCCCACGCGGTGACCAACCCTTCTTCTTGGAGACCCGCCAAATACATGGCTCAAGCGCCGAAGACGGGAGTGACTCTCGATGGCGGTGTGTTTGAGACCGCGATGCAGAACAACATCGAATACCTGCTGACTTCCTATTCAACCGACGATCTGTTGCGGCAGTTCTATGAGCGGACGGGGAAGATCAAAGACTTCAAGCCGCACGGGTCGCAGATTTTTTGGGAAGAGGATCTGGCCGGGTCCAACGCCGGTCGTTTTCTGATGGGTGCGGCAAACTCCATGCGCTGGATCGACAATCCCGAGCTGCGCCGTCGCGTCAACGCGGTAGTGGACGGGATCGAAGAGTGCCGGCAGCCCAACGGCTATATCATGGCATACCCGGAAGACACCATCTTCTATTCGGAGCGGGCAGCCTACACGCGAGCGTGGCTCACGCACGGCCTGCTCGAAGCAGCCTATGCTGGCAATGAAAAGGCGCTGCCGATGTTGCGCGGCTATTATGACTGGTTCAATCAACAGTCGTTTTTGCCGGAGATGCTTCGTGGCGCAATCCAGGGCGGCCAGGGCATGGTTGCCAACACGCGCATGGGCACAAGCCCCGTGGGCAGACCGGCAGATGGGCAAGTGATCCAGCGTTACTATCAGGAAACGGCTTGGTTGAAGGGGCTCGCAAAGCGCGAACCGGAGCAGGTTTGGCAGTATCCATATGATCGTCCCCACTGCTATCTGCTCACCGATCTTGAAGCCTATCTCGACATGTATCTCATCACTGGCGATTCGCTCTATCACGACGCAGTGCTTGGCGCCTGGGAACTGTATCGCGCCCATTGGCAACAGGCGGGCGGCAGCATCTCCATCATCGAATTTGAAAAAGACCCTCCCGACAGCAACTATCTGCGACAGAAGCTTGGCGAACTGTGCGGGAACAGCTTCTGGGTCTTTCTCAGCCAGCGCTTTCAACTTCTTCATCCGGACGACGAGCAGTATGCGACGGAGATCGAGAAGTCGATCTATAACGTGGGCATGGCCAATCAGGATGGAGGGAAGGGGCTTCGCTACCATACCATCCTGGAAGGCAAGAAGGAGAAGGCGACGCACGAGAACACCTGCTGCGAAGGACAAGGAACCCGGCTGCTTGGCAGTCTTCCGGAACACATTTATTCGATCGCGCCCGATGGACTGTACGTTCATCTCTACGAGCCTTCGACGATCCGCTGGCAGCAACACGGGCAACCCATGGAACTGGCCGTCACGACACGTTTTCCATTCGACACGGCAGTCCATTGCACGGTGAAAGCCGCAGCGCCAACCGAAGCAACTCTCCGCATACGGATTCCATCGTGGGCTGCTGCGGAAATGGCCGTGTCCGTCAACGGCAAGCCCGCGGGCACGGGCAAGCCGGGAACGTATCTGGCAATGAAGCGCCATTGGTCGAGCGGCGACACGATTGCCTTTACGCTGCCTGCGGCGATTCGCGTCAGGCCCTACAAAGGCGAAGATCAACTGGAAGGGAGAACAAGATATTCCGTTGAATATGGTCCCGTTTTGCTCGCGGCCGTCGGGTCTTTCCAAGCAGGATTGTCCATCGATGGCGGCCAGGACCCAGAGCGGATTGCCAGACACCTGGATCCAATTGCTGGTTCCCCTTTGCACTTCAACGTTCGCGGCAATCCTGGGCAGAAGTTTATGCCCTACTGGCAGGTGTCTGACGAGGAGTTTACCTGCTACCCCGCAATAAGGCCGCTTGCTTAGAGCAAAATCAGAGTAACTGTGCCCAGGTGAGATTGTGCGACGTCGCCGCTCGCTGTTGGTCGCGTGAATTGAGCGACATCGACTTCGGGTCCATCAACTCTGATTCTGCTCTAGTGATCCGGCCACATTCGGTTGCTACAAGGCAAAGGAAAGGCAACCGCAGTCCTCCATGGAACGGTGTTCCACCCAAGGCCATGAAAAAGCAACCGCGGATCCTTCCCGTTGGTCAGGATGACATTTGTTGTGGGATTGGAATGCGGTGTGGCCGAGAGTTTCAGGGCAGATTCTTCGACTCCGCTGCGCTGTGCTCAGGATGACAGTTCTGTGGGGGAGCAATCCTTCAGGGCCGGATCAATAGTGTAGCGTCTCACGGAGATCGTGCTTTATGCAGAAGCCTGGAAGGGTGGAGAATCGCCGTCTGGGCAGAATTTAGAGTCGAGCCTCGAGCTCAAGCGCTCCTACCGGTCCCCAACGTCCAGGAATTCGCGCCAAGCGGAGTTGTTGAATAGAGAGATCGAGGCCCGACCCTAACGCATCAACTGACGTGATAGGGCTTGCTGTAGTGGGTGGACCAATCCACCAGGTCAGCGTTGAGAAACCGCCAGGAGCCGTGGGCGGGGTCGATTTCGAGCAGCATGTAGGCGTTGGGATCGTAGCGGGTGGAGGCCATGATGTAGTGCTGCGGCCCGAAGGTGTGGGCAAAGTCGATCCACTTGTGCACATGGCCGGTGACCACCAGCGAAATCGTGTCCTTGTACTTGCGGAGCAGTGGATGCAGACCGTAGTCGCCGAACTCAGTGTCGCGGATGGCCATGAGTGGATAGTGGACAAAAACAAACGTGGGCTTGCGCTCTGCCAGTTGCGCCTCGAACCAGTGGAGTTGCTCCTCGCCCAGCGAGCCGACGCCCGGGTTGAAGTCCTGGGCCTTGTTGTCTTGTGTTGAGCCGAGAAAATTATTGAGGTGAATGAAGCGGCATCCTTTGTAATCGAACGACCAGTAGGGGCTGGCGTTGAATTTGGCTTTGAAGAGCCGGTGGCTCATCTCGCGCGGAACGCGGTGCACATCGTAGTCGTGGTTGCCGAAGCCGACGTGCACGGGCATGCGGAAGCCATCGGTGATGGCCTTGGCGTTGTCGAGACGCGTGGTGTTCTTGAAGTAGAAGTCGTAGTCCGTGGAGGGGTAGTTGTGGAAGTAGTCGCCGAGCACGAAGACATGTTCAATGGACGGCGACAGGGAGTTGATGAGGTCACGCGCGGCGGTAAGCCGGGGCGTTGTAACGAGGATGCTGGTGTTGTCTTCGACGCCGTTTTCACTGCCCTTCACGTAGAAGTCGTCGATGATGTGGGTGTCGGCGATGAGAGCAATATAAAAGCGGCCGGGGGCTGGCTGCGCCGCCACCTCACGCGCCCAGAGCGAGCGCGTGAGAGTGGCAGTGGCGGTGGCAGCTGCGAGGGAGCCGAACTGGCGCCGGTTGAGTTGGGTCATGAAAGAGCACCTTTCCAGTTAGAAGGAAATCTTGCCGGCCACCTGCAATTGTCGCGGCGGGAAGGCGGTGGTGACAGAGCCGAAGCTGCCCGAACTGCGGTTGGAGGCGGGCGCCAGATAGTTGACCTTGTTAAGTGCGTTGAAAGCTTCGCCGCGGAGGTCGAACGTCGAGCGATCGTTCCACAGGCGGAAGCTTTTGTGCAGGCCGAAGTCGAACTGATTGAAGGTGAAGTCGCGGACCGCGTTGCGGCCGGCGTTGCCGTAGGGCTGGCTGGCGTCGGTGGGAACGGTAACCGCCGTCGAACTGAGGTAGCCGTTTAGCGCAGTGGTCGTCTTTACCCAGTTGCTCTTGGGGTTGATGGGATTGCCCGAGACGTTTGGCCGTTGGTTGAGCAGGGGACTCAGGGTGAAGGCGGCCGAAGGGCTGTAGATGAGGTTGACCGGTTGGCCGCTGGTGTCGGTGTTGATGGCCGTTATCTGCCATCCGCCGATGGCCGCGTCGAGGGGCCGGGACATGTTGCCGCCCAGCATGCGGTTTCTACCGACGGGCAGATCCCACACCACGCTGATGGTTTCGTTGAGAGGCTGGTTATAGGCCGACCGGCCGCGCTCGCCGGCAAGATTGGCCAAGTTCACGCGAGAGGTGTCGTTGTTGGGCTGATCCAGATGCCCGGTGGCGTTGTCGATGGCATGTGACCAGGTGAAGGAGTTAAGCAGGTAGAGACCGCCGGCGAAGCGATGCTCCAGCTTGGACTGCAGCCCGTTGTAGCTGAGGAAGCCGGCGGGGATGGACTCTTCGATGGTGGTGAAGGTGGAGATGGGACGGCGAGCCTGCACGCTCAGCGTGCCGCCTGTGGCATTGGCCGCGGCCTGGTTCAGGTCGGCCAGCACCCAGATGTGGACACCGTGTTCACCGACGTAGGAGACGGTGAGAACGGTATTCCTGGCCACCTCGCGCTGCACGTCGAGATGCCAGGACTGCACGTAACCGGTGGGAATGCTCTTGGG
>Ga0224529_1000097_pt1 | contig 64597 bp, 50 predicted proteins | sample CBST50metaG_FD_179893 | JGI IMG/M metagenome (GOLD analysis project Ga0224529, IMG submission 179893) | Peat soil microbial communities from Stordalen Mire, Sweden - C.B.S.T50 | ecosystem: Environmental > Terrestrial > Soil > Wetlands > Peat | place: Sweden: Norrbotten County, Stordalen Mire...
AGAATCCGACCGCGCAAATCGTCCGATATGGGCTCTGCCATCCTGTTCGCTTCGCGGAAATCGCCTCTTCAAACCTATCCCTTCGCGCCTGCTCCGGGATATAGCTACTGTGGTTCCGCTCTAAGCATCAATCGCCATGCGAATGCTGCCCTGGGCGCGCTTGAGGCGGCGGATGGCCTCCGGCTTGGTTACCTTGGCGCACAACATCACCAGAGCCACGGCAACCTTCATATCGGCTGCCTCGAGGGTGGCGAGAGCAACATCCCGGTTCACCTTGGCAACGCGCTGCACGATGGAAATTCCGCGCTCGATGAGCTTTTCATTCTTGAGGTGCAGGTTGACCATCAAGTTTCCGTAGACATAGCCCAGGCGAGCCATGGCGCCAGTGGTCAACATATTGCAGATAAGCTTTTCCGCCGTACCAGCCTTGAGGCGGGTCGATCCGGTTAATACTTCGGGGCCAACCTCGGCCTCGATGGCAATCTGCGCGACGCTGGCCAACTCCGAGCCAGTGTTGCAGATGATGGCGATGGTGGCGGCGCCTTTCTTACCGGCGTATTTCAAGGCCGCAACGGTGTAAGGCGTACGCCCGCTGGCGGCCAGTCCCACGACTACATCTTTCTTGCCGGGCTTGCGGGCGGCCATGTCGCTCGTGCCCAGTTCCAGCGAATCCTCGCTGGCTTCAGTGGCGTTGGCCAGCGCGCGTTCGCCGCCGGCCATCACGTACTGGATCATGGCGGGATCGGTGCCGAAGGTGGGCGGGCACTCGGAGGCATCCAGCGCGCCGATTCTGCCGCTGGTGCCGCTGCCGACGTAGATCAGACGGCCACCCCGCGCAAGGCGATCTCGGACTACGTCGATGGCCTTGGCGATGGCCGGAAGCGCTTTACGGATGGCACTCAAAACCTTGGCATCCTCGCGGTTCATCAGAGAGGCAATCTCCAGCGCGCTCATTTTGTCCAGATCGGAGGAGGCGCGGTTCTGCCGTTCCGTATTCAACCCACTCAATACCATTGACTCTCCTATGCTTTAACTTCAGCTACCGGTTCAACCGGCATGGTCCGGCGAAAATAGAAACTCGCGCCATATCCGACGACAAAGGTGAAAATACTTCCCAGGGGAACGTACCAAGTGTATGGAACCGGGGTGAACTGCCACAAATAGATGTTCAGGATAAAGCCGCACAGCATTCCGGCCATGGCGCCGCTCTCGGAGGCTCTGCGGGTGAGAACGCCCAGCATGAAGACTCCGAGCAGCGATCCATAAGCCACCGAGGCGATGGACAAGCCGATCTCCAGCACCTTCCCGCCACTCTGCCGGACCACAATTGCCAGCCCAAACAGCACGATACCCCAGCCAATCGTTGCCATGCGCGAGAGAAACATCCGGCGCTTCTCGCTAACTCCAGGATTGAATCTGGAGTAGAAATCGATGATGGTTGTGGAGGAAAGCGAATAGAGCGCAGCGCTCAGATTGGCCATGGCCGCGGCGAGGATTGCCGAGATCAGCAGGCCGCTGATTCCGTGCGGCAGACGCGTGACGACAAAAGTGGGATAGATGGCATCAGGGCGCGCAAAACCCGTGGCCAGCGGAAACAACTTGTACAGAACGAAGAGCAGCGCGCCGATCAGCAGGAAGAGCGAAAACTGGAAAAGCACCAAAACCCCGCTGGCCAGCAGCGCCAGCTTGGCGCTCCGCTCGTTCCGCGATGCAAGCAACCGCATCACGATCAACTGGTCGGTGCCGTGACTGGCAGTCGTCAGGAAGGCGCCGCCGATCACACCAGACCAGAAGGTGTATTTGGCGTAAAAGTTCCAGCCGAATTCGAACATATGGAACTTGCCCGCGTCCGCAGCCATGGTGTAGGCCGCGTGCCACCCGCCCGGAATCAGGTGCACGATGGTCACGACGCCAATCACTGTTCCTGTCAAGTAGACCGTCAACTGCACAACATCGGTCCAGATTACGGTCGACATACCGCCTTTGAAGGTGTAGAGCAGGGTGAGAATTGTGACGATGGCAATCGCCGTAACATCGCGTCCCAAGGCGCTGTAGCCGTGCAGAAACCCGGAGAGCGCAATGGCCACCACAATGGCAACGGCGAAGACTCGAACGCCTTCCGAGGCGGCACGCGTCAGCAAAAACAAGCCAGCGGTCAGCGAACGCAGCCTCTGCCCAAAGCGCCTCTCGATGAGTTGATAGGCAGTTACCAGGTCGCCTTTGAAGTAATGCGGAATCAGCAGCAGGCTAATGATGACGCGCCCGATCATGTAGCCGATCACCAACTGAATGAAGCGGAAATCCTGCTCGTAGGCCATTCCAGGCACGCTGATGATGGTCAGCGTACTGGTCTCCGCCGCTACGATGGACAGGGAGATAGCCCACCATGGAATCGTCTTTTCGGCCAAGAAGTAGCCCTTGATGGTGTTCTGCTTCTTCTTGAAGTGCATCCCGAAGGCGGTAACGCAGGCCAAGTACAGTGCAATCACCGCAACATCGTATCCATTCAGTCCCATAGCACCTCGTTCTCTGCTACTTCCCTATATACAGATCCCACGCCGATGATTTTCTCTACGCCTGCGCCTTGCGGATACGGTTCGCCGCATCTGACGCACGGTCCTTGTTTAAACACAGATGATCCGACTGCGGTAATTCCGCCATCAAGTGCAGACTATAACCTAGAGCGGTTCTCCAATTCTTGTGGCGTTTCCGGCGTAGTGCAAGGTAGCTTTCCCTTAAGGAAAAAGCCACTCAGCGATTGTGCTTCCCCCTTGCACAAATTGGAGAACCGCTATAGCGCACTGTAGGCCGTCTTTGGAGTTACGGTCGGCTACGCCGGTCGCAATCTTTGGAGCCGAGGCTGTATTTAGATCACAAGAATGACCATTTGATTGCTACTTGATCATTGTAGACCAGCCAAGTGCGCTACTTCCGCATTTGGCGACACAATCCTGCCAAGAGGCTGGATTGTGGAGCCATTCGGCCTCGCCGGAGGGGCCTTCCCAAGACGCTCTGCAATCAGCCAATCAGCTCTATGCCGTAGCCCGTTGCTGCTCACGGCCGCCGCCCAAGCGCACGCTTACCACCTTGGAAACCCCAGGCTCCTGCATGGTCACGCCGTAGATCATGTCAGCCGACTGCATCATGCGCTTGGAGTGGGTAACCACCAGGAACTGCGTGTCCTTGCTCAAGGCGTACATCAGGTCAGCGAACCGGCCGACGTTGGTCTCGTCCAGCGAAGCGTCCACTTCGTCGAGCGCACAGAAGGGGCTGGGCTTGAACTGGAAGATGGACACCAGCAAGGCCAGCGCGGTGAGAGACTTTTCTCCACCGGAGAGCAGCAGCACATTTTGCAGCTTTTTGCCCGGCGGCGAAGCCACGATATCCAGTCCGCTCTCGGCCTGATTCTCCACGTCAGTGAGCCGCAGGAAGGCCTGCCCACCATGGAAGAGCCGCGCGAAGACCTTGGCGAAGTTCTCGTTGATCCGGGCAAAGGCTTCGTCGAACCTGGTGTGCGAAATCTGATCGATCTCCTTGATGGTCTGCTGGGTGTTCTCGATCGACTCCATCAGGTCCGTGCGCTGGGTATCCAGGAAACCGTGGCGCTCGGCGGTCTCCTTGTACTCGTCGAGGGCCATCATATTCACCGGCCCCATCTGCTCGATGCGCTGACGCAATCCGTGACAGCTTTCTTCTTCGGCGGTCAACTCTTCGCCTGCCAGACGCACAACTCCCTCGTCGGCACGCAGCGCAGCCGCCTCGACGTTCACTTCGGCCAGGCAACTTGCCTCAAGATGCTCTAGGTCGGAGCCGAGCTTGGCCACTTCGCTGGATCGGCTGGCGCGGTCTTCGCGCAACTGATCCAGAGATGCCCTCCCACTCTTGAGCTGCGTTTCCATGGCTGCCAATTGCTGGCGCAGGGCCTGTGCCTGGGCAACCAGCGTCCGCGAGAGGGCCAGCGACTCAGTGCGCGCGGCGGCCAATGCCTGCTCACGTTGGGCCAACTCAGCGCTCTCGCGAATGCGCTGCTCACGCTCCGCTGTGGCCGCAGTGCGCTGTTGCTCAATTGACTGGACGCGGCGTTGCAAGTCGGCAAAAAGCCGATCTATGCGCTGGAAAGCAGCCTCGGCGCCGCGCCGGCGCTCCTCCAGGCCAGCCAGTTCCGCAGTCACCTGCGCCGCCTCCTGCTGCAAGCCCTCGCGTTTGCCGCGCAGCAAGGCCAGTTTAGCCTGCAACTCGTCGAGAGCCGCCTCAGCCGCGGTGCGCTCCGCCTCGAGGCGCTGAGCCTCCTCGCGCTTTTCGTCGATCGCTTTCCGCTTGGCCTCGCATGCTTCGTGGTTGCGGGCGGCTTGCGACGTCCACTCCTCGAGCCGCCGCTCAACACGCTGGGTCTCGACTTCCATCTGCTTGAGCGCCGCGCCCTGGTCAGCAGCGTCGCGCTCGGCCAGACGCCGCTCCTCGCTGCGCGCCTCCAGCTGCGCGGCTAGCTCTTCGATAGCCTGAATTAACGTCGCGGCTTCCGCCTCAGCTTGCGTGAGTCCAATCTCCAGCTTGTCCAAGCGGCCTTGAGCCTCGCGCAGCTCGCGCTTGAGCGCCAGCGGACCTTCGCTGGCCGGTTTGCCGCCAGTCACCGTCGCGTTGTGGAAGCACTCGCCCCCCGGCGTCAGGAAAAAAGCGTAGGTGTATCGCGCAGCCAGACGCAGCGCCTCGGTAGAGTCTTCAACCAGGTAGCCGTACTTGAGCTTGGGAAGAATCGACTCCAGCGACCGCCCAAAACCGTTCAGTACCCGAATCGAATCCTTCAGCGGAGTCAGGCCGGGACCGCTGATTGTCTCGTCCTCCTCCTTAAAAAGCCCGCCTTGCTCTACAGGGTGGATCAGGAATGTTGCGCGGCCATCGACGCCGGACTTGAGCAGCTTGACGCCTTGTTCGGCAGCCACCCAACTCTCCACCACCACATAATTCAGCTCCTCGCGCAGGAACTCATCCACCACGCCCTCGTACTCACCGCTGACCTCAAGAAAATCGGCCAGTGTTCCCATCGGCGCCATGCCCTCACCCAGCGCACCCGGCTTCAGCAACCGGCGTACTGTGTCGGTGGAGTAGCCGTGGTTGCGAATCAACGATTGCAAAGCATCGCGGCGCCCGGCCACAGTGGCCTGTTCGCCGCGCAACTGGTTGGCGCGCGCGCGCATTGCATTTTCCTCGGCGCGGCGGGCTTGTAGAGCCTCGCGCAGCGCCGCAATCTCGCTCTCCAGCCTCTTGAGCGCCTCAGACGCGGATTCGAAGCGCAGCCCGGCCTCTCCACTCTGCGCACCCAGGTTTTCAAGCTCGCCCCGCGCCTGGCCCATCTCGGTTCCAAGACGCTCGGCCTCGCGCTCCAGGGCCGCCAAACTCTCTTCACTCTGAGCCGTGTGGTTGCGCGCGTTGCCGGCCAGGGTCAGCAGGTGCATGGCGTGGCGGCGGCCAGACTCCAGTTCCCTCTCCGCAGCAAAGACCTCTTCCGCCGCCGTGCGCGCCTCTTGCTGACGCACCTCCACCTGCTGGCGAAAGGCCTTGACCTCGCCCGCCGCTGTCTCCAAAAAGCTGTGCTGCTGTGTCCGCTCCTCGGCAATGCCAGCCAACTGCGTTCGTGTCTGCTCCAGTTCGACGCCAGCCGCAGCGATGCGCGTCTCCAGCTCGCTGACCCGCTCGGCGTTAGCGCGCTCCCGCGCCGCGGCCCGCTCCATTTCGACAGCCGCCGTGTTGGCGCGATTCTGCGCCTCCTGGCCCTCGCTATCCAACTGGTATCCGCGCTCGGTGAGCGCGTGCTGGCTGCCTTCCTGCTCCTCGATCCCCGCGGCCGAGCCGTTGATCCGCTCCGTGAGAGCGGCGATCTCCTGCCCCAGCCTTGCCTGATCAGCGTCCATCAGCGCCATGCGGCTGGCCAATACGACGCGCAAACGACCGCGCAGCTCGTCGCGGACGGCGGCAAACCGCTCGGCCTTCGACGCCTGCCGCTTGAGGCTGTTCATTTGCCGTGTGACTTCTTCAAAAATGTCGTCCACGCGCGCCAGATTCTGCTTGGCGCTCTCCAGGCGCAGCTCGGCCAGTCGCTTTTTATTCTTGAAGCGCGTAATCCCGGCCGCCTCTTCGATGATGGCTCGCCGCTCGTATGGCTTGGAGCTGAGCAGTTGCCCCACCCGCTCCTGTCCGATGATCGCGTAGCTCTCCGGCCCCAGGCCGGTTCCCATGAAGATGTCCTGAATGTCGCGCAGCCGGCAAAGCTTGCCATTCAGCAGGTACTCGCTCTCGCCGGTGCGGAACAATCGCCGGGTGATCACGATCTCGCCTTTTTGCGGCGTGCGTTGGAACTTGCGGCGGCGAATCTTGAGCACCACCGCCTGCGGGCCATCGCCGGTGGCCACCTGCGATGGGACTTCCGCACCATCCTCATCGGGTATTTGGCCCGGCTGCTGACTGGCGATGATCTCCTCGGCTTCAGCGGCTCGCTGACGGCGCGCCTCGTCCTCGTCCCAGTCGGTAGGGCTTTCGTGGTCCACCAGCACCTGCGGCTCGACGGGAATCGGGCCCTCGTAAGCCTCTGGATCGACCATGGTGATGGTCACCTCGGCCATGCCCAGCGATTTGCGGTCGCGGGTTCCGGCAAAGATCACATCCTGCATATGCGTGCCACGCAAGGTTTTAGCGCTCTGCTCACCCAGCACCCAAGTGACCGCATCCAGAATGTTCGACTTGCCGCACCCGTTCGGCCCCACCACCACAGCAATCCCCGTGCCCGTCACGGCCAACTCCGTGCGGTCACAAAAGCTTTTGAAGCCGAGGATATGGATCTTCTTTAGTTTCAGCATTTTTTCTCCGGGTGGTTAAGGGGATGACTGCACTATGTTTGGTTCCGAATGGACAACCCGCCGCAAACAACCAGGCGCGGGGAGAATCTTGCCCTCCAATTACAGACTCTACGGAGCATGGAGGGCAGGGTCAACGGTGCGGGGAGCGGTTTTTGTGGATAAGGGAGGCCGGAATTCGGGTTCTTTTGGAATGCCCAAAATGTGATGCGAATTTCTGGGTTTTCTAGGAATTTTGACCGGTTTTTGCACAGGTGGCGAGGCTATTTTCGGCAAGCGAGCGTTGGCGCGGCGATCCTTTCAAGTTAGAGAATTTGGGCCTGGGCACACACCGACTCTGGAACACAGAACTCCTGTGCCGTCTCCTGTAAAGTTGGAAGAGGCGCCGACCACATTTTGCGCTAGATTCCTTTCGCCTCGGGCCTTCTTCTTTTGACGACTCCAGCCAATTCGGATGCACAGGCCAAGCCGGCTGAACTTGCCGCGCTGCTGCGCTCGGTCTTTGGGTTTTCCGGCTTCAGGGCCAACCAGGAGGCGGTTTGCCGCGCGGCGATTGCGGGGCGCGACCTGCTGCTGGTGATGCCGACCGGCTTTGGCAAGTCGCTCTGCTACCAGTTGCCGGCGATTGCGCTGGGGGGAACGGCGCTGGTGATTTCGCCGCTGATTGCGCTGATGGAAGATCAGGCGGCCAAGCTCAAAGGGCTCGGTTTGCGGGTGGGGCGGATTCACTCCGGGCTGGACCGAAGCGTGGCGCGGCAGACCTGCGTGGACTACTTGCAGGGGACGCTGCAATTCCTGTTCATTGCGCCGGAACGGCTGCGGGTTCCTGGCTTTGGCGAGATGCTGGCCAAGCGCAAGCCGGCGCTGATTGCCATCGACGAGGCGCATTGCATCTCGCAGTGGGGCCATGACTTCAGGCCAGACTACCGGATGATCGGGAAATACCTTCCGGCGCTGAGGCCCGCGCCGGTGCTGGCGCTGACGGCCACGGCCACGCCCTCAGTGCAGGCCGACATCCTGACGCAGCTGGGGATGATCAAGCCAGCCAAATTCATTCACGGCTTCCGGCGCAACAATCTGGCGATTGAGGTGGTGGAGCTTCCGACGCCTGAGCGGCCGGGAGCGATTTGCGGGCTGCTGGCTGACCCTGCGCGGCGGCCGGCCATCGTGTATGCCACCTCTCGAAAACAGGCGGAACAGTTGGCCGAGGAGCTTGCGCTCCGCATCCCCGCGGCGGCGTATCACGCGGGGCTAGACCCGGCAACGCGAGAGCATGTGCAGACTGCTTTTCAGGCTGGCGAACTGGAGGTGGTGGTGGCCACTATTGCCTTCGGCATGGGAATCGACAAGGCCGACATTCGCACGGTGATTCACGCCGGGCTGCCAGCAACGCTGGAAGGCTACTACCAGGAGATTGGCCGCGCGGGTCGCGACGGCGCGCTGAGCCGGACCTACCTGATGCACAGCTATGCCGACCAGCGGATGCGCGACTTTTTTCTGAACCGCGACTATCCGCCAGCGGACCATTTGCAGCAGGTTTTCCGGGCTCTCAAAGAAGACCCTCAACCCGTTGAAGAGCTGCGCGCCCGGTCGAAACTGGGCGAAGAGGAGTTCGACAAGGCTCTGGAAAAGCTGGAGATTCACGGTGGCGCGCGGGTGGATTTTGGCGGCAACGTGACGATGGGCGGCACGGGCTGGAAAAAAACTTATACGGTGCAGGCGCAGTTCCGCGCGGAGCAGTTCGAGAAAGTGCTGCGGTTCACCACATCGACCGAGTGCCGGATGGCGGCGCTGGTGCGGCACTTTGGCGACGAGGAGGACGCGAGCCGGACGTGCGGGATCTGCGATGTGTGCGATCCGGCGGGCGCGGTGCTGCGGCTCTTCCGGCGGCCGACGGCGAATGAGCGGGAACTGGTGCAGGCGATTGTCGATGAGTTGCGGACCGTGGACTCGAAGGCTACCGGAACGCTGCAGCGGAACCTTGATCCCGCGGGCCGGATGAGCCGAAACGAATTCAGCGCGCTGCTGGATGCGATGGTGCGGGCCGGGCTGATCGAGATTGAAGAAGCCGAGTTTGAAAAAGACGGCGAGACGATCCGCTTCCGCAAGGTGCGGCTGACCGAAGCTGGTTTGGAAATGAGGGCAACCCGGCCGGTCGAGTTGCTGATCAGCGATGGAGTGGTGAAGGAGTTTGGCGGAGCTACTGCTCCGGCGCGGTCGAAGAAGACAAAAGCAACCGCAAGGACCGGCTCATCGAAGGCGATGAGCAAGAAGGCGGCGGAGACAGAGCCCGCACAATTGTCAGCGGAGGGAAAAGCTCTGGCGGCGCGGATCAAGGAGTGGCGCGCGGCGGAGGCAAAACGGCTGGGAGTTCCGGCTTACCTGATTCTGCTCGACCGATCTCTTACGGCCATCGCACAAGCGCGTCCGGCCAACCCGAAGCAATTACTGGAGATTAGCGGGATGGGCCCCGCCAAGGTGGAACGCTTCGGCGCAGCCATTCTGGGACTATGCGGCAAGGCGGAGTGAAGGGATTCAGCGTGTCGCCAGGCCAGGCCCATTCATTGCGCGGCGGGACAGGCGCATGATTTGAATTGTTGCGCGCTGTAATTCGACAGCGTGCAAACATACTGCGGCCAGAATAACTGAAGCACGAGTGAAAGGTTACCCGTGGAGAAATCTTTTATATAGTTCTGGCTGGCCTGAGTCTTTGCGCCGGGGTCCGACGCAAAACCCGCGACAAGCCCACTCACGGACGAGGAAGAAAATGCCGCTTCGTGGTAGCTTCGTGCAAAATCATATTCCTCTCTCCACTGGGCATCGACGCCGGTCTGGCTCGACGCGGCAAAGACCTTGTAGTCCACCAGCGCGGCCGATGAGGGATCAAGCTGGGCCACGGTAAAGGAGGGGTTATTTCCATTGATGGGAGAGATGGATGAGACCATCTTGACCGCGATTCCCTTCCCTTTTGCCGCCCCTTGACCATCCTGCTTCAAAAAGCGCAGCTCATCCATGTGCGTGTGAGCGAAGATGGCTAACTCGACGACATCATCAAACTCGGCGAGCGTGTCTGCCAACTTCTCAGAAGAAAGAAACATGACAGGGTTCTGGCCACCGCAAGGATCGCTCATCCTCCTGGCTGTTGCGTAGAGATCGACTCCGGGCGGAATGTGGCCCATGACCCATATCTTCCTCTTGTTGGCGCGGGCCTCAGTAAGTTGCTGACGAAGCCAGGCAAGCTGCGCGGCTGCCGCGCCAGGATCGGATTTACCCGCGCAGGTGGCGTAGTTACTGGACATGAAAAGATCGTTCAGAACCAGTAGGCGCGCATTCTCGATGGGCGCGGGCAGAGAAACGCTATAGTAGCCGCCGGCCGCGAAGCTCTCTTCCGCGGACTGGCGCTCGGATGCAGGGAAATCTTTGGTTACTTCCTTGCCGGTAACTGCAAGAAACTCGCTGTGGGCATCGAGCCGGTAGTCGCCGCAGTCGGAGTCATTGTTTCCTAGAGCTACATAGACGGGCACGCCGGGGAAGGCTCCGTCTAACTCCCCTGTTACATAGTCCAAAGTCTTTTCAACGAATGCGCCGTAGGCCCCCGGCGCGGAGTTAGGAAAGAGTGCGCTGTACTTGCATTGAAAGTCATGAGCGAGGAGATCGCCGCTGAGGGTGACAAATTTTGCGCCGGCGGCAGGTTTGCGCATGACCTTCAAACTGGAATCGAAGAGCGCAAAAGAAGTGTCAGCTCCGCGAACGTGACAGCCCTGCTGCAACGACTGAAAACGCTGCTCGCGATCGGGCGAAGGCGCTGCGGCGAGGATGGCCCTCCACTGGCTCACCGGCGCGGCGGCGAGTTGTGGAAGTTTGGCCGGGTCCCAAAACGGATCGAAGTGAATATCGCTGACGAGGAGAGCGGGGACGGTTGCTTTGGCTTGCTGGGGACTCTGCGCAAGGGCCGCACCGGCTAAGAATAAAAAGCATAGAAGCGTAAAAATAGCGGAGAAGATACAGGCTTCTTGATTCCGTTTCATCGAGGCTCCAGGCTAAATAACGCCAGTCGAGTTTGCGGTATCCCATCCTTTTGCCAGAAAAAAGCGAAAGGATGGGCACCGAAACTGATGTGAGGAAAATAAAATTATGCGACACGCTCGATGACGACGGATTCGAGGACAACGGGGGTCTTGGGCTTGTCCTGGCCGCCGCGGGGGACAAGGGAGATTTTTGTGACGATCTCCTGACCCTCGGCGACTTCACCGAAGATGGTGTGGTTGCCGGTGAGCCAGGGCGTGGCAGCCACGGTGATGAAGAACTGGCAGCCGTTGGTTCCAGGGCCGCTGTTGGCCATGGCCAGCTTGCCGGGCTTGTCGAACTTGTGAGGCGAGCCCTTGGTCTCGTCCTGGAAGCGGTAGCCGGGTCCGCCCATGCCGGTGCCAGTGGGATCGCCGCCCTGGATCATGAAGTCGGGAATGACGCGATGGAAGATGGTGCCATCGAAGAGCTTGTCAGTGGACTTTTTGTGGGTGGAGGGGTGGGTCCACTCGCGTTTGCCTTCGGCGAGATCGATGAAGTTCTTGACGGTGATGGGCGCATCAGCCTCAAAAAGGCGGACGGTGATCTTGCCTTCCGTGGTGGAGAAGACGACGTAGGTTCCTGTTGCAAGTGACATAAAAAGCTCCTGAATTCGGTGTGTAGGTTCTGTGATTCTCATATCTGAAAATCCGGATATGGGCACCCAGCAAAGCTGTTATCTCTAATTGGGGAGTACAAAAATCACATTGATCGTTGTACCGACTTCAACCGGCTCGCCATTAATCTGAAAAGGCTTGTATTCCCAGTTCTTAACCGCACTCAAGGCTGCCTCCTGGAGTGCCTCAGGGCCACTGATCACGCTCAGATTCACAATTCGACCATCAGCGCCAATCAAAGCTTGTAGTACGACAGTGCCAGAAATCCGTGCGTCTTTAGCTTTCTGGGGATATGCCAGTGGGGTTTTCTTAAGGAGCATCCCTTGCGCCACACCCGCTGACACGTTGATTCGCTTTGCAGGCGGCGCGGCGTTCGGGTCTGGAGGCAACGGCTGGCCCTCGCGCACGATGGTCACCTTTTTCAGCCCGACGGGCGTCACCGGCTTGTCTTGTCCGTCACGCTCGACACGGGCAATGGTCTTGACCACCAGGACGCTGGACTCGTCGCACTGGCCGAAGATGGTGTGACGCTGGTTGAGGTGCTCGGTGGGCACCTCGGTGATGAAGAATTGGCTACCGTTGGTGTTGGGGCCGGAGTTGGCCATAGCCAAGCGACCGGGAACGTCGAAGTTCAGATTCGGATCGAACTCATCTTCAAATTGATAGCCGGGATCGCCCATGCCCGTGCCGGCCGGATCACCACCCTGAATCATGAACTCAGGGATGACGCGATGGAAGATGGTGCCGTCATAGAGCCGCTTGTTATGCTGCTTCTTATTGGTGGCGGGGTCGGTCCAATCTTTCGTGCCCTCGGCGAGGGCGATGAAGTTGGCCACTGCTTTGGGCGCCTGGCTTTGAAAGAAATGGCAGGTGATACGGCCCATGGAAGTGTCCATGACCACGGTGGGGCCGTTGGGGTGGGTCATGGCGGCGGCGGTAGCCTGAGGCGCGTCGGGCAGAGCCTCAGCCGGCGTTGAGGAGGTTTGGGCGTAGGCTGCGGCAGTAAAAGCCACGGCCAGAGCGGGAACGAGAAGTGAGCGGCTAGGTTTCATACCGACTCTGAGGGTAAATCATGCGGCGGGTGGAGGGCCAGCGAGAGCATTTTGGGAATATATGTAGACTTTATGAGGGCGTGCAGGGTGCCTTTTTCTTGAGAAAAAAGCACTTGGCGGTGTGCTTTCGGCCTACTGCAATTCCCAAAATGCTATAGCCGTGGCACCTTCAACGAAGCGAGCTTCCATCCTTCACCGGGTTGTCATCCAAGGCAAAAGCAAAATTATTACGGCCCTCCTCCTTGGCACGATAGAGCGCAGCATCTGCCCGCTCAAAGAAGGAAGAGAAATCATCCGGGTGGCTTTCATCCGTCGCGATGCCGATGCTAACCGAGGCCGGAATCGCGGTTCCTCTATACGAGAAATCGAGTTCTTCAAAAGCCTGGATCACGCGCTCGGCCGCATTCTGCGCCTGCTCACGGCTGGCCCTGGGAAGCAGGGCGCAAAACTCGTCGCCTCCCCATCGGCAGAGGAAATCCTCATCGCGCAGGGTATGGCGGAGCGTAGCTGCGGCAGCCTTGAGCAGTGCATCGCCCGCCGCGTGCCCATACTGGTCGTTAACCTGTTTTAAATGGTCGATATCGAACATGACAACAGAAAGACCCAGCCCGGCTCGAGCGGCTCCGGAGATTTCGCGGAAGGCGATTTCCTCGAGTGCTCGACGGTTATAAAGGCCAGTCAACGGATCAAGCATGACTTTCAGCACGAGGTCGCGGTTTAGCCGTTCTGACACCATCAACAGGAACAAAGGAAAGATAATCCCCTCGGAGACGATCGCGGCAACGCCGCTGAAGACCGCGCGCGGACAATCGAAGTTGTACTCGGGGCTGAAATTACCGGGTCTGAAGAAGTCGAGGATCACGCCGCAAGTTGCGATGGCAAGCACGGCATAAACGGAAGCCGTGACAACATCGGCGAATGGCCTTTGGCCGTCCTCCGCCCGAAAGAGAGACCAGACGATGAGGACCATCATGGTCATATCGATGAAGTTGAAAAGGATAAGTTCGATGGAAATGTTTCGCTGGATGAAGGTAAACCAGGTGCAAACCGCAAACATCAGCAACGGCGGCACAGCAATCCAACCAATCGATGACGGTTGCCGCTTGAGTTCGCGCAGCGCCCAATACTCCAGGCTGAGACATACAGCAATCAGCGTACTGCCGAGGACATAGAAGGCGAATTGCCCATCCCAGGAGCGCCCCAACCGGAGGATGTAGCTCACCCCAAGGCAGAGGTTCGCGACGCCCCATAGCGACAGCACACGGTTCAGATAGGCCGGGTGCTCCCTTCTTACCAATAGCACCAGCAAACCGCAACCACTGGCGCCTAGTGCTCCGATGAGCCAGAAGGGTCGAATATCGAGAACCATAGTTCCATGCCCTTTCCATTACACCTACCCGCCGCTCGCCTTGCGGGGAACTTCCGCCAAAGAAGGCAAGGACAACATCAATGTGAACAAGCCTACGGAATCAACCTTCAGGGGGAACTGAAAGAGGGCGGAATTGCCGGCCTGACGCCTCGCCCAGGCGGTACTTGCACCAGGGGAAATATGCTTATTTTTAATATCGCATGAAAACAGGAATATTCGCCATCAGAATAAGGGCTGGTGGCTCAGCAGCCCTTCTTGCAGCGGGCCATGATGGCGGCGTGGAGGCGCTCGCGCAAGCTGGCTGGGAGGTCGTAAACCTCATGGGATCGATAGATTTCGATGGTCTTCCGCGTGGTGTTGAGAATGACCTCGCAGTGCCCGCAGCGGCCCAGGTGGGCTTGCAGTTCGGCGCGCGTCTCGGGGGTCACCGTGTCGTCGATCAGGTCGTCGAGAAGGGCGAGAAACTCTTTGCAGGTCACTTTTCACTCCCCGTTTCCATGAGCCCCTTTTTTCTGTGGAAGTAGCGGCTCAGGCGCTCGCGCAGTTGCAGACGGGCTCGCAACAGGCGCGACTTCACGGCAGGAATGCTCAAACCTAGCGTCTCTGCCGTCTCTTCGGTCGAAAGTCCTTCCACATCCCGTAACACAAACACGATACGAAACCCCTGTGGCAATCCTTGAACGGTCTTGCGCAGGATCTCAGCCAACTCAGCCTGGCCGTAGTTCTGCTCCGGATCAGGAGCCCAGTCCGCCAGATCGCGGGGAACGCTGCCCTCTTCGGTAGCAATGTCCTCGTCGATCGAAACCATCTTGCCGGTGCGCCGCTTGCGCAGCCGCATCAGGCTTTCGTTCACAGCAATCCGCACCAGCCAGGTGTAAAACTTCGAGTTGCCCTGAAACTGCTCGAGCTTTTCGTACGCCTTCAGGAACGCATCCTGCATGACGTCTTCGGCATCCTCGCGATTCTGCGTGATGTGCTGGGCGATGCGAAAGATCTGGCGCTCGTACTTGCGGACCAGGGTATCGTAGGCCGAGTCATCGCCGCCGCGCACCCTTTCAACCAGGGCGACGTCTGGATGCGGCTCGAGTTGTTCTACAGTCGTTTGGATGATCGACATACGAGTTGGATGCGAGAAATCCGCTGGACCCGTCGCAAGCTGCGTTCGAGGCCCGCAATAAACGAGTGTACTGGACGGCGGGGCAAGAGGCCAAATGCGGAGATTTTGGCTCCAGGTCCTCCAGGTCTCTATCACTGAGCGGATGGTTTCGTCTCTTTCGGTTCGTGGTTTCCCACTCTTGCGCCAAAAAATGCAACGCGCAGGTTCTTCGACTTCGCTGCGCTGCGCTCAGAATGACAGCAAGAATGGGATACGGAAGATGGTACATCGACAAACGGTCAGAGAACGAGCAAGGAAAAAATCGGCAAATCAGTCCCACTTTGCGGCGTTTGCGGTAACGCGCGTGGTCCCCGGTTCCTGCACTTGGGGGCGAAAGCAGCTTAGAGTGAAGATATGAAGGTCGCGCTTTCTCCTACTTCCGTTCCGCTGCTGGCTTTCGGCTGCCTGGCTGTTTTGCTTTCCCTTATGGTGATGCTGCCTGTTGAGGGGCAATCCTCGGGCGGCACGACAGCCGGAACGGCGGATTCGGCCTCGGCCAGGCCGCATAAGGCTACGCATAAGGAAAAGAAGCAGGCCAAAGCGGACAAAAAAGCCGCAAAGGCGGCAAGCGAGAAGGCCGCAGAGGCCACAACTCCGGTGGGCGAGAAAGCTACGAAGACCGCAAAGCAGTCCGGCAAAAAGTCAAAAAAATCCGCCAGCCAGAAAGACAACAAGGACACGGAGACCGCGACTCCTACAGACGAGAAGGCCACAAAGGCCGTAAGCCGGAAAAGCAAAAAGGCTTCAAAGGTTGAAACTCCCACCGATGAGAGGGCAGCGAAGCCCGAAAGCGCAAAGGGCAAGAAGGCCACTAAACCCGCCAGCACAGCGGCCAAGGAGACCAGGGAGGCTACGAAGCCCGTCAGCCAGGCGGACAGCGAAAAAGTCACCAAGTCCGCAGGACCCACCGGCAAGAAGGCCCCAAAGCCCAATAGCCGCAAGGGCAAGGCGGCGAGCAAGGCAATCAGGCGCGCGCAAACTGCGCAGATCAAACTTGCCTTTGTGGCCTCGGCCGAGTTGCGGCCCATGGCCCAACAACTAGCCATGCTGCGCACGCCAGCGGCCTATGCGGGCGTGACCAAATATGCTCAGCAGCACAGCGGCGAGGCCGCAGCGGCGGCTTACCTGGCGCTGGGCCACGCATCCCTGCTGGACAAGCACTATACGGAGGCCGTTGCCGACTTTCACCTTGCCCGGCAGGCAGGCGAGGAACTGGCCGACTACGCGGATTTTCTGGCCGCGCGCGCCAACCACGATGCGGGCAATGACGCGGCAGCCGAGGTGTTGCTGCGCGACTTTTTAGAACGCTATCCAGAGAGCATCTTCGCTGTCCAGGCGCCGGAACTGGAAGCCAACACGCTGCTGGCGATGAACAACGCGGCTGGAGCGCAACAAGTGCTGGCGGCAGCCGCGGATACAGCCTCCGCGAACCGTCCCGGCTATCAGCTTGCACAAGGGCAGGTTGCGTTCATACTGGGGAAGACCGGGGAGGCGGAACGGATCTACAAGCAGTTGCTGCTGTCCCATCCGTTAACCCCGGAGGCGGAGGTCGCGCGAGCAAAACTCATTGACATGGGCGCGGAGGCCCGCCTGACCACGGCCGAGCTGCGCAGCCTGGGCGATGCCTATTACAACGCGGGCCGCTATGCCAACGCGAGCGAGCAATATCGCGCGTTGGCCCGGCAATCCACCCTGGACGCGGATAGCCGCAACAGCTTTACCGTGGCCGCGGCGGCCTGTGACCTGAAGTTGAAGCGCCTAACCAAGGCACAGGCCGAAGCGCTGCCCGAGACGCAAGACGAGAACGGCGCACGGCGGCTCTATCTCTTGATGGAACTGGCAAGGAGCAGCAACGATCTGGATGAGCAGAAGCGCCTGGTAGCGGAGATGGAGTCCAGCTTCCCGCGAAGCCCCTGGCTTGCCGAGGCGCTTTTTGACAGCGGCAATATGTACCTGCTGCGGCACGAGTATGCGCAGGCAGCCGTGTACTACGGCACCCTGGCCACGCGCTTCCCATCGAGCAAAAATGCCTCGGCCGCGCATTGGAAGGCGGGTTGGCTGAGTTACCGGCAGGGGCTTTACGCCGACGCGGCGCGCCTCTTCGACGAGCAGATTCGACTCTATCCCAACACGACAGAGACTGCGGCAGCCCTCTACTGGCGCGGTCGCCTGTACGAAGCCCAGGAGCATAATCCGACCCAGGCCGCTGCCAACTACCGGACCGTAATCCGTGTCTACCAGCGTTACTTTTATGCCCAGATGGCAAGAAGACGGCTGCTCGCGCTCGAAGCTGCGCAGACGGGGCCGCAGCCGCCAACCCAGATTGCGTCCCAAGCGCAACTGGACCGCTTTCAGCCCCCTCCGGTACCGCCGCTTGAGGAGAGTTTTCCCGCCGACAGTCCGCACCTGGCCAAGGCGCGCCTGCTGGCCAACGCGGGCTTGAACGACTACATTGCCCAGGAGATTGCCGCCGATCCGGACTCTTCCTCGTGGAGCGCGCTGGCCGAGGCGCAGATCTATGCATCCTATGGCGAGACCTTTCGCGCCATGCGCGCGGTGAAAAGAGCTTTGCCCAGCGCGGCGACGGCCTCCATCAAGTCCATTCCGCTGCCCTACTGGCGCATTCTCTTCCCGGAGCCATGGTGGGAGACGATCAAGAGCGAGTCGGCCAAGAACAATCTCGATCCCTATCTGGTGGCCTCGCTGATTCGCCAGGAGTCGGAGTTCAACCCCTCGGCCGTCTCAAGAGCCAACGCGTTTGGACTGATGCAGTTGCTCCCCGCAGTGGGCAAGGAGATGGCGCGCGAAGAGGGGATAAGCCACTTCGAGACCTTCCAACTCCTTGACCCAGTCACCAACATCCGCCTGGGCGCCCGCGACCTGCGCAAGACCCTGGATCGGTTCGGCGGAGTGACGGAGTACGCGCTGGCCGCATACAACGCCGGCGGCGAACGGGTGGTGGACTGGCAAGCCGCCGGGCCCTATGAGGGCATGGACGAATTTGTGGAGTCGATTCCCTTCACCCAAACCCGCGAGTACGTGGAGAGCATTTTGCGCAACATTGAAACCTACAGAGCCATCGACGAGTTTGCCGCTTCGCAGGACAAAGCCGTCGCGGGGGCGGGACGATAGAGGCGTCCATTTTTCCAACGCAGGACACGCGAACCCCTCTCTGATGCTTTCCGTTTCGATTCCGGTTGACTTCACAAGCCGCCGCCCCCACACTAATTCTCAATGGAGGAGCCCAAACCTCCGAGATACCATTCGCAGTCTGCTTGTTGTTGCAAGACAGGGCCGGCCGGATCAATCGGACACGGCGCTGTTACCTCGACCAACGGGAGGGCAGCATGTCAGCCGATTTGCAGTTTCTGGAAGAATGGATCCCCGAAAAGATGGACCCCGGAACGGTTTTTGTGCTGGAAAACCAGTCGAATCCGGGACACTCACTCTACCCTTTTGTAGCCGTCATGTCCTGTCCGCGCTGCGCGACCATCGGACTGATCACGCGCCGCCAACTGTGCGGCGACGAGCCGATGATCTGCGGCGGCGACCTCTGTTCGGCCGAGTATCGGCTGGACGGCGAAACGATCAATTTTCGCAAGGCGCAGTAGGCACTGGCCATTGAAACATCGTTGCGTCCAAGGCGAGTGATTCTCCTCGACGAACGATGCCACGCGCTCAAGGGAAAGTACCGTGAAATGCCGATGTGTGCTCTAGCTCACCGACACACCTCCGGGAACCGTTTACCAATAGGAATGAATTACTATGGTTGTGGCAATTTCGAGGGAGTCATAAATGTCCCGTATCGTTGAAGTTACAGAACTGGCACTGCGCGATGCTCATCAGAGCTTGCTTGCCACCCGGATGGCCTTGGATGACATGATTCCAGCCTGCGAAGATATTGACAATGCCGGTTACTGGTCAGTGGAATGCTGGGGCGGCGCAACCTTTGATTCCTGCATCCGCTTTTTGAATGAAGATCCGTGGGAACGGCTACGGACTCTCCGCAAGCTGATGCCCAAGAGCCGGCTGCAGATGTTGCTGCGCGGCCAGAACTTGCTGGGATACCGGCATTATGAGGACGGGGTTGTCGAGCGCTTTGTGGAGAAGTCCGCCACCAATGGAATCGACGTCTTCCGCATCTTCGACGCGCTCAATGACGTGCGCAACCTCAAGACCAGCATCGATGCGGTGAAAAAGACCGGCAAGCACGCGCAAGGAGCGATCTCCTACACCGTCAGCCCGCTGCACACCGTGGCTGCTTTTGCCGAGATGGCGGAGCAACTGAAGGAGATGGGATGCGACTCGATCTGCATCAAGGACATGGCCGCGCTGCTGAAGCCGCAGCCCGCCTATGACCTGATAAAAGCCATCAAGCAGCGGTGCGGGAAGGATACGCTGGTTAACCTCCACACCCACGCCACCACCGGGGTGACGATGGTCTCGCTGATGAAAGCCATTGAAGCGGGGTGTGACATTGTGGATACCGCGGTCGGTTCCCTTTCGTTGGGACCGGGACACAACCCCACGGAAAGCCTGATCGAATTGCTGGAAGGCACCGGGTACGAGACCCGCCTCGACAAGGAACGCGTTCTGCGCGTCTCGGATTACTTCGCCCAGATACGCCCGAGATACCGTGAGTTCTTCAGCGAGAATACCGGCGTGGATACGGAGATCTTCAAGAGCCAGATTCCGGGCGGAATGATCTCCAACATGGAAAGCCAGCTCAAGGGACAGGGCGCGGGCGACCGGCTGCAGGAAGTCCTGGAGGAAGTTCCCAGGGTTCGCAAGGATGCCGGCTATCCGCCGCTGGTTACGCCTTCAAGCCAGATTGTGGGTTCGCAGGCTGTCTTTAATGTCCTGATGGGCAAGTACAAAGTACTGACCGGGGAGTTTGCCGACCTGATGCTGGGTTACTACGGGAGCACGCTGGGCAAGAAGAATCCAGAAGTGCTGAAGATGGCCGAGGCTCATGCCAAGAAGCCGGCGATCACGGTTCGTCCCGCCGACTTGCTTACGCCGGAGTGGGATAACCTGAGCACCACCGCTCATGCGCTGAAGGGATCGAATGACAGCGACGAGGACGTGCTGACCTATGCCATGTTCCCGCAGGTGGCGCCGAAGTTCTTCGAGACGCGCGCCCAGGGCCGCAAAAATCTGGGCAAGGATCCGACACCCAACAAGGAGCAGACCCCGAAGGCTCCCGCTGCGGCCAGTGGTGGAGCTGCGTTGAGCGCCAAAGTGAACTATGTGATTACGCTGAATGGCAAAGAGCACCGGGTAACCGTGGCTCCGGAGAAATAGAAGATACTCATGCCAATTGGTCCAGGAGCAGGGATGGCGAAGCAAGCAGAGAGTCAGAAGAAGACAATGGCCGAGAAGATTGCCGACCTTGGCGCAAAGCGCGCGAAGCTCGAACTCGGCGGCGGCCAGGAACGCATCGATAAACAGCACGCCGCCGGTAAGCAGACGGCGCGAGAACGGGTCGCAGGACTGGTGGACCCAGGCAGCTTTCAGGAGATCGGGCTGTTTGCACGGCACCGCTCGACATATTTCGGAATGGCAGCGAAAAAGATGCCAGCCGATGGGGTAGTGACCGGATGCGCAAAGATCGACGGGCGCCTGGTGCATCTTGCCAGCCAGGATTTCACCGTGGGTGGCGGATCCGCCGGCGAGGCGCACAACGACAAAGTTGTGGACATGATGCGCCTTTCTCTCAAGACGGGGAGTCCTTTCGTTTTCATCAATGATTCCGGAGGCGCGCGCGTTCAGGAAGGCATTGACAGCTTGGCGGGATATGCCCGCGTCTTCTACCACAATGTAATGCTCTCGGGATCGGTGCCACAGATTTCGCTGATTTGCGGACCGTGTGCTGGCGGCGCTGTTTACAGCCCAGCACTGACAGACTTCGTGATCCAAACGCGGCAGGCCCGGATGTTCATCACCGGGCCGCTGGTGATCAAACAAGTCACCGGCGAAGACGTCAGCGCCGAGGAACTGGGCGGCCCTCAGGCGCATATGAATTACTCGGGAGTCATTCACCTGATCGCTCAGAACGACGACGATGCGGTTCAACTTTGCCGGCGGCTGCTCAGTTTTATGCCATCGAACAACCTTGAGGATCCGCCCCGCGCGCCTTTCAACCTACCAATCGAGTCCGATCCAGAGATGAATGGGCTGGTTCCAGTGGACAACAAGGCTGCTTATGATGTGCGGGAAGTCATTACGCGAGTCTTGGATTATCGGGACTTTTTCGAGATCCAGCCGGGGTTCGCGCCCAACATTGTGATCGGCTTCGGACGTCTGCAAGGCCGGCCGGTGGGCATCATCGCCAGCCAGCCGAATTTTCTGGCCGGCGTGCTGGACATCAATGCCTCGGATAAGGCAGCGCGATTTGTCCGCTTCTGCAATGCCTTCAACATTCCGCTGATTACGTTTGTGGATGTGCCGGGCTTTCTTCCCGGAGTCGATCAGGAACGCGGCGGGATTATCCGTCACGGCGCCAAGCTGCTGTTTGCCTACTCGGCCGCCACGGTTCCGAAGATCACGGTGGTGTTGCGCAAGGCCTATGGCGGCGCATATATCGCCATGTGCTGCAAGGATCTGGGCGCGGACCGGGTGATTGCGTGGCCCACGGCTGAAGTCGCAGTAATGGGCGCCGAGGGCGCAGCCGAGATCGTCTTCCGGCGCGAAATCGATGCGGCCGAAGACAAGGCCGGACGCCGCCAGGAACTGGTGAACGAGTATCGCGAGACATTTTCCAATCCCTTCGTCGCAGCAGGCCGGCGGCTTGTGGATGACGTCATCGAACCGGCCGAGACCAGAAAGTATCTGGCGGATGCTCTTGAATCGCTGCATACCAAGCGGGAACTGCGTCCTGCAAAGAAACATGGATTGATTCCGCTATAAAGAGGAGCCGCTCGTGGTAGTGAATTTGACAGATTTGATTCAGGCTGTGTCTGAGCGGCAACTGGCGACAGAACGCCAACTGGGCGAGCTTGCCGGCGCGCTGAAAGCGTTGGAAGCTCGCGTGGCCGCACTCAACCAGCCTCCGGCGTTGCAGACAGCTTCCACTCCGGTTGTCGGAGTACAAGCCGCTACTGCGGCGGCGAAGGAAACAGCTTATCCGGGAAAAGTGGAAGTCGCGCCTGAAACGCTGGTGGTGATTGCCGCCGCTGTGACCGCGTTCCTGGGCAGGAAAGTCCGCATCCGCTCGGCAAAGATGCTGCAATCCCCCTATGAAGTTGTGAATCCATGGGCGCAGCAGGGGCGGGTGTTTATTCAAGCCTCCCATAATTTACGATTGAGGGGCTGAGGCAGTAGTAAGTCTCTCGAGGGAAGGAATCCGTAACTTGAAGCTTCAGATCGCAATTGACGGAAAGACATACGAGGCCGAGGTTGAGGTCTTGGAAGATGACGCGATGCCGCGTCAGCCGAATTATGGGCCGTACCACCCGCTTCCCGCGACAGTCCAGTCGATGCCGGTTGCCGACACGCAAACTCCCGCTCCGGCTGCCCAGGAAAGCGCTGGCGAAGACAAGCTATGCCGCAGTCCTGTAACCGGAGTTGTCATCAAGATAAATGTTGAGCCGGGACAAGCAATCGAGGCCAACGATCTGCTCATGGTTCTAGAAGCCATGAAGATGGAAACCAATGTTACAGCGCACAATGCTGGAAAAGTGAAGAACGTGCGAGTGGCGCAGGGCGGCTCCGTGAAGGTGAATCAGGTCGTCGTTGAGTTCGAATGATAGCTTTCGACCGACTCTCCAGAGGGTTCGCGGCCTGCATCGAAAGGGCAATTGATGAGCGGTGTTGATGAAGATTTGAAGCTTGTTCCGGGAATCAAGTTTGTAGACCACGTAGCCATCGCCGTGAAGCAGGGCGAGTTAGACGGCCAAGTCAAGGCCTACGGGATGCTGGGTTTCCACGAAGTGCACCGGGAAGAAGTGCTCGGAGCCGATCAGGTGCGCGAGGTGCTTCTGCGCGTCGGCGATGGCCCCAACCTGATTCAGCTGATCGAGCCGTTGACCGCAGATTCCCCGGTACAAAAGCTGATCGATAGAAACGGCGGCCGTGGCGGGCTGGCCCATGTGGCTTTCCGCGTGGAGAACGCGCAGCACGCCTTCGATGCGATGGAAGCAAGCGGATTTCATCTGATCGACAAGGCGCCGCGCAAGGGCTCGCGAGGAACCACGGTCTTCTTTGTTCATCCCAAGTCGCGGGCGGACAACCCCTTTGGTCTTCTGATCGAAATTGTCGAAGACCCCGAAAGCAAGTGAGGGAAAATGGCCACCGATCATCTTCTCCAGGAGTTTCCTCCGATTAGCACCCAGTCGTGGGAGGAAGTTATCCGCAAGGATCTGAAGGGCGCCGACTACGCCAAGAAACTAATTTGGCAAACGCCCGAAGGACTTGCTGTCAAGCCCTACTATCGTGCTGAAGATACTGCTGGGTTGGAATATCCAGAGGCTGCGCCCGGCGCTTTCCCTTATGCGCGCGGTGACCGCCCGACAGGCGACTGGCGCATCCGGGAAGAAATCGACGCAGTCGATCCCGAAGAGGCCAATGGAGCGGCATTGAGCGCGGTGCTGGCTGGAGCAGAGGAGATAGCGTTCCGCAAGGCTTCCCCCACAAATGCTTCAGAGCTGGATACACTCTTTGCCAATCTCGATAAGACTCCTGTGCATTTTGAAGATGCCGGAGAGCCTCTTCTTCATCTTTTGATCGCGCGGCTGAAAAAGCGGCCGAGACAGTCGCAGGTATCGACCGGATTTGATCCGCTAGCTCATCTGGATTTTGCGGCGGAAGTGATTGCGACCGCACCTCCCGCGTTTGTTCCCTTCACCATCCACGGCGAGACATTTGAAGAATCGGGAGCGACCGCCGTCGAGGAAGTTGGATTCACGCTGGCAGCCGCGATCGATTTTATGGCCGCGATGCAAGAGCGCAGCGTGGACGCCGACCGCGCCGCGGCTTCAATTGCTTTCTCATTTTCAATCGGCGCCAACTATTTCTTTCAAATTGCCAAGTTCCGCGCCTTCCGCCTGATGTGGGCGCAAGCCATAGAGAGCTTTGGCGGATGCCATGAAAGCGCGAAGGCCCACATTCATGCCCGCACCTCGCGCTGGAACGAGACTATTTATGATCCCCACGTCAATATTCTGCGCGGAACCACGGAAGCCATGTCGGCAGTCTTCGGCGGCGCGGACTCCATCTCAGTGGCGCCCTTCGATGAGTGCTACAAGGCGCCGGACGAGGCCAGCCGCCGGCTTGCCCGCAACACGCAAATCCTTCTGAAGCAAGAGGCGCTGTTATCGCGAGTGGCTGATCCTGGCGCCGGATCGTACTGCCTGGAAGTGATCACCGATTTTCTAGCCCGGGAGGGTTGGAAATCGATGCGGGAAATCGAAGCAGCAGGCGGCTACCGGAATGCTCAAGCCGATGGGCAGATTGCCCGGGCGCTGGAGAAGTCGCTGGCCGATAGAGAAAAGGCGGTGTCATCCCGCCGCCGCATCTTTACCGGAACCAACCAGCACGCCAATCTTTCCGAGAAGGCATTGGATCGCGTCGACTTTTCGCGCCTGGGCGGCACACGGCGCGGCGCGTGGATGTACGAAGAGCTTCGCCTGCGCACCGAGCGCTACGCTGCCCGGACCGGCAAGTCTCCGCTCATTTTGCTGGCCGAAATCGGGGATGCACGGATGCGTTCGGCGCGTTCCGGCTTTGCCGCCAACTTCTTTGGCTGCGCGGGCTTCAACATTGTCACGCAGCGATTTGACTGCACCGACGAGATCGCAGCGAGCAATGCCGATCTTCTTGTGCTTTGCAGCTCCGATGCAGAGTATCTTGGGCTGGCTACGGAAGTTATCGCCAAGTTGAAGACGCTCGGGCGCGAGACTCCGGTGATTGTTGCAGGTGCTCCTGATCCAGAGGGACAACTGCAAGCCGCGGGCGTCGCGGATTTCGTTCATATCCGGAGCAACCCTATCGAAGTTCTTACAAAATGGCAGCAACGGCTGGGGATCAAGGACTAACTATGCGTCCAGACTTTTCAAAGATCGACTTGAAGCCCACGGTGGAACGAGCGAAGGTGTGTGAGAACAGTGAATGGCTCTCGCCTGAGCACGTCCCGGTGAAGAGTTTCTATACCAACGAGGACCTCGAAGGACTTGAGCATCTTGATTATGCCGCGGGAATTCCGCCCTATCTGCGCGGGCCGTACAGCACGATGTATGTGATGCGGCCCTGGACGATTCGGCAATATGCGGGTTTCTCGACGGCCGAAGAATCCAACGCGTTTTATCGCCGGAATCTGGCCGCTGGACAGAAGGGGCTTTCAGTCGCCTTCGATCTAGCCACGCACCGGGGATACGACTCCGATCACGAGCGCGTTACCGGCGATGTGGGCAATGCCGGCGTGGCGATTGACTCCGTCCTCGACATGAAGATTCTCTTTGACCAGATTCCTCTGGGTCAGATGTCCGTGTCGATGACCATGAACGGCGCCGTGCTTCCCATCATGGCGTTCTATATCGTTGCCGCAGAGGAACAGGGAGTGACGCCCCGGCAGTTGAGCGGGACGATTCAGAATGACATTCTTAAAGAGTTCATGGTCCGCAATACTTATATCTATCCGCCTGAAGGTTCCATGCGGATTATCGGCGATATTTTCCGCTACTGCTCAGCGAATATGCCGAAGTTCAACTGCATCAGCGTGAGCGGATACCATATGCAGGAAGCCGGAGCCACGGCGGATATCGAGCTGGCTTACACGCTGGCCGATGGGCTGGAGTATCTGCGCACCGGAGTGAAGGCTGGGCTGGATGTAGACGACTTTGCGCCCCGCATCTCATTTTTCTGGGGCGTTGGCATGAACCATTTCATGGAGATTGCCAAGATGCGCGCCGCGCGGATGTTATGGGCCAAATTAGTGAAGACTTTCAACCCCAAGAATCCCAAGTCGCTGGCTTTGCGGGCGCATTGCCAGACTTCGGGCTGGAGTCTGACGGCGCAGGATCCATATAACAACGTGGTGCGCACGTGCGTCGAGGCGCTGGCCGCGGCATTTGGGCATACGCAGTCGCTGCACACCAATGCCCTGGACGAAGCCCTGGCTCTGCCCACTGATTTCTCCGCGCGGATCGCGCGCAATACTCAGATTTACTTGCAGGAAGAGCCGGAAATCACGCGCATCGTGGACCCTTGGGCTGGTTCCTACTATGTCGAGCGGTTGACGGACGAGCTGATGCATGGGGCGTGGGCGCTGATCGAAGAGGTCGAGAACCTGGGCGGCATGGCCAAGGCGATTGAAACCGGCGTTCCCAAGATGCGCATTGAAGAGGCGGCGGCGCGCAAGCAGGCCCGCATCGACTCCGGTAAAGACGTGATTGTGGGCATCAATGCCTATCCTTCGCCCGAGGAGCCGCTGATTCCGGTTCTCGATATCGACAATGACGCGGTGCGTGAATCGCAACTGAAACGGCTGGCCCAACTGAAGCGCGAGCGCGACCCGGATGCCGTGCGCCACTCGCTCGAACGGCTGGTGCAATGCGCCACGAGCGGCGAGGGCAATCTGCTGGAGTACGCCCAGGATGCCGCGCGCCGGCGCGCCACCCTGGGCGAGATTTCCTCAGCTCTCGAAAAGGTCTGGGGACGTTACGAGGCAACTACGCATATCATCGCTGGTGTGTACTCTTCAGAAAGCGCAAGCGCCGAGGAATTCAAGAAGGCACGGCAGATGGTGGCGGAGTTTGAGCAGGCTGAAGGCCGCCGCCCTCGTATTCTCGTGGCAAAGATGGGGCAGGATGGCCATGATCGCGGCTCCAAGGTGATCTCCACGGCCTTCGCGGATATCGGCTTCGATGTCGATATCGGTCCCCTGTTCCAGACGCCGCGCGAGGTTGCGCGCCATGCGGTCGAGAATGATGTGCATGTCATCGGTGTGTCGTCGCTGGCTGCCGGCCACAAGACCCTGGTTCCGCAGTTGATCGAGGAGTTGCGCAAACTCAATCGAGATGACATTCTTGTGGTTGTGGGCGGTGTCATTCCGCCGCAGGACTACGAATTCCTGTACCAGGCTGGCGCGGTCGGGATATACGGGCCGGGCACAGTGATTCCAGTGGCGGCGCAGCACGTCCTCGAGATTCTGAACGGCAGTCTTGCGGAGGGACATTCCTGATTTGGCGGAGCCTGATGAGAGCGCACTGCGTGTTCGCCCCGGTTGCGTCCCCTCGGAGCCGCCGCCGGAGCTGATTGCGCGCCTCACCAATCGCCGCCGCTCTCTTTCACACCAGCAAATTGTCGATGGCATCCTGCGCGGCGACCGCGCCGTGTTGGCGCAGGCCATCACCCTGATCGAAAGCTCGCGCGCGGCGGACCGGGAATTAGCCGAGCAGATCATCGAAGACTGCCTTCCCCATAGCGGAAATTCCATTCGCGTTGGCATCACCGGCGTTCCTGGCGCGGGCAAGAGCAGCCTGATCGAGAGGCTGGGCACGTTCCTGATCGGAGAGCCTGAAACTACCGAACAGGGGCAGAAGGTTGCCGTGCTGGCCATCGACCCAAGCAGTCAACTTTCTGGCGGCAGCATTTTGGGCGACAAGACCCGTATGCAGGCACTTGCCTCCAGCGATAGGGCGTTCATCCGGCCCTCTCCAACGCGCGGCTCTCTCGGTGGTGTTGCGCAACGCACCCGCGAGGCGATGCTGCTGTGCGAAGCCGCGGGGTACCGCAACATCCTCATTGAGACGGTTGGAGTCGGGCAGTCCGAAACCGCGGTTCACGAGATGGTTGACTTCTTCCTGCTCATCACGCTGACGGGGGCGGGCGACGAGTTGCAGGGCATGAAACGCGGCGTGATGGAGTTGGCGGACGTCGTGATGATCAATAAGGCCGACGGCACCAATCTGGCCGCAGCGGAAAGAGCCCGCAGCGAGGCTGAGAACGCATTGCACTACCTTCCCAGGCAGCCGAATGGATGGACTCCGCGCGCGTTTACCTGCTCAACGCAAACCGGTAAGGGCATCGCCGAGCTTTGGAAGTGTGTGCTGGAACATACTGAACTGACCAAAGCGAACGGCTGGTTCAGTGTTACCCGGCAAGATCAGACACGGAGATGGATGCACGAGATCATTGAGCAGGGATTGAGGCAACGATTCGAGTCTCATCCGGCTATCCGCAAACGCATGGAGGCGCTTGAGCAAGACGTGCTGGAGGGACGCACAACATCGTTTCGTGCGGCACGTACACTGCTCGAGATCTATGCAGACCCCAAACCAGCCGAGCCCCGCTCCGACGACTGAGCTTCTTCCTTCCCTAGCCTCTTCCGTCTTCGTGCCCTGACCGGGAATTCTCACAAGAGCATCCTCACCTCAACGTTTTTTGCGCGCGAACTGGACCCCGCGCACACACAGCATCTACCGCATCTTCAACAAGATGCGAAACAGCTGTGCGGTATGGTAAATTGAAGAAGATACGTTTGCGTGGAGAGATGGCCGAGTGGCTGAAGGCGCACGCTTGGAAAGCGTGTTTAGGGGCAACTCTAACGTGGGTTCGAATCCCACTCTCTCCGCCAGCACATTTCGTATGCTCCTGGCTTTACTGATAATCCATTGAAAGATCGCGACTTGTCGGCATTCTATTTTGTCTATTATGTGCATTACCATTTGCTCTGTAAGCCTGTATTTATTCCCCAAACCACGGTGTATTACCATGGTTCCGAACGTCTTGCCGAGGCTCTACCAAACCGCGTCAATAGTTCTTTAACGAGCTTTTGCCTCATACGTCGGATTGACCCAAGACTTCTGCCGCGTTGTCATGCTCAATCCTCAGGGGTAGAGGTGAGTAAGGCGCGCAACTCCGCCGAAAGCAATGGGGTCGCCGTCTCATGTTGGACTACCCACTCTGCTAAATGCTCTGCCAGATTTAAGGTTGCAGTCGTCGACCACCCGCTGGTCAATCCAAAGAGCACGGCAGCCGAGAATGCATCACCGGCGCCTACGGGATGAATCGTGCCTTGGTCGAGTGTGGAATCGGCAAGCTGAAATTGTTGATCAGCGCTTATATAGAAAGCTCCCTGGGCGCCACGAGTCACAATAATTCCTGTTATCTGAAATTCCTTCTGCAGCCGATGGCTGAACTCCAAGAGACGGTCGTTTGCGTCCCGGCTCTGGAGATCAAACTCCAGCAACTGAGCAATTTCTTCGCATTCACTGTCATTGGCCTTTACATGAGTGGCAAGATCACAGCTTTCGAGGATGATTTCCCGCGTATAACCTGCCACCCCATCAGTTGTGTTTCGCCGAAGATTTACATCGTAGAGTCTTATCCCTTGTACCCGTCGAACAAAATCCTGAATCGTAGTTCGACTTTGAAAGGAACGCTGAGCAAGACTTCCGAAGGCAACCGCGCTACACCGCGCCGCCAACTGTAAAAGCTTCGGATCTGGATTAAGGTAGTCCCATGCAACATTCGGGTTGATCTGGAACCCGGCATCAGCGTTTCCTTCGTAAACATACGCCGTTCCCGTCGGATTCGCGCTATTAACATAGATGAAGTCTGTATCCATCGAGGCAGCCTGGCACTTCGAGAGAATGAGTCGCCCCCATGGATCGTTCCCAATAGCGCTGACGATGCAGCCCGTTCCGCTCCCATTAGCGGTGAGCAATTGATGAGCGTGAAAGGCTACGTTAAACGGGGCACCTCCAACAGTCGCCTCGCCACTCTCGAATATGTCCACCAATGCCTCGCCGATTCCGACGATACACACTTGCTTCTTCATAACTTTCGCTCCGGATTCGGTGAAGGATAAAATTCACAGGGGCCGGATTGTGCGTCCCGCCGCCTGTGAGCAGCATGCTAAGTTGTTATGCAACCCTCGCTTAAGGAACATTCTCTCCTTCAGCTTCAGTCTTGATTTTGCTGGCATCTTCTTTGAGCAGCCAGCCCTCCTTCACAAGGCGGTCGGTGTCGCTGTCGACTTTCATCACGTAGTCCTGATGGGTTGGATACAACTTCAAGAGAGTTTCATGATCGAAAGGCACCTTGGACATTCCACACGCCTCTGGATTTTCGGTATCTCCGATCCCTTCTGGATGATAAGTGGCCGTCGGCACGTCGACATATGGCGTTCGAATTCCGCCAACAGCATTGCCGTAACTATCAAGCTTCGGAGCAGCTTGTGGAGTTCCCCCATTCACAACTTGAATAAGCTCGCCATGAGGCGGCGCGATCCCCTTTCTTACCCATATGTCGAGATCTTGCAGAACCGTGTCATAGATGTAATGCGAAGGAAAATCGTTTCCTATCCGCGGCGCTGTGCAGTTATACGCAAAATGATTGCTGAAGCCAGCACGTTTGATGTCTTCGACTGATGGCTCAAAGCTTCCGGGGTATTGATAACCATGACTAGCACCAGCGATTTCATAAAGCCGAAAGCGATCGCTTGGGGCGTCGTTGTCGGGCCTCCGCGATGAATATCCCCACATAGAATCTGTGTTTGTCATCACGACAATGACCGGGGACTTTCTAGATCTCGTGATAAATCGGGGGTCGCTTTCAGAAAAAGTTGGTGCGCACTGGTTGATTGCCATTGGACCAGCGGTTGCACCTACCAGATATCCATCGTAGATCGGCTTGTTATCTTTGATTGCCACCGGGTCAATGGCATCGATATATGCGCGCAGAAAGCTGCCTGACTGTGAATATCCGATTGCATAAAGATACTTGACTGCAAGGTTGCTCAACGGGCGATTGGCGACGTTGCTGCGAAGAAGGGCTCCCACCTGGCTGAAGATATCCCAGAAAAGGCCGTTTTCAGTCTCGCGTGAACTATCTTTTGGTATCATTGAGTTTATTTCTGAGCAATTTTGCGGATCACTTAACGGCAGAGGATTAGGCCACGAAAGCGACGCATAACGTACCGGGTCAAACTGTTTCAATGCCTTTACGGCATTCGGCTTGCTCGTCACTCCAACATAGGCATCTCCATTCCGCAGAATATACTCATGCTGCATCTGCCACATGACGTCCAGATCCCAACCGCGACTCATGTTAATGATCTCGACAATCACATTACCGCTGAACTTTTTCGGATCTTTCGGAGTACGAACCAAAATTCTAGTCGTATACGGGACATTTGGAGTCCTCACTTCCACCTTTCTGTCCTCGTTGTACTGATAGACGTTGGCCTTTCCGCTGACGAAGTACTCGTTTTCCGCGTATCCAGCCTTCGCAAGATCGATGTTCCATGCGTGCCCCCAGATGACGGAACTTGAGCTGACTGGGATCGGCCCTTGCACCTTGGGCACCGGGACATTCTGAGAGTTTTTCGCTGTCTGAGGCGCTTCAGCGGCAAAAGAGCATATACCTTGAAGTGAAAGAAGAAACAAAACTGTAACGAGAGAGCGTTTCATCATTTGTCTTCTCCGTAGTGCATTTTTGTTCAGTAGAGCTGCCGGTTGCGATATAACCTACAAAGGGCAAACGGTTTGACGGCATGCGAAATTTAGCCGCACGGATTTATGTGGTGAGTTCGCGTTCGGCACGATCCGGATCGCGTTCCAGCCGGCATAAGTCGTCAAAGATCATCGTTTCTGCTGTATCCGGAGTTATAGGATCCCACTTTGGCAGTTCGGAGTGATTGGGATCCCCGTGGCGAGCAAAGTTGATCCAAGCCTGGCTCATCCTGGCTGCAAGTGCATGGGCGCGAGCGCCACCTCCCGTCGAGGTCTCGCATCGATCAACATTGTCAAAGCAGAAGGGCAAGTCAAGGCTGTGATAGGCCATTGCCCGCCCATCAAGGACTGGCGATTGCCACGCAAACCAATAAAGATAGGCCGGCGCCTTTTGAAGAGCCGCCTTCTGCTGCGCCTGTTTTACTGCCATTGAACGCACGCTTTGCGATGCGATAATTGAAAACAACTGAAACGGATTCGAGCCTGGATGGCTAGCCCGGTATGCCGCCAGGATTGAAGCAGCCTTTTCCTTGTACACATAAAATACCCTGTCCTGAAGTTGGCTTTCGGTCATTGAAAATGCAGCCGGCTTGTCAGCTCCTGTGACGAACTCATTCAGTGTACTTCCGACGAGCAGAGGTATCTCCGAATAGAGACTTGGATCCCACACCTGTTTGGAGACAATGTTTCCGTCCGCAATTGGTGCCCACATCGCCACGTCGGACATAACACTAAAATCAATCCCAAGCGATACCTTATGCGATGGCGGCTGATGAAACGTGCTTTGCGCCTTGATGGAACACGCCAGCAGTTGCTCAGTGGAGATAGTGTGCAGGCTGTGCATATTGACTCTGGATATATTCAACTCTTTCAGAACTGCATCGGTGAGTGTAAAGGAGTCTTCAAGGCTCTTGGAAGATAGGAGAGAGCCGCTCTGCACGGCTGCCTTATGAAACAAGCCCTTTGCGCTCGGCATCATCATGAGGGTACTAACCTTCCCCCCGCCGCCTGATTGGCCAAAGATCATGACGTTGCCCGAGTCCCCGCCAAAGTTGCCAATGTTGTCCCTTATCCACTCAAGCGCGAAAACCAGGTCAATCATTCCAAGGTTACCCGAATCACGATAGCGTTCGTCGAGTTGGGATAGGTTGAGAAAACCAAAGGTATTCACACGGTGATTGAGTGTCACAACAACGACGTCTCCTCGATGGCAAAGGTTCTCCCCATCGTAGGAAAGCAGTTCCTGACCTGATCCCCACCCGTAACCGCCCCCGTGGATCCACACCATGACAGGCCTTTTGCGGTTATCGCCAGGGCTCGGTGTCCACACGTTGACGCGAAGGCAGTCTTCTCCCGGTTGTCCATCCTGCCATTGGCACAGAAAAGCGCTCTCATCAAGCCCCCACTCCGCACGCGGAGGAAAAGGGCACACCTGGCCGTAGGAAAGTACGCTGCGCACTCCGGTCCACGGCGCTGGCTTCTGCGGTCTCATGAATCGATTGTTTCCGCCCGTATCAGCTCCATAGGGGATACCCCGATAAATATAGATTCCGTTCCGCCGCTCACCACGAACTTTTCCCGATGTTGTCTCGACAACACCATCCCGATCGCTAACCCGAATCGGGTCTCCTGATCGGGTCGAGGGTCTCTTCTCGCGTTGGCCGGGAGTGAGAGCTGGGAGAACCTTTGCGATAGAAAGAGCTCCACCTACCGCAGATATGCTCTGCAAGAGATGACGGCGGCTGATTTGACTGGTCTTCATCTATTTCAACTTTCTCAAACAACAAAAACACACTTAAAAGGAGAGACGGATTCAACACGATAAGAACAGCCACAGTATGCGCGGACCGCTTTGCAAAGCGGTCCGCGCACCATATGGCCAAACCAACGCCGCCTCTTCACTCTCTTCTAGAAAAGAAGCTTGAGAGCGACTTGAACGGTACGATTGCTGTTATAGGTTGTGATCGACCCGAAACCTGACGAACCCAGGTAGTTGTTGGGAGCATTAGGATGACGGGTGTTGGTTAAGTCGAACGCTTCAAAACGGAACTGAGTCGTTAGCCTTTGTTTCCAGTTAAAGTCCCGATGCACCCCAAGGTCTATGTTCCACGTTCCCGGCGCGTTCAGCTGATTGTGTCCCTCGTTGCCCCATGTATAGTCTGACTGTGCTTGAAAAGCTTTCGTATTGAACCACTCCGAGGCTGAGGGGTGGTCAACATGAGCGGACGCAATTTGATTTGGACGATTTGTACCGTCGGCTCCATTCGTTTGCTCGCCGACTTGTAAAACCTCAAACGGCAGGCCAGTCTCCGCAGTTACAATCGAATTGATACTCCAGTTCCGAACCGCAGGCAATAGCCAGCGCGACGTGATGCCCTTGTATGGCACGTCATAAACCAGAATCGCTGACAACCGCTCACGAATGTCGCTGGAGGATGTACCCTTGATCGTGCCCCAGTTGGTTTGAGTGTAATAGCGGACCTCTTGACTGTCGATTGCGTGTGACCAGGTATTGTTGATGTTGAAACTCATCCCGTTTCCAAAGTGCTTCACCAAACTCGTCTGCATCGAATGGTAGGAGGCATCATAGTAGCCATGCACGGTGTAAACTTCGGCGAGATTTGGGTAGAGAGAATAGAGTGGCCGGCGTGTTTGAACTGGCGCAGCTCCTGGAGCAGCTCCGTTCCGCGGGAAAACATTGTTTGATCCACTTTCACGCTTGCCCAGGCTTCCTACATATCCGGTCGTGAAGACGATGCCAAATGGCAACTGGCGTTGAACATTGAGATTGAACTGTTCAACATATGGAAGTTTGTAGTTCCGATCAACAGCCCAGAACCACCCGATAGGATTTGATGTGCTATCTGCTACCAATGCAGGAATCGGATCAGAGATACTATTGATCGGAGTCAACAGGTCAGGGTTGATGCTCATATTGCTGATAAATGGAGCATTTCTCATCGCCCCTGGCGTCCCAAGCATCTCTGGTGTAAAGCTCATTCCGAATCCGCCAAACACAGTGGATTTCTCTCCAACTTGCAGAGAGAAGCCCACGCGCGGGCCGAAATCTACAAAGTCCTTGTTAACACCCGCTGTATTGCCAATGCCGTTCTCTCCCGCGACAATGACTTTTGCAGTTGCATAGTCAAAGTTACTGATCCGGTTGCGTACCTCACTCAAGGGGCTGTAATAGTCGTAGCGCAAACCAAGGTTGAAGGTGAGATGGCGTGTTGCCCTGTAATCGTCCTGAGCGTACCAGCCATTCTCTAGGGTTCGATAGCCGGGCCAGATCAGGTAGCGAACTCGCAACGTACTCGCTGGATAGCCCATTAACAACGATGCCATCGAATCGCCAGTTCCACTAAAATTCTGTGGGTCCCCGGTGAAAGATGGAGTGAAGGTGTAGCCGATCTTTGGCTCTTGACTTTGGTGGTCGGAGACTTGCCGGCGCACAAACTCACCCCCTACCTTGAATAAATGCGGACCCTTCATAACCTGAAGGCTTCCTCCGTAGGAGAAGGCGTTGTTCGTGTTGATGGTCGGATAGAAGTTTCCCGCCCCAAGCCCGGTGAAGCTTGATACTACAAAATCCGGAAATCCGCTGCTGAAAGCATCGGTATTTACACCCACCATCCCGAGGGCGGTTGCTGGAGTGGTGCCCCACCCTGCGGGCAATGCCTGGTTCTGGTACCTGCCGTAACCCGCACGCAAGATCAAAACCGCATTTGACGATAAGGTCTTCGTGTCGATCACTCCGGCAGAGTTTACGACCTGGTCCGCAGTGCCGCTATACCCATAGCAATATGGGAAGCAACCATTGGGGATGCCTTCAATCTTGTAGCCGTCGGCATCTGGAAGCCTATATGGCAAAGTTGTGTCAGCTTTGTCGTAGTTATAACGGACGAAGAGAGTATTTGTGCTGGACATCTTGAGATCGAATCGAGTATCAACGGTTCGATCTGTCTGCACTAACGGCGTGGTAAAGCTGAAATTGTTGTTAAGGCCGGCGCCAGGTATGTTTGGCAGGGGGTATAGATTGATGAGAGTTTGGGCAATCGAATTGATTTCTTTGTTCGGGATGGTGTTGTTCTGGAACTGCGTACGAGTAGTGACGCCCTCCACGGTTGTGGCGGTGTTGGGATCAAAGATGTCCGCAACCCCATCGAAGTTGCCAAGCCGCATGGCAGCCGTGGGAACTGTCGATACATTAACGGTTCCTGTCTTCGACTTGTAGGTTTCAAAATCCCCAAAGTAGAACAGCCTATTCTGCTTGATCGGACCGCCGATGCTTCCGCCGAAGTTGTGCTGCTTGTGAGATGGTTTGGACGAGCCCGGCGCAGTGTTTTGCGGATATGCGTCCAGTACTTCGTTACGCAGAAACTCGTATGCGCTTCCGTGGATTTTGTTTGTACCGCCTTTGGTAATGAGAATGATGGTTGCACCGGCAGCCCGGCTGAGCTCAGCTGAAGGACTGTTTGATACGACACGAAGCTCTGCTATTCCGTCCTCTGAGGGCTTAACCAGAATCGTGTTGACGAATCGCTCATTGTTGTCCTGCCCGTCAATGAGGAAGTTGTTTTCAGCACCTGTGCGTCCGCTGATGGAGATCGTCGAATCCCGCCTTTGGTCATCGGGAGTTCCACTAAATCCACCCCCTTTGTAATCCGTTGCTCCGGGCGCGTACTGAGCCAGTTCGAGCACGTTTCTGCCGCTCACTGGAAGATTTTGAGTTTGAACTTCGTTGATTGAGGCAGAAACGGTGGAGGTATCCGTCTGCAGAGGTGCTGCATCCGCCGTGACGGTTACTACCTGGTCTACGCTGCCAACCGCAAGCGAGGGAACAACACGATAGCGATCGCCAGCACCCAACGCGAAATCCGCAATCGTCCATCGTTTGAAGCCCGGCGCGTTGATTGAAATACTGTAGTGGCCAGCTGGGAGCTGAGAGACTGCAATCTCGCCCGCATCGTTTGATGTTGCTTCGTAATTTACACCGGTGGTCAGGCTTTTAATCGTTACCTTGGCGTGCGGCACGACTCCGCCGGTTGTATCGGTGACAGTGCCCACAACATCTGCGGTAGACACTTGGGCTGACAGCATACGGCAGCTTAGAGCGATCGCCATGACGAGGAAGCCGATCGCGATCAGCGTCCGGAAGAGCGGAGTTGGCCCTGCGGTACGCTGAAATAGAAGTGATTTGCATCGAATAAGCATTTGAGGTCTCCTGGCAATTTGATCGCTCTAAAGCAAAGGATCGTAGGCGATCTAAGCTTTGTTTCGGTTGGATGCGTCAAAATGTCATTACAAATTTGATGGTTAATTTGGCAACCCGTTAATGACTACATCGGCCATGCGACATATGTAAGACCCGCTCAGAATAAATTGTCAAGTGTTTTTCTAAAAATTTTTCCAGAGTTGTCCTGTAGACCGTCAGCTGGAACGATTTTGGTCGCGAATGCTGTAATTACAAGTTATAAAATGGGTTTCAAGGGAGGGACGGGGCCAAGGAGACTCCGCATAGCCCTCCCTTGGCAAGCCATCTCCTTATTCACCATGTTCTTGCGTTTCCGAGAGAACAGATATGGAGTGGTCAATCAAGGAGCAGAAATAGCAATCGCCTGGTCCGAGATACCGTGAACAATCAACTATTGGCGGACCGAGAGAGCCTATGTCGAGTTGTGTCTCGTTCCACAGGACTCCCGCACGACGAGTTCGAAGCCGACGTGCATTTGAACCGGAGAACGCTTGGGATTGCGGAGACGGTCCAGCATCAGCATCATCGCCATGTGCCCCATCAGGTCGCAGTTTTGGTGGATGGTGGTGAGAGGCACTGGAAGATAGCGGGCGAAGCTGACGTCGTCTACCCCAACCATGCGGATATCGTCTGGGATGCGCTTGCCAAGGTCGATTAGCGTCCGCATGAGTTTGGCCGCCGTCATATCATTGCCGCATACGATTCCATCGGGGCGCTCCTCTGCGAGCATCTTCGCAATTAGGCCCTCGTCTTCTACGTCGCCGAAGAACACGTGGCCTTCGTAGTCATGCTTCAGGCTGCGAATGGCTGCCTTATATCCGTCGATGCGTTCGAAAACAGTGTTCGCTGACCGGCGGCGCGCCACGAAGACAATACGGCGCGCGCCTTGCTGTCCAAGATGATAGGCAAGGACAAAGCCGGCCCGATAGTTATCAATGCCAACCAGGTCGACGCTGCTTTCAAGAGGATAGGGTTCGTAGGTTCGGTCCAGCATCACCACAGGAATATTCTCCGCCTGCAGGGATGACACCAGGCGGGCGTTGATATCGTCATCACCCTCGAGGTATTCGATGGGAGCGAAAAAGACTCCTGCCACCTTTTGCTGAATAAACTTCTTGCAGAGGCGCTCCGCGTCCTCGATGCGCTTCCCTTCGGTCGCCGAAGCATGGCCCCAGATGAGCGAGTGCTGTTCACCGGCAGGAGATCGCATGATCCCATTACAGATCGGGTCGAAGATCTCCGTACGGCCCAGATCCGGAATGAGCAAGCCGAATTGGAGACTGCCTGTGCTCTTGGGAAGTTCCACGAAGCTCCCCGATCCGGCGCGCCTATTGACGACCCCATCGCGTTGCAGGATCTGAAGAGCTCTTGCAATTGTGATACGAGAGGTGTTGAAGCGTTCGCAGAGCACGGCCTCGCTCGGCAACCGCTCACCGGGCCGATATGTTCCTGTCTTGATCTCGTCGAGCAGTTTCTCGTACACCACTCTATAGAGGCGCGGCTGCCCCAAAATATTCGACTGAGGCTCAACAGGGTCAACAGATTTTGTCATCTTCTCTCAACTCCTTAGCCACCATAAGGCCGCCTTCGATCCAATTGGACGTTTTGGGTTAGCGAACAGATTCTAACGTCATTTACCTGTAGTGACAAGTATATGCCCAGCAGTCGCGCTCCAAAAGACCAGAGCGGAGGAATCTGCGAGACTGCACATGGCAACCCGGAAACAAATACCCGCAAGACCAGAGAAACCATTATCCGGCGGCCGTGAGAGCTCCCGGTTGCATTGACGTGTTCCGCTGAAAACACTACACCTGTCCCAAACAAGCAAACTCTGCAGCGAAGCAGGATTCCCGGACAAGCGCAGTGGGCTGCGAAGTGACTCACAGTGCGGCATGTGAATTTCTGCCGATATGCAATGACATATTTTCCAATATGATATTAAATATTGACACAACATGCATTGACAATATAGGCTCTCTGTCGAATAGCGATCCAGTGCTCTGCTTTCCACGAATGGGATCAGATAGGATCGCTACCTGGCATCTGAGCCGGGCTTGTTGCTTGGTGTTGAGTCAAGGAGAGTCAATTGAAACAGTACACATACAAGGGGCGCCGCGCAGTACAGATCAGCACGCAGGAAATTGGACTCACAGTCACGGTGGAAGGCGGCCATGTGGCGGAACTACTGCACCGCAAAACCGGTATCAGTCCCTTGTGGATCCCAGGGTGGCCCTCCATCGAGCCGTCATCCTATTCGACAGATCGGCACCCGGAGTATGGAGATAACGCCGAGGCTCCTCTTTTGTGCGGATTGATGGGCCACGCCCTTTGCCTGGACCTCTTTGGCCCTCCTGGCCCGGCAGAAGCGGCTGCCGGCTTGCCCGTTCACGGAGAGGCCTCACTTGCACGGTATGAAGTGGAGCCCACTGAGCGTTCGCTCGTCATGACCGCAACGCTTCCCAAAGCGGAGATGATCTTCCGGCGGCGGATTGATCTAGCGGATAATGGCTTGGTCCACTTTCATGAGTCAATAAAGAACCAGGCATGCACGGACCGCCCTATCGGCTGGACACAGCATGTGACTTTAGGCGCCCCGTTTCTGGAAGGTGGCTCAACGCGTTTTGCCGTATCCGCGAAGGAATCCAAGGTCTTCGAGCGGAATTTCAATGACGGCTTGGGAATGCAGCAGCCGGGCGCGGTTTTTGACTGGCCAAACTGCCCGCGGAAGGACGGGAGCGTCGAAGATCTGAGCATTTTCACCGCCGAGCCTGTCTCAGGCGGCTTCACCGCTCACCGGATGGACCCCGACCGGGAATATGCTTTCTTTTGGGCTTGGTCAGAGCGGTACAAGCTCGTCTTTGGCTACGTATGGCGGCGCGAGGACTTCCCCTGGCTTTCTCGCTGGGAAGAAAATCACCTTCGCCCATGGGCTCCGTGGAACTCGCAGGGTCTTGCACTGGGAATGGAGTTCGGCGTGTCTCCCATGGTGGAGTCGCGTCAAGAAATGGTTGCCCGGGGCCCAATGTTCGATACCCCCACCTTTCGCTGGGTTCCGGCCCTCACAACGATTTCCGCTTCTTACTGCGCATTCCTCCGGGAGGCGAAAAGAATGCCGCAATCAATTCGGTGGGACGGCGGCGATCGGCTCGAGTTGCGCTAGCTGCAGCTCACCGCCGCCCGAGCTGACTATAGCTGTTCTCCAATTGCTGTACACCGAAGCCACTGCGGCGAGTGGCTTTTTCCTCAAGAAAAAGTCACCTTGCACGGTTTCAATAGGGCTACATCTATTGGAGAACAGCTCTAGTAACACCAAACCGAGGAACATATGCACACAGCACCAAACTTATCAACCCCATCTGCACGGCAACTGAAGGCCGAGAGATTGTTGGACCCGAACTACCGTGTATGTTTCACGATGGTTACAATCCTCTTCTTTCTGTGGGCGCTGCCAAACAACCTCAACGACATTCTGATTCGCCAGTTCATGAAGTCGTTTCAAATATCTCGTCTGCAGGCGGGACTTGTGCAGTCCGCCTTCTATTTGGGCTATTTCCTCTTTTCAATGCCAGCGGCCCTCATCCTGCGCAGGTTCGGTTACCGAATCGGATTGGTAAGTGGGCTCCTCTTGTATAGCGTGGGTGCGTTTCTTTTCTGGCCAGCAGCATACATCGGCCGATATTCCTGCTTCCTGTTTGCACTGTTCGTGATCGCCGCGGGCCTGGCCTTCCTGGAGACAGGCGCTGGCTCTTTCATCACGCAGCTTGGAGATCCCGCTACTTCAGAACGACGCTTGAATCTTGCCCAGGCCTTCAATCCACCAGGCACAATTGCCGGTGCGTTGATCGGGACTATTTTTATCCTTTCAGGCGTTGAACCCACTCAAAAACAAATCAGCGCCATGAGCGCTGCGGGCCAGTATCAGGCGTTCCTTCATCACGAAACTATGCGGGTCATCGCTCCTTATCTTATTCTTAGCGGAGTCATCTTCCTCTTCGCTATCATCCTTAGCCTGATTCGTTTTCCTGCCAAGACCTCCAGCCGGCAAGGTATGCTCGCAACTAAGCGCGGAAGCTTGCGGCAGTTGTTGAGCTATCCGCATTTCCGAAAAGCCGTAGTGGCGCAGTTTTTTTACGTCGGCGCGCAGGTGGGCACATGGAGCTATCTCATCCAGTACACGCAGGATTACACTCACCAGCCGGAAAAGGTCGCTGGATACTTTTTGAGTTCAGCCTTGATCTTCTTTGCCCTTGGCAGGTTCGTTTCCACGTATCTCATGAAATTTTTCAAGCCCAATAAACTGATGGGCACCTTCGCGGTCTTCAGTGCCGCCTTCACTTTAATGGCTATCCTCTTTCCAGGTTGGCTTGGGCTAATCGCCCTTCTTTGCGTCAGTTTCTTCATGTCTCTCATGTACCCGACAATCTTTGCGCTCGGTCTCAAGAGACTTGGAGTGAATACGACTCTCGGTGCCTCGCTCATCGTGATGGCCATTATTGGCGGAGCGGTCATCACGCCGTTAATTGGTTGGATCGCGGTTAGTACGCACAGCATGGCGATGGCTTTATATGTGGTATTCGGGTGTTTTTTAGTTGTAGCTCATTTCGGTTTTCTCGGCTCTCGTGTCCGAAACGAGGACTTTGGGAGTCTCTGTGCCGATCCGGATTAAGTCCGTAAAGTTCTGTGGAAACTGTTGAGTGACGAGCAAAGCGAACCACCCGGTCGATTCCTCGGGGTGTTATTTACGCAGACGACATTCTCAAAGGGACTCAGATAGTTCGCAAGAAACAAGGTATTGGGATTGTGTCGAGATAGCAAGAGGGGTTGGGCGGGGAAGATTTTCTGCGCGACTTGGTTTAGCGCACTGTGCAACAAGTTTTGGAAGCCGAGGTCTATCAGCACAATAATATGCGGCGCGGTGTGGCAACGCCGCCAAGTGCACCTCGTGCGCAACGCGTTGAGCCTGTGCAATCGGCAGCAGCGTTCGCAAGAGCTGCGGGGGCAACTCGCTCAGGAGCTATAACCCGCATTGATTGCGCCGCATATATGGCACGAATGAAGCCGTGCCCTGACACAAAACCAGGATTTTCAACAAGTTCTTAGAGATTGCTTCGGCGGCCAACCACCAGGTTGAAGATCAGGATGACCAGTGCTACGACCAGCAGAATATGAATCAGTCCGCCGGCAACATGAAAGCTGAAGCCAAGGAGCCACAGAACCAGAACGACGACAAATATTGTCCAAAGCATAGACACCTCTCTTGCACACCGCGGGCGTCCGAGGCCTGAAATCGGCCCGGCCCGCCCGCCATGCATTTACTTGCCAGTTACCAGCCGTTAGTTCGAAGCGCGCGCCTGCACTTTTGCCTCTTTGACTGCGTTGATGAACCGGTGTGCACCGGCTGGCGTCTCAACTTCGCCGAGCAGAACGCGGTGTGACGAGACATCATGCCCGTAAAAGGCATTCATGGAATCGTCGTCCCGGCGAACATCGGCCCCGGTCAGCGTGAGTCCGGCAAAGGCGCCTTTAGCACGCGAGTAGGTGAGGACCTCAGTATCCAGCTTCCAGTCGGTATTGGCAGTGGCGTGACGCCCTACCGGTCCGGCTGCCGCGGAGGCATCCGCTCCAAGCTGAAACTTGGCGGATTCCAATTGATGCATTCCTCGGTCATCCTGGAAGATCATGACCAGATCCACGCCTTCGACGCCGATCTGCAATCCCCAACTACCGCCCGTAATGGCGAAAAACGCAGGTGCGCTCCATCCGTGTTCGGTCCGGCAGGTTGCTACGCCCCTGCCATTCTCCGCACCAAACACAAAGCCGCCCTTGATCATTCGTGGAACGACAGCCACGCACTTGGCATGATCCAGTACTTCTTCCGGAATGCCCTTGTCAGGCGCGGCCATGATTTCGTGCAATACCGTGGCTGCATTGTCCAGCCTGTTCTGTGTTTCTTCGCGGGTTTCCGCCCAGGCTGCGCTAGCAGCACCCAGGCTGAATAGTGCCACTAAGGTCACAAATTTCTTCATGCATCTCACCTTTTCTACCTATGCGCAGCGTCTCTTGCTTCACGCGCATTTGAGGCGCACAAGGTAGTTCTCACATTAGAGCCGACGTTAGGCGGCGTCTGAGCAATAACGCTCAAAAGGAAGGGAGAAACCTATCTCTCCGCCTTCCTAGCCAACCTTTCGACGATGCGGTCGCCCACACTGCACTACGGATGTCACGCCTCGGACTGGCACAGCTTGAAATACCCGCGTTTGATGCCTAAACCTTTCTGACCAACGCCAACCTGGGACGCAGAATCATCTAAGCCGGTCAACGGCTTCTTGACTGCTCTGTCCAAAATTGAACAGCATCACAATTTTATGAATGGCATACTCACAGCAATTCCCTAGGCGAAGCCCTTGGTGGGGTGAGAGATGCTCTATTCGCAAACCAACCTCCTGATCGTGGACGACGAGGAGTCGATTCGGACCTCTCTGTCGCAGGTACTCGCAGAGATTGGGTATCGTGTGCGATCTGCTGATGATGGCTTCTCCGCATTGCGCGAGATCCGCCAGCAGATGCCCGACATCCTTCTCTCTGACCTCAATATGCCCAATATGTCCGGCTTCGAATTGCTTTCAGTGGTTCGGCGCCGCTTTCCGGCAATCCGGACAATCGCCATGAGTGGCTCGTTTTCCGGCGATGAGGTCCCCTCGGGAGTTGCAGCAGATGGGTTTTATCAAAAAGGCAGCAGCATCGTCGCACTATTGCGGATCATGGAAACACTACCCCCAATAGAGCGGGTTGCACATCAGCCATCCAGCCCGGATGCGCCTCTCTGGATTCATCGCAACACGCACGACTTTTCACCGGAAGCAAACATTACGATCACTTGCCCGGAATGCCTTCGAACCTTTTCCCAGAGTCTCGGCACAGGCAACTTGAAGCGCATGACAGACTGCATCTATTGCCGCAGTACGATTCACTATGCAATTGTACAGTCGGCAGATCGAATTCCTTTGCAGGTCTTTCAGCAAAATACCGGGGCGGCAATGCACTTTCCACAAAGCGCGTCTAAGTCCAACTACTGAAATCAGCTACAGAAAGAGTGAACGATGCGTACCATCGCCGAACTGAATATGCTTCTGCGCACACAAACTGAACTGCCCGACGGCCTCAAGATCGCGACCGATGAATTCTGCGAAGGCTGGAACTTTGTGCGATCATTGGATGCCCTCAGTCTGCAAAAGGAAATACTGACGCACGGATGGAATTTTGTCCGGATTGCGGATGCATCGTTGAGAAGCGGCGTGGGAGAGACATCGCAGGAGGCGGTCACCAGCGCGCTCAGGCTAGCTCTCCGCCGTATCAGCATAGATTTCAATGCAGTAGAAGTTGAACATATTGAATTAACGCAGTATCCATGGTTCTTTCTGGCCAGGATAAGAGTCTATCCATACCGGATTCAGGAAAGTGCGGTTGTGCATATTCCGGAAGAGACCATCCCTTCTCCAGCCAGACCCCGGAACAGGCTGTTGCCACCAAATGCGGCTGTGTTGTATCCGCATTTCGGCAGCGCCATGCCACAACTCAAGCAAATGCTGATTTTATCCCGAGGATCGCAGGCAAGAGCGCAATGACTATCCTGCAAATGGGAGTTATTCTGTTTCTCTTTCATCGAGCCTTGCGCGTTCATCGGGAGCCGGCATTCTGCCGCGCCATGTCCCCGCGCAATTCGTAATAGTACCGCAAGTTAACTGTGCTGACTTCTGCGCCACCAGCGCAGAACCAGCAAGTCCAAAAAGTAGCCATCAGGTCCGCATCGTTTCGTCAAAGGTGGTCTCAATAGCTCAGATATAAGCAATTAAGACCCCTACTCTCAATCATGTTGGGGAAGGAAGACAACGGCCCCAACGGTTGCGGGGAGGTGGATCTGTGAATAAAGATCAAGCCAAGGGAACTATCGACGAAATGCTTGGAAGCGCCAAGCGCAAGGCGGGCGAGTTGACAGGCGATATACAACTCGAGGTCAAGGGCATGGCTCAAGAAGTAAAGGGCAAGGTTGAGAACGCCTGGGGCAAGGCAAAAGAGGTGGTCCAAGAAGCGAACGAGGAAGCAGCGGGACAAGATCAGATGCGCATGAAAGTGGAGCTTCAGTGTTCGGCAACGAATACCAAATGCAAAAAGGACAAGTAAGACCTGTCACATAACTTTGACAACCCACCTTTCCAAACTGACGTGATGAGATGTTTGCGGACGACAAGATATTGCCCTTGAGAAGCTTGGCCGGATGGATACGCATTCTACCGAATGGAGTTAAAACAGGAATTTCATCCGATGTGGATTGAAAATGCACGCGAAGGAGGATCGACCATGTTGAATTCAGACTCATTGATGCGCACCGGGCGGATGCCCGTGCTGATGCTGGTGTTGGTCGCTGGAATGCTTGCTGGATGCCAATCGAAACAAGATCAGGCGCTGGATCAGGCCAAGAAGCAGGCGGCTACAACCGGACAGGCGCAACAGGTGGTTTCCATAGACAAGAATGGGACCACGACGACAATGGTGGTACAGCCGCCGGCGGCCGGACAGAAGAACGAAGTCATTACCACCACGGCGACACCGCCCACGACAGGGGTGCCCATTCCAGCGCCCTCTGGGCCGACAGTTTCCGCAGTGCCGCAACCGCCCCCGGCTCCAGTCAGCACGAGTATCCCGGCAGGCACTACTCTGGCGATCCGGATCGATCAACGCATCAGCGTAAAGACCAGTCGCGCGGGAGATAGGTTTACTGGCGAGATTGTGGATCCTGTTTTGGCTAGTGACAACAGTGTGCTGGTCCCGAAGGGCGCGAGGGTAGGTGGAGTGGTGGATGCGTCGCATCGGCGAGGACACTTCAAAGGAAGATCGCTTCTGGAGTTACGGTTGACTTCACTGACGGTGAATGGAACACTGTATCCGCTGACAACGCGGGACCTGGCGCGCAGTAAGAAGGGCAAGGGCAAACGCTCGACGGCGATGATTGCCGGTGGGTCCGGGCTTGGTATGCTGGTGGGTGGTGTGGCCTCAGGCGGAACAGGGTTGTTGGTGGGCGGACTGGTGGGTGGCGGCGCTGGAACTGCGGTTGCAGGATTAACGGGCAACCGGGATATCGACATTCCCGCGGAGTCGATTATTCACTTTAAGTTGGCGGACGATCTGGTGGTGCAGCCAGCGCAGTAGTACAAACATTTTTTCTCTCTATGCGTCTTGGCGCGAGGCCGCTCGCCGTTCTGCTTCGATTCACGCTTTGATACGAAGGGAGCATACCCAACTCTATTGTGCGTAAACTTCGTACAGTTCGATGGGTTCGATCACTTCTGAAGTCAATCGGCCCCGGCGTCATTACCGGGGCTGCTGACGATGATCCCTCAGGCATCGCCACATATTCCGTTGCTGGCGCGCAGCTCGGGACCAGACTCCTCTGGACCGCTCTCATCACGTGGCCGCTGATGGCCGCGGTTCAAATGATGTGCGCCCGCATCGGCAAGGTCACGGGACAAGGCTTGGCTGGAAACTTCAGGCAACGATTTCCAAGATGGCTGTTACTCGTCTTCGTCACCGCACTATTGGCCGCAAATACGATTAACATAGCGGCGGACCTTGCGGGCATGGCGGATGCGGCCGCAATGCTTTCCAAGATCAACTCTCGTTGGTTCGTGGTTGTATTTGCACTACTAATTTCCTGGGCCACCGTCCGGTTCCACTATCAGCAGATCGCCAACGTGCTCAAGTGGCTTGTCCTTGTGCTCTTCGCATACCCCATTACCGCGTTTGTGGTGGGAGCGGATTGGGGCCAGGTACTGCGCGATACTTTGGTGCCGTCAATGCCGCACAGCAGAGATGAATGGGCAACGCTGGTCGCGATCCTCGGCACCACAATCAGTCCATATCTGTTTTTCTGGCAAGCGAGCGAAGAAGTTGAAGAGGAGAAAGCGGCAGGCCAAAGTACGCTTGCACTGCGGAAAGGAGCTACATCCCAGGAGCTTGGACTAAGAAACATCGATGTGGGCGTTGGCGCGTTTTTTTCGAACATGGTCATGTTCTTTATCATCCTCACCACGGCCATCACCCTCAATCGGCACGGCATCACGAATATTGAAACATCTCGCCAGGCTGCTGAAGCCCTCAGGCCTTTCGCCGGCAACTTCGCGGCGACCCTGTTCACCTTGGGGATTGTCGGCGTCGGATTCCTTGCCATCCCCACGCTGGCAGGATCGACCGCGTACGCTTTCGCTGAGACATTAGGGTGGCATCAGGGTCTGAACAAGAAACTACGACAGGCACGCTGGTTCTACGCTCTTATTCTTGGTTCAACAGGAGTGGGTATCGCGCTGGACTTTATCGGCATTAACCCGGTAAAAGCGCTTTACTGGACAGCTGTCATCAACGGGCTGCTGGCGCCCTTTCTTCTCGTTGCAATCTTGGTCGTCGCTGCGGACAAGAAGCTGATGCAGAACCAACCGAGTTCCCGCCTGGGGTGGATTGTCGTGGCAATCACCACAGTGGCCATGTTTGCCGCGGGCGTTGCAATGTTTGTTGTGTAGACCGCCTATCTTTCTGGGTCAATTCACGCATTTTGAGGTCCATGGATTCGATTGCACATCCGCCAAAGTTTGCAGTTATACACAGACCTGGCAAGGCATCGGTGGAAACCTTAACCATAGCAGTCACTACAAGCTCGCTCAGCGGGGTCAGAGCCTCGAAGGTAGCAGGACACTCTCTCCGAAAGCCTGATTGGTCATTGAAGTCATTACCGGCCGGGTATCCACTACCCGGTCGCCCCGGTTATTGCCTTGATGCGCGGTACAATCCCTATGCGCAACGGATGCACAATGCAGAAGCGTGCCACGAAACTAACCCGACAATTCAGTCCATATGAGTTTCTTCGTCATGTAACACAAGTTCTTCTGCGGCTTCTATCTTCCGCAACCCGCGAACCTTCCATACCCCAAAACAGGTGCAGGCCACCAGCAAGACTACGAAGACGCAAAGTAGCGGGGTCGACCATTTCTGGAGCGTGCCAGAAAACAGTCGCACGACCTTACGCCCATAAGTCACGCCGAGCCAAGCGATGAAGGAGTAACGCAGACAGCGAGCCGTGCCGAAAACAAGAAGGAAGCGCCTCCGCGAAACGCCTAGCGCACCGGAGGCAAGGGCAAATGGCAATAACGGAATCGGCGGAGGAAGCAGAGCGGGAAGAAAGACCGCGAGGATGCGGTGATTCTCCACCCATCTGACGATCCGGCCGAGGAGACGCGTAGGCACGTAGCGGCGCAGTGCCGCCTCACCGCCTCTACGGCCAATGTGCCAAGTGGTGTACCCTCCTAGAATGCTGCCTGCAATAGCACAGGGAGCCAGCAACCAGGGATCCCCGCCGTGCGCCACCAACCACACCAACAGCAGGTCGGTGCTGCCGGGCAGAGTCAGAGGAATGACCGAGGAATCGACCACCGCAACGAAAAAGAGGCCCAGTGCTCCGAGGTGCATGAGCCATTGAGGCTCCAGCGAGTGATGAAGGCTTGGCGGAAGAGATTGAACTGGTTGCTGAACATAGACGCTCATACAAACATGACCCTACACTCGCATTTGAATGTTACGCCTAGAGATGATCAGCCATTGGACGTCGACCTCTGGCTGGCGCCAAGTTTGCTCGCTTCCCTTTTAACATGCAAATTTACTTCTTGATCAAAAACAATGGCTGTCATCTCAGGATGCATCATTTCAAGGAACGACATTTTGTTCTGCTTCCGCTGTCATATCCTACAAGCACCAGAACTACGACAACAATCATGATGATATATCCAGTCCTTCGACCGGATAACAGCCCGAGTGTCTGTTATGCGACCAGCGCGGTGACTTACACTGCACGGCGGCCCCAATTTGAGACCGCCGCGGTTGCGTGACTGTATTAAGGTTAACTTTGCGGCGTAGCATTCACTGAACTACCAATTGCTTCACCGGATACGACCAGCTCTACTCTCCGGTTTTCCTGGCGTCCAGCGGAATTATCGTTTGAGGCTACCGGCAAAGTATTACCGAAGCCTTTTGCACTCACTGATGTTGCGGATACACCCTGTACCACCAGGTAATCGCGCACTGCGCCTGCACGATTCTCAGACAGCTTCTGATTCATTTCATCGCCGCCGACGTTGTCAGTATAGCCATCAACTTCGATGTTGAGCCCGGGGTAAGCGAGCAGAATTCCCGCAACCTTTGCTAATTTTTCCCGCGCACCCGGCTTTAAAGTGTACTGGCCGGTGTCGAACAATACATCGGACATACTTACAATCAGTCCACGTGCGCTATCACGCGTTGCAAGAATTCGGTTCAGTTGCTCGGACAATTGAACGCGCATTGCGGTCTTGTCGCTGTCCGCCCGACGTTCACTTTGCTGCGCATTCTGCGCAGCGATGCGAGCCTGCTCCGCATCACCTTGGGCCGCGGAGATTGCTGCTGCTGATGCTGTTGCGTTCGCGGCTGTTTCCGCCTGCGCTCTTGCAGTATCGGACTGAGCCTGCTCCTTCAGGCGGGTAGCATCATCGGCTTGAGCCTGCGATGTTGCCACCGCATTGCTTGAAGCCTGGCGCTCGTTCGCCAGACGCTGCTCATCTATTTGTTTGACCGCAATTTCGCGCGCATCTTCGGCAGTTTGTACCGTCTCTCGGGAAACTGCAATCAAGAGCTTTTTGTTGATGTGCTTATCTATGGCGTACGCGTCAGCCCGGTTCATCAACTGAACTGCATGCTGGTAACTCGCTGCGGCATACGTCTCGGCACCCTCAGATTGGGCAATTCGCAGCGCATTCCGCGCTTCGTAGAACTCCAATGGAAGGCTGGCGTTCAGAATAACCGGGTCAAATTTGTATCCAGTAGGAATGTATCCACCACGCTCCATTAACTCATATTTTGCATTTACTGCCTCGGTTGTTCCTTTGGTATCGGAGCGAACGACATTCTCAAGTACCACGACATTGCTAGGCTGCCGAACGGCATAGTATGGCTCCGCAGTAACAATCAGTGCGAATGCCTGAAGATTAGTGGTGGCAGTGAGCTTACTCCGGTTATTGTCACCTACCAGAACTTCTCCAAGATTCACTGCCCTACCCTCCGGAGATATTGCCCACAATACATAAGTGAGATATTCGCCGCCGAAGGTTGTAGGATTTTGCAGGTTTCCGAATTCAGCCTCGACTTCCATGGTGCCACGCTTGCTTCGCACCTTGGCTTTGCCATCGGCTGAAGGAAGCAACGCGGTGCCGGCAAAGTCCACATCCGATGCCCCGCTGCGATGCTGATAGTTAACGGCTTGGACTGAGCGGCTGATCACGATCACGCGGTATGTGGACGTGGGACCGACGGTCTCGACAACCGTCGTAGACTGCAAATTTGCTTGAGCAAACGCGCTCAAGCTGAGGACACTTCCGATTGCGACCAGAACTATGCGTTTCATGGTTTCTCCTACAGGCAGAACTCTGCCCTATTGTGTTGGACTTGGGTTGCATTGCCGGGCATAGCCTTTTCGGCTTCGGTGATTCCGACCTCTCAATGCCCGACACGGAACTGGGTAAGGTACTCGAAAAGACCGAATACCTTCAGGAGCCAGAGAACGACGACAATCACCACAACGCCATTCAGAATCCCTTTGATCTGACCTTGCATTGGGATAAAGCGGTTGACAAGCCATAACAACACGCCTACGACAGCTAATGTGATAACAACAGTGACAAGTGGCATCGCATATACTCCATTCTTTTGTAGCCCGATCCATACTCAAGGCACCTTTGAGCGAAGGAATGGGTTCGTTTGAATTACTGCTTATTGCCCGGCTCAAATGGCATTTGCATAGAGAAAGGGGCAAATACACCGGGCTACAAGGGAACGGCCTCTTTGCGGTTCGCTTTTGCACAACCTGCACGGCGAAGACGGCCAGATGTCCGGTGGCCTGCTTAGCTCAGGAACCTGCGAGAAAGGGAGACGATCATCCTTTCTGCTACATAGTTTTTCAAAACGATCAGCAAATATCTGAGCAACAATGCACACGTAAGAGGGGTTCGTTGGCGGAATTCGGGAATAGGAGAATTACACCTTTGCTTCCGGGTCATGCGGCATCTGCTCCCGCCTTGTGGGTGATCGGGCATGTCACGGCGCGCTGCACATATACGGTTTGGACCTGTTGATTAGAGAGATCATACAGGCACCACTATCTCGCCGAAGTTGCCGGCAACGGCTGTCGCGATTGACCGCGTGGAACCCACGCCAGGTCTCCACTCAGGACATAGATGGATATCGCCGCAAACATGAGAATTGCGCCTACCCAGAAGCGCCAGTCGCGGTGCATCCTCCTCCAGTACGGGCCTGGATCTGGTTCACTGTTGTCGCCGCTATACCCTTCGAAATTGTGCTTGCTTCCTGTCATTTCTTCTCCGTTGCTGCAACACATTCGCTACGAGGCGCAAGCTCTGCTTCCGCTCATAGCATCAGGCGCTATGGTTGATGAGTAGCCGCCGCAGTAGCCGTAACCAGCCTGCTGGGCTCAGTTCCGGACGAGCTGCTTGCCGGAGGCAGTTTTTCAGTTGGTATCTCGGTTCCTGCTGGAAAGATGAGAATCTGAATTGAACCCCAATCTGAATCCAGATTCGATCCGGTCTGCTTGCCCAAGCCCAAGGTCTTCAGTTGGCTGTCGTCAAAGCCGAAGTTCTCGACTAGGTATTCGCGCACAACCATGGCCCGGGCCTCGGTAAGTACCAGGTTTTTCGGTGAATCGCCTTCCATGCCGGTTGAAACTACGACGACCGCAACTCCAAATTGGTTTTGGGCCAGAAACTCGCCTGCGGAACTGAGAGACTTCTGATTCTTCAGCTTTGCCGAGTCGCGAGTATCGAACAGTTGCTGGCCTGTAAAGGTAAACACCTTTAGAGGCGTACCCTGCGGAAGCCCGACAATCCTATTTGCCGCCAGATCGCTGGAATCTTCGTATCCACGCTTCTTAAAATAGCCCTTTAGGAGGAAGTTGTGCTTCAACGCTTCCATATTCTCCTGGAAGGCCGTCACCCCTGTTTGCGCCCGGAGCATCGTTTCATGCAGTGTCGATGTAGTCTGTGTCAGATTGCTGTATAGCTGCCGATCGTTCACCAGCGCTCCCACGGTTCCCTGCCCCGAATCGATCTTTTCGCTAACCGAATTCAAATGCGCGGTAACTAGCTGGCTATTATCCAGAATCACATTTGCCTTCTTAAGAATATCCGCCATCACCAAAGGCGGCACACTCTGTATTGTGTCTCCATCCTTTACTTCGGCTTGTCCGGCAGAACCAAACGAAATGGCCAGGAACTTATTGCCCAACGCCCCCTCGGTTTCGATCGAGGCCATAGAGTCTTGCTTGATAATCTCGTGTGTCGACTTGTCGAGACTTACGACCACCGTGACCTTTTGACCGGGCTGGTGAGGCAACTCGATGCCGGTCACGGTCCCGCTGTGAATGCCACCTACCTGTACGTCAGCGCCATCAGCCAGGCCTGCCACATTGTCGAATTGCGCCTTCAGTTTGTATGTAGAGCGAAACAAATATTCCTTGCTCCCGATGATAAAGACCCCGGTGGCCAAGATTGCCAGCGTCACAACGATGAATGCTCCCAGCCGTGCCACTTTGGACATATATCCCCCTACGATTGCTTCAGAAATTCCTTCACAAGCGCGATGTCGCTTTGCTGAAGGTCCTCATACTTACCCTCGATCACCACATTACCCTGATCTAAAAGCGCAAGTCGATTGGCAATCGTCCTGGCACTGTGAAGATCGTGAGTCACTACTATGGATGCCATTTTGCGCTCCCGCTGAAGCTTGAGAATTAAATCGTCGATTTCTGCTGAGCTGATGGGGTCGAGTCCGGCCGTGGGCTCGTCGAGAAGCAGAATCTCCGGCTCCAGCGCAAGCGCACGAGCCAGACCCACGCGCTTTTGCATTCCACCCGAGATATCAGAAGGCATCTTATTAAGATCGCCTTCCATGCCCACTTCAGCCAGCAATTGCTTCACCCGATCGCCGCGCTCAGACCTGGACATATCTCTCCGATGATGTGCAAGCGGAAACTCTACGTTCTCGGCGACAGTGAGCGAATCGTAGAGCGCAGCGTGCTGAAACAGGAAACCCATCTTCTTCCTGATTTCTCCCATTTGGTCAAGTGCTAGGCCAACAATATTCTGGCCATGGATGCAAACCGATCCAGAGTCCGGTATTTCAAGGCCAATAATAAGCCGCAGCAAGACGCTCTTGCCGGTTCCACTGCGTCCGAGCACAGCCAAGGTTTCTCCGCGGTTCACGCTCAGATTAATCCCATTGAGAACTATGTGGTCTCCAAAAGACTTTCGCAATTCTTTTACGGCGACAATTGGCGCACTGTCTTCTTTCTTAGACTCACTTTGCTTCATCGCAATGTCATAGGTTGTAACCATTTCCATCTCACAAACTGTTGCAACAGTGGCTAAATGTTATGGGAAAACAACGAGAATCAATTTCACCATCACAACATCGGACAGTATAAGAAAGAGCGAGGCTAGCACTACTGACTTAGTCGCCGCGCGTCCCACGCCCTCAGCGCCTCCGCGTGTGCGCATTCCTTCAAAGCACGCTATGAGTCCAATGATCAAGCCATAAACAGTAGTCTTGAACGTCTGCGGAAGAAACGAATTTAGATGCGCGGTTTTGAAACCACTATCGATGAACTGATGAAACGAGAGTGGCTCAACTAATGTCTGCGCAAACCAACCCATTAACAAGCCGGATGCATCTGCAACTAGGGTCAGCAGAGGCAGCATCAGGATACACGCCATAATTCGCGGGGCAGCCAGAATTCTGTAAGGGTTGATTGCGGATGCTTCGATGGCGTCAATCTGCTCGGTAACTTTCATCGATGCGAGTTCCGCGCCAATGCCAGCGCCCACGCGGCCGCTCACCATCAGACCGGTGATGACCGGTCCCATAACCTGAAGTAGCGAGTACACCAAGGAGGCAGGAAACATCGATTTAGCGCCGAATCGAGTTAGGCTGTAGCGAGCTTCCAGCGAGAGGATGACACCTATGGCTGCTCCGGCCGCGAATACCAATGGAAAAGACTTCGATCCGACCTCGTCGAGCTGGCGAATCAACTCGCGCCACTCATACGGCGGCGTTACCGCCGCGCGCAAGACCTGCCAGAAGAAGATTCCCAAGTTTCCGAACCACTCGAAAAAGCTATCGACCCTTCCAATGGCAGAATTCACAGCGGTATCCATGGGGACAATCCGTCGTGCCGGAAGTGGCGGGTTGATGCCTGCGACGTTAGTGGATCCACTGTTGCTCAATGGTTTGGACCTGGCTCTGGCGAGCCGTGTGTATTGTTCAGATGCATACGATGAAACAAAGAGTGTGGTCCGCCATGAATGAACTCAAGGGCAATGTTACCGCCCATATATATCAGCAGGCTGTAGTTACCCATTCGGAATGCATCCTTGGCGCCGAATCGGTCTGGATACCAACCATAGACTGCGGTCATTGAACCCGCATAAGGGGCAACGAGAGAAGGGAAAGAAAAGACACGGTGACCATCTTCGCCGCGCCGCGACGTCAAGGTCGAAATCATTGCGTGGCTCATCCGCGGTAATACGCCTCTGCATTCACAGCGGTAATACAAGGTATCTTCCTTGAAGGCTTCTGCTAGTCCATAACGCGTCGTTGTTCTAACAGCCGCGATGGCGAAGTCGGAACCGAATCGCTTGCCAAAGCCTTCAGCCCCTTGATTCCACTCTGGTGGCGAATTGGTCCACTGGTTGATGCCAGCCACTAGCGCGGCGCCGACAATTGGGTATGGACCATATGCTTCGAAAACGTAATTATTAGCCATTGTCCTCTGCGTCGGGCGAACGTACGTCAAGTCCAATTGCCCGGCAGTTTCGACTACCGCAGTGCCAGAGGATTCTTCCGACAGAATCAGCGATTGAGATCGTGCGAACTCTGGCAGAGCTGCTAAGACCGCAGCGAAAATTAGCACATATATTGCCCGGAAAATCTTCATATCGAAAGTCTCCTGGATCGATTGGCTCCTCTGCCTGCCCACAGAATCTCCGCGACAGGCGTGCAAAGGCCTCTGAGTCTGCCTTTGCATTGCTGTCGCCATGGGCTCTATTCTGATCGGCATTACTTCTCCCAAATACACATGGCTCCGTCACCAACTTATGTTGGCGCTTGTCACCGTTCTCGTAGATATTGTCAGAATTGGGAACCAAGAAGATGGTCAGATTTGCTCGCAATTGCAATTCTCTTTCTTGTCCACCGATTACCCCATGCGTTTGAAGCGAAAGCGGTTCTGCGGGTGCACATAGGCCGCGGGCAAAGTGTCCAAAAGAGCACAGCCTTTGATCGTTTGCTAAGAGAAAAATGGACTCTAGCCGCTTTCACGGTTACGCAAGGAGACCGTCATGCCTGAAGTTCATGCTTTTCTTTCCATCCCCAAGAAGATCCTGTTGCCCATCGACTTTAGCTCATCATCTCAAGCTGCTTTAGAGATGGCAGCTGATCTTGCTCAGCACTTTCATGCCAAACTCTACCTGGTAAATGTCATTCCATTTTTCCCAACTACCACCGCTCTTGACCTGATGCCCGAAACCGAATTTACTCAGGAGGCAAGGGCATTTGCAGAGCAGCATCTGGCCAAAGTTCATGCTGTTCTTGTGGCTCGGGGAATCAAGGCTAGCTCCATGATCGAAGTTGGAAACGACATAGCTGGCAGCCTCATGGAGGTTGTGGATCGAGAGCATATCGACCTGGTCGTAATCTCGACACACGGCATCTCCGGGTGGCGCCCGCTGGTCTTCGGTTCGATCGCCGAAAAGGTGATCAAACTCATGCAATGTCCGCTCTTGCTTCTTCGCTCAGCCAAGCCTGAGGCCGGCGTGAAGAATCCTTCAGGGCGCTCAGGGAAATGGTGGTAGGAAGGGCAGCGGCCGAGGTTGCCAATGATGAGCGCGCAAAGCGTTGTCGCCCCCGCATCATCCAGCCAAGCAGTAAAGCCGGCTCAGGATAGCGCGTCGATAGGTCTCACAAGCAATGAGGCGCGCACCCGTCTTGAAAAAGACGGCGCCAATGCAATGCCGGACACGTCGGCGCATCCACTACGCAATGTAATGGCCAAGTTCTGTGCGCCTGTTCCATGGTTGCTTGAAGCTTCGATTGTGCTTGAGATCGCGCTGCATAAGTATTACGAGGCTGCTGTCATCGCAGCCCTGCTGGCTTTCAATGCAGCGCTTGCCTACTTGCAGGAGAGCCGTGCCCAAGCTACCCTCGCGGCCCTGAAGTCGCGCCTCGCCCTCAACGCCGCTGTCCAGCGCGATGGCGCATGGAAGACTGTGCCGGCGGCGGAATTGGTATGTGGCGACCTGGTGAAACTGTCACTTGGCGGTGTGGTCGCTGCCGATGTGCATCTGGCCAGTGGATCGGTCGAGCTCGATCAGTCGATGCTCACAGGTGAATCTCTGCCTATTGAGGCCGGTCCCGGCGTGGACACCTATGCCGGCGCTCTGGTTCGGCGTGGTGAGGCAACAGCCGTGGTAACGGCCACGGGCGCCCACACAAAATTTGGCCGCACAGCGGAACTCGTTCGGACAGCACACGCAGTGAGCACTCAACAGAAAGCCGTGCTCAAGATTGTGCGCAACCTGGCAATCTTCAATAGCTTCGTAATCCTTGCGATGGGGACATATGCATATACCCATGCGATGCCATGGAGTGAAATCGTCCCACTGCTGTTGACGTCGGTCCTTGCGATCATCCCCGTGGCATTACCGGCAACATTCACTCTTGCTGCGGCAGTCGGGGCTCGTGCTCTGGCAAAGCTGGGCGTGTTGCCAACGCGGCTTTCTGCTGTGGACGAAGCCGCATCGATCGATGTCTTGTGCTCGGATAAAACTGGAACACTTACCCGCAACGAGCTTTCAGTAACCAGCGTTCGCCCCATGCCTGGATTCGACGAAGTCCACGTTCTCGGGTTGGCGGCTCTGGCAAGCTCCGAAGGCGGCCAGGACCCTGTTGATGCTGCAATTCGCCTTGCTGCATCGCACAAGCCGGCTTCCGACTTGCCAATATTGACCGCCTTTGTTCCGTTCGATCCGGTCAGGAAGACCTCTGAAGCCTCGGCGACAAATCAGAAAGGAGTCGCAGAGCGGATCATCAAGGGCGCGTTCTCCGCGGTCGTCGCCCTCACGGCTCCGTCTCCCGCCGCGTCTACGATAGCTGACGAACTCGAGAAACAAGGGTTCAGAGTTCTGGCAGTAGCTGCGGGGGCTGCAACGTCAGCCAAGATTATCGGCATGATCGCCCTAAGCGACCCGCCGCGGACTGACTCGAGCGTTCTCATCTCAGAATTAAACACCCTTGGCGTACGCACTGTCATGGTGACGGGTGATGCTCCGGTCACAGCCGCAATCGTCGCTCATGCGGTTGGGATGAACGGCACCATATGCCCGCCCGGGAAGCTTCCCGAGAGTCTAAAATTGGAGGATTTCGCGGTCTTTGCAGGCATTCTTCCGGAAGGCAAGTATGACCTCGTCAAGGCCTTCCAAAAGAGCGGACATACGGTAGGGATGTGCGGGGATGGCGCCAATGACGCCCCTGCGCTTCGGCAGGCACAGATCGGCATTGCGGTCTCGACAGCGACCGATGTAGCCAAATCGGCTGCCGGCGTTGTTCTGACCGAAGCTGGCCTGGGCGGCATTGTAGACGCTGTAAAGGAAGGCAGGGTCACGTTTCAGCGCATCCTTACTTATACGCTGAACTCAGTTCAAAAAAAGATATTTCAGGTTCTCTTGCTAGCGGTTGGTCTGGTCATGACGGGGCACGCGGTCCTGACACCCATGCTCATGGTCATTGTCATGATCACAGGTGATTTCCTCGCTATGTCGCTAACCACCGACAGAGTACGGCCCTCCAAGATGCCAAACTCATGGCAAATCGGCCGAATAACCAGCGCAGGAGTATTGCTCGGGATCGGCTTCCTTGCTTTCTCCACCGCTATACTGGCAGTAGGCAAATTCCAACTTCATCTCGGCATCGAAGCACTTCAAACTCTCTCTGTAGTCGGCATTGTCTTTGGCAGCCAGGTTACAACGTACGTCATCCGCGGGCGCCAACATCTCTGGGGATTGCGCCCCAGCACTTTGCTCGTGCTCTCTTCAGTTGCCGATGTTGTTATCATCTCAACGCTTGCGGTTCTAGGAATCGCCATGGCGCCATTACCCATTGCGGTCGTCGCTTGTGAGTTTGCCGCGGCAATCGCCTTCGGTGTGGTTCTAGACGTAGTGAAGATCCCCGTCTTTGCCCGACTCCAAATCTCTTAAATATCGACGAGGAATCGCGGAAAGTTATCCGCTTTCGTGCTCAGAGCAACCGCCCGCGCAATCTAATGCTGAATCTTGGCCTCTGACTTCGAGGACTTCCGCGTGACTGGGTTGGCGTAAGCAACTGCAACTGGTCACTTCTCACATCTCTGCCGGCATACGGGAAAAAACTGATGTGAGCAATAGTGAACAGATATGAGACCAAGCCAAACGCAACAATGGAAAGTGTTTGAGTGTCGTCGCCCTCAAACACGGGGCAGTCTGCCCCTGATGTGACGCCGAATCTCCCTAAAGCCGCTCGGAACTGCGTTGCAGATGCCAGGATGCGAGTAGCCTTCAGATCGTTTTTCTGAAGTCTACTTCTGCATTTTTGATGGATTCGCCACGATTCACGGTAATAACCAACTTAAATGGCGTTTCACTCGGCATTCATCCACCGTACCGGGTAAACCATTTAGAATGGGGCTATATTTGAGAATCAGAAACACCCAGAGTGCTTTCGACAGTGCCGCATTTCTCGCGAACGCGGGGCTTGGCCGTAAAATCGTTGAGCTGAAGCCCAAAGAAACATTTTTCTCCCAGGGAGACCCGGCCAACACCATCTTCTATCTCCAAACTGGCCGCGCGAAACTCACGGTCGTCTCGCAGAACGGCAAGGAAGCTACTATCACGCTCCTTTCTGCCGGTGACTTCGTTGGAGAGGAGTCGCTCGCGTCCATCCCCGGACTGCGTCTGGCGACAGCCTCTGCTGCAAACTCGTGCGTGGCGCTCAAGATCACCAGAGATGAGATGGCTCGCGTAATGCATGACGAACCGGAGTTCGCTGACTTTTTTCTAAAGTTCATGCTAACCCGCAGTATGCGAACTCAGGCCGATCTTGTCGATCAGCTATTCAATTCCAGCGAAAAGCGTTTGGCGAGGATTCTCCTAATCATGGCGGAATTTGGCAAGCCTGGGGAACAAGAGACTTTCATCCCCCCCATATCACAGGAAACCCTGGCTGGAATGATCGGCACCACGCGGTCACGCGTCAGCTTTTTCATGAATCGTTTTCGTACGCTCGGCTATATCAGTTACAACGGACGCATTCAGGTGAATAGGTCACTGCTCAATGTGGTGCTTCTTGACCAACTGCCAGAGCACAACGCACAAAAGCCGCTTCTTCCTGTGATTGAAACTCTTCTTAAACCTGTCATTCCCATTGTTGAAACCATCCTGAAGCCAGTCATCCCTATGGTCAAGACGATTCTCAAGCCCGTCATTCCCCTGGTTGGAGATGTTAAGCGCAAACTTTCAGAGGTAACAGGGGACTGAATAGAAACAGACCGGCTCTATAAACAAATTGCCGCATTCTCTCCGGCTGTGAAATTGTGAACTATCGATAGTATGGTAGACCGAGTAATCATCAGCTATTGTCTGTGCGCATGAATAATATATCGTTTCGGCGATGCGCCGATGTAATAAAACGGATAACAGGTCACGAGGGTTAGAGTAGGCTCTGTCGTTGGCGCCAGGACTCCATTGTCACTCGGAGCAGTGATCTGAATCCAATCTACCACGTACGTATCGACCCCGGATGGGGTTCGGATCTGAATCTGGTCATTCGTGTGAATATCTTTTAGACCACGAAAGTAGCTATCTCGGTGCCCTGCGATCCCAATGTTTCCAATCTCGCCTGGAAGTGCCGTCCCTTCGATATGCCCTACGCCCAACCTTAGGGTGTGCGATGTCGTTCCTTGCAGGACGGCAACCGATATTCCAATCCTTGGAATCTCAAGGCGGCCCAGCACATCTCCTTCTTTAAGTACCAGCCTTGGATACTCTGCCTCGTGCTGTTCTTTGGCATGAATCTGTTTATCGAGGGTCAGCGTGGCTTCCTTCTGATAGAGCCTTGCACCGATCAGAGTGAGCGCAACATAAGAGAGAGCGAGAACACCTGTGATCAGCAATATGCGACTCACCCAGCGCATGACCGACTGGCCGCGCCTGGCAAATATTTTCGGCTCAGTTATGAGGCTCATGGACGTCTGCTCCTTGTACTGATGTCGGGAGCGCCTCCGGTACGGAGTAACCGGCCCGTGTGCGAACTGATAAGCGCCCATGCCCCGGCGATCTAGCTTGTACAGCAATGGTTCGATACCCTCCATCCGGTTTTTCAATCGAAGGAACATAGGCCAACGAATACTGATTGCGTATATCGCGAGCAATCCCTTCACAAATTGAAGGAATCTCTTTTGACGATTCCGGGAAGAAGGCCTCACCGCCTGTTTCTTTCGCAAATCGCTTAAGTACGCCAGGGTTTTGATCGCCGTCCTGCTCATCTAAGATGCCGATTACATAGATGATTGCGACGGAATGTTTGGCCATTTCGATAACCTGGGCCAAACTATGTTTGCTCAAGTTGTCGCCTCCATCACTGATCAGGATGAGGACCTTCTTATCGCACTTGCCCTGCTTGAGATGGTCAAGAGCTACGGCAACACCATCGTAGAGTGCGGTCTCCCCGATTGTCTCTATTGTAGATAGCGCGCGTTGTAACTGATCCTGCCGATCTGTGAACGGTATATTCGCCGGAAGACCATAAGACACATGTTCATTAAAATTGACGACAAACATCTGGTCCTGCGGATTACTAGAACGGGCGAATGCCATTGCGGCGACAATCACGTCTGTACGCTTCGGACCCATGCTTCCGCTGTTATCGACGACCAGACCCACTGTGACTGGAACATCTTCATGACTGAAGTGCTTGATCTGTTGAAGAACCCCATCCTCATAAATCTGGAAATTGTCTTTGCCGAGCCCGGCTACAAGCGCATTGTGACGGTCCAGAACGGTTGCGCTCAGAATGACCATGTTGGCATTCAGTTTGATGGTATATTCGTCACCAGAATCGTTCTGCGATGGCGTGGATATTTGTGCCCCAGCAAGTGGTTGCAGAAGAATGATCACAATTAGAATTATCAGGCACCAAAGCGTACAAACGTTCTTCTTGATGAAGCCTGTCCGGGTTATACAGGATCCTAAATAGTAATCGCTTATTTGCACTCTTTTCGCAGATCCGGTCATCTCAGTCATCTGTCCTGTCACTCGATACAATCGCAAGCGGCCGCCCTGATGGCCTCAGATTCAATAAATGGAAGAAGGAGGTGATACTCGCGTACCACCTCCTTCTTCATATCATTTCTGAATTACGAGAGAGACCAGTCGATCCGCCTCTTAAAGGATTACGCTTTCCGCTTCGAGAGGCTTGTGAGGACTAAACCACCGGTCAGCGCAAGCAATCCAATCAGCCCAATCAGAGGAAGAGAACTGGCAGTCTTAGGCAAAGAGGCAACAAGCACAGGTGCTGGTGTTGCAGCAACCACCGGGGCAGGAGGCGCTCCGACAACAGTGGCTGTATCAACCGTATCTCCGCTCGGGGTGACTGCTTCAACCGGCGCGGTCTTCAGAGCTTCGGCTGGCGCAGACGCCAATGGAAGCGGGGTCGAGAGTACAGTTTCGTTTGTTTCCTTGGCAAGTTCGATGGCCCTGGACTTTTCATAGACAAAATGATCGCCCCAGTCACGGCCCGGATAGAACCATGCCTTTAATGCCTCAGGCTGTCCTGCAGGCCGTTCACGAAAAGTCATAACCGTTTTGTCGGTAGCCTGCAACCGATAATTGGGGATTGCAAGAATGGTGGTCAATACCTGGGTCTCGTCCTCATTGTAAATTCGGACGATATGACGATCCGAGTCTGAATCCACGAGCTTGAAAATATAGGTGCCCGCCGGCAGGATATGCTGACCCACCCCCGGGACTTCAACGGGCGCGCTGAAGGTGATACGAGTTTTCTGGTTCCATTCGTCGGCCTTTGCTTTCGGCGCGACAAGCAAACAGAGTACGGTAACGCACAATCCTGTTCCTAAGCCTTTGAGCAGTGTCATTGTTTCTCCATTACTTTCTCCGACTCACTCGCACGGCGTTGTTATGCGACCTCTGTATGTTGTCGGTTTCACAAGAGTTCGCACGCCGGAGACTCCGGCGGTCTTCGATCCCGTAGCGCGTACTGAATGTCAGTATTTCGCATTGATTTTTCATTTACTGCTCACTTTTGACCTGATGCGGAAAAGTCCTGGGCGGCATCCTCGGTCGCGCTCCATGACAATATGAATTGAGCTAATGGAGATTACTTCGATCCAGTGCGATAAGATCATGAATAGTTTGTTATTGTAACGAGGTAACTCGCTTCTTATGAATATATAAGAACCCACTGCCGCATCAAGATAGGCCTATGACTTCCTTTTCCATTCGCTGCAAATTGTGTGCAATTTTCTTGTCTTGCTGCTTGGGTTCGCTCCCAGAACCAGTTAAAATTCAAGGAGAGGAATCAAGAAAGGGGCGGGTGCCTCAATGGGCACCGTGGACAATGCTTTCTGTCGCTTTCTTGCCGTCGCCCGACAAACCATCAGGATGTCTCCGTGGCTTTGTCCGCAACAATCCAGTTGGGACAGATTGGGCAGGAATCACGCCTCTGAAACAAGGAATCTGGCAGACGCGGCAATGCCTTGACCTTGGCAATTGTAAAATTAAGTTGTCCTTTTGCCCGGATGGCGAAACTGGCAGACGCAGCGGACTTAAAATCCGCAGGCCGCAAGGCCGTGGGGGTTCAAATCCCCCTCTGGGCACCAAATAAAATCAATAAGTTACAACAAAAATGCCACTCCGATCTGGAGTGGCATTTTCTGCCTAGTGGCAGTTTTGGTGGCAGTTTCTAGGCGACAATTTTGATCCGTTGCCTGGACGAGATGCGATCGACGACACCCTGGTTGTGGGTCGGGCTGAGGTGGGCGTATTTCGCAGCCGTTTGGATAGTCTTGTGACCGGCCGCCACTTGAATTTCTTTCATCGACGCGCCGTTCGTTGCCAGCCAGGAGCAGAACGTATGGCGGTTGCTGTGCCAGACGTATCCGGTGATCCCAGCGTCCTTGAGGCATGGGTGGAACCACTCGCCGGTGACGAAGTCTTTCACGGGATTCGGAAAGACAACGTCGGTGCGCTTCTGACTCGGACGCACCCTAGCTGACATTGACCGGGTGAATGGAGTTCTTGCAGGAACAGCAGAAGCCAGTATCTAGGATAACTGAGTTCTATTTCGAAGCGGCTGAACTAAAGAAAGCTAAAGAGGGTTCTCCAGGCTTGGTGACCGTTATCGGTCGGCACCTCAGCATCAGCCGGATGCTGAAGTGCAATACATCATCGAACTGGTGGTGAGCACAATAGGCGCCCACATCCGCAAGCTTGGTCAGTATGACAGGCAGGCTCTTGTGCCAAAGCCAGCATTGAAGGATGCGGCGTAGGCCTTGGCTCGCCATGGATTCGGTGGACTGGCCGCGCTGAAGAGCCGTTACGACTGTTCGGCGTGCGCCTCTGGCTGCAGGATGGTGCATTTTTGCAGATCCGCCCGGTAGAATCATCGGATCGACAAATACCTCGCGCAGGCCTTTTGGAACACTTTGCGTGCGGTTTTATGGCTTGGGCTTCGTCCTGCCCCGCTTCTATTTGCTGGACAGACTCCGGGGCAACGCTTTGGCCATTGCAATCGCCGCTGCGGATTCTCCCTTTATAAGGACATCCGCTGAAGTCGAACGCAGCCTCCGGTACCAGAGAGCTATGGGTGGAAGCGAGGCCATCTCGTCCGATTCTTCAACCGAACCGACGGACCTGAGCATCTGACCTGCTGATTGGCGGAGAAAATTAGCAGCAAGCCAGCGGTCACCGCCTACCCAGAGAGCCAATAACGCAACCCGGAGGTCGGCATCGAGATCGCCGCTCGGGCCCTCCTCAATCAGGTCTCGCCAGCCAGTCTTCAGGTATCGCCGGCCTTCCGCAGTGATTCCGTAGTCCGTGCGGCCACGCGGACCAGGCTTCCCATGAAGCGCCAAGCCCCCTTCCACGAGCCTCCGCAGTGACGAGATTGTCGCTCCGGGCGACAAGCCAGCGGCCTTTTGTAATTCGTAGGGTGTCACAAGCCCGCCCTCGATCAACGCGAGGACGAACAGATCAAGATCGGCGCGGCGACGTTTGTCACTTGGCATAGACATCGTTCCAAGTATACGGGGAAGGCGGAGGGGCCAGATAAAAAACCGGGCGCAATGAGTCTGCGGCACCCGGCTTGGAAGGAATTGCGGCGGCTTCTATTTCCGCCGCCTTTTGCAAACCGTTGTCATCGGCCTGATGAAGCGCCGCTCTTGCGAGACGCACGTGCCGAGCTGCGTTTCCAGAAGCTCGGACATGCGCCGCCAGTCCTGCAGATCCTCCAGAGTGAGTTGCGCAGCGTTCCAGATATTCTCCAGATCGCGATAGATCTCTGCCGACGTGTGAGGCTGGTTACAGTGGTATTCATAC
>Ga0224529_1000099_pt1 | contig 64289 bp, 50 predicted proteins | sample CBST50metaG_FD_179893 | JGI IMG/M metagenome (GOLD analysis project Ga0224529, IMG submission 179893) | Peat soil microbial communities from Stordalen Mire, Sweden - C.B.S.T50 | ecosystem: Environmental > Terrestrial > Soil > Wetlands > Peat | place: Sweden: Norrbotten County, Stordalen Mire...
CGTTTATTGTGGGCGCGGAGATCAATATCGCCAATGACACCACCGGCGTCGTCTATTCGACCAAAACAAATAGTTCCGGCATCTACTACCTTTCTGTTCTTCCTCCCGGACATTACCACGTCCAAGTATCGAAGATCGGGTTCAAGACTCTCATCAAGCCGGATGTTGCGCTGAATGTGCAGAGCGCCCTGTCGCTCAATTTCTCCCTGCCCGTCGGCGCAACATCCGAAAGCATCACTGTTGATGCAGCTTCATCTGTCCTCAACACCATGGATGCATCTGTCAGCACGGTTGTCGATCGCCAGTTCGTTGAAAACATGCCCTTGAACGGGCGCAGCTTCCAGTCGTTGGAGACACTGGTTCCCGGAACATCATTGGTCCCCTCCAAGGGGGTCGGAAATGGTGGTGAGATCACAGTAAACGGCCAACGCACGGAAGAAAACTACTTTACCGTGGATGGCGTCAGCGTCAACACTGGTGTAAACGGATCATACAGTGCAGGAACTGGTGCAGGATTCAGCGGTTCAGTACCAGGAGAAACGGCCCTTGGCACCACGCAGAGCCTCGTTTCAATCGACGATCTACAAGAGTTCCGCGTCACCACGTCTACCTATTCAGCAGAATATGGGCGTACACCTGGAGGTCAATTCTCTTTTGTAACGCGCTCTGGAACGAATATTCTGCATGGCTCTCTCTATGACTACTTCCGGAATGATGCTTTCGATGCGAACAACTGGTTCAATGATCACACAAATCCCGTCACACGAAAGACCGCAGAGCGGCAAAACAACTTTGGTGGCACCTTCGGTGGCCCAGTATGGATTCCAAAGCTATATCAAGGACGCGACAAAACGTTCTTCTTCTTTTCCTATGAAGGGCTGCGGCTCATGACGCCGCATGCGGCCGTCGTGACGAGCGTTCCAGATAGTACCCTGCGGACAACCGCGCCAGCGGCCCTCCAACCGGCGCTCAACGCTTTTCCTCTCCCGAACGGACCAGAACTCGGAAGCGGGCTCGCCTCGTTCAACGAGGCATACTCGGCGCCTAGCAAATTGGATTCAACGAGTCTCCGCATCGATCATCACTTCGGCGAAAACACCCATGCCTTCATTCGCTATAGTTACTCCCCTTCGAGCACCACAATTCGATACGTCAGCAATCTCGCCGAAACAGTGTCATCTGTCTTTGAATCGCAACCGATAACTATCGGGCTCGACGACAATATTGGGCTACATAACACGAATGAACTCCGCCTCAACTTCACGCCACTCAAAGGAAATTATAGTTACGCATTTACAGACTTTGGCGGAGCTACGCCATTTTCATTGAGCACGGTACCTGGCCCCAACGGAGAGGCCCTCCCGCTACATTCGGCTGTCAGCGTAAACCTCAATTTTGGCAACTATCCTTCAGTCACCTCTGTTCCTCAGCCCATCTCCCAACAACAATGGAATGTGACCGACTCGCTCACTAAACAGATAGGAGTTCATGCGCTCAAGTTTGGTGTGGACTATCGCCGCCTTTCGACAGAGCCTAAGCCGCCAACTTTCTCGGAGAACGTAAACTACACAAGCGAAGACCAAGTCCTATCGAATACGGCGGCGTCAGCCTCCGTCAGAACCTATGCCGCGATTCCGTCTAGACCAATCTATACAAATCTCTCTTTGTTTGCGCAGGATGAGTGGAGAATAACAACCCGGCTGAACGCTTCATTCGGATTGCGTTGGGAACTGAATCCACCACCGGGAGATGGATACGGGAATATTCCGTACACGCTTGATGAGACCAGCGACTTGGCGACCGCCAAGGTCGCGCCGAAAGGTACGCCTCTATGGCATACGACATACAGGAACTTCGCACCTCGTATAGGGTTTGCGTACAATGCGCATCAGCACCAAGGTTACGAAACCATTTTGCGCTCTGGCTTTGGCGTCTTCTATGACACGGGGAACACGCTAGGATCGCAAGGCATCAGCGGCCTCGGATACGCTGCAACGAAAACACTGACCAACGTCGGCTTTCCTCTATCCGGTTCGCAGACCACGCTGCCTACGGCCAGCGCCGATCCACCCTACAACGGCACAGTGTTTGCCTTTTCCCCCGACCTCAAATTGCCATACACACTTCAGTGGAATGTTGCGGTCGAACAGGCCCTTGGAGGAAAACAAACGTTGACCCTGAGTTATCTTGGATCAGGTAGTCATCGCTTGCTCACCGAATACCTGTATTATCCAGGTCGACTTGGGAATCCGAACTTTACCGCGTCCGGCCTTGCCTACATCATCAGAAATCAAGCACTTTCCAGCTATAACGCGCTTCAAGTTCAATATGATCGTCAGCTTTCGCGCGGGCTGCAGGCCCTTCTCTCTTATACCTGGTCGCACTCAATTGACGACAACTCCAGCAATGCTATCAATAATGAAGGATTGTTGCGCGGCAACTCTGATTTCGATATACGGAATAACTTTCAAGCGGCGGTCACCTATGATGTCTCGGGCCACCTAAATGAAGCGGTGTTGCATTTGCTCACGGAAGCGTGGTCTCTGGACACACGCATCTCTGCCAGGTCTGCTCTGCCCATTGATGCATATAGCGGATACACACCGCTTGCAGACGGTTTTCAGCAGTACGTTCGCGCCGACATGGTTTCTGACGTCCCTGTCTACCTGAAGGTTCCCAGCGCTCCAGGCGGCAGGGTCATCAATGTCAAAGCGTTTACTACGCCAGCGAGTGGGTATCTCGGCGACGAGCCGCGCAACTTTCTGAGAGGTTTTGCAAGCTGGCAGGCCGACTTTGCGATACGGCGCGAATTTCCTTTGACAGGTAAAACCCATCTTCAATTCAGGGCCGAGGCGTTCAATCTATTCAACCACCCGAATTTCGGCGCGATCTACAGTAACCTTTCGTCTGCTACGCAGTTCGGATACGCTTACAACACTCTCAATAGCCAGCTTGGCGGGTTGAATTCGCTCTATCAGATGGGCGGTCCCCGCTCACTCCAACTGGCCTTGAAGGTAATCTTCTAACTCAACTCCAAACCAGGCAACTTATTCCACAAAAAACAGCAATAGGAGAGTACTGTGCAAATGGAATCACGCAGAATATCGCTTACGCATTTTCTGATCTTCGGAACAAGCCTTTTGCTCGGATTCGCAGCGATGTCGAGCTTGGCGCAAATTCGCCCGGTGACAGCTAGAGACTGTGTCGATGTCAACTACGTCGTGGGAGCTGACCCGAGAGATCCCATCGTCATCAGTCCGGACAGCTCTCATGTCGTCTATCAGGTGAAAGCGCCAGACCTTACAGACAACCGGAATATCTTTCGGCTTTACATCAAGGATCTCCGGCAAGGGCAAGAGAGCGGTAATGGCAAGCTAATCGCACAGGGCGAAAACTTCATGGGTCTTCATTGGAGGAAGGACGGAGGTCATGTCCTCATGCTGGCGCGTGATCAGGACGCTGTGGTTGTGAAGAGCGTTGATGTCACCTCCCAAGAGGAAAGCATTTTCTTTCGGGCGCCAACCAGCATTCTCGAGTACACCTTGGATCGCGATGAAGACACGATAGTCTACAGCACGGTATACCGGAGCAGTGTCACCGCCGCTTCAGCAAACGCACACTCAGCCGGGAACACCTTCAGCAAACTCATCACGGCTGATTCGACATCTGGAGATCCAGAGGGCGTGAGGCGTGCGCTGTTCATCAGTCGGCGCAATGCTGACGGAAAGTGGTCTACGCCCAAACAAATCACAATCAATGATCCGTTCATCCATCGAAATCTGAGTGCATTTGGCGAGCTTCAGCACTTGAGTTTGTCGCCCGATGGAAGCCGGCTGATCTTCGCCTATGACGCAGAAGCTATTCCTGAAAACTGGAAGAGTCATCCTTATGTGAAACTGATTTTGGGATACGGAACGCCAGCAATCATTACCGTGATGTACGACCTTTCAAGTGGCAAAACAACCATCCCCATCCAATCGATTTATGCCGGAACGATCCCGTTTTGGTCGAAGAATAGTAAAGCATTTGCCATGACTGCGCCAGCTCCAATCAACAGTCTTTGGGAAAAACGCGACATCGAGGAAAAACGAATTGCCGGTTCCGATGCCAATCTATATTGGATCAATGCAGAGACGGGTGAAATCCAAGAGATTATGTCGCGTGTGCCGTCCCACCATCAATCCCCATTGGCATGGACCCCAGATGGCGATCTTGTCGTAAAAACCTACAACGGAACTATTTCGACCTTCCATCAGGGAACTAATGCATGGATAAAAGCATCTTCCGTAACCATTCCTTTCAAGAGGCCGTATCCGTTCTCACAACTGGTCAGTGACGGCAAGATCGTAGTGGGCGTGTATGAAGCGACGTCCGTTCCGCCAAACCTTTATACCCTTGAGCTCAAGACAGGCGCTGCGCAACTCATCACGAACCTGAACCCACAGCTTGCCGATGTGACGCTGGCAAGGGCGGAACACATCCAGTGGTATGCCTCTGATGGCATGGAAGTTCACGGCCTGCTGTTTTTGCCCACGAATTATGTGCCCGGACACAGGTATCCCCTGGTAATCCAAACAAAAGGGCAGCAGGACAACAGTAGCTTCGTTTGTGACTCCGGGGTGAATCACGATCCTGCCTTCGCGCCGCAACCCATCGCCAACAGCGGGATGATGTACCTGATCAGAACATTTTCTGAAAACCACAATCAGGAGAAAGAGATTGTGCGCAGGCAGACGTCGAAATATCCCGCTGGAATCGCCGAGGCCGTCCAGCAGATGGACATATGGGAGAGCGGTATCAAGAATCTGAGCGCCAAGGGCCTGATCGACCCGTCGAAAGTCGGCATCATCGGATTCAGCCGCACGGGCTGGTACGTAGAATTCATGCTGGCTCATGGCACATTCCATTTTGCTGCGGCAAGCGTCGCCGATAATGTGGAATACAGTCTCGGCGAATACTGGCTATTGAACCATGCGTCTGTGGGGTACGACAACATCTACGGAGGATCACCTTACGGTCCGGCTTTGAAGAACTGGATCAAATACTCCATTTCGTTCAATCTGGATAAAGTACACTCGCCTCTTCTTATAGAGCTTATGGGACACGGAGTCACCAGTGATGTACCCGGACAAATTCCACCCTTCCTTGCCACAGAGTATGAAACGCTCATTGGACTCAAAAAGTTAAAAAGGCCGGTGGAACTACACTTTTTCCCAAACCAGGGACACATGCCCGATGCTCCCCAAGCGAGGATGGAGTCGCTGGAGCAAAACGCCGATTGGTTCCGCTTTTGGCTGCAGGGATATGAGAGTCCTGATCCGATTAAGGCGGATCAGTATGCGCGCTGGAGGAAGCTGAGAGAGGAGCAGAATAGCGCAGACAAAGTCAATTAAGACAAGCGGAAGTGTTGTCTTGGGTTGAGTGTGTCTGGTTCTTCTTTGCGGAGATCCTCTTTGGGGATACGGCATGTTGAATCAATCTCATGCGTATCCCCAGTGAGGAGCACGGATACTGTTAGTGCAGTTCTATAACCTGGCTACTCATCAGCCTGATAGGCACCAGAGGTTGAGCGGCAGAAAGCGGGATCTTTGGAATCCTGCAACCCACCCGTTTTCGTTGCCGGATTGCTGCCGTTTGCTCCGACTGCGATTGCCTTCGACGCACGTACGACAGAAACGATGGTTGGTTTCACATATGCAGACATGGTCAATCTCCTTCTTCGGTTAGAGGTGGATGGTTTCCGCGCCGGCAAGCAAGTCCGGCGCGACGGCTGTTGGCAAATCAGGGGAAAGAGCTGTTTGCAGCGTCTTCATTCATCTGCCTGATAGGCACCGCTGGTAGATCGGTGGAAAATTTGATCACAGGCGTCTTGCAGGACAAACGCCTTAATCAACGGGTTGCAACCATTGACTCCAACAGTAATAACGCTGCAGGCCTGCATGGTTGTCAGAATGGTTGGTTTTACGTATTCCATCTCTCCTCCTTTCTTTAGGTTTACTGGGCGGCATAGGAGCAGTGGCGCTACACATCGCGATCGCGCTCCAACTCCGAAGCCAGCCCAATCTCTGTGACGATGAAGAAGAGGCGCCGCGCCAGTCCGTCAATCCGCACAGATAGCGGCATCCCCGCCGCGTGCCCGCGCTCGCGGCTGTAGTCCACCAGGATGGGGTTCTTCTGTATGTGCCGATTCTGAAGAAGGGCCGCCATCTTCCGCACATGCGCGGGATTGCAGCGCGTGTCGCGCTCGCCGGTGATGAAAAGCATTGACGGATAGTTGGTCGCTTCCTCTACGTGGTGGTATGGAGAATAGCCAAGCAATACAGAAAAGTCCTCAGCGTCATCCGCCGTTCCAAACTCGTCCACCCATACAACGGCGCGGTCGAAGAGATGGTAGCGGACCATATCGAGCAGCGGCGACAGGCAGAGCACGGCGCCAAAGAGATCAGGACGCTGTGTGACTGCGGCAGCAACCAGGAGTCCGGAGAACGACCCACCAAAGATGGCCAATCGCCGCGGCGTCGTGATGCGTTGGTCGACGAGCCACTGCGAGGCTGCGAGGAAATCATCGATGGACTTCTGCCGATTTCTCCTGCGTCCGGCCTCATGCCATTTCCTGCCAAATTCTCCACCGCCCCGAATGAGAGGGAGCGCAAAGACGAAACCTAATTCCAGAAGGATGGAGACGAACACCGTGAACTGCGGCAGCATACAAAATCCGGAAGCTCCATAGGCCGTGAGGATAACCGGCCGTTGCCTGCTCTGGAGAGGTTTGCTGCTTGCAACCAGCCACATGGGAATCGATGTTCCGTCTTTGGAGATGCAGGTCGCGCGTTCGACCTCATAGCTCTCCGTCGCAGAGCGAATGTCCTTGCGAAAGACCAATTCAGAGCTTTGGCCTTCGGGGTGATAACGGAAGACGGCCGGAGGCTGGTGAAAGGACTCTGTGATGTAGAAGAGACTGTCCGCGTTCTGGCTGTAGGCTGGGCATAGCTGTGGCGTAACCTTCTGATCGACGGGCAACTCTCCGAGGTGCTCTCCGGAAAGACTCCAGATACGGATGACCGGCTCGGCGTCGATCACGTAGCCAGCATAAAGCCGGTCGCCGATGACGGCGAGTTGCCTGATCTCCTCGCCCGTGTCCGGAATCACCGTGCGGAGCCTTGCTCCGCTTGGAGAAAGACAGATAAGTTCGCCGTTGGGCGCAGATTCCCAGCTCTGGACAAAGATCTCGCCGTTGCGAAGCATCGCCGAGAATGGCGTGCTCCTGCCCGTGCAGACGCATTGCCAGTGCGGCGTCATGGACTGCACGGCGACATAAAGGTTGGCTGTATACGTTCCGTCGTGCCGTTCATAGTGAATGCAACCGAGATGACTATCGTCGCCGATCAAGACCAGTTTGCTATCGGGAGACTTCGTTACGCGAAAGAGGATGGGATCGTCATCCGGCGATGCGCCAAAAGCATGGTAGCGAACGACGTGCTCACTGCAACCGCTCTCAGACGGCGTCGCAGGCTCATGGCAGTAGTAAAAACCTCGATTCCCGGCAGCGAAGACAAAACCGCGTGCGTAGCCGGTAGGCAGAAAGTCCTCAAGGATACGTCCTTGCCGTACATCGACGATGCGAATGGCGCGAGTGTGTTCGCCGCCAATTCTGTGTTCGTAAGCAAGCAGCGCCGCATCGCTGGAGATGCGGCAAATCAGCACAGTGGCGAACGGCCCATCCTTCGATGGATCAACGAGTATCCGTTCTTTGCCCTCCGCTGGACCGCGAGCGCGGATGCTGTATTGCTCGCTCTCTGCATCTCGCCACCGATAGAAGAACATTCCATTCACCGAGCAGGGTTGATCGAGGTCGGCGCACACGAGGTACTCCCGGACGCGGTCACGGAAAGCATCAAGGAGCGGAGCCCCGGCGAAGTAGCGCTCCAGCTGCGCCCGCTGCGCGTCGATCCACGCGCGAGTATCAGGCAACGTGCTGTCTTCAAGCCAGCGATAAGGATCGTGAACGGGCGTCCCGTGCAGGGTTTCTACCACCTCTTCAAACGGCGATGAAGTGACTAGCATAGCGCCTCCATCAAAGTGTTTTCGTTGGCGAGCCGTTCCATGATCCTCGCCATACTCCGGTGGTAACCGGCCAAATGTGCATCCTCGAAATCGGGATGCTTCAGCCACGTTCCATGCGCATAGAAATACGAGAGAACCGCGAGGAGAGGAGAAAGAACCAGTGCACGTTCCACCGTGGATGCGCCGAGCCGGTCCATCCAGCACTGGCCATAGAGGCTGCGAAGTCCGGGTATCCATTCGACTGCGTCAGAGCAGCAGCGCTCAAGGTGAGAACAGAACTGTTGCAGTGTGAGGAACGGATTGCCGAGATATGCCTCCGCCCAATCGGAGAAGACACACGTGCTTCCGTCGAAGAGAATGCTTCCTGGGCTGATGTCGTTGTGAAGCAGTGTATCCGGGATGGGCAATTCGAGGGTTGCGGCGCAGGTCTCCTTCAGGATTTCTCCGAGTGCGACGAGGCGCTCCCGGCTCATCGGCGCAACCTTTGTCGAGGTCTGACGGCGCATCGCTTCGTCGAGGTAGTCAATGATCGCGTCAACCTGCGCGCGCAGTATATGAAGCCGGTGATCATGGCATCCGTGCGCCAACAGGGCGGCTTCTTGTCCAACCCATCGCTTCTGCAGTTCGGCTAGGCGGACCAACGCAATGTTTGCAGTCGCCAGACTGAGAGAGTGATAGAGCGACTGTCCGTGCTCCTCCATTACCCAGGCATTCCAGTCCGGCCGCGCCGCTACGACGCGCGGAAGATAGTCGGGAGTACGCGACGCAAGAAACGTGGTGACGGCGTATTCATGGGTGTTGGGATGGCCGGTGGCCTTCAACCAGTATGCGGGCGGACGCTCTGTGTCGAAGCGAATGAGCTGGAACTGACCGCCGGCATTGAACTGAGACGTTTTGCCTGTAAACGGGATTTTGCCAGCGGGGACGGACGCCTGAATCCAAGTCAGCGCTTCGTCAAGCCACCCGAGGCGGGAGAACGGCTCGCTGCCGGGAACGTGGTTATGAAGAATTCTATCGAGTGGGTCCTTCAGCCCGGACGGTAGCTGTTCTACGATCATGCTGCCCGGAACTGGCGTCAGTTCAGGACTGGTCACGGGCGAACGAACCTCCACAATCGCAAGAAGGCCGGATGAGAAATCATCTCGCGCGCAGGAAAGCAGAAGGCTCGCAAGATGCCATCGATCCGCGATGGCGGCGGTCACGGATTCTCCCAGGCGCGTCCAGGGTGGAATCACGATGCGTGGCAACGATGGAGTTTCGGCGCCGTCTTCCACGAGAATCTCGCGGGAAGGCAGAATCATGGCGACCTGGCACACTATACCTTCGCGATCTACTTCCGGCATGGTCATCGTGCATCCTCCACAAACGTAGTGTTGTTCCGTAGCCAATGGAATCCACCTCGGATTCTCTGTTGTGGTTCATGCTGCTCAAGGCTGGCCTGGGGTGCGCTGGCGGCGATGCTTCGGAGAAAAATCTCCATGGCGGCGAACCGTTGGAATGCTGGCCATGACTCGGTGTCCTGTCCGCTCGTAATCCGCTCGGCTGACCTTTGCAATTGTTTGGAATCGACCCAGCCATTGGCTGCCGCCAGAGAATCAGCAAAAAGCGCTCGAATCGCTGTCGAAGAGTTCTGCAGAACAGCGAGCGGCTGGCGAGCGATAAAGCCCTTGCGCTTTCTCTCCAAAATCTCCTCGGGAACGATGCCGGCGAGAGCGCGCCGCATCATGGCCCGGCGTCTACCGGGCTGGACAAGCTGCTCTCTCGGAACGCGAAGCAGGAAATCGACCAGGTCTCTGTCCAGATAGGGATAGCGATACTCGTACCGGGAGAAGAACTCCGGATTGCGGCTTGGCAGGGACTCCAGTACGGACAACCACGCGCGTCCAGCGAAGATAGCGGATGGACGAAGACCGAAAAGGCGCTCTGAGCCCGGAGCATATGAAGGCAGTTCCTCCAATAGCCGGTTCAGCCGTAAACTCATCCATGAAGGAGGTGGCACCCGGTCAGAACGCATAGGGAGATACAGAGCGCAGGTGGACCGGAAAACATCCGCAAGCATATGGAAGACTGGGGTACGTGTCTTTACGCACCACCGCGTCGCCTTGCGGAACAGCTCCACAAGGTTGCCAGCCGCAAGTGTGTCCGACAACTCCGGAATCGGGGTGGGAACTCCGCCCAGCAATTCGTCACCGCCAATGCCGGAGAGAAGGATGCGGTAGCCATAGGGCTGGAGTTGCTCATAAAGCCGTTGCTCGTGCTCCCAGGACTCCTTATCGAAGCCGGGCCAACGGTAGAATACTTCGCCTGAATCGCTTGCGGTAGGCTGAAAGCTGCGACGAGGGATCGAGACATTGACATGGAGACCAACGCGTCCACGGTGGGCTTCGGTGATGGTGAAATAAGGCTTCTCATTCCAGGATGGTTCCGTATCGTCGTAATAAGAGACCGTATCGAGAAGGATGCTGTGCGGATCAGCTTGCCGGCGTAAGTAATCCGACATGCAGACGATGGAAGTCGAATCCATGCCACCGCTCAGTTGGGCAAGGATGGGCTCTCCCTGCGCGGTACGCCGTGCTACCGATTGTCCAAAGAGATGAAGGAAGTGCGCGTCGTAGTCACCGCTATTCTTGTAGCGGATGCGGTCCTCCGCGATCCAGCTCCAATGGCGCTTGAGCGCCATGCCACGCTCGCTGACGATAAGAACATGGGCTGGAGGCACGGCTCGAATATCCGCGTAGGGCGTTCTGTCCTGACTGGGCGCACCGGCCAGGTACGCAGCCACATAGGTTTCGTCCACCGTTTGCGTAGTGTTGCCAGCAAAGAAAGTATCGACATAGGTCGCCCACACCAGGGAGTCCTTTCGTTTCTGGTAATAGAGCGTTCTCGTTCCGGCGTGGTCACGTGCCAGATACAGGCGTTTGCTTCTGGCATCCCACAGCGCGAGCGCCCAATCTCCTACGAAATGACAAAAGCACTCATCGTTCCATTGCCGGTAGGCCGCAAGGACCAGTCCTGAATCCGTGGCCGCCGTGCCTTCGGCGTGCAAGGCCTCACGCAGGGTCTCATAGTTGTCGAGCCGTCCATCGAAAGTGAGCAGATTTCCTGCATCGTCGCGTCGCGGCTGTTGCTCAAGAGCGAACCGGCTGGTTGTGGAATACGGCTGAAATCCCATGCCCACACATCCAGCCTCTATCGCAAATGTTCCCTCGGGCGCATATCGCGAAGTGGTGCTGCCAAACTCGCGCAATTGCTGATCGAAAACGATGCCGTCAGTTTGTTTGAAAATTCCGAAGAGTATGCTCATGACGCCCTCCCGCTCAGCAGCGCTCCAACGGTTGAAAGATCTCCGCTATGTATGGCTTATCGTTGACGACGGCGCCGTCCACCTCTACCCAGGCGTGAGCCTGAAAGGGCAGAACCTGTGCGCCGATCACCATTTCGGCGCTCCATCCGTAACGACGCAGGAACATCGCCGTCGCCGCGGACCGCTGTAGGCAGAGCACGCGCTTGGGATAGAACACGCAGGCGAGATCCATCGCTTCGCACAGCTTTTCTTTCGGGACCAATCGAGTCGATGCAATTGCACGAACAGCCGTATTACCTACGATCCTGCGAAGCGATTTGAACGCACGGAACCGTAGGTTCCACTCGAAGTAGAGCAACAGAAGCCAGCTTTCAAAAACGAGACGCTTCATCGAGATCTCCCTTCGGCAAACCAGCGTGTGCCTGTGGCACCGTACCGCCTCCGCATGAACAGGTGAACAGCTTTGCTTCCTTCATGGAGCCAATGAATTCCAGCAGGTCATGTCTAACTGCGGTTACTTCTTCTCCTGTTTCACGCGCCAGATTTTGTGCGATCATGTCCGCACTTTCACCGCGTTCCAACCCCTGCCACACAAACGCTCCCGTAGAATTGAGCGTTGTTATCGTTCCCGCCACGGAATTCAGAATGACAGCGCCATCCTGATTCGCAATGGTTCGTAGATGAGTGCCGGAATCTCTCATGCGCGTCTCCTCGCAAATCCGGCCCACTTGAAACATGCCGGAATGAGACAGAGCTTAGCGCGGATTACGATGTTTGCAGATGAAAATCGCGGAGATGGCCAAACTTACTCTCGCGCACCTAATTCAAAGGGGTTGCACTCGCCATAAGTTGCATCCGTGGTGCAGTGGATGAATGCCATTTTGGCCAAATTTACATCGTGGGATGACAGATGCTTCCGACGGCGTCGCTAGACAGGAATAAGAACGCAGCTTGCGCGCCACAAATCTTTAAGTTCATCCTTGGCGAGCGTAGTTTTCGAGCCATACCCGTGGACGCTGGATAACAGCACGTATCCAGCGCTGTCTCTTTCGAGATAGCCGCAGATGGCATTCAATCCTCTGCGAAGCACATAGATTGGCCGTGACCATCCGGCCTTTTTCTGTTCGTTCTGAACATCGGGAATTGCCAAGACCCTTTCGAGAAACATCCATGAGCCCGGTGCAATTGCGGGATCGAGCCCTTGAATTGCGCTTCCGTTGGCTAAGCGCAGCGCCCGGTCGCTCCACAGGTGCAATTCGGGGAACTTAACAGACAACAGCGGAGCCCATTCGACAAGTTCTCTCCGATATACCTCCCACGCCTTGGCAGGTTGAGGCAAACGCACTTCTGGAGTCGCCGCCAATACATCAGCCCACTGCCTGGCATTGAGCAAAGTTTGCAAAGAGAAACGGCCTGTATCGGTAACGAGAGAACCTCCCGTTCTGAGCGCGTCCGTGTAACGCACAAAGTTTGCCACCGTAAAATAGATCAAAGAATCCACGTGCGGTTCCGAATGCGTAAGCGCTCGATAACGGCGCTCCGTCCGTTGGCTTGGACTGGAACCAAAAACCGCCCGGAAGGCCTCTCGAACTAACTGTTCATCCTTCTTCGTCCTATTGAATCGCTTATGCCCGGTTGCAAAAAGAGTGTTCCTCGTCAGTTGCTCCATGGGCAGGATCAGATCGGCGCAATTGTCACAGCGTGGAAGGGAATACCGCGAGGGATACTCGGGTAAGGGAAGCTTCAAAGCAAACATCCGGGCGCGCCCCACGATCCGCACCGCGCCGGGATAGTCGAAGTTTTGGGGGCCGAGATACGTTCTTTCCGAGGTGAGTAACTGCAGTTTGCCGCGTGATACGACGCAACGGCTGCAGCGGTAGCCATTGCCGAATTGAAGCAGATAGATCACGCGCGGATTCGGATGGAATCTTTTATTCTCCGCGATGGGTTCTACTAAGGCCAGCGATCCGGGTGGAAGACTTGATCCCAGGCTGTCCTCTGTCCCAATGTGAACAAAGAAGATGCCAGGCCGAAGCCAGCCTGCATCTTCCAGGACGCGTATAGGAATGCCGGTTTGCCATCTGGTCACCAAGTCGCCCAACATCCCGCTAAACTCGGATATTTCTTCCGATGCGAATTCCAGTGGCAGATCAATCAGCCGGTCACGCTCGAACGGATATGACTCGACGATATGAGTACGCCCACCATTGAGCCGCAAGTCATATTCCCGGATTTTTACCAGATTGTAACCAAACAGGCGGTGTGCTCCCTCATTCGTCAGTCTGGCAATATCGGCGACTTCATCGACCGCGGTGAGCGTGGGGTGCTCTTTGGTGCGCGGGAGATTCGAAAGGAGATCCTTGATCCCGACCTCGCGCCGCTCGTAGACGCGGCTCTCCTGTTCGTCTGCAGGCCTGATTTGACGATAAAGATCGCGTATGTGAACTAGGGCATCAGCAATCTCACCACGGGTGACAGGTCTATACATAACGATGTCCCCTTTTTTGAGAGTCTCAGCACGTTACCTGCGTAATCACAGATGAACGACAGATGAAAAGAACGAGTCACCGTAAGACCTTGATCTTCTTGACGACAAGCCATCTTCTCTGAAAACAATCCCGCGTGGGCGGGAGACATCATTGTTGAACGTTCCCGTTGCATGACGTAGCTGACCTTCCTTCATCACGCGTCGCAATACGGCGCGGGTGAAACATCACGGAGAAGGAATCGCCCTTTTGGGATACCCGTGATCCATTGCTTCGGTCTTATAGCAAGTCTGCCTTTCTGAGTCTGATATTGCAAGCCAAACGAAAATGCAGAAGACGATAACGCAATGACTTCAATGATTTGACGAGCAAACTGATCAACATCGAAGGAACATGCCCGGATTTGTAAGACGTTCCCTGTCGGCGAATGTCGAAACCTTCGCCGACGCATCTAATCAGCGGAGGTTTCACCCATGAGAACCGCATTTTCCATTCCATCCATCGCGCTCCTCACCTTAGCTTTCGCCGTCTGCGGCCAGAACGCCCCCGGCCAGAACAGCCAGACCCAACCCCCTGACACATCCCAGCCTTCCGCCCAGCCTCAGCCCCAGCAACGCAGCCCCGGTGGCGACGTTGGCAGCGGCGCAGGAGACATCGGCAAAGGAACCGCCAAGGGTACTGGCGCCGCAGCCAAGGGCGTCGGGAAAGGTGCGGGTGATCTCGTCACCCTCCACCCCATAGACGCCGCAGGCAATGTCGGAAAGGGTGCGGCCGTTGCCGGCAAGGACGTCGGCGTTGGCGCCGCCAAGGGAACAGGCAAAATCGCCAAGGGCACAGGTCGAGGGATTGGCAGGATATTTCACCATCACCATAACCAGCAGACACCACCGCCTCCACCCGAACCACAAAACTGAGGCTGCTTGACAGTAGAAGGGGGGTAGGCAGGAGTGGAACAAAAGAGAGGGCGCGGGCAAATGCTCCGGCTGAATAAGATCTCGTCAGCTTGTTCTTGCTTGAGTCAACCACCGGATCGCATAAGGCTGTGGCGGCGGAGGAGTGTGCGGTAAAAGGACCATCGATGGAAGTCGTGCGAGCGAACTTCGATGCTGGCGACTTCGAGAGGCGAGATGAGCTGAGCTTTGACGTGGACCACGCCGTCTTGATTCTGGACGGTGCCTTGAATACGCAAAAAGCGGCTGCGTGTGACGACGATGCGGTTCTGCTCGAAGATGTCAGGCGTGAGGATCACATTGGCGATGCCCGTTTCATCTTCTAGCGAGAGAAAGACAAAGCCCTTGGCTGTGCCGGGGCGCTGGCGCGCGATGACACAGCCGGCAATACAAACGGCGCGGTGATTGTCGCAGCGCGTGAGGTCATCGGCAGAAAGAAAGCCTTCGGCACGCAGCGCGGCGCGGTAGTAGGCCATCGGATGCGGGCCGGTGGTGATGCCGGTTCCTGCGTAGTCTGCGGTCAGGCGCTCGTCGGTGGTCATCTGCTTGAGCGGCGTGGATTGGCTCGTCGATACTGGCTTGTTTTCTGCTCCGCGCAGTAACGGGCCAACGGGACGTCCGGCCTGCTCAACCTGCCAGAGTGCATCGCGCCGGTGTTCGACTTGACCTATGGAATTGAGTGCGCCAATTCGCGCCAGCGCAACCAACTCTTTCCGGTTGAGTTCGGGCACGCGCTGCGCGAGTTCGTCTATAGAGGAAAAGATTCCATTGCGATTGCGGGCGGTGAGCAGCGCCTCTGCTGAGGAGATACGCAAACCCTTCGCATAGTTGAGGCCGATGCGAAGCGAGAGAGAACCATCCGGTTCCGCTTCAAGCGTGCAGGGCCAATCGGAGCGTTGTACGTCGATAGGATGTACCCGGAGTCCGTGGCGCTGCGCATCCTTAATGAGTACAGCGGGTGAGTAGAAACCCATCGGCTGATTGTTGAGCAGCGCGCATGTGTAAGCGGCCAGAAAGTGAACCTTGAGATAAGCAGAGGCATAGGCGATCAACGCAAAGCTGGCCGCGTGCGATTCAGGAAATCCGTACATCGCAAACGAAGCAATGCTTTGCACAATGTTTTCCTGCGCTTCGGCGCTGATGCCGTTGCGCGTCATGCCCGCGCGCAGCCGGCTTTCCAGGTTTTTCATGCGCTGCATCGAACGGCGCATTCCGACGGCGCGGCGCAACTCGTCAGCCTCCGCGCCAGAAAAATTGGCCACAGCCATGGCCATGCGGAGCAACTGCTCCTGAAAAAGCGGAACGCCAAGGGTGCGCTTGAGCACAGGTTCGAGCGATAGATGCGGATAGGTGACCGGCTCCTTGCCCTGGCGGCGACGCATATACGGGTGCATCATTTTGCCGACGATGGGGCCGGGACGGATGATGGCCACCTGCACGACGAGGTCGTAAAAGCGCGTGGGCGCGTTCTGTGGAATCGAGGCCATCTGCGCGCGGCTTTCGATTTGAAACATACCCACGGTATCGGCCTTGCGCAGCGTCGCGTAGACAAGCGGATCTTCGGGCAGCGCAGCCAAATCCACCCGCTTGCCGTAGTGGCGCGGGATCAGCTCGATCGAATCCTTGAGCGCGGCCATCATGCCCAGGCCGAGCAGATCCACTTTGATCAGGCCCATCTCGGCGCAGTCTTCCTTGTCCCACTGAATGACGGTGCGACCCGACATGGACGCGCGCTCGATGGGAACAACGCGGTTGAGCCTTCCGGCGCAAATGACCATGCCGCCGGAGTGCTGGCCGAGATGGCGCGGCAGATCCTTCATGCGCAGACAGAGATCAAGATAGCGCGCGATGCGCGGGTGACGAATGTCGAAGCCGGCCTGCTCGAAGCGGTGCTCCATCGTGTCATTCTCGCCGCGCCACTCCCAGTGGCCCATGAGGCTGGAGAGCCGCGCAATCTGCTCCTCCTCAAAGCCGAGCGCCTTGCCAACCTCGTTCGATGCCGAACGGCTGCGATAGGTGATGACGTTGGCGGTCATGGCCGCGCCAAGCTGGCCGTAGCGCTCATAGATGTACTGGATGACGCGTTCGCGCTGCTCGCCGGAGGGCAGGTCGAGGTCGATGTCGGGCCACTCGCCGCGGTTCTCATTGAGAAAACGCTCGAAGAGCAGCTCCATGCCGACCGGATCGACGGCGGTAATTTGAAGCGCGTAGCAGACGGCCGAGTTGGCTGCGGAGCCGCGTCCCTGCACGAGAATTCCATGCTTCTGGCAGTAGCGGATGAGATCCCAGACGATGAGGAAGTAGCCGGCAAAGCCGAGCTTGGCAATGAGCTTCAGTTCGTGCTCGACCTGCGCGCGGGCCTTGTCGAACAAATGACGCTTGGACGGCACCGTGTAACGCAGGCGCACGCCTTCCTCGACGCGCTTGGCTAGGAAGCTGTCCATCGTTTCGCCCTCGGGAACCGGATAGTGCGGGAACTCATAGCCGAGATGGTCGAGTGTAAATGCGAGACGTTCGCTCACGATGCGCGTGTTGGCAATGGCTTCGGGAATATCGCGGAAGAGCGCAGTCATTTCGCGGCCAGAACACAACAGGCGCTGGCCGTTAGCCGTAAGCAGGCGGCCTGCGTTGTCGAGCGTGGTGTGATGGCGAATGGCGGTCAGCACATCGAGAATCTCGCGGTCCTCTGCGATGCCGTAGCGCACGCCGTTCGAGGCAATCATCGGCAGATGCAATTCCGATGCGAGGTTGAGCAGCGATTGGTTGCGAGATTCTTCATCGCGCTGTTGGTGGCGCTGGAGTTCAAGATAGAGATGGCCGCGGCCGTAGATCGAAGAAAGGCGCTCGGTAATCTTGCGCGCTTCTGTCGGGCCCCCGCTCGCCAGCGCGGCTGCAAGCGGGCCCTCGTCGCCGCCGGTAAGGCAGATCAGCCCAGCCGAGAACTCTTCGAGATCGTCGAGCGTGGCCGCGCCCTCTGCCTTGGTCGCCTCGCGCATTTTGAAGCGCGTGATGAGCTGGCAGAGATTCTGATAGCCGGTTTGCGTTGCGCAGAGCAGGAGAATGCGCGGCGGCTCATTTGGACACTGATGTGGCAGCCATGCTGGCGGAGTGAGTCTATTGCCAAATGAACTAACTGCAATCTCCGCGCCGATGTGCGCGCGGAGGCCGAGCCGCTGAGCAGTGGTGTGAAAACGCGCCGCGCCGTAGAGACCGTTGCGATCGGCGAGAGCCATTGCCGGGAGGCCCAGTTGCGCAGCGCGCTCGACGAGCGCCTCCGACTGTGAACCGCCGTCAAGAAAGCTGAAGGCGCTGGCTGCATGTAACTCCACATAATCGGAGCCGGCTGTGGCTTCTTGCGACAGGCCGATTGGGGAATCGTCAATCATAGAAGGCCTCAAGGTGCCAGCGGTCTTGTGTGTGGTCGAGCACCAAAAGACAGGCGACGGGGGAGCTGTCCTGCGCCTGCGCCAGCACGTCCCACTCATCGGTATCCCACGAGTCTGCGGCCCACCAACTCCCCTGGCTGCGCCATGGGCCGAAGGCTGCCTCAACCCGATAGCTTCGTTGACCATCATGGAAGATTGCTGGCCGGTCAGCGCGCATCACCATGCGCACGGCGAGCGGCGGCCGCATTCTGCGCAGAGCCATGTGCGGGCGCTGAACTTTCGTTGCGACAGAATGGTTCTCAGCAACAAAGTTCTCCATGCGAAAGCTACCGGCGCGGTGCGTATCTTCGAGCACAGGCGAGCCGACGCGATCCTCGCCGGCAATGGCCTTGAGCCGGGCAATCGTTACATCCAGCCGCGAAGGCTCCGGAGTCTGCGGCGCGAAGAGTCCGAGCTGCACCTTGCTTGATTGCCCGGCCTCGGCGGTCATCGTCAGTGATTGCACAGCAGCCTGCGGCGGATGCGCGGCGATTTCCAGTTGCAGCAGCTTGAGCAGAAACTTGCGATCAACAGAGGGTAACGCTGGCCGGATCGAGAGCCGATGAATTGGACCACCCTCCAATTTCATCTCCACAGCGAATGTCGCCAAAGACAGCGCTTTTGTTGCTGCGCGCGCAACCAGGCAATCGATCATGCGCGCGCCAACAAAAAGCAGCGAGTCCATCTGCTCGACGGGCGTCTCAAACTCGCAGACTTCCTTCAAGGAGAATTCAGGCTCGATGGGTTGAAAGGTGTGCGAGGCCGCGCCATGAGCCAGTTCGCGCCATCTGCGAGCCTCTGCGCCAAGCCGCGATACAAGTTCAGCATCGGGCAGAGACGCCAGCTCGCCAAGCGTGCGAATGCCCCAGATTGCGAAGGTCTCCTCATGCTCTGGATCAAGATACAATGCCGCGATGGGCAACTTCGCCAGTCCGCGCGCCTCTTCGCCTTCAGGGATCACCGTGATTCCGCGTGATGCTGCGGCCTTCAACGCAGCCGTGTGGAAATTCGCGCTCACCGCAATCGAAACGCGAAAGCCTGCTTCGGTCAGCGCGGTGCGCAGCCGTTCGGCGAGCTGTTGCGGCGGACCGAAGAGCAATTCCGTGCCCGCAATGTCGAGGACAAATGCGCAGACCGTTCCTCGGCTCGCTTCTTCAATGCGCGGAGAGAAGTTGGCCGCACACTCCAAAAGCACTGAACGTCCAGCCGCCTCGCCTTCCGTGGAGCGCGGCAACAAGTGCAGCCCGGCAAGGCCTTCTGCTTCCATCCGCGTCATCCCAGGCACCGCGCCGCGCAGTCGCGCATTGCGATTCAAGGCGCAGATCGTTTCCAGCGGCGAGCGGCCATCGAGCACGGCTACCGGTTCCGGCTGCAAATCAGTCCGCAGCCGCAGCAAGGCTTGCGCGGGAAACTCCGCCGCATGAACGCAGAGATACAGTTCCCGGCTCATGAGCTCTCCTCCGTAGTCCAACTGGTTGCGGACGACCAACTGGAAGCAGGCGGCTTTCGTGCTCCCGCCCAACCGGGAGCGAAGCGCTGCCGTTCGCGGCGCACTTCACAGCTGAAGCCTTCGAGCACGGTTTCTCCGGCTGTTTTCGCGCGCAACGGCAGGCACTCCAGAACAGCGGCGGCGCTCGACTGCGCATACGGGGCTTGCCCGAGCACGATCAGGCTGCAACGCGAGCGGTTGGCCGCCTGACGAAAGCGAAACCATGTGGCCAGCGGAATACGGCTCGCGTGCTCCGGCGCGGTGTCGCCCAGGTCGAGCACGATGGCGGCGAACCCGCCAGCCTGCAGCAGCAGATCGGTGGCTCGGATGGCTTGGTCGAGCCGCGTCCAAGGATTCCTCTTTGCTGGTCCGCTCGTACTTTGGCAACGCACCCACAGCAACCGCTTCAGGCACACACCGTTGGCCGCCGCCGACTCCGGATCGAAAGCATCTCCGGCATCCACCCAGGCGCAGACTCGTTCCTCGCTGGTCAGTTGCGCAAGAAACGAAAGCGCCAGGCTCGTCCGGCCGGAAGATTGCGGCCCCCTCACCTCGCTGATGGCACCCACGGGAAACCCGCCATCGAGCTGCGCGTCCACCGCTTGAATCCCCGTGGTTGCCGTCTCGCGGATCGTCCGCGGCGCAGGCGTCAGCGCCGCCGGGAAGCGGTGTTCCAGTGCGTGCTCGATCTCGATCCGAAGTGCAGCAGCGGAAGACATGGCAGAACTAGTATATTCGCCTTTTATTCGCTATGCGCTTGCGTGGACGTTCTGCGCGTCAAGGCGTTCGTTCCTAAAAGCCTATCTTATATATTTTCAATGCGTTACTGGAGACTTGGTCTGGTGAGTCAAAGCCAAGTTTGTGCAAACACCGAAGTTCAACTTCCTTTTGCCCGTCAACCGCCGCAACTCTGGAAAGTTGGAACTCCTCCGGTGGGAATGCTCCAGCATTCGGCGTGTGAACCGGCGATTTGGCGGAAAACCAGTCTCCATTCTGGGTACATCGGCGTTTGCCGTTACCGATCCTGTTCCGCGAACTGACGACTGGTTAAATTTGGCGTACCGAGACGCAGAATCCGCTTTGTCTGAAAGCGTGACTAGACACGACCCCATGGACCACGCACCGTTCTCGACGCCTCTGCAAGGTATCTACTAAAGAAAGCCGTAGAGAATATCTATACAGATGGTGTTGAGCCAGGCGAAAAGAAACCAAACCCCGACGAAGAGAGCTTAATCAAATCCAACTTGACAATCTCTATTGAGCCCTTTACAGAAGAATAAGTCGCTTGATAAAAGTCAAAATCTTTCCGCCCTTTCTCTATACACTTAGACTCGATTATTCTCATGATGGCAAGCTTGTCCTCGAGAGGGGTGTTCATTCCAAAGATCACCCCATCAAGGTCTTCAAATCTGTATTTCAGCTTTCTGTCTGCCTTGTTGGAGAAATCGATGGTCAGCCCGGACAATACGAGCCTGAATTCATCTTCGTGCTCCCAGTCAGGCAGTTTGGTTGTCATCATCCTCTGATGATTGTCCCAATACTCGCTTCGCCACGATTTCGCCCCTGTGACAAGATCCAGCCCGGTAGCGCTGACCTTCCCATCACCGTCTGAAAACCAGAATCCGAGCTGTTCCCCCGTCAGGTTTCCCAAAGACCTGAAAAAGTCAATCTCAACAAATCTTTCTTGGTATGTGACCTTAGTCAGTTCATGGAAGACCTCTCCATATATATCCTTCAAGACGCCCCGGACGCTGCTAATCCCAGTCTTCTGCCACAACACGATGGATTGAACCCCTGCTGTATTCTTGTGCGTCTTGAACTTGAGACAGACCCCACGGTGTGCGTCGCCGTAGTTCCCCCACATCGCTGCGTTCGCAGGGTTGAAAATACAACATGCTGCGTACCAGTCGTTGTACAGCAGCTTTTCTAGCTGTCTGATGTATCGTTCCGGAAATCCGGAGTAAATTGCATCCCAAGCAGGTCCATGGTTGCGAGCAGCCCCGGTATAGGCTCGTATGAGATTACACTGCGCGAGCGCATTAATAGCTTGGCGAGTCATCTGCTCAGTTATTGCAGTACTCGCGCCGTACTGCTGATCAACACGGCCCTGCGTATCGAAAAACTCTTGAAAGCGGAACGGAGGATCCTCTCTCAAGCGCAGATATTCATCAGGATCGCAAAGGGGGCCGTTCGGACTAATGCCAGTACAGACCGTCTTAAATGCATAGAAATGGAGAAATGATAGCGTACAGAAAAGCTCGTTACGTCTCATGGAAGAAATGCGCGCCTCCAGGAACGAAGGAAGCTTGGCCACCTCGTCGTTATGAAAAAACCGATCGCAAATGTCATGATATGTAACCGCATCTGAAGGAGAGAGAACGTCTCCAGTCTGGAACGTAAATATCTCACCTTCTGCAAAGACCCGGTCAGGTCCATTCTTGATAACGAACAACACGGCTTCCATTAGGCATAGCAGGTAGTGTCGGAGGAAGTTTGTCCATACGATCGCATCGCCGCGCCAAAAAATGTCCTTATATCCCTCCATCGGGTCATTGAGTTCCCGGGGAGACGCAAAGTAAATCTCTTGATTCTCCAACTCGTGATACCCGTCAAGTAATGCGTGCGCGGGTCTCAACCGATAAATATAATCATCCATTCTGTGCTCCGGGGGACCCGAACTCAGTTGCGACACGTCCTCGGGTGGACCAAGTCTCGATTCCGTGAACAGGAAAAGCTCAAAAGCCTTAGTATTCGCAGACTACTCCTGAAAAGCCGCCATGGAGACTGGAATCCCGTGTTCTCCCGCCGAGTTGAGGCCGGGCAGGCTCCCGAAGCCTAGGGCGTTTCACGGTACTGATCGAATTGTTTGCCGGGACGACCTGAGTAGCGGAAGGTCGCCTCTGCGATATTTTGCGAATGGGTAACACGAACTTTCAGCTATAGAGTTTACTGTGTCAGATGATAGGAGACCCTGCCCGAGCGCATAATGGTTGAAATCCAGGAACATGCCGGAATCAGGGGGCGTAAAGGAAAGATACATCCTTTGATCAAATCTCCGACGATGGCGTGATCTTTAAGTGGCTGATTTCACAATGCTTGATGTATCCAGGCATGGAGAATGGAGCGACGCTGATGGAGGATAAGGAAACACGACCTGCTGGCGGATTCGCAACACAGCGAGGCATCAATTATCAAAACCGCGTCGCCGCATTTTTTGCCGCCGCCTGCCTTTCGGAGAGCCTCGCTCTGCCAGAACTACCGCGCTCGCCTGTTCAAAGTGTCCGCTGCGAGACCGGTGAACCTATGGCCGACATTTTGCTTACCTTCGAGAGCGATGGTATCGCCTTCATCGAAGTCAAACGGACGATTCAACTCAATTCGACGAGAATGAAGCCTGTACTCTCACAGGCGATTCAGCAGTACATCGCTTCCGACCAGGGTACGAGTGGCGGCAAATATCCATGGCGGCGAATACTCGATCCGAGCCAAGACCGATTGATGCTCCTGACGTCATCCGAGAGTCCGGAGAACGTGACGAAGCATTTGTCCGCATGCCTAGCACGAATCGGACCTGAGGCCGGTCCCCAAATTTTGCCCACTGTTCCGCAAAACGAACAGGAGACGCGAGCCTTTGACGAGTTCCATGCTCTCACGCTTGCGGCCTGGAAGGATTTGATGGGAGTCGAGCCTCCGCTAGAAAAGGTGGTCCGCTTTTATACCCTTTTCCGAGTTGGTTGTCTCGATGTGAATCCAGGCGAAGCCGATGAGCAACACGGCCAGAGTTTCTTAGCAAACACCGTCCTTTCCAATCCGCAAGAGAGCCCGAAGGCATGGTCCAGCCTTGTTAATGCAATGGGCGCAGCGAGCGAGTCTCGGCAATCTTTGTCGCGTCGGGAACTACGGCGCACTCTGATTGACGCAAGATTCGAACTCACGTCGTCGTCGAATTATCTCCCAGATATTCATGCTCTTCGCGAGTATACGCGACTAACTTTGGAGTCATTGAACCATCTGGCGACTCTTTCCGTGCATGGAAGGTCAGTGCGGATTCAACGGCCGGTGACCAGTTTTCTTCGTGACCAGGCAACCGACCATTCATTGGTGGTTATGGGCGAACCGGGTGCTGGAAAATCTGGTGTTCTCCATGAACTTGGAAGCGCTTTGCGTATCGACGATCGGGACGTGGTGTTTTTAGCTGCTGATCGATTAGAGGAATCCCTGAAGACGGAGCTCGGCCTACAACACGACCTAGCCGATGTGCTGGAAAACTGGAGTGGCAGAGGTCCCGGTCTGCTAATCATCGACGCGCTCGATGCTGCGCGTGGCTCGAAAGCTCTTGTGGTGCTACAGGATCTCATTCGGCTTGTTGTTGGCGCGACGGGTTCACGTTGGAGAGTTGTGGCTTCCATTCGTGCCTTTGATCTGCGGTACAGCCAGGAGTTGCAGTCAATATTCCTACGCCCACTCGATGAAACTGCACCGGAATGCTTCCAGGACTCTCAATTTTGGAACCTTTGGCACGTCCAAGTGCCATGCTTCAGCGCATCGGAGTTAATGGAAATCCGCGCACTCGCACCGGAATTGGATCCCGTATTCGAGTCTGCGACGCCTGCGCTGCTTGAACTCTTGGATATTCCATTCAATCTACGCTTGGTGGCGGAGATGCTTTCGAGCGACCTGAGCAGTTCGGAACTCAGTGCCATTGAGACACAAGTCGGATTACTCCGCCAGTATTGGATGCATCGCGTTGTCAAATCGGCTAGTGAAGGCACAGCACGCGAACTCGTTCTGGTGGATGTGCTACAGGCTCTGGTCCAGGAACGGCGCCTCACCGTTTCAAAGCTGAGATTACACGATGCGGCTGCAACAAGAGAATTTTCATCACTCTGCTCCGACAGTGTACTTGTCGAACAGGTTGCAAACCTTCATGGTCGCTACATCATCGGGTTTTCTCATCACTTGTTATTTGACTATGCGGCTTCCGTTCTAATTCTTGGGGCTGACTTCGACCGCTTTCTTGAGTCCTTGGCATCAGAAAGAGACTTGTCGTTGTTCCTTCGGCCAAGCATTGATCTGCTATTCAAAGAGGCGTGGTTGAAGCACCGAAAGACGTTCTGGAGTCTTTTGCGGAGTTTCTCCGCCCATCAGTCTGTTCCTGCAATTGCGAAGATCATTGGTCCTGCTGTAATTTCTGAACTGGCGAAGAACGAACAGGATCTGTCGCCCTTAATTGAAGTTCTTGCGTCGACAAACGCCAATGAAGTTGCTTTGGCAGAACAATGGATCATTCACGTTGTCGGTGCGGTACTTGCAGGAGTACACACCTCCAGCATGAGCTTGTGGTCCCGATTTTCCCACCTTCTTGCTTTGTCACAGTGTTCAATGCAGGTCGCTGCAATATGTCAGTCATTAGTCGATCATATTTTGGAACGAATGAAGGATGGAGAGGCAAACTCCGACGAAGGCAAGCTAGCTCTTAGCCGTGCTGCGGTTCTTTTGTTTGAACGATTCTACACAGTGGAGCCTCGGGACGGTTGGCTTATGAGCAGGGCAATTAACAGTGTTATGGATCTGCTTGGGGTAAATCGCGAAGAGTCTGCCCAAGCTATACGCAAACTCATAACACCCGAAGAGGTCCGCGATAAGGGAGCTGAACAGGGACACTGGATTTCGTATAAGGTCGCGTCTCTTTTCGATCTCGACCCCCAACTTGCTGCCGACATCTACATTGCGTTTTTTAGCTACGAAGAGGAATCGGAAGAACAAACGTCGATGGGCGGAGGCCGGATTATGGCCTTTACTTCCAATAGGCGTCAGGACTATCAACAAACTCATTGGCAGCTTGCCCAGGTGTTCCCCCGCTTCTTGGAAAGAAACTTTGATCGGTGCGGAGATATTGTTCTTGCGGCTGTGAACAACTACATCGAACGAGATCAAAAGCCGAGCGGGGGAGAGAACGTTATCAGCTACCGAATTGGGGAGCATGAGCACACCGTTCTGGTCGACTATTCTGCAATCTGGGATGGTTCCACTGTTCGTGACGACGTGCTGAATATCACTAGTGCTTACTTCCGCAAGCTCGAAGAGCTTGCTAAGTCAGTTGAAACCGCTCCGCACGCTACGGAAATTGCAGCGCGTTTTCTGAGAGAGGCGAAGTACGCATATTTTCCGCGCAAGATCCTCGAAGTTGCTAAAACAGCGGGCGTACTAATGGTAAACGCTGTATATCCATTACTTATCAGTGAATCTGCGTTGCTCTCTTATGATCTGTCTTCCTCTATCGGCGAGGTTCTGAGAACCGGCTTTGAAGGACTAGATGAGGTCCAACGCAGAAACATTGAAGTCGTGCTTAATCATCTCCCTGACGGCGCGAGTGGTGACATTGCTGAAGCAAAGGCGCATTATCGCGACCGTCTGCTCGGCTGCATACCAAAACAATTCCTCGTTCTTCCTGAGTCACGTTCCAGGATGGAGGAACTTGCCCTCGCCGGTGGAGTTCCTGAAAATCGCCCTCCGTATGTTTCCCATGGCGTTAGTGTTTCTCCATATTCACAATTGGATCGATTGCGGGAACGTGGAGTGCCAGTTGACGCTGAACCAAATGTTAAGCTGCGTGAAGAGGGAGATACGCTCTGGGAGTTCGCATCGCGATTCGTTAACAGTGTTCCGAATCGCGAGGATGTGGAAGCTGTTCTGCCAGCTCTGACGCTTGTTAAGGACGCGCTGGACATAAATGATCCCGCAGTCCATGCCGAGGTACGAACTTCTGCGGAAGCACAATTGATAGCAGCATGCGCAGTTGCATCGAAATGGAAGGAGCTTGATTGTTCCACGCATCTTGGCCACATGGTAAAGTCCATTTTGTTCTCAGGCATGGACAGCCCGGTTCCGGAATATCATCCTGAAGATGATGCCCAATTTGATCGCGGGCCTTCGTGGGGTGCTCCCCTTCAGCGGATTGAAGCGGCAGCAGGTATTGGTTTACTTTTAGTAAACAAGTCGTATCCCCTGCAAGAAGTGCTAAAGAACGCTCGTCGTGTTTTGCGCGATCCTGTGCCGGCGGTGCGGTATCAAATTGTAACCCGGTTGTTGCCTCTTCACGACAGCGATCTCCCTGCACTGTGGTCTATTCTGCGTGATCTGGCACATAAGGAGAAAAGCACAGGAGTATTATCTGGTGCGCTTATTGCAGTGATTAATCCAATGTCAGGCCGCTACAAAAAAGAAGTTGTTGGCCTTCTAGATACGATTTTGACTAGGGATGATCTTCCTCAGGACGGAGGCGATGCGATCGAATGGTGTTATCGTATTGCGACTGGACTTTACCTCTGGCAAAATGATACCTCCGCATACGCACTGATTCAGGATGTACTCCAAGGACCTAAATTCCAACCACACCGATCGGCACAATGCCTCAATGACATTCGAGAAGCCCTGACCTTCTCCTCAGATGTACCGAAAGAAAGCGATGCAGCTATCAGAAGACGGTCATTTGGCTTGATTGAGACCATCATCATCTCTGCTTCGGCCAAGATGGAGAAGTTGCTTCATAACGCTTCCATGGAAAACAGGACTGAGCAGTGGCAGGAGGACTTTCGTGAGCTCACCCGGTTAATTGATTATATCGGGAATCAAATATACTTTTCCTCAGGCGCATATGACGGAACAAACTCCAACAAGGCGCTGGATGACGATGCGCGGCGCTTATTCTGGAAAGAATCACGGGATGCCATTACGCACTTATCAGGAGTTGCAATTCCATCGGTGGCACACCGTCTGATCGAAACGCTTCAGAGTTTTGTCCCTTTCTCCCCTGCTGAGGTATTCCATGCGATCTCAAATGTCATCCGTTCTGCCAAGAGTTGGGGATACCAATATGAATCCATGGCAGTCGACCTCTTGGTTAAAGTGATTGAACGGTATCTTGCCGAACAGCGCAACCTCCTGCAGGACGACCGCCAGTGCCGTGAAGAACTCATTGACATACTCGAAACATTTGTTAGCGCAGGCTGGCCATCTGCGCGACGCTTAAGCTACCGGATGGAGGAAATCTTCCGGTGAGCAACGGCATAGTGCGTTCGGCTAACGATTTCCGGCTTGCATACCGGCGGCTCCAGGCGGACTATGACCGGATCTATCAGCCAAAAGTCACAGAGGCTCGCGCAGTTCTGGCTGACCCAAAGCGTAAGGATCCAAATTTAGAAGAAGCTCTCGAAGCTCACGTCCGCACCTACCTCATAGATGGGATATTGAAGGCGCTTCGCTGGGTGATTGTGCCATCAACACCGGATGAAATTGCGAACATGATTCCTGAGGTGCAGGTTGATCCTGCCACTGGAGTTCGACGTTTCATGGACTATTTCGGGTACGAACGTGAAGTGGACCAGCCACTACTCATTGTCGAAGCTAAACGTCCATCTGAGTTTCCCCGTCAATCCGGTGGTTCTACGGAGCCCAGCTCAGCAATAGTGTCAGGCTGGCTTCTGCGACCGGATAAAGCGCATGGTGAATGGCAGAAATGGATTCCATCGCTGCGAGACTATGTTGTCTCTGTCTTCATGCACACAACTGCATATCCAGTTCGTGCTGTTATTACTGACGGAAACTGGTTAGTGATTTTCGAAAACCCGCAAGATGCGTTTGGAAAAGAAGGTAGCCGCGATGCTCGATTTATCCATGTGTTCATGGATTCCAATGAGGTGGATGAACAATACAATTTAATATTCCGATTACTTGATCAGCGTTCGGTCTCTCGGTCTGTCGTCGAAATAGCGCCGGGAGCGATCGGTGGTACGATTGATCCGAACCAGGTTGTTCAAGTCCTTCATGGGCTGCTTTTATGTTATGCGACTACTAACACGGTAGGGAGTTTAATTCCAACAATTAGCCTTATGCCGCTGATATTCTTGCGATCAAACACTGGCTCATGGGTAAGAATAGCTCATAGAGGCGAGGGGTATTTGGTCCCATACGATTATCGTAATCTCCAAGCGCATCTGGAGGAAGTCAATGTTGCGGCTGAAGATTTGCTCGCCCGGGTGAATCGGGCGCTCAATCGCCAGATCGCTCCGACATCTCTTGAAGAGCACTATGCTGACGAGAAATCTTTTGAGGACCTGCTCGCAGTCGAGCACATTCCGCGCCAGAGGGATCATTTCAGGATCGTAACAGGTAAATTTACGCATTTCCTTCTTGCCGATCCGACAGTGCCAAACTGCCCGCACCATGATTTTGGAAAATCTGCGACACTTCATTGCCAGGTCGGAGATTTGCCGATTATCAACAGATCGATCGAGACGCCGCGGGCATATTTCACAAACATGCAGCAACACCACTGCTGCCACGAAGATGTGGATGCCGCGAAGCATGTGATTCTCTCAGAAGAGAACGAACAATGGTGCGGCGCCCGCAGCGGCAGGAGGGGCGATGTATTTTGCAAGATCGCGCCATTCGAGGAGTTCCTTTGCTGTCGGACCTGTTGCTTCCAACAGGTCTGCACTGCGAGTCAGGTATTGACATTGCCGTGCGTACTGCCCCCTGCTTGATGAATGCCCACAAAATATGGACCGTATGTCGGCGACCAACCTCTGCACCATGGGAAAGCGTGCCTCAGCCCCGTACCGGCAAGTCTTAGAACTTATTCGGGGATGCCAGCCGTCCGGCAGCGCGGCCCATCCTCCACCCAACTCCGGGGAAGATATAACTCGCGATCAAGCAGCACAGAACCCCACTGGCTGGCATAACAGAGAAACACACCTACCAGACTGTTCTCGATCCGGCCCGCGGTTCCACTGTACTGCCGCTGAACTCCGGCAGAATGGTCACCCTTCTTCAGAAATCCCGTCTCATCCAGCACCAGCACCGCATCCGCGTCGCCTAACTCGTCCTTCACATACTCGCTCAGCCGCGCCTGGGCTGCACTGGCGTCCCAACGCGCGCGCTCCAGCAAATACTGCATCCCGTAAGGCGAAGCATCGCCAACCCACTCGGCTACCTGCCAACTGTTCTTCCGTTCACAGCCGCTCAGCAAACCAAACCTTCCAGATAAGCCAGACTGCGCTCCCGCACCTCCGAACGCGCAAATAAATCCGCGATTCGATCATGCGCCCGCACTAACTCGTCCTGCCAGCCTTTTATCGCCGCTTCCATCGCATTCGCGAAAAAAGCACCATGAGCATCTTTACCTTATCACTTTGTTACAACTGTAGTACTAGAGTCCCAATTTGAATTTGAATCCACAGGTCGGCTTGGGAATGTCAATTTCAAAACGCTCGAAAACCTGAAGCCACACCTTCTGACGTAGATATCTTTCTCTGTCGATCTCATTTTGCAACCAGACTGGATTTTCTCGCAAAATTCTTGCTCTCGCGGCACCATCTGCGGACAAATCAACAATATTGAGGAGAAACTGGTCCCATACGAATTCGCATTCTGCTTGGTCATCCACAGGACTCTTTTGACGCCACTTAATACCAGAGTTCCAGAATATCGCGCATCCGTCTGATGTATTTTGCGTTGTCCACACACGGAATACTGGAATTTCCTCAGAATCCAACCGCAACATGCCAGAGAAGCCAGAATTTCCAGCGAAACCAGATTTTCTTAGCTGCCACTCCGGAATGAAATCGTGATTGGATCCTCCTCGCTCCCAAAATGAATTAAAGCCTCCAGCAATGATGGCGACATCATTTGGAGATGATTCCTTAATGCGAGCATTCAGCTCGTCGATTGGGTTGAATCCTGCGCGATGTAAATCTACAAAGGGCAATCCATCTATCAGGCGCTGAAACACAGATTGTGATTCAGAAGAACCCAAATCCTTGCCGTATTCCTCTGGAAAGCGTACGGATGTCGTCCGATGTCCAGCAGTGTACTGTTGTCTCAAATCCAGCATACTGAAACCCCACCGCGGCGTAGGTGTTGCCGGCGGGACGCACGGTCCAGCAGGCTCAAATACATTGAAGTGCTGAAAAGCCATTCGCAAGCTCGCGTTCTTTAGGAAGGATTGAATGAACCTCTGCCGGAACTCGCCTAGGTACTGGGTGTCGATTGGCGCTTGTATGACCTCGTCTTCCTCCCTAGTCTTCTGTGCCGCCAAATGCGCGGTAAAGAGCGCACGTATATCAGGAAATTTCGCCAATTCCTCGTCCGGTACGAGCAGCATCCATTTGTCTCTGTGACCTTCAAAATCGGCCAACGTCTGATCGATTCTTCCGTTCGGTTCAATTTCAGGTATGAAGTCGCTCTCATATGGAAGGGGGAGTTGCCTTATCGCCTGTGCATCAAGGTACTGGACCGATTTCGCCAACAGGTACGTGAAGTATTGGGTATACGAATCAAACGGAGCTGGGAACGCTCTCGCGCCATCAGAGAAGTCGTCCGGATCTGCGCTCCACGTGTCCTGAATCACAGGTGAGCACATTCGCTTATAAAGGCGAATAAGAGCTGTCGTATCCAGATGTTGGTCTATGCTTTCTAGGTATGGCCGATAGCGATCTACGGCGCCCTGAGCAATTTGCTCAAAAACTGCACTGCCAACGGCAAAGAGCATTTCCTCCTTTTGTTGCGCAATTTTAATTCTCACCGCCTCGAAAGCCTGCGTTCTTTCGCGAGCATTTCCAATAATCAATTTATCTTCTTCAAGTTCCCAAGCAAACTCTTCTGCACGATCTTCGCCGCGCTCCATCTCGACGCCAAGGAAAAGCTTGTCTACTTGTCTTTTACAGCCTCGAAACCGATCAATGTTCTCTTTGCGGAATAAATACTGCAGCAACCATTGGTAGCGGAGAAGAATAATGGTCGCTAATGATCCGATGGACTCGACGGCCTTAGCTTGGTGAGGTCCCCTCTTCAGCTCAACGGCTACACCATAGTTGGCCAATTCGGCCAAGTATGTGAACACGCGTCCTGTAAGAAACTCGCGGATCTTAGGATCCGTAACTTCATCAAGGTATGAATACTGGTACAGGGCAAAGCGCGTAAACTCGTCAAAGACTAGGTGATCGCCATATCGGATCGCGGCGAATGCTATTTTGACTGGTATGAGTGCAACTTGCTTCGCTACGTAGAGATCTCCTTTAAGACATCCACGGCGATGAATCTCGCGAAGGTCGCGTGAAATCCACTGTAACTCTTCCCAAGTTCCACCAATGTTCTGCCTCTCTCGATTTGCCGCCTCAATGGAATATCCACCGAGTTTCGCCATCTCCTGGAGGAAGACTTCAGATGCAGCAACATAAACTCCAAGGAGGTCTTCCAGATAGCCTGTTCGTTGATCGCGAATTGCTACGAGTGCTTCGTCTTTTACAGTTTCGAAATACCGTCTGATTCTTCTGCTGTATGACTCACCCTGTCTGATGTGAAACGCATTTCGTGCAAGTCGGATAAGTCTATTACGTTTTGCATGATCTTGAACTAAGCTCCGAGAGAATTTCACGAGGGAACTGGATTCCGCAAAAACCGAATCACCTAACAGGGCTGTTATATAGCGATTCCGGTCCTGCTTCAATGTACTGGGTTGCGAGGGTAAAATCGACAAATACTCCTGAGCATTCAGGCGCGTTGTACTCTCTTCAAAGGAGTAACCAGCATCATTGGCGCTTTCTTCGAGCTCATCAGCAAATGCGAATAGCTTATCTAAGAAGATCTCGTCTATTACGCCTTCGGTCGAGCTCGATACGACGATATAGTCAAGTACGGAAGATTTTGAGATAAAAGGCCCATATTGGATGGGATGCCGTTCCACTTCGTTCAAAAGCAATTGTCGACCGATTCTTACGTCAATAGCGCTGCCGATGCTCCGACGAACCTTAGATTGAAGTAGCTTCATGGCTGCAGAGTGTAGGCGTTCTTCGTCGAGGAGTGAAACACATAAGCGGTAGAGTGAGAAACAGGCACCGATGATAGTCAGAAAAATGCAAAGCTTGGCTTCCCAAGGCTGCGTTATCCAAATAAAGGAAGTAAGGAGTCCAAGAATCGAAAACGCGATGGGGAACAGATACGTCTGAGCTAGCAGTACTTCGGCCACGCTTATCCCGCTAGCTGTGCGTCGTGCAGAAAGCCCGATTGCAAATATCATAAGCGGCACAAAAACCAACGAAACGCCTACATCTAATTGCTGCAAGCGAACGATGAATTGGCGTTGATCCTCACTGGCACTTGGTTGCCAAATGCACACTACAAGCCAAGAAGCAAGAAGAAATAGGGTAATTAGTACGAGAGATCTGGACGGATAGTAGAGTTCTCGTGCCCAATCGGAGATGTCTTGCTTTATAGAATATGGATATATTCTCTTCTTTTCCTGTTTGATTAGTGTGGAGAGCGCCCGTGGTTCAGGCGTTCGCCGGCTTCTGCGGACAAGCAGAATTGAGAACACTAAGGTAGCTAGGACGACGCTGGGAACGAATCCCCAGTGGGCTTCGATCACCGAATTCAGGAGTATCGCTACTCTCGTGAACCATAACATGATGTGCATTGACGATGTCCAGAGTGTTTTCCGTTATGCAGGTTCAGTATACCTGACAACTCAAGCTCCTTACGGTGTGATGTTTCGCACCAAATCTTCAAAAATATATTCTTCCGTAAGAGCCCTTTCAGTGCGTATTATCGCGGAGCCAGAGGTTCTGTAAGTTCTAGCGAATTGTCATCTGCTTGGTGCGCTCTTCGAAGCATCGGCAAGATTATGGGGCACGCGACATATCCTGGAAATCTATGCTGCGGTATATCGCTCGCGGCCGCGCGCTCTAGGGCAGCAGAAGGGATCATCCGCATAGAAGGTTCCCCCATTCTCTCGCGCGCGCTGGACGACAAGACAGCTTTTGAACTTATTCTCAAATCCCTGCCTGATCTGCTGACCTCTGTGAACTAGTCCAAGTTGGAAGCGCCTGTTCCCAAAAATGCTTCTCGATTTACGCATAATCGCCAAATCACTCGCTGAAGGCAGATCGGTCCCTTGAAGTCGCCAAGGCTTCGCCGATCAGCTTTCGCGGGATTCGTGGTTTGCGGCAACGGCCGATGCACTTCCTGATTTGCCTGTATTTTTCTCGTTCCGGATGATTTGGATTTTCGCCTTGGGAGTCCTCAACGTTTCTCTTCCTGGTTCCCCGGCACGACCAAGCTCAGCGTAGGTGCGGATGCGATGTATTCAATGGCCAGCCCCAATTCAGCAAGGAATGCTTCCTCGCAGACGTTGAATGATCCAAAAAGTCCAAGCTGCAAAAGTCGAAGAAAGAATGAGACCAAATCCGCTATGCTGATTGGATCATGTGCGGCCGATTCGCCAGAACATCTACGCAAAAGGTTCTCGCCGACTGGTTCGGCGTGGGACTTGAGGAGATGCCGTGGTTTGCGCCCAGTTACAACGTCGCCCCACAGAGCTTTCAGCCCGTCGTGCGCCTGGATCACGACTCCAGCAAGCGTGCAATTTCGCTGCTGCGCTGGGGTTTGGTCCCCTACTGGGCCAAGGATGCCAAGATTGGCTTTTCCACCATCAACGCCCGCGCTGAAGAGGCGGCGTTTAAGCCAGCCTACCGCGAGGCCCTCAAGAAACGCCGCTGCCTGGTGCCCGCCGATGCTTTCTATGAGTGGGCTCGGCCCGATCCCAAAACAAAGCGGCCCTTTGCCTTCGCGCTTATCAGCGGCCAGCCCTACGCCTTTGCTGGCCTGTGGGAGAACTGGCGTCCCAAGAATGGCGAGCCATTGGAGACCTTCACCATTCTGACGACTGGTCCAAACGAAATCATGGTACCGATCCACAACCGTATGCCGGTGATCTTGGAGCCGAAGGACTATGACCGCTGGCTCAATGTCGGCGATTCGGCGACTCCACCCGTGGACCTGCTGCGGCCTTACCCTGCCGAGCGCATGACCGCGTGGCCCGTCAGCGCGCGCGTCGGCAACGTACGGAACAATAATTCCGAACTACTGGAGCCGGTCGTTTGAGCGCTGCTGATCCGGCAGATTCTGTAGCTTCCATGGCGTAGGTTGAAGGGTTTCCGGCAAGTGGAGCGGATGGGATGGCGTGCCGTCGAGCGTGAGACGAAGAATGTCTGGCTTTCCAGGACTTTGCCTTCAACATCAGGGCGACTTCCAATCCTCGCACCTTGAGGAGTCGCGTTTTGGCTTTAAGAATTATGCCTTGGCGTTTCCGGTTGCTCCAAGTCATCGCACACGAAACATCCAGGATCACCACACCTTTGAGGTCGAACCAGCTCTCTTTCATGCCTACTCCCAGCAAGACCACCCACCATCCTTGCGCGTAGGCCAGCAACATCGGTGCTTACCTGCTGGCTTGGCATTGCGGGTACTTCCGCAATGGGACAACGCTACTTCACATATAGAGAGCCTTTTCACGGTCTCTGCTCCCGATACCTACCCCCAGCAGATTAACTGATGGCGGCGTTATGACGGTGCTTTCCATGCTTTCATGATGGACACTTGCATCTGCCTGTACACTGTATAGCTCTGCATGCTGATCTCTTTTTTGCCCCACGGACTCTCAGGCACCGCGAGAGGAAAGCTGGCTGCGCCCAGCGACGGCCGGGATTCTGCTTCGTCTGCCGTGCCAATCGGGCTCCCGGACAAAGGCGACGCTGCACGGCAGACGCCCTGCGGGTTTCGGCTCCCCCTGAAGGTACCCCCCGAAAAAGCATCCCGTCCGCCTTGGGAGCATCCATCTCTCGCGCCCTCCGGGTGTGTGTCCTGAGAGATCACTCCGGGACCACAAAGGAGATCAAAGCCATGCAGGCACAAGCTACAATTCAGAACCGGTTCATCAACACCATTGCGCATGGGGACTGCATTCAAGTCATGCGCCAGATGCCAGCAAACAGCGTCGATTTCATACTCACAGATCCGCCGTATCTGGTGAACTACAAGGACCGCACGGGCCGCTCGATCCAGAATGACTCGAATAGCGATTGGCTCAAGCCCGCGATGAAGGAAGCCTACAGGGTGCTCAAGCAGGATCGTCTCGCCGCAATGTTTTATGGATGGAGCGCTGTCGATAAGTTCTTTGCAGCATGGCGCGAAGCAGGATTCTATCCGGTCGGACATATCGTTTTTCGCAAAGACTACGCATCGAGGAGCAGGATGGTTCGCTATCAGCATGAACAGGCGTACCTGCTGGCAAAGGGAAAGCCTCCACTACCGAAGTATCCAATCGCGGACGTGATCGATGTTGATTACAGCGGCAACAAGCTGCATCCGACCCAGAAACCTCTCTCGGCACTCGTTCCTCTGATCCGCAGCTTCTCGTTGCCGGGCGACGTTTTGCTCGATCCGTTTGCAGGGAGCGGAAGCTCTTGCGCAGCAGCGGCGCTTACGCATCGCAGATACATTGGAATCGAATTGGACGAAAAGTATTACACGGAAGCGAATGCAAGATTGAACCGGGTTCAGCAGAGGATCGCACAGAAGCGGTCCTCTGATCTGGTCGCATCTATTGGATCGATAGTTCATCGATGAAGCTGGGAGAACGAATCCTCTGGCATTCCAACCTGCAAATCAGTTTGCTTGCGTACTCACTCCGCCTCAAGGCGAACGTTGATCTGAACTCTCGTTTTTACCGCCTTGACCCGGAGCGTGTACACGTCCCGTCTCCTATCATGGTTGGAATGCCATGATCTGCACCTCCTGCGCCTGCTCACCTTCTTGTCTTGCCTGCGGGCTGAAGTGCCGACAATGATCGGAGTCAGTCTTGTTTCATCGTCTCTGAAGGATTGAAGTCGGTATCAGAAATCAGTCTGGACGCGATCCATTCATCAGGGCGTTGAAGCCTACTGATTTCATTGTTATAGATGTCGTGATCTCGGACTTGGTAGTGTGGATGCACCCATTTGCCTTCTTTGTAATATCGTGCCGTTGCAAGGAATTCGTTGCGATCAATTCCGCCCAGCAGCCACATCGTCCTTTTCTTGAATTCATACATCATAAAGAAAAAATGATCGACAGCTTCATGTGAGTGTGCGGCGGAAATCTGAATTCCATATTCTAACTGTGGTGGAACCGTGCGTTTTACCAGTTTCACGCCAATTCGAGTACCGTTTTTCAACCTAAAATCTGGTTTACCTGCTGTCTCATGCTGAATCCACTTGAACCCTTCAACGTGATTATGCAGCAGCCACTTATTGAAAACGATCTCGCCGAGGTCGCCCATCCACCTCGCATCGGACGGCGCTTCTTTGTAGATGTTTCCATATTGTTGATCTCGAATTACCCTAATGGCTTTAGCTTCATCTTCAAGCTTTTCTGCAATTGGAACAAATCTCCAGCCCTCTTTTGAAAGCACCGTGCAATTCTCCTGAGTTTTGTGAGCCATCATCTGTGGCGCAATGGCGCTATTCGACGGGATACGGCCCAAGAAACCGCTCGCCGTTGAAGTGAATCAGATGCGAAGGCGCATCGGCAACCCACACTTCAGTCTCCCATGCAATCTCGCTAAGATAGCGGCCCATGATGGCGCGATTCGGGAACGCTGTCACATAGACAAGCCCGCTCTTCGAGCCTGCAAACAACTCGGCCAGTTCCGCGTGGCGTTTGCCGTCTACTGGCCCGTGGCTGGTGACTGACTCGATAAGGAGCAACCAGTTCTTATCGGTATAATGCAAAACTACATCGGGCATCTTCCCGTGTGCATCGACCTCGACACCTAGGTTTGCGAGCAATGCCTTATCGAAGTATCCCCACTTATCGCCGGTGTCGCCTGCATAAACCAACACACTGCCCGGCGCAAAGCGCGGAGCAAAGTCTTCAATAATAGCGCGGATCAACTCGCTATGTTCGCCCGGGCTAAGAGCAATCGTCTTGTCTGGTGCAATCACGACGGGAATCAAATTGTACTTTCGCTCCCTTGCATACTGTGCAATCAATGTCTGGTGTTCGGTCAAGTATGCTGCGAGCTTGGCGGGCCACTGCTTTGTGCCAAAGCAGCGGATGAGGGCCAGCGTTGCAGGCTCGATCTGATACACGGCTTTCGGACTGTTCACCGAGCGGTCAGGCTTATCGGGGTTATACAGGACGAGTCCAGCAGCTATGAACTGGTGCATCGTTTGACGGCGGAACGTCTCGCGTGTGTTCGGCGCGTACTTCTTTTCGTAGTGCTCATGCGCCCAGTCCATGACAGGCGTGATGCCCACCAGCGGAGCTTCGGCCTCAGCCCACGTCTTCTGTGCCGTCAGATTCAACAACGCAAGGAGACTGACCGCCGACCGTTCATTCTGTTGTGCTCGTGGTAGGCCCAGAGCTTTGATGATTGCGAGTGCTTCCTCTATATGAGTGTGAGTCATGCCGTCAGCGCGTCCAGCCTTTCATCTATCATCTGTTGCGTAAGCTCCCCGCTCTTCACAGCCCACTTGCCAAGCTCAATCAATGCGGTGCGGCTCGGATACTTCATCGTCTTCAGGTCTGTGGCGTTCACTTGAGTGTGTCCGTTGAAGCGTCGAAACGCCTTGTCTACAACCGTCGTATTCAGGAACATGGCCAGCCCATTCGCCAGCGGTTCGGAGAGGCCGCGCCTATTCTCATGGAAGACATTCAGATGATTCTCAAACCCTAGCACCTGAGCGTTGCCAAAGACGGCGGGATCAACCGCGCTGGCCATGATCCGGCGCTTTTCTTCTTTCGATGAGAATCTACGCACCACACAGTAGTAACCATTCGGGAACAACCACTTCTCTGTATCGCCGTTTCGCTCAATGGCGTTCGGCTTCTTCGCGCCTGCAATCGGCCACTCTGTACGATTGACGCTAAAGTGGCTCGGATAGAGCAGCGGCACCGTGCCCGGTACTGGCATATCGTGGAGATAGTCTCTCAGCCTGAAATCGACAACGGGGCCAGTCGAGACGTTCACGCCGATGTCTGCCAGTGAATATCGAATGGCGGACGGCGTGTCTACGGCCTCTGCGCTTTCATCTGGCGACGTGGGAACTTGAATGAAGCCCTCATGGTCATCAGGGAACACAATCTGATCGAACGGGTACACATGAGTCTCCAAGTCACTCAGGCTATCGTCCGTCGATGTGGTGATTGTGACCGGCCCCTGAGCGCCGCCGCGCTCCAAGCGAATGATGATGTTTTCTTGCAACACGTCATCGTCCTTGAATGCCGTGGTGCGCGACTCGAATAGATGAATGTGCCGGAGCGCCGCTCGCCGCAAAATGAACTCTCTGAATGGGCGATAGTACGGCCCGTTGCAAAAGCTACGCGGAATGATCGCCACAATCTGTCCCTCATGCGCGGCCTGCATGACGGCGAGCGCAACGAACGCCGAGTACAGATTCACGGTCTCAATGCCCAGAGCACGGAGTTCATGCCGATGCGCCGAGAGGCTATTAATTTTCTTGTACGGCGGATTCAGAATCGCGTGTGTGTAATCTGTTGCCCCGTGGAAAAGCAACTGATTCGATGACGAAATGAAGTCCTCGCCTGAGACGTGAGCCGTCACGCCCTCATAGGCTGCGAGGCGTTCGGCAAGGTGGCTCCGGAGCCTGTCGTCAATCTCGTAGGCGTAGGCTTGCACATCTTGAAACTCAAAGCCGCCGCTGATCCAGCGGTCAAGAAAGGCGCATGACAACGCGCCCACGCCTGCGCCAGCGTCCAGCAGGCGGCACGTCTTCAGTGTGCTGGCCGGGAACAGAGAGGCCATGAACCGGGCCGTGTTCGATGGAGTCATAAATTGGCCGAGTTCAGATTTGCGCCCTTTGGCAATCCGAGGGGCGACTTCACGGCGAACCTTATCGGCGAATTCAAGTTGTTGAAGCATATCTGACATTGTAGCGACTGAAAGTTGTGGACAACAGGTCAAGATTGTTACGCCTTCGGATCAGTGCGACTTTTTCATCACTGTTCCGGTACTGGTGCCACCTGCACGTGGCTGGTGGACTGGTGCCAACCGGGGCAGAATGCCCAGCCCTGCCAGACGGCCAAAACTTGCCCCACAGTTGGCTGTTGGGCGTTTCTGACTATTGGGCATGGGAAACTTTGTCCACCCAAATGGCCCCGGCCCTCAGGGGGCGCGCGACTATTCCTGGCGACGTTTTGCGGGTCAGTTCCCCACCGGATGTCCCGCTTCCCACTGGTTGAAAATTTGGTAGCATTTTGGTAGCAAATACCGCCGATTGTGCCGGTTTTGCCGTCTCACAAGTCTCATTAGGTCAATAATATGGGCTTTTGCCCACAACATGACATGGAAGAGGTCAACGGTTCGATCCCGATCAGGGCACTCGCAGTTCGCCCAAACGCCAGTAGAGAGTCGCGCTGAGCCAGGAAAGGAGATTTTGATCGAGCTCAGGTTGAAACAACTGCTCGGGCAGTCTGCATGAGACACAGTTTGGCGCTTAATTGCGGACACCTGCGGAGCAGTTAGGCTGTTCTTTGCAGTTGCTAGGATTTCTACCGATGCATTCTGATTCTCAGCGATTCGTTAGTATTGCGATTTATGCCACGGCTTTCACGGCGATAACATGGGTTCAAATCCCATCGGGGACGCCAATTAAATTAGCAACTTAGAAAAAATCAAACCATTTATCGGGGGTTTGAAAGGGTTCGATAAGAAAAGTACGATTTCACTCCTCCTCTTCCTCTGCCTCCCTCGGTCCCACAATTTACCGTACTACTCGGCTCTGCGCCGTCCGCTTTACCCCATTCCCCCCATGACGATTAAAGCCGCTCACAGTCTATCGTTCGAAGCGCTTTCAACTGGTCATCTGCCGGATAGGAATTGATGGATCTGAGAGCAATTGACTCATCGCGAACTGCCGGATGGTCCGATCGAGTTGAGCGAGGCGATGTGAAGTGAACCTGTCCCAGTCAAGACTGCTCAGTGTCATATTGCGCAATGCGCGAAGGTTGACGATCGTAGCAAGCACCACAGCAACCCTCATGCGTAAGCCTTTGTCGTTTCTGCTACAGCCAATAGTTTCTGCAGCGGTCTTGATGAGCGCTCGCTCAAAGCGGGCGACAAGAGCTTCGTGGAGTATGCGAAAGGCATCGTCGGCATCATATTCGCAGCGCACGAAGAAGGAACCCCATGCTTCAGGTTCCGGACCTCCCACGATGAAGTGGAAGAAGCGGCTAAGAGCCGCGTCGATCCGTCTGGCAGGATCGGCACCGTTGATGTCTTCGAGATCCGCAACGATTGGATCAATGTGCTTATAGGAGTAATCTGCAATCGATTGGGCGGCAGCCATGTAGAGTTCCCGCTTGCCGCCGAAATGATACGGGATCGCCGATAAGTTCACTCCAGCACGGTCTGCAAGAGTGCGGGTGCTTGCGCCTGCGAATCCAAACTCCCCAAAGACCTCAATGGCCGTGTCGATCATCCTAGAACGGGTCTCGCTGCTACGAAGGGCGTGGCCGGACAGGGGTTCATCGTTTTTTGTGCCTAATGACTGCATCAATGTATTGCATCTCCCTCGAATGAACTCGTAAATGTTCTAGCGATTATTTCGTTCCAGAAACCGCACGAACATCCAATCCAACGTGACTCGTTCTCACGATGCCTCACTAGAATAGGCGGCCAGACTCGACCCATGGATGTGTCGCCGACCACCAGAAGAGTTGTAGCACGCCGAGCAGGAAAGCGGAGGTCAGAATTGCCCCCGCCGCCATCAGTAAGCCTTTCCAAGTGGTTTCGCTGGTTAGCGCAAAGCCGGCGCTTTCAGGAATGGCAGCCCACTTCTGTACATGGGCCAGACCGAAATACGAAGCGGTGAGCACACCGCCGAGCAGCCAGGTATTGGACCAGACCATCCCAAGAAACAGGTATTGGGGCGCCTGGTGATAGGCATAGACGCCGAGGCCGGAAATGCAGAATGCCTCAATAGCGATGTCGAGCACTGCGGCTACAACAAAGACCACAGGGAAATGAAACTTTCCCAAAGCGCGACTGATCGGCACGTAAAACTTCGACGCTGCCAGTGGGAGGAGGCCATAGCCGACACCCCAAAGACAGGCAATTGAGATCGGGTATCGCTGGCCCAGAATGTGAATGCCAGGAATCATCGTGAGGTTTGGTGCGACTGTCGCGTTCCAGAAGCCGCGCGAACACCAGAGCCAATCGAAGCCGGATAGCATAAAACCGCCGAGTACCGCACCCAGGTTGATGGGGTTGCGCGACCAGAGTGCCCAGCCCAGCGCGCTCAGAAACATTACCGTAATGACGATTTCATAAGTGACCAGCATAGCTTATTCCTTCTTGTTCGCCGTGCTGTATGCCTTACCCAACATTACGGCAGGCGATTGTTCAACGCTCCCGCACCCACTGCCATCTATGGGTGTCGGCTTACCCCATAGATGGTCAGAATCGTTGCCGAAACGGCCAGCAGCCAGACTTCCAGTATCAGTCTCAACCAAAGTGGAGCATGGCGCAGTTCCATAAAGTTGAGGATCACGAGCCGGCCTTTAGCATAGGCGATCCCGAGGGTCGCTGCAGCCGCGCCGAGACCAACGGCGCCTTCGGCGCGTAGTCCGAAAGTCGCCCCTGTGGCCAGCACCAGCAAAAGCCAAGTGCAGTGAATTCTGCTTCGTAAGAAACTAACCATGCAAATCACCTTAAAAGGTAAAGCAGCGGAAAGAGGAATATCCAGAGAAGATCCACCATGTGCCAGTAAGATGCGGCTGTCTCCAGGCCTTCCGTCCTGCCGGGACGGTAGGCTCCGCGGCGTGCATTCATCCACACGACACTGAGAATAACCGTCCCGACGATTACGTGAAGCATATGGATCAAGGTCAAGCAGAAATAGAACATAAAGAACATGTTGGTCGTGGCCGTGATCCCACGCTCGAACTCGATCGAGTATTCGAGGCACTTGGCCGCCATGAACGCGACAGCAAGGCTGATTGCAGTCAGAAGATAGCCTCGGACCGCGATCAGCCGATCTTGCCGCGCGGCGGTCACAGCCTGCGCTACTGCCCAGGAACTGGTCACCAAAAACAAGGTATTCAGCAGCGCAAGATTCCGGTTGAGCGCCAGTTGTGAAGCGTTGAACAGCTCAACCTCTTTGGCCCGGTACACCATATAGGTGACGAAGAATACACCGAACATCATCATCTCGGCGATGATCAGGAACCAGACGTCCTTATCTCCGGGAATACGTGATGCCGAGAGCGAGCGGGTATTGAGTTTCGCTGTAACAGTGCCCCCCGAATCAGGTTCTTGCAACACTTGAAACAAATCCTCCTCCAAAAACCACCCCTTGCTACCATCGAAAGACCAACATTACCGATGCAGAAGCCATTGGCCCAGGTCGTTGCACACCTATGACACAAGTCTTCTACGCATTAACACCTAGACGGAAGCTATTCTTCATTGACATAATCTCCAGGCGGAAGCGCAGTGTCGTAATCGCGCACGCGGCGATTCACCTCTTTGATCATGTAAACGGTTGCCACGAAATACCATCCCAGCCAGCAGGCGTAAGGAATGTAGTAGCTCAATATGCCGTCCCACGCAAAAGGACCCGTCTTAAAAACACCGGTAAGACTAGCGGGCAGGAAACTGCATCCGGACCAAATAGTTAGCCAGCATACCCAGCGCGGAAACAGCGGGGTCTCTCGTTTATCCGATAGCCCGACTAATGCAGCCGCAATCATCTGTAGGGTCGTGCATGCATATTGCAGATCGATGCTCAGCCATCCGAGATCTGTGAGGAGCAGGATGAGTTGTGGATCGCGCTCGGGCCGGAACGCAGCAACAGCCCAGAACATGGCGCTGAAAGATACCACCATGACCGTCAGCGCTCCGCCAATCAGTTGCAGGTAAGTAAGCGTGCGGCTGGGACCTTCAATGATCGCCATCTGCTTGCTCAATAGGCAGGTCCATGGCATGTAAAACACTACAACAACCAGCGAGACGATAAAGCCAAGCCGGATACTGCCCAGATGCTGTAAGTAGCGCGCGGACAGATCGGAAGCGCTCAATGCCGGTGATGGGTTGGGGAGGTTGTGCCCCAATATGACCCAGAACAATATAAAGGTGGCAAGAAAACCAAAACCACCGCACCACGCGCTGATCAAATCGTATGTGAGAATTTTTCTTGGATGCATGTTCCGTCCCTTCTTTTCAATGGAGTCCAGTAGAACTTCGCCTAAAGCAAAACCACAGTAGGCGTAGCTTAACAAGATTCACGAAGGTTGCTGCTCCCTGTTGGTCGCGTCGACTGATCGATTTTGCCTTCAACGGCTACACGATATACAATAGTTCATTCGAATGAACTTGTAAACATTCGACCCACATCTGAGGCATGGACCGAGAGAAGCGTATGACGGAAAGACTGAACTCTATTGCCAACCAAGGCTGCCAGAGCATTGTCAAGGACCGGGACCTTTACCCTGTCCGCGCATGATCGCCCTTGTCTAGAAGCACCCATGCGGAGTGTCGGATTCCGCAGGAAAAGGAGACTAAGAATGCCCTTCAATAACGGTTTTGGAGTTCCATCCCCACCTTTCGATACTTACTATGGCGCTACCATTTCCAACATTGCGACAATGATACTGTTCACGATCACGGCAATTTGGGTTATCGCTGGTCTCTTCGATTACCGAAAGACGAAGTCGCCCGTTCTACTGATGTTGTCTATCAGCGGATTCCTGTGTGATTTCATTGAGCCTTACCTGGACGTTATGGGAGGATGTTTTTGGGCGATCAGCCCGAATCTGACTCTCTTTACAATATTGGGAAGACCGATGTCGCTCTTCAGCCTGTCCGCATGGGCCGGCTTTGGTGCCTCGATGACGTGTATTCCGTATCTGATGATCAGGAGGGTGATTCAGAAAAGGAAACCTACCAGTTGGCTCTGGCTCACCTTCATCATTGCTGGACTGGTAGACGTTGGCTTCGAAGAAATCATGCTGAACATGCACGGTCTGTATGTTTACTACGGCAATCAGCCGCTCATCCTTCTCAACAAATTCCCCTGGTACTACACGACACTGAACGGAGGAGGGCTGTTCCTAGCTGCGGCCCTCGCCTATCGCTACAGAGCGCAACTCTCGGGGTGGAAAGCGTTGCTCATTCTGCTCCTGGTTCCTATGTGTGAAGGCGCTAACTACGGATTCACCGCTATGCCGGCGTGGATTGTCGTCAATGGGCAGTATGGATGGTTAACGACACAGGCAGGGGGGCTTCTGACAGTTCTTTTGTGCTTTGCCGTAATGGCCGGAACCTTCCAACTTGTGCTGCAGCGCGACCCGCTTGCTCTCAGAGCCACTTTCACGGTGCGAGAGGACACCCTTGCTCCCATAGCCTGAATTACCTGTCGCCAATTTTCAGTGGCAGAATCGTTGTTTGTGTCCTATGGATGCAGGTGGAAGAATCGAAGTGCTTGACCGCATATACGAGGTCATCAATCGCCGCTATGAGAAAAAGTCGCTCATCATCACAACGAACAAGCGGTTCGAGGAATGGAACGAGGTCTTTCCCAGCGCGGCCTGTATCACAACGATGCTGGATCGCCTCCTGCATCACGCCGAGGTTACGGTAATCGAAGGCAAAAGCTATCGTGTGCATGAAAGCGAGCAGGAGAGTACTGCGGGGCGCAGAAGCAAGTCATGAATCAGACTGCGGAATCATCCTCGTATCTGACATCGGTGATGACTCTCTATGTGCAAATGTCGGAAACCCCGATGCACGCCAGCCTATCTGATCAGGCGCTGGAGCGTTGGCTCGAAACATGCGGTGTGCCGCCGGAGATCGCCGAAGCGGCTCTGTTGCTCGGCTCGATACGCCGCTTGATACGTCCCAAAGACGTTACGCCGCTGTCGCCCGTCCGTTCGCAGGCCTACTTCCTGCCCGTCATCGAATAACTGACAGAGGCCCCCACGCCCGGAAACTACCTCGGCTACTTGCACCTCAAGCTCCAACAGGCCGCAAAAACCAGAGCGATCACTGTTCAGAAAAATACGTTTTTACGTGATCGCTAACATGCGGACCATATGGACAGAACCGCGGAGGCCGGTTCTGCCCAGCCATCGTGCGGGTGGAATCCAATTCCTTCAATAGGTTGCTCTCATGCTCGAAGGATCAGGAGAACAGCGAGAGGCTGCGAGCGCGCGCAATCGCTGCCGAGCGATTCTTGACGTCCAATTTGGCATAGGCTTTATAAAGATGCCACTTCACCGTAGGAAGAGCTACACCCGTGCTATCGGCGATCTGCTGATTCGATAGTCCGGCGCGAACCAAGCGAAGCAGTTCCAACTCTCGTATCGTCAATGGTTCGCGTATCTCTTCGCGAGCGTCACTGCCAACCTGCAAGGCCGTGCTCGAAGATTCTACACTCTTCTCCCACTGACCCAACCGCTCGTACAGGGACCGCTCTTCCGGCTCTACAAAGGTCCATTCCTTCTGCTTCGAATTGCGCATGATCTCCTGGACACATTCCAGCCGTTGCAGAAAAGGGCCCAAAATATGACGTTTCCCCGCGATACGAATCGCGCGATACAGATGCCTGCGTGCTTGCGATGTATTGTCAAGTTTCTGGGCAACGCACGCTCCAATGACTTCAAATTCGACCATTCGTCCCCGACGTTTACGGTTGTTTGCTTTCTTCAGCAGGTCCTCACACAGGGCGGCGGCCTGCTTATACTTTCCCCGGCTAAGAAAAAACTCTAAATGTGTCATCCCCTTCAGCTCTCTGACGTAGGTTGTGTAGCACATGGGCGGAATCGGGGGCGCCAGGTCGGGGTCTTCCATATTCAATCCAATAAGTTCTGCCGAGTGTAGGGCATCTTCCATCCGGCCTAAGCGAAGCAACTTTCGAATCAGGAAACAATGTGCAACAAAGTTCATCGGTCGGGCATAGGAAGCGAGAAATGACATCATGGCGGATGGCAGGAAGACATCATCCTGCTCTCCGTTCCAAAGCTCGATCGCAGCCTCGACTCCGCAATAGGCGATCTCGCTCACACCATGGTATGGAAGGCTTGGGAGACAGGCCGCCAATCGTGAGCGCGCTTCCCTGCCATTCCCTGTCTCAAGCAAACAACAGGCATCCAGGACAGACAATGTTAAAACAATGTTGGCGCTGGGTCCGAGTGCCCGTACGGCTTTGTCGTAAGCAGATGCCAAAACTGACCGGCAACACAAATACTCACCTTCGTAGTAATCGATCTGCGCCGAAAGCGCCGCCACCCAGGCCTGGCCATAATCGCTCGTGGTAGCGTTGATCCCGGAATAGGCGGTTTGAATTGCGTTGCGGGCTGTTTTGAAATCGAAGTTTGCTGTCGCGTGGATTGTCACCGCGCACGCAACCGTCGCAATACTTATGCTGGTTACGGACGAAGGACTTTCTAACCACTTCTGCCCTTCCATGCCAGCTTCTGTCAGGTCCTCCCGGAAAACATCAACTAGGATTCTCAACTCCTCAAACCTTCGTAGAAACGCAGTGGCGCTCTCAGGTGAGGCCTTCAATATCTCATCGTGGACATATCTTTCCCAGAGAAGGTTCGAGTGGACGTAGGCCGATTCCGGCTGGCGCGAAAATAGGAGTGCCCAAATGTACCAGTAGTCGCATTCCATGCTCAGAGAAACACCTTCGCCCTTTGCACGTTCCACCCACTCAATATATTGCTTCAGTTCGCCTCTCTGTCCTACCGCAACCGAAGCTATTTCATGAAGGGTTCGTGCAATCAGATCAGCCGAAGAACTGGCCAGGGCGTAGGCTACTGCATTCTGAATATCACCTTTTCGCTTTGACCACTCTGATGCACGCGAAAGGATTCTCTCTCGTCGTGTTGAGTCGATCTGCTTCTCTGCCTCACTCTCCAAGAACTCCCGCACCAGAGGGTGCATCACCAATTCACGTCCGCTCCGATCCAAAGGCAGAACAAAGCAGCACTCATTTAACATCCTGGCCAGGTATCTCTTAGTCCTGCCTTCGTTGGTCACATAACGGCACAAGTCTGGTAATAGTTCTTGCAGATGCGCCGTTTCTAAAAGGAACTTATGATATTCCTCATCCAAACCGCGAAGGAGTTCATGACGAAGGAGTACAGAGAGTTCTTCGTCCTCTCCCGAAAACTCCTCGAACGCAGCATCAGAGTTGGAGGCATTTGCCGCGATCCTGCAAAGCAGGCTGATTGCAATCGGCCACCCCTCGGTCTTCTTCAAAATGCAATCTGTATTTTGAGACTCTAGGGCCTTCCAACCCTTCAAGAATTCGGCAACATCCTCTGAGGTGAATTTTAGCTCCTCCGTCCCGAGACGAAGCAGTTTCGCTTCCGCGGCAGAACGGACCACGTCGAACTCTAGACGGCGTGAGGTTGCCGCAAAGAACTGGATGTCCTCTGGAGTATCCCAAAGGAAACCATCGATGAGTTTGCCAAGTTGTGGGTCGCGACAAAAACCAAGATTATCGATAAAGACTCTCAAAGGTTTCTTTCGCTGGTCCAGAGAACTCAAAATAATTCTGATTGCATCGCAACTGGATAGGCCACTTCGCCTCCGAGAGGGAACCTTGGAAGCAATGAATCTTCCGTTGATGCTTCTTAGTAAAAGCGCAAGTGCATCAAGGCTCTCATCGCCTTCACATAGCGAAACCCACAGCGCATCGATTCCTTCTGCAAGGGTATGACTATGCAGCTTTCTCAGCAGAGTCGTTTTGCCATACCCCAAGGGCGCTTCCAGAAGCGTAAGCTTCCGTTCTTCCAATATCTCTTACTAGGTATCTGCTTGACTCAGGTACCCCCAAGATATAGTATGCGGTCGTGATCGAAGAGTACCCACGCAATCTGATAGAGTTGGAAGCCGACTTTTCAACGGAGGCAGCCTGTAGGGATTACTTGGCCCGCTTGCGTTGGCCGGAAGGATTTCGCTGCCCTCACTGTGGCGGCGGCAAGTCATGGCCTGTGCGCGGCGTGCTGTTTCAGTGTGCGGCTTGCGACTACCAGACTTCTGTAACTGCTGGAACGATCTTTCAGGACACGCGGACCCCGTTGCCCGTTTGGTTTCGCGCCATGTGGTGGATAACAACGCAGAAGAATGGCGCCAGTGCGTTGGGGTTGCAACGCGTGCTGGGGCTGAAGAGCTATGAGACGGCTTGGGCATGGCTGCACAAATTCCGCCGTGCCATGGTGCGGCCTGGGCGTGATATGCTCACGGGCCGCGTCGAAGTGGACGAATGCTATGTAGGCGGACCTGAGGAAGGGTTGCCGGGGCGACTCAACGTGGAGAAAGCTCTGGTGGTGGTTGCCGCCCAAGAGGATGGCGCGGGGATCGGTAGAATTCGTCTACGCCAGATCGTGGATGCGTCGGCGGGCAGCCTGATCCCCTTTGTGCAGCAGTCGGTCGTAGCAGGAAGCACCGTGCATACCGACGGATGGCAAGGCTATCTGCCCTTGAAAGCCAGTGGTTATCAGCACGAAGTCACGTATTTGAAGGGCAACAAGAAGGCCACTTCGGAGCTGTTGCCTCGTGTTCATTTGGTGATTTCGCACCTCAAACGGTGGATGATGGGGACGCATCAGGGAGCGATCAGCAACAAGCACCTCGATGACTACCTGGATGAATTTACATTTCGCTTCAATCGGCGACGATCAAAGAGCCGTGGCAAGCTCTTCTTCCGACTCGCGCAACAAGCCGTGGCCATCGAACCTGTAACCCTGGATCAGATAATTCATTCAGATGCAAAATCAGAACGGAAACCACAACCTGTTGGGCCTACCTGAGTGAAGCAGATACCTAGTTATCTCTTTTAGATGAAGGAAAAGCTGAGTATCTAGCGTCTGAGATGAATATTGATGAGTCAGCTGACCGGTTTCGATACTGGAAACACTCGTCATGGCAATCTCCTGGCGCAGGTGGGTGGAATTCCCTGATGTGGGCATCCATTTTTCGCATGACAGCTATTGCAGAGAGTTTTACGAGATTGAGATTCCCTTGCCGGGGCGCGCGAAAACTTCGCATTCCACGCATTGAGAACCACGGCATACTGTACCACTCGCCCAAAACTGTCTGCAAGACAACCGGCTCATACGTTGAGATTTCTGGAGCAAGCCTGAGAAGAAATTGCCTTGAAGGTAAGGTTGACCGCCTTCCGGACCACTTCATTGTATCGGCGATCACACCTGTAGGGTGTTTTGGGTCAATTCCATACTTAAGTATTGCCTCCCCGGTTTATGCCGGCGAGAACATGTCTCTGTCGATCCTCGCTTGGGAGGAGCCATTACGTAGTCACTCCAGCGGCGCATGCAGGACGTGCGTGCAGTCAGCATGGGTGCTTTGTGTGCTCAAGCCCTTGCGCAACGGTTCCACCCGGAGGCTCGCCTGTCCATCGTGCAAAAACTGGGAGATCTTCTTTCCCGAACTGTGCGATTCGACCGTGGACATTAATTGAAAGGGAGTCCGTATGGTGTCGGGTAGTCGTAAGTTTTCCAAACTTCATGTTCTGTTGGTATGTTCTATCGTTGCTTCAATCTCTACAACAGCATTCGCTCAAGATGGCGCATCTCTCCAAGAGCACGGCGTAAAATCGGTGGACACGGGAGGCGGTCCCGCGGTCAAAGGGGGGCTGAAAACGGAGCCACTGTGCAGGTGGTATGTCCGGTTGGGAGCAAGCGGCGTGTTCTTTCACCCCGAGGCTACAGTAAGCGCAGCTGGCTCGATAGTTCCGGGGGCAGCGGACACCGTATCCAACAGGGCCACCGCTACTGCCGACGTCGGGTACTACTTTACGAAAAATATCGCGGCCTCACTCACGGCAGGAGTTCCGCCCCGGTCAACACTGAGCGGAGCAGGATCTCTTGCTCCCTATGGCAATCTGGGTGCGTTATGGTACGGTCCGGCGATTCTTGCCGCTCACTACCATTTCCGCAACTTCGGAGCTCTGCAGCCTTACGTCGGAGCCGGCGCGACATACCTGATTGTCTTCAAGAAGCATGATGAGGCGATTAAGAGCCTCATGGCGCACAACAGCTTTAGTCCCATTACGCAAGCCGGAGCTGACTACATGTTGAACAAAAAATGGGGTGCTTTCGTGGATTGCAGGCAAACATGGCTAAGCGTAGATGCTCATGGTTCGCTCGATGGCATGGTTCCCGTCAAAGCCCACCTGAAACTATACCCCACGGTCGTATCGGCGGGCGTGACGTATCGCTTCTAAGCGCCGCCTCTTTGAGGTCGTGCAGAAAGACGATACGCCGAAAGGAAACTGGCTTATAACGAGCCGATAGCAAAAGAGTGCAGTCGATGCAGGTGAATCATGATTGGTTACAAGCCGCGCGTTAAAGGTATCGGATTCCAGGACTGGTTGAAGGACAAAATCGGGACCACGCCGAAGACATGGAAGCTGACGGCTGCAGCTTTCCGCACTCTTCCGACGTTGGCCAAACTGTCCAAATACCCTATTCTCGGTCCGCTCTTCAAGTGGGCGCTGATGTTCGGTCCATATGAAAAGCGGTACACCCAGGGGGTTACGCTTCCGCTCAAAGTTACGATCCCCATCCATGTCGATCTTTCGCAAAAGGCTGAGAAAGTTGCCGTGCCGATCGACATGATGAAGGATGCTGTGCGGAAAGCGTCCTACCTGTTGGCTTTGAACCGCTGCTTGTGCCGCGACGCGCACAATTGCCAGCACTATTCTCATGAAATTGCCTGTATCTTCCTTGGCGACGCTGCCCGCATCACAGAGAAACACGGCTGGGGCAGGGTCGTCTCCGCAGACGAGGCTTGTGCGCGGATTGATCGCGGGGCAGCAGCCGGTTTGATCGGTCAGGCCCTATGGATCGAAGTCGAGCAATTTGTCTGGGGCTTCGAGAACGAGAAGATGGAAAACTTCCTCGAATTCTGCTTTTGCTGTCCCTGCTGTTGCTCGGCGCTCAATGTCATGAAGAACTCAACCCGTGACGTAAAACGCCGGTTCCGCAGCGTCGGGTGGCAAGCCCATGTAAACGAGCACTGCCGTCTGTGCGGAGCCTGCGTTCATGTGTGTCCGCAGAACGCAATCACTCTTGGAGAAGAACGGGCAGCAATATCCCAGGAGTGTCTCGGCTGCGGCATCTGTGTGAAAACCTGCGGCAGCAACGCCATAGACATTGATCTCGTCCAGGCCCTTAAGCCAGAGATCAAGGATTACTTTACCGGTCTCAAGATTGACGTCTAGCAGACCATTTCTTCGAGAAAGAAGAACGAGAGAAGATGCCATGCATATCAAAACAATTATCGTCGGTGGAGGCAGCGCCGGCATGTCCTGCGCCCTTCGTCTTAAAGAAGCTGGGCAACACTTTCTACTACTAACAGATGTGCTCGGCGGTCGGATTTGCTACTCCGAAAGCGAAAAGGTTAACTTCGGCGCTTACTTCGTCATGTCGAACTACAAATTCGCGAAACGCCTGACTACAAGACGGACCTGGATCAATCCGCTGAGTGTTACGTTTCACAATAGCGATGTGGAGTGGTTTAACACAATCAGTTTGCACACGATAGGCCGGTTACCACAATTGCTCAAGTTTTACCTGTCGATGTGGACATTTATCAGGCATTACTCGAAATACAAAGAGCGCTGTCTCGTAATGACGCAGCGCGAAGCTATGGCTGCCGACAGGTACATCCAAGAGTTGTTTCATAAGCCTGCTGCGCAGTTCATCCGCGAAAAGGGTTTTGGAAAAGCGGCGCATGACTATGTTTCGAAGTTCTCCTATGCCTGCACAGGTGTGGATATGGAGAATATAACGGCACTGGACATGATGAACTGCTGTATGGGGTTGGCGATTCCTATTTATCGCTTTAGCTTTGACCCCAAAGATATCGAGCGCCGGCTCGGCGGGCGGGTTAAATATGCAACAGTGATCGAGGTAGAGAAGCGTGATCGCAGTTTCAGGTTGAAGACCGCTGACGGAGAAGAGTACACTTGCGACTCCCTCGTGCTTGCTACTCCTGCGGTCGTCACGCAGAAACTGCTTGACCTCCCTGGTCCGCTACGCCAGACATGCAAATTGTACGTGTATCACATTGACGCGACGCTGAAGCCTAAGTACTCAACCAAGCAAATGAACGTATTCCCCTTCGAGTCGGAGATCGTCTTTACCGCAGTGATGGACGATGGAAGTTATCTTGTCTACACGAGGGAAAACGATGAGCGTCTCTTAAGCAAAGTTTGCTCTAGCTACAAAATGATCGGTATGAAGGCATGGGACAAGGCTATGTATGTATACGGACAAGCATATGTTGAACAGCAATATGGCGATCAGCTTTATGTAGCAGGCGATCATAATGGGCTCGGTCAAGAACCCCCCGCAATCTCAGGCATTTACGCTGCCAATCAGATCATCAAGCGTGGCTAAGAGTAATTGGGGTCAAGCAAACGAAAAAGCGATTGACGCCAGAAGGGCTTGGAACATCATGGGAACAACTCTCAACAACTCAAACACTAGCAATGCCGCTCAAGACGCCCTCGTTATGCGATGCGCACAGAGGATATTTACCAGGAAGGGCATGGCCATTCTCTGCGTGGTTGTGGTCCTCGCCTTCTGCCTCTACGACTTTGTCATCCTGCCGCAATTTGACTCATGGGGCGCAACCAGGGAAGAGGCAATTATGACGCTTCCGGGCGATGTTCTTGCCCCGAGTAAACCGATGTGGAGGATGACCGTTGCCACGACGATCGACGCGCCACCGGAGAAGGTCTTCCCGTACTTTGTACAGATGGGGCAGGATAAGGCGGGCTTCTATAGCGCTGACTGGCTGGAGCGCGCGTTCGGTTTTGGCATTCGCAATACCTACACGATTGTACCTAAATGGCAGAACACAAAAGCTGGCGATTTCTGCACTTTCCATAAAGCCGGCATGGGCATGCGGATCTATTCCGTCACTCCGAACCGCAATCTCATCATGGTTACCAATGGTCTCGAACCGAACCATCCGTTGCCCCCAGGCAAATGGGAGATGCTGTTGACCCCGCTGTTTCCGCGAGAGAAGGGCGATTACGTGGCCTGGGATTGGGACTTCAACCTATTCCCGCTGCCTGGAGGCAAGACGCGCGTCGTTGTTCGCGCATTCGCGAGCACGAGAGGAAATCCTCTCTCGAAATTCATCTTCAAGCATGCATTCGCATTGCCTTCTGACATTATGGATATCGAAATGCTCAAAAGGGTGAAAATGCTGGCGGAAGGCACATATCCGGTTCATTGAAACCGTGATTGTACCCTTTTCTCGGGAACCAGCAGCTAATTGAGAAATGGGAGAAGTGAAATGAAGAAAACGTCACCGCCGGTCGCGGGAACAGCAGACAATCTGCGTCTTGACCGCCAGTTATGTTTTCCGCTGTACACTGCCTCGCGGCTCATAATGCGCCTCTACCAGCCGCTGCTTGAGCCACTCGGCCTAACCTATCCGCAATATGTCGTGCTGTTGATTCTGTGGGAAGACGCACCCTGTTCGGTATCACACATCGGAAAGCGTACGCTGTTGAATAATCGTGACTTCGTGCTGCTTGCCGTTGGTGACGACCCCATAGCAGGGCAACAGGCCGTCGTGATCGAGCATCAGATGCAGCTTGACGACTCCCTTGGTGCGGCGGAACTGCGCCCAGTCGAAGACCGAGGCGCACAACTCGATGGTGGTGGCGTCGATCGACAGCAGCTTGTTCTTGAAGCGGAACTTGTGCCGGACGCCAGTCTGTTGGGCCTGACTGCGGGCCAGCTCCACCATCAGGTAGTAGAGATCCTCGAACAGTGCGCTGGGACGATGGGCATTGGCATAGACCAAGGTGGAGCGTTTAGGCGCTTCAGGCAGCCCCAGATGACGCAGCTTGCCATCGCTGGCGGTCAGCCCGTTGGTGATGTCGCGCAGGCTGTTGACCGAGCCCAACTGGCAGAACAGCATCGCCACCAACTGGCCCCAACAGGTAAACCCCTTGGCGTTGCGTTCGGCAGCGTGCTTGTGGACTGCGACATCGAAGTTCGGACGTGGAATCAGCTTCAAGAATTGCGAGAAAATGCTGCATACTGTGGACAAGGCTGCGTCCTCTTCGGACGGTCAAGTTATAGACAAACCCAACCTATCAGATCGATGCAGCCTTACCTATATATCGGACTTACTGCTGGAAACTCCGGTTTTGGACAAGAGTGGGTTCTGATGGCGCGCCTGTGTGGATTGATTGCTTTGGGCTCAGGTGCCCTGTCTTGGACTGGTTACACCGTGCAGCTCTATATCCATATCGCTGCTGGTGGCCTGTTGGTCATCGCCGTCTGGAGTCTGGCTTTCCAGGCCCGCTCACTAGCTATCGGTCTGGCGCTGGTAGCGGGAGCCGTGGGGATATTTATTCCAGTAATGGGATTGCTACAGCGGCAGAATTTGCTGGGCGGGTTCCACTGGGTGCTGCAATGGTTTCATCTGACTGCAGGACTGGGAGGCATTGCTCTCGCCGAGATTTTGGCTAAGCGTCTCAGGCTCTCGACGCAGACTAAGTGAACTGACAAAGGGCCCACTTCACACCGAAAGCAAACATCACGATGCGCGCCAATGGGAAGAGGTGCAGCATCAAGCCTCGCTCTCGGGTCATATAACTAGGCTTCGCAAGGTAACAGCCGCGCGGAGTCAGAAATGTTGACGAAGAAGTCAGTTAGCGTTTACCACCCTAAGAATGCCGAATCTGGCTCCTACTTAGAGCTGCTGGTATTGAAGGCGCCACATTGACAAGGTGAGCACCTCAATTTGCAAGTTCGCTGGAGAACTCGATGAGCGCTCAGTTCTATTCTCATTGAGTGAGAGTTGGACTGAGCTGTTACGAGCCTTCAAGGGCAGTTCATACAATGGCGCGATTATGCCGGAATGATAACTTTAGGACGCGCTCTTCGGGCCGCGAAGCGATATGTCTAATTCTTCTCCTTTTCTAGGCTCCCTCGAAGTCAGCGAAGTCCACCTTCCTCGATTACCTTGCGCCGAAAAGCTGCTGGGGTCAGACCGAAATGTGCCTTGAATTGACGATGGAAATGGCTGAGATTGGAAAATCCGCTATCCAAGGCCGCCTGCGTAACGGAATCGGAGCGAGTCACTAGAATGGTCGCCGCTTTTTGCACCCGCCGGACATTGCAGTAGTCCACAAAACTTTTGCCGGTATAGTGACGGAACTCCCTAGTCAACAGACTGCGCGACAAACCGGACCGGAACGTTGCCTGCTGGATACTGAGGTCCTCGCCCAGATTGCTCTCGATCCACGAAATAAGGTCAACGATCTGGACCCTGTGGCGGTTGATAGGATGATCTTTTGCCGCGCGTCTCTCCTTGGCGTGCAGGGACAGAAGCAGGCTCATCGCACTCCAATTCAATTGGCTTGATCGCTCGTCGTCAGTACCCAGCCCATCGACGATCAGGTTGCTCAGTTGGCCGAGCCACAGTTCCTGCCCCGGATGGTCCGCCACACTCACGCCGATTCCGCAGAGGCCGTCCAGCATGGCGATGTGAAGAGGCGAAACGAAGCCCGGCAGATCCTTCGGCGGAACGCAGATGATTTTCAGGCGGCTTGTCTCATCCGCGTCCAAGTCAAAGCGATGATGAGCGCCCGGCGGAATGAGAATGGTTCTGGCTGGGCGAAGGTCGATCTCGCCATCGTCTGTCAGAAGCCGCCCGCCCTGGTCCAGACACAGGGCGAACTCAAAAATATCATGGTCATGCCATGATGAGGATGCGGCGATTTCGGTGCTCAAGCTCCATAACATCTTATGTCCGATCATACATGTAAAATATCCAATCGCATAGGATTGGCGTTAACACTGAGAATAATATGGTTTCGTGAGGCTGCGTAATAGGGCCGATAGAGCATGATAATCTTTCTCCCCGCTGCACATCGGCCCGAGGGTGCTTATCGTGACCAGCCATATTCACCAAAGGCAGAGGAGAAAAATAACAGGGCTTCAGGAAATTCCACTCAAGACCATCCCCGGCTAAGACAGCAGTTGCCGAAGTGCTGCGATCAAAAGATAAGGACAGCGACTCATTCAGAGCATGCCATGGATCGTTAACCGAAATCGATTCCGAATCCAATTTGCGAAATGTAAAAGGAGAGACCACATGCATAAGTTTCCAGCGAACGCACCAAGGGACCTCTACGAAGCTTTTGCCTATATAGGATCGGTCACTCGGCCTACTATCGATGATCTCAAGCTGATGGTGATTCTCGAAGCGGCAGGTAAAGTCATGTACGACGAGTTTGCGGCAGGGGCCGTAGACCCAAAAATTCGAGCGCTGCTGAGCGATAGCGGCCGCGACGAGTTAGCTCATGCATGGCGTGTCAGCAGAGCCATAGGAAAGCTGACCGGTACCGACTATTCTGTTCCGGCTCCTGAAGAGAACCCTTATCTCGCAGGCTGGGTGAAACCCGATCTCACCTTGGAGTTGATGAACAGCTTGGCAGAGACAGAGTTCGAAGGCGAGGCCCTCTACGAGCGATGGGCGGAGAGCTGCGAAAATGCCGAAGCAAGCCAGCTCTTTCGCCAAAATGGTCGCGAAGAAGCCAGTCACGGCCATCGGCTGAAGGAGGTCTCGGAGCTTCTCGCCGCCCATGCTCGATGAAGGCGTTGGCGCTCCGCCATGACCGCTGCTGATATCTATCTGCAAATAGTAGATAGATATCGGACATTGGCCGGGCTTAATGGAGTTTGTGCTCTCAGTTTTGCGGGTAAAATCCTCGCAATAAATCGCCTCCTGCTACGTCTCAGATTCAGGTTAACCAACCTTATAGGAGCTTCAGTTATGTTGGACCAAACGATCCTTGATGCATTTCAGACAATGTGGGGCCCATTTCCAGAACCGGTCATGCTGGTTCAAAAGGACCGCACAATCTTGGCGGTGAACGATCTTTGCCGTAGTGTTGGAACTCCAACCGGCGTCAAATGCTTTTCACTCAATCCCGAGGCGCTCACGACTACCTGCAAGCAGTGCAAAGCGAATCTCGCGCTTCGAGAGCATCGGACGGTATGTACCGAGAGCACGCAGAACGGCAAGCGGATCATCGGCTACTGGATGCCGCTCAAGGAGGAGAGGGACGTGTATGTTCATTTCGGTGTAGGTTGTGCCGAGGCTATGGGCTTGCAGGTGAGCCAGCCATCGTCTACTCCGGAACTCGTACAGTTGTGACGCCAGTTCTCCGAGGCCGGAGGCAAAAAGCTGACGGCCTCCTTTCAATCAATGGCGGAGTTGCATCGGCAGAGGGGAAGAACTCGACCGGTAGAACTCTGCTTTGACCGTTTCACTTCTTGGAAAATTCTCAATGCTCATTTCTTCCGTAGTCGTATTTACGATTGCAGCCTTGCTGGGTCTCTCCATGGCTGCCGACGTATTTAAAGGGAGGATTTCTTCTACGTTCTCGCGGTTGGCGCACGTCGGTTTGGCGCTTGTAGGTTCGGCCTTGGTAATCATCGCGGCATTTATCGGCGATCATTGGCTCTTGATTAATATCGCTCTGGCCTTGATTATCATTCCGCTTGGCCTAGTGCTGGGCTACAAGCGTTCCAAGGGCGCACAACCCAAAGGATTGGTGATCGTCCACGGTGGTCTCGCCGTGGTCTGCTTCGTGATTCTGGCCTACTTTGCTTTTGGCCCGAAATAATCAGTTGAGGTTGCCATTCGCATCCTCGCTTTGGCATCAGGGAACAACGGAGTCGTCCCGGAGGCACTGGATTGCGCCTTGTTCAGGCTCCGCAATTGAAAGGTAGAATGATGGAAATTCCGAAAGAAGTGCAAGATTTTCTTCCCGGCAAGTTGGCTTGGGTTGCGACCGCGTCCTGCCAGGGAAATCCCAACACTACACCGAAAGGCACTCTCAGACTTCTGGACTCGCAGCATGTCTGTTTCGCTGATTTGTTTTCGGGAAAGACCAGGCAGAACCTGCTCGAGAATAAGCAGATCGCGGTGACGATCGCGGATCCATCCACAGGTAAGGGGTACCAGTTGAAGGGAACGGCTGAATTGGTCGATTCCGGTCCACTCTTCGAGGCCGCTTGCAAGCAGGTGGCGGAAATTCAGAAGGGCTTGCCTACGCCCCACGCTGTTGTCAAAATCACTGTCGACGCGGTGTTCGACCAATCAGCCGGGTCGGAGCCTGGCAAGCAGATCGCTTGAGTCAAGCGTTACGCTATGTTTGCGGCGCGTCGGCAATCGCGATCTCATACGGTATGAATACCCGGTGGACCACTAAACGCACGGTTTGGCTGCCCTAAGGAGGCGACGTAGACAGTCCAATATTGTCCCGCAAAGCAGGCCAGTGTGCGCCGATCCGCGCCACATCCTAAACGTGGCCGCACGTAACTCGATGCGCTCCGCATTGATCCAGTGGTTGCCCTCAGAGAGGAGCGAGTCAATCGTGCGGCCGCTTTCGGGACGATGCCTCTGTGGACCATAAGGCCCATGCGACGAGCGCCGGTTGGAAGAAGAGACGGGCAAGGCGCTTTCCATCCGTATCCAGGCCGAAGGAATTGCGGCGATGCGTATATTGGGCGATATTGCCGGGAAAAATGCAAGTGAAGAACGCGCCTGCGATGCGGCCAAAGAGAGCTTTCTTTTTCGGAAAAAAGGCCAGCGCTGCTCCGAGCGCAATCTCCGCGACACCCGATTCAAGAACGACCGTGTCGGGATCGAGGGGCACCCAGGTAGGGACCTGTGCTTTAAATGGCTCGCGCGCAAAGGTGAGGTGCGAGGTTCCTGCGGTCATGAGCATCAGGCCCAGTGCAATTCTGGCCGCGTCCTGCGCATTGCTGGTGTCTGGTTCGATTGCTTCAAGCTGTTGGACCATCATGTAGACTCCTTTCCATGTTCAATGCTGAACCTTGGCGATCACCCGAAGGCGGTCACTTATGATCACTTCAAAACCGGCCACTTTGGTGTTCGCCGGCTTTTTGCCATCTAGGGCAGCTCCGGCGCAGTAAGGCAAGCGCACAGCCAGCAGCAGTGAACCGTAGGCTTCTAACCGGAATGAGAAAGATAGGCGGCCAGGAAGGGCGCTGTCCTGCTGGTATGTGCTCGAGAAACCTGCTCGGGGGTTCCCTCAGCCACAATCAATCCGCCCTCTTCGCCGGCTCCAGGACCGATGTCGATGACCCAATCGCTGCTAGCGACAATGTGCATATCGTGCTCAACCACCACCACGGTGTTGCCGGACTCCACCAGCTCATGCAGTTGGGCTACCAGCCGCGTAACATCGGATGGGTGCAGACCCGTCGTCGGTTCATCCAGAACATAGAGCGAGTTGCCACGCTCGGGCCGCTGCAACTCGGTGGCAAGCTTGATGCGCTGGGCCTCGCCACCGGAGAGCTCAGTCGCCGGCTGGCCCAGGCGCAGATAGCCAAGCCCCACCTCGCGCAGCACCGTCAACGAGCGTCGAAGCTGCGGCTCGTCGGCAAAAAACTCAAGCGCTGTCTCGACCGTCATGCCCAGAACATCAGCGATGATCTTGTCGCGGTACTTCACTTCCAATGTCTCTGCGTTGTAGCGCGAGCCGTGGCACGTGGGGCACGGCGAATACACACTGGGAAGAAAGAGCAGTTCCACGCAGACAAAGCCTTCTCCCGAACAGGTCGCGCATCGCCCCTTCGGCACGTTGAACGAAAAGCGTCCCGCGTCGAACTTGCGCGCCTTCGCTGCTCTGGTCGAAGCAAAAAGCCTGCGCACGTGATCGAAAAGTCCGGTATACGTGGCCATATTCGACCGCGGCGTGCGTCCGATCGGCCTCTGGTCCACCTGCACCAGCCTGCCAATGCCCTCCATACCACTGGCGATCTCGCCATGCACGACTTGGTCCGCGGTCTGTGCCAACAGATCGTCCTCTTCTGCTTCACTAGCCACGGGCTGCCCTAGACGCTGCGCAACCAGTTCCACTAGCGACTGGCTCACCAAGGTCGATTTTCCCGAACCTGAGACACCGGTGACGGAGGTAAAAACTCCCAGCGGAATGGACACATCGAGTGCATGCAGATTGTTGCGCGTAATGTTCCTGAGGCGCAGCCAATTTGTAGGAGTCCTGCGTGTCTTCTTGGTTATGGGTTCCGCGTCGAACAGAAATCTTCGCGTCTCCGACCGCGCCGCGTTACGCAAGCCGGCAAGCGGGCCGCTATAGAGAATCTCGCCGCCTTTGCTGCCCGCTCCCGGCCCCACATCGACGATCCAATCCGCGTGGCGCACGACGTCCAACTCATGTTCGACCACGAAAAGCGAATTGCCTGCAGCCTTCAAAGCATCGAGTGCGCGGAGCAGCGCCTGGGTGTCGGACGGGTGCAGCCCGGCTGACGGTTCGTCCAGCACATAAACCACGCCGAACAGGTTCGAATACAACTGTGTAGCCAGCCTCAACCGCTGCAACTCACCCGGCGACAGCGACGGCGTGCTCCGTTCCAGCGACAGGTAGCCAAGGCCCAGGTCGAGAAGCACCTGTAGCCGCGCCACGATGTCCGCCGTGATCCGTTGTGCCACAATCTCCTTTTCAGGATGATCGCCGTTGGTCGCCCGTCGCTTGCCTTTCCCTGCGGCGAGCGGCTCAAGCAGCGCGTCCAAGCGCTTCAGCGATAAGCCGGACATCTCGGCAATATCAAGGCTCGCAAACTTCACGTCGAGCGCATCGGCTCGCAGCCGCCTCCCATGGCACGCCGAACACTCCACGCTCAGCATGAACTGGGAAACGCGCCTCTTCATCATCGCGCTTTCCGATTTTGCGAAAGTCTCCATCACATAGCGCTTGGCGCTTGTGAACGTGCCCCGGTAGCTCGGTTCCATCTTGCGCTTGAGCGCCTGCCGTGTCTCGGCGGGCGTGAACCCCGCGTACACCGGCACCGTGGGCTGATCGTCAGTGAAGAGGATCCAGTTGCGATCTTTCTTTGAAAGCTCGCGCCAGGGTTTGTCGACGTCGTACCCCAGCGTGACGAGAATGTCGCGCAGATTCTGTCCTTGCCACGCAGTCGGCCACGCAGCCACCGCCTTTTCGCGAATGGTGAGCGAATCGTCTGGCACCATCGACTCTTCTGTCACGTCGTAGATTTGGCCCAGTCCATGGCAGAGGGGACATGCGCCCTCCACGCGATTGGGCGAGAAATTCTCCGCGTGCAGCATGGGCCGTTCTGGCAGATAGACACCGACGCGTGAGTAGAGCATGCGCACCAGATTGGAGAGCGTCGTAACGCTGCCCACCGAAGAGCGCGTGGTAGGCGAGCCACGCTGCTGTTGTAGGGCAACAGCGGGCGGCAGGCCATTGATCGAATCCACCTCCGGCACCGTGAGTTGGTGAAACAGCCGCCGGGCGTACGGCGAAACCGATTCGAGGTAGCGCCGCTGCGCCTCGGCGTAGAGCGTGCCAAACGCGAGAGACGATTTGCCCGAGCCAGACACGCCGGTAAACACAACCAGCGCGTCCCGCGGAATATCCACATTGATGTTGCGAAGATTGTGTTCGCGTGCCCCGCGCACCTCAACCATTCCACTCCTGCGGGCAAGTTTGCCGGGCCTGGCATAAGCGGCGACATGATAACTCTGTTTTGGCAACTCAATCTCGCCAATACGAATAGTATCCAATAAAGAAGGCCTCAGGTAAATGCTCCTCGATGACATTTGATGACAGCTTTTCTGGATCGATTATGACTCCGAGAAGCAGCTGCAAATCTTGAAAGTCCTAACCGAATGAAAGATGCGCCTGCTCCAGACTCCATGCCAGGCTGACGTTTCTCTAGGACTGGCAGCGAAATCGAGCGAAATCCCTCATCTGAACGCAAAAAAGTCAAGGGTAAGACTTGCTGCGAGCTAGACCATTTCCATTCGGCTCGGATGCGACCACACCGGCGGCAATAGATGATTTCCTACATCGCAGCGCCGTTATCTAACAAGCCTGTCTTAACTAACGTAGGCGCTGAAGCGGACTCAAGGGGTCTTCCGACCCACTGCAAACCATGTTGGAGACGTCATTGTGCCGATAATGGATCTGCTGCAAGGCTGAAGGCTCTACGCAGAATGCTCTGAAGACAGGTGACGCTGCAGCCCGACAGCCCATTTGGGCAAGGGCTCCAGCCATTCAGTCTGTCCCTGGTCAATCACGCCTACCAGTTGATAGCCTTGCTCGGTAGAGTTGTCGAAGAGAATTACATGATCAGCACGAGAGATAGCGATGGGGGCATTCTTGAGGCTACGCTGATACCGTCGCCGGACGTCCGATTCTGGAACGTCGTGGCCTCCCACCAGTACACGGTTGATGATACGGGCGAGATTGATTTCGACGGTTTCGGTACCAATGTAGACGAGCACAACTTCAAATCCAAGATTGCGCGCATCGAGCATCATCTGCAGGTAGTTTTTGCCAGAAAGCGTCGTCTCGACAGCAAAGCTCTTTTGATCGTGCAACAACCGCTTCGCAATTTGAAGGGCTTGACGGCCAGCCGTGATCGCGGAGGGGGCAGTAATCGTGGATTGGATTGTCCTGGCTATAGCATCTGGATCAAGGATCGGGAAGGAAGCAAAAATGTCCGGATTGCTGTTCGTCAGCGTGCTTTTACCGGAACCATTTGCGCCGGTGATGAGGGTAAAGGAAGGCCGATTCACCGTGACGTAGCAGGCGCTGGCTGAAGCGGTGACTTCGTTTGCGTCGCCATCCGAACGCTTTCGAGCTGCTTCCGCTCCTCAGCAACCCGTACACGTGCAGCCTCGGCCATCTTCTGGGCGAGTTCCATCCAATAACCAACCATTTCTATATTTTACTCCCATGGCAATCGGGTTTGACATGTAATCAGCCCCAATGGCTTTGGTATTCTTCGCGGACAGTTAAGGAACAGACAAGCTATTCCTTTGACGGGCGACAATTAGAGCTTTTGACCAACGTAGTAGTGACACGTCACGGTCAAATGAAAGCGTATTGCGGGTCAGTTCCCCACTGGTTGACCCGCTTCCCACTGGTTGAAAAATTGGTAGCATTTTGGTAGCAAATACCGCCGATTGGGCCGGTTTTGCCGGTTATTCCGTCTCATAAGTCTCATTAGATCAACAAAATGGGCTTTTACCCACAACATGGCATGGAAGAGGTCGTCGGTTCGATCCCGACCAGGTCCACCAATAAACCTTCCAAAATCAATCAGTTAGAGACATCACCCGGCAGCCTCCAGAACCTCCGAGGGTGCTGAAGGGTGCTGAAGCATTTTCATTCCCCCCGGCAACAGCATTTCCACCAGTTTTGTGTTCGCATCCCGCTTCTGCTGGGAGACGGCCCGTGTGTAAATATCCAGCGTCGTCCGGCTGTTGGCGTGCCGCAAAAGTTCCTGCGCCACCTTTATGTCCACACCCATCGCCCGCAGGTTCGTCGCAGCGAGTGACGGAAGTTGTGCCAGCCGATCTGCTTGCCCACAATGCCCGCCCGTAGGAGCGCAGGCCGGATACTCCTCTTCAACAGACTGTCCGGGCTGAGCGGCTTTGTGCCGTTGAGCCGAATCGAGGGAAAGAGAAAATCCTTCTCTGCTCGGTAGAGCGACTCTCCCCTCCACCGCAAGAGCGCATCCAGCACAAGCGGATGGAGCGGAACCGGACGCCGGGAGCATTCCGTCTTGGTATTGCCAAAGTGGTTACAAACACAGGAACGCAGGACATTGACTTCGAGCGTGCGCGTATTCACGTCCGCCCAGGTC